>Ga0315279_10000477_pt1 | contig 79554 bp, 57 predicted proteins | sample YL17G06_20_MG_FD_203694 | JGI IMG/M metagenome (GOLD analysis project Ga0315279, IMG submission 203694) | Sediment microbial communities from Yellowstone Lake, YNP, Wyoming, USA - YL17G06_20 | ecosystem: Environmental > Aquatic > Freshwater > Lake > Sediment | place: USA: Wyoming | collected...
CAGTACACCATCGCCTATGCACCCGCGAATAGAAAGCAAGACGGGACCTATCGCGTCATACAAGTGAAGGTCGGGGCGCCGGGTCATGGACGCTTGTTCGTCCGCACCCGGGCCGGTTACTACGCACTCTCGAAACCTCAACCCGTGCCCGCCAATGCCGCCAACCAGAGCAACCGACCATGAATTTCAGAATTAAGCGGCAGAGGTTTCTTTCCACACGGACCCAAGCGTTTCTCCGCTGGAGCCCATATCCCTTTTTTGTCGTGGGCATCCTTGCGCTGAGTTACTGCTGCTTCGTGCGGCTCGACACGAGGCTCTATCAGGCGTACCAAACCTGGCGATTTGAAAGAGCCTTGAAAGGGTGGAAGCCGCCTATCGGCAGCGTTGAACAGCTTCACCCGTCGCCCCTTCCACCAGCCTTGGCCGAAGCGGACCGCGCCAGAGTTGGGAGTGCTGCCCCCGAAGGCTCTCCGTTGGGGCGAATCGAGATAAGCACCATCGGTCTTGCGGCGATGATCGCGGAAGGCACAGGCAGAAGAACTTTGCAACGGGCGGTCGGGCATATTACGGGTACTGCGCTACCGGGCCAGCAAGGGAACGTCGTGATCACGGGACACCGGGACACGTTTTTCAGAGGGCTGCGCAATATCCATAAGGATGATGAAATCACCTTGACGACACTGAACGGAACCTACTGCTATCGCGTGGACTCTACCCAAGTGGTCGAGCCCGAGGACACTGAAGTGCTGGATCATTCCGATGACGCAATCCTCACCCTGGTGACCTGTTACCCGTTCTATTTTGTGGGCTCCGCACCCAAGAGATTTGTCGTCCGCGCGCACAGGATTTCTGGATGAGGCAAAACTTACTCCACTTGTTTAGGCCTCAAGATGGATTGCGCCTGGAGGAAGCCATTATGAACAATAGAAGGATGGTACCTCTGCTGTTGGCGGCGTGCTTGTGTGTGACGGCCGCCGCGCGGCTTGATGGAAGTGCGGCCCTCAATTGGGGTTTGTCGCCACCGCAGGCCCTCAAGCCCCGCACAACAGCGTAGGGTGTGTGCCTTTCACACTCTGCGGCGACGCTTCACGAAAGCGCCCGCTTCTGGACGGGTTTTTCTCCGTCAGGCTTCGGCACAAAGATGTCCTGCCACGTGAGCCCGCACTCCTTCACCATTTCCACGCCGTACTCGAGCCGCCCCAGTTTTTTGTCTCCGTTGTTCGTGCCGAAAGTGAATTTGACCCCGGCTTTCTTGGCCGCCTTGATGAACGCCGGGCTGGGCAGCCGGTAAGTGTTGTTGATCTCGATGGCAACGTCGTTCCGTTTCGCGGCGTCGATCACTTTTTGCATTCGTTCGGGCGTCCAGAGGCGGTCGTAGTCGGCTGCAATCGCTTTGGGAAGGAACGTGGGATTGACGTAGATGTCAATCGGCTCGTGGTTGAGGACGCCGAGGATGCGGTTGACGCACATCTCTGTGAACCGCTCCTTGTTCGTGATCTCGCCCACCTCATCGTCGATCCAGAGGCGCATGCGCTTGCCGCTGTCGTCGGTGAAGGTCATGGCGTCGGTAAACGCGTAGTCGAACTTGGCGATTGTTTCCTTGGAGAACAACTTCACCCATTCGCGTCCCTCACCCTGCATCGCCACAAAGACCGGTTGACCCTTCATGCTGCGGAGGAACTCCTCAACCGCAGCGTCGTTGGTGACGGGAAAGCCGAGGCCGCAGTTGACCGCGATTCCGTACATGATCCCGAGCCGGCGCGACTCGCGCAGCGCTTCCTCCAGCGTCAGCCCGCCCTTCAGGTGAACGTGGTAATCGACCACCGGGTAGTTCCCGGCATTCATCCGCAGCAATTCGCGGTAGACCTCATCCACTACCGGCCGTTCATCAGTGGCCATCGGCAGATCGTCCGGCAGCGGCTTCACCAGGATGTCCCGGAAGAAGACCTTCGAGTTTGGGTCATGGCATTGGAGCGCGAACGTGCCCCGGTCGAGAACGCGTCCCACCGCATCGCCCATGCGCACGGGCGGGTCAGGCTCGACGTAATCCACGAGCAGCGTGCCGTTCAACTGAATCTGCACCTGCTTCGCCCGGACCAGGACGTGTAACTGGAACCACTCGTTGTCGCTCGCGAGCGCCTTGTAGACGTTGCGGACGCCGTAAAGCGAGCCGGTCTTCCTGCGCTCGACGTAACTCGCGTCACCCTTCTGGGTGTTGTTGATCTGGACCTCGAAGCCTCTGCCCGGCCAGCCTCCTGGTTGGAACTTGGTGTGGAAGTAGATGCCGGAATCGGCGCCCGGGCGCGCCATCACGTCTGCTTTCAGCTCGAAGTTCTTGAAGTCGGCGTTGCGCACGCTGCCCGTATAGAACAAGTGCGAGCGCGGACCATCGGCCGCGATCTGGCCGTCCACGACCCGGAAAGAGCCTCCGCTCTCGCTGGCCTTCCAGCCGTCGAGTGTGCGGCCGTCGAAGAGTGGAATCCAGTCGGCCTCCCCGCGCAGCGCAGCAGGCAGAACCAGCAAGGAAGCCAGCAGTTCGCGCCTTGAAATCGGGATCATGCGGTAATCCTTTCGGGCTCGCGTGCCCCGTTCCAACCAGTTCCGGTCCCCGCTTGTTACGCACGGCACCAAGTTGGAACGGGGCGTGTCCGGAGCAGCCCATACACGCACGTTAGACCTGGGCGCGCCTACCGAGCCAGGGCATTGCGCACGTATTCTACGCCATTCACCTGCGCGCGACGCCGGAGATGTTTTGGAAGGGAAGCTTGTTTCACAGGAGCAATCCGGCTTGGGCGGTCAGAAGGGCTGTTCTCCCTTGTGGCCATGTATGCCCGTCGATTCCGCGACTGCGTATGTACGGAACGGAATCGCAACCGAGGCAGACGTAAGAAATGGGGAGCCAATGGCCGCCCGCCACAGTGGGCCGGTGGCGGGCCTTGCGCCGCAGGCCTGGCTACTTCCTCCTACCCACCACCTGCCACCTACCACCTACCACCTACTGCTCTTCCCTACATGCCACCTACCGTCTACCACCTACTCCTCTATGGCGGGAAGTTCATGCGGCGCAGGAGTTCCCGAAAGCGCGGGCCGGAGCGCGGGGATCATTTCGACTTTGCGTATTCCGCCTTGGCTTCCCTCAGGATGGGGATGTCGGGGTCGGCGTCTTTCCAGAGTGTGAGGAAATCCTGATAGGCGGCGCGGGCGTCGGGCTGTAGCGGCGCTCTGCGAGCGCCGTCTTCTTTTCGGCGGTCATAGACCGCCGCTACAGGAAGACCCGCCTGCAGGGCGTAAGCGCGCGCCAGTCCGAGGCGAGCCAGCGCGCCCCAGGGAAAGTTCCCCACCACTCCTCGGTGGTCAATGAATTTCTGAAATTCCGCTGCCGCTCGGTTGCCGTCGTGCAGCATGAGATAGGCTTCCCCTCGCAAATAAGCGGGGCACAGGAATATCGTGAATTGCGTTGGCATGCCAAGTTCGATCGGGCTCACCACCTTCAATAGTTCGATTGCCCGGTTCGGATCTTTGCGTTCCAGGGCGACCCCCGCCCGGATCGTGGGCAGCCAATACCTCTGGACCCGCGTGTCCAGCGGGAAGGTCTTGTCGAGTTCGGCCGCCAGCTTCTCCGCCCCTGCCGTATCGCCTGACCGCACCAGGGCCAGGGCCAGCGCCGCCATGGCCCGCACATCGCGGTTCGGGGCCAGCTTCAACGCCGCCTTGGCCTCGGCACGCGCCTGCTCCCGGTTGCCCGATCCCACCTCGCGCAAGGCCCCCGCTGCCTGGTATTCCGCAGCTCTCTCTTTGGCGTCGTTGTGCTGGGCTGAATCCATCGCCCGCCCGGTCAGCTCGTGCGCGTTCTTCAGCTTGCCGTACCAACCTTCCGTGCCCGCTTGCCCGGCCAGCATCAGCTCTTCCGTGCCCGGCTTGCCCATGGCGGCTGAGACCAACTGCGCCATCTGCACCGCATTGCCCTTCAGAAAAGCCAATAAGTAGTGGTTCGCGAGCAGTGCCTCGTTCTCCAGCTTGCGCTCCTCCGCCTGCTTGTACACCGCCTCCGCTTCATCCAGCCGGTTGAGGTTCGCGTAGTCGATGCCGAGGTTGAGATAGGCGCCCACAGCGGTTGGCTCCAGGCGCAGCGCCTCGCGCCCCGCCTCTAATGCCTTTTCCAGGTTTCCCAGGACGGTGGAAATGTATCCCAAGTCTCCGTAAGGCAAAGCGTCTCTTGGGTAGGTCTGCTGCCACAGTTCGCAGGCCTGCGCCGCCTTCTCCAGCTCTCCCGTCGCGGCCAGGTAGTAGAATTCCTCGATGATGAACCGCTCCCGTTCGCTCACCTTCTCCCGCAGGTCGTAAGCCTTGCGTGCATTTTCGGCCGCCCGTTCCACTTCGCCGAAGTAAACGTAAGACGCCGAGATCGCAACGTAGGCCATGGCAAAATTCGGATCAAGGTCCACCGCACGTTTGAAGAAGGGCAGCGCGGCTGTGGGCCCTTTTGCATAGACCGTCTTCCATCCCAGGCTGTAGGCTTTCAGCGCCTCCAGGGATGGTGTGGTCGCTTCCTCCACCGGCGTGGCGTATTTCTGCACCGAGCTGAGCGACTCGCCCAGTTTGCTCCGCAAACTGACTGCCGCATTGTCCAGAGCCTTGAGCACCGCTTCCTTGCCCGCCGCCTGCTCCTGCGCTTCCGCCAGCACATCGCCTGTGTTGCAGCTCACTGCCTTCAGGCCAATCACGTACTGGCTGCCTAGCCCCGCAATCGAGCCGGTCAGCATGGCCTTGCTGCTCGTGCGCTGGCAGACCTCGCGTGTGACCTCGGGCGTCAACCGGTCACCGGCGGGACGGCCCATCAGCTTCAATGTCTCGTTCACCCTGCGCTCGGAAAGCAGATCGAGAAAGGGTGATTGCTCAAGCTGTACCGAGAGCCCCTGTTTGAGCGTGTCGTCAAATACGCTGTCACCGGTCTTGTTGTCGAAATCGGAGAGGACGATAGTGTCTTTGTCGGTCAGGCGGGTCGCAGTCTGGCGCCACCGGAAGTACAACGTTCCCCCGATGGCAGCAGCGACAAGTATCAGGGCAGCGGGAACAAGAACCTTCCAGAGCTTTCGTAGGGGCGAACGGCGTTCGCCCCCGTCAGGGCGCATGCCATGCGCCCCTGCACGCCCGGATTCCGTATCGCGCTTCAGGCGCTTCAGGTCGGCGCGCAGATCCGAAGCCGTCTGGTAACGCACCTCGCGGTCTTTCTCAATCGCCTTGTTGATGATCTCTTCCAGTTTTAGCGGCACGTCGGGGTTCAAGCGCACGGGAGAGCTCGGCGCCCGGTTCAAAATCGCGTCATGGATGACGGCTGTGGTCGCTCCGGAAAACGCCGCCTGGCCGGTAACCATCTCATAAAGCACCGCGCCAAAGCTGAACAGGTCGGCGCGCGCGTCAAGTTCTTCCCCCCGCGCCTGTTCGGGGGACATGTAGGCGATGGTCCCCATCACCGCGCCGGGACTGGTCAGGCTCTCGGGCTCGACCGAAGCCGTGGGCGCGGCAGTGGCACGGGCATCCTGCCCGTGTTTACCCCGCCCCACGGGCGTCCCGCCCGTGCCCACGGCCGAGACGGCCGTGCCACGCGTCAATTTTGCCAACCCGAAATCCAGAATCTTGGCTTGGGCCGTCCCGCCTCGCGGGATGATGAAGATATTGGCCGGCTTGATGTCGCGATGCACGATGCCTTTCGCGTGCGCCGCGTCCAGCGCGTCGGCAATCTGAATCGCCAGGTCGATCAGCGTGTCGATCTGTAGGGGCGAACGGCGTTCGCCCCCGTCAGGGCGCATGCCATGCGCCCCTACAGCAAGGCGCTGCTTCAGGGTCTGTCCCTCCAGGAATTCCATGACGATGAACGGCTGGCCTTCGTGTTCATCGATCTCGTAAATAGTGCAGATGTTGGGATGATTCAGAGCCGACGCAGCGCGGGCCTCGCGCTTGAAACGCTCCAGGGCGTGCGGATCCTGTACGGGCGAACGCCGTTCGCCCTCTCCCGGCGGGCGCGCGCCGCGCGCCCCTACGTCAGGCAGAAACTTGAGTGCGACCATGCGGCGGAGCCTGGTGTCCTCTGCCTTGTACACGACACCCATCCCGCCGCCACCGAGCTTCTCCAAGATGCGATAGTGGCCGATTATGCGGCCAACCATGCGAGGAAACCTTCTTTGGCTGCAATCTTAGGCCGCGTTTGCAGCTAAGTCAACGCGGCAGGTCTAACGGGAGGAGTTCAAGGAGTGGAGGGGGTTCGCAGAAGCGCCGTCTGCAGCAACACCTCTCCGTGCTGGATCGACCGCGAAGTGGTCCCGGCTGCAGACCAAGACTTTCCCAATCGCTCCTGTGGGCATTATGGGTGCTGGGCGCACACAAAATGGATTGGGAATGAAAAAGTCGGCTTCCCGGAAAATGGCCACCGAACAAGGAAAGGTAAACGTGAGTGTGTGGGTGAGTGGTATAGCCTCTTTTCCGTTTATCACGGCAACTCATGTAAACAGAAGGACATGGCCTAAAATTGAATGGTTGGCGGAGAGGGCAGCAGTCTCATCCTTCTCGGGTTTTCAGGAGGGGCGGAGGCCAAAGACCTTTTCGGTGTAAAGCCGGCTGAGGCGGAGGTCTTCTTCGAGCGACCGGGTAATGAGGGTATTCTTCTCGTACGCCAGCTCTACCACCAGGTATCCGTGGTATTTGATCTGATGCAAGTACTCGGCGACTTGCGGGTAATCGACTTCTCCGGGGCCGAGGTCTTCCATCCACACACCGTGTTGGGAGTTGCGCAGGTGCAGGCTGGCGAGGCGATTGCCGACTTCACGCAAGAATGGCATCACGTCTTGGCCACCGCGAAAGGCCCAATGCACGTCAACGCAGCAGGAAACCAGCTTCGGATCCGTATGCTGCACCAGATGCCACCACTCGCGCGCATGATCCAGCAGTTCAGGAGTGTGGTGATGGATCAAGAGCTTCATCCCTTGGCGGCGCAGTTCCGCTCCTAACTGGTTTACGTAATGCGCCTGGGTGGTAAGCTCGTCGTCTGACTTACGAACCTGATTTGGCTTCGGGCTCGGGTTGGTCACCATCGCGCGTGTCCGTAGTGGCTTGAGGACCCGTGCCAGTTCAACAACTTCCTGGATCGATTTCTGCGCGGCATTAGCCTCGTGCATCGTTGTGCCCACATAGACGGTTTCGGGGGCCAACGCGTATTGCGCCAGCAGGTGGACGGTCCTTTCGCGCACCTCAGGCTGCAGAAAGTCAGACGTGAGTTCCACTCGCCGGTATCCTGCCTGATGGATGCTACGGAGAGCCTCGTTCGCACCCTCGCTGAGGGTCTCTTTCACGGATGCGAAGTGCTGGAGCCAAATATAAGTCTGCACTGACAGTCTGGGAGCGTAACCGCTCACGCCTTCTTCGGGTGAACACCAGAGCAAGCTTCGGGCGAAGACGGTCCCGCCCGCGAACTTAGCAAGATTCGTCAGGACTGTTCGTCGCGTGGGCTGCGTTAATATGACGGCCATCATCCCTCCTCGCCTTTATTGCCGGCGCCCGAAACTTGGGGGCAGCATTGTGCCTGAATCACGTTCGAATTCTCGTCCTCCATGGGGACTGAATGTACGGCTTCATTCACCGCGGGTCAAGTTCGTGTTTCGAGTCGGTAAAAAGCAGTTCAAAGGAACCCTTCATAGGGCGGCAAAGTGCAAGTCGCGCTTGTCGCGTCTTCACAAGCAGCGATATACTCACCGCCCCAAGTGTAGTGCGACTCGCGCTGCGGACAGGTTTTGTAATGCCGCGCGGGTTGTCAGTTCGTTTGTCTTGCAGGGCAGCTCTGGATGACTGCAGGCCGCGTAGTCGTGAGGTGGCATCAGTCCGGGGCTTCGGTGATCCATAACCGAGGGGCATCCTGCAAGAGAAGTGGAGGAGTCATTTGCTGACGTTGTCTCATAAACGCATCCTTCCTCAGACGTTGAAGAGTTTCTGTGTTGAGGCGCTGGTAAGAGCCGGAATGAGAGAGCAGGATGCCGGCATCGCCGCTGAGGTCTTGGTGACCACGGACACGTGGGGTACTTACACCCATGGGACGAATCATCTTCGCAATTATGTGAACAAGATCAAGGCGGGAGGGATTGACCCTCAAGCCGTGCCGGAAGTAATCGCCGAAGGACCGTCCTGGGCCGTCGTAGACGGGCATTCGGCGTTGGGGATGGTGACCTCGTGCCGGGCGATGGAGTTGGCGATTAGCAAGGCGAAAGCGGGGGTGATCAGCTATGTGGGGGTGAGGAACAGCGCCCACTTCGGGGCGGCAGGATACTACGCCAACCTGGCCGTCCAGCACGACATGATCGGCCTCGCGATGAGTAACGCTGACTCCAATATGACCGGGCCGGGCGCCCGGGGTTCACTGATCGGAAACAATCCGTTGGCCTACGCGGTTCCGGCGGGAAGGGAGCGGCCGATTTTCCTGGATATCGCGCTGAGTGCGGTAGCGTCGGCCAAAGTCTGGGCTGCCAAGGCACTAGGCAAGAATATTCCCGACAATTGGATTGTGGACGCCGAGGGAATTCCCACGACCGATGTTAGCAAGTATCCGCATGCCAGCACCCTTCTGCCGATGGCCGGGCACAAAGGTTACGGGCTGGCATTGATGGTCGAAACTCTGGCGGCGGTCCTGACCGGGGCGGCGGTTACGGAAGAGGTCAAGAGCTGGCTTCTGAATTTGGCTGACCGCTCTTGTTTAGGCCATGCGTTCCTGGCCATCAACATAGGAACCATCGTGCCGGTCGAACTCTTTAAAGAACGCATGGATACGATGATCCGGAGGATCAAGGAGTCGCCCAAGGCCAAAGGGTCGGAACGGATCTATCTTCCGGGCGAGATGGAGTGGGAAAGACGCGCGGAGGCCGTAGAACGGGGAATGCTGCTGCCCGAAGATGTGATCGCGAACCTGTCCGCTGTGGCGCAGGATCTGGGAATGGACCTCACAAGCTTATTTCCATGAAGAGGGCCGGGTTCGCAAGAACGCCCTGGGTCTATTGACCAATGGGCAGCCGGCCCGACGTCGGAGGCAGATTGCTCGTGCCGACCCTCTCCCAATTAGCTTCAGGTGCGTATGAAGCCGCTGAAGAGCCGTGAAATCACCGGGACTTGGGCGACCCTGCTCCTCCCCATCAACGAGGACGAGAGCATCGACTTCTCCCGGCTCGCGGATGAGATCGACTGCCTGCTCGCCACCGGCGTCGATGGGATCTACACCAACGGGACCGCCGGAGAGTTCTTCGCCCAGAGCGAGGATGAATTCGACAGGATTCACGCCCTGCTCGCGGAGAAGTGCGAAAGCGCCGGAAGGCCGTTCCAGATTGGCGCGAGCCACATGAGTGCTCAGATTTCGCTTTCTCGGGTGCGGCGAGCGGCAGCGCTTAAACCGAGTGCGATCCAGATTATTCTCCCCGACTGGGTCCCTGTGAGCCTCGAGGAAGCGATCGCCTTCTTGCAAAGGGTAGCCGCGGCCGCAGGTTCGGTGGGCCTGGTCCTTTATAACCCGCCGCATGCCAAGCGTGTTTTGCAGCCCGCAGACTACACAAGGCTGGCTGCTGCCGTGCCGGCGCTGGTCGGCCTGAAAGTTGGCGGCGAAAAGGAGTGGTACGCCGACATCCGGAGACGGGCGCCGCAGGTTTCGATGTTTGTTCCCGGCCATCAGTTGGCGACGGGCTACACCGTCGGAGCGGCAGGCTCCTACTCGAACGTGGCCTGCTTGCAACCGGCGGCAGCGAAACGATGGAACGAACTGATGAAAGTTAGCATCCAGGCGGCGCTGGCGCTCGAGGCGAAGATCCAGAGGTTCATGAACGACCACATCCTATCGTTCCGTGAGCAGCGGGGCTACTCAAATGCCGCACTGGACAAGCTGCTCGCGGCTATCGGAGCCTGGTCCAATGTAGGGACTCGCCTTCGCTGGCCGTACCGGTGGATCGAGGGGTCAGAAGCCAAGCGCTTGCGCCCGATTGCCAGGCACCTTGTGCCGGAATTGTTCGAAAACTGAGCGACACCACGGGAGAGCGGAGAGTCCGCATTCGGGATGGAGCGCCAGGAAGACTTCCAATTGAGGGTAGAATCACCAGGATCGACATTTCGGGAAAGGAAGAGAACACGCTATGAAGGCCACGGAATTGTCAGGCGTCATCGTACCCGTAATTACCCCTGTCGATGCTGAAGATCGCGTGGATGAGGCTGCGCTTAGGAAACACATTAGGTCCCTGATCGCGGCCGGAGTGGATGGGATATTCGCGGGGGGGTCAGCGGGTGAAGGTCCCCTGCTCACCATGAGGGAATGGGAGCGCATGCTGGGAATTGCCTTCGAGGAATGCCAGGGGAGAGTCCATTTGCTGGGCGGCGTCATGGATACCTCCACGAAGAGGGTGGCAGAGAGGATCAAAATTCTGGCCGGGATCGGCTACGGCTATTTTGTGGTCACTCCGACCTTTTACATTTCGGTGCAGCACGCAGACGAGCACTTGCGATTGTTCGGGAATTGCAAAGAAAACAGTTGCGGTATGGAAATGATTGCCTACAACATCCCGAGTTGCACCGGGTCGCGGATCGCCGTGGCGACCATGTTCGAGATGGCCCGTCGAGGCTGGATCCGCTATTGCAAAGAGAGTTCAGAAGACGCTGATTATTTCTACCTCTTGATTTCGGATGCCCAAGCGGCTGGCCTGAAAGTGCTGCACGGGGGTGAATCTTTCGCCGCTGCGGCGCTGCTTTACGGCGCATGCGGGATGGTTCCGGCTGGTGCGAACTTTGAACCTCAAACGTACGTCCGTGCTTACCAGGCAGCACAACGGCACGACATGGTTGAACTCTGGCGTTGTCAGCAGCGCATCCATGCTCTGCGCCAGAATTTATTGCGGGAACCAAGGAACTGGCTGGGAGGACTGAAATACGCTCTATCTACCCGGGGAGTGGGCTCCGGGAAGCCAGTCTCGCCTTTGCAGCCACTCGACGAAGAAGAACGAAACAGGATAGACAACTTCCTCCGTCAAGATGCTCGGGAAATGCGGCAGGAGGTTTGACCTCATATCCATCGGGAGGAAAAGCATGAAGCGCTCGGAAATCAACAAGATCGTGCGCGAGGCCGATAGTTTCATCCGACAACGCGGGTTCTACCTTCCGCCGTTTGCCTATTGGACTCCCGCCGATTGGGTGACCAAAGGGGAAGAAGCCCGTGAGATTGTAGAGAACCAGTTAGGCTGGGATATCACCGATTTCGGGCAGGGCCGGTACGAGAGTTACGGCCTGTTCCTGTTCACGGTCCGCAATGGAAGCCTCGCGGAGATGAGGGCCAAGCAAGGCAAGCTCTACTGCGAAAAAATCCTGGTGGTGGGCGTCGACCAAGTGACTCTGATGCATTTCCATTGGAACAAGATGGAAGACATCATCAATCGCGGTGGCGGCAAGCTGGTCATCCAATTGTTTAACGCTACGGAAGGCGACGGCCTTGCCGACTCGGCGGTCACGGTGAGCATTGACGGAGTAGAGCGCGTCGTCAAAGCTGGCGACAAGGTTGTGCTGAGCCCCGGAGAAAGCATCACTCTTCCGCCCCGTCTCTACCACAAATTTTGGGGTGCCGAGGGGCGCGTTTTGGTGGGTGAGGTTTCCCTGGTGAATGACGATCGGGCGGACAACCGCTTCTACGAACCGGTAGGGCGGTTCCCAGAGATCGAAGAGGACGAGCCGCCTCTCTACCTGTTGGTGACGGACTACCCCAGGTACTACCGGTATGCCACGTCATGAGAGATGATTCAACCCTGATGCTGACTTCGCGCGAACGGGTACTTTGTGCGTTGAACCACGAGGAGCCGGACCGGGTGCCACTCTTTATCGGCACATCCGGTGCCACGACTTTGCTTGCGCCCGCGTATGAAAAGCTCAAAGCCTGTCTAGGCGTCAAGGCCGAGCCACGGCCCATGTGGAAGGCGATGCAGTATGCGCGGCTCGACGAGGAGGTTTTGGTTCGTCTGGGCTCCGACGGCAGGCCGCTCGTTCCGCGTGGCGCTCCCGCTCCTTTGCGCCGGGAAATTTCCCCGGACGAGCTCGTTGATGAATGGGGAGTCACCTGGCAAAAGAAACCTGGCATCCTGTACTATGAGATCGCCAATTATCCCCTGCGGAATGTCACCCTCGCTGATCTCGACCGTTACCCCTGGCCTGACCTGGCCCACCCCAGCCGCTTCGAAGGTCTGGCTGAAGAAGCGCGCCGGCTCCACGGGGACACGCCGTACGCGGTCGTGGTCCTGAGCGGCGTGTCTCCGCATGAAATCATCTATCTGGCGCGGGGCTTGGATACTTGGCTGATGGATCTGGTGGCGGACCCGGAGTTTGCGCATGCCCTCCTTCGCAAGGTCACGGACCTGATGATTGCGGGGGTAACCCGGCTCCTGGAGGAGGTGGGGCGATACATCGACGTCATTACCATAGGCGACGATCTGGGAACTGATGCTGGACTCATGATGTCTCCCCAAACGTACCGCAAGATGATCAAGCCCTATCATGCGGAAATCGTTGCCACCATCAAGAAGCGGACCAAGGCGAAAATCTTTTTCCATTCGGACGGAAACATCTACCCCTTGATTAGGGATTTCATCGATATCGGCGTGGACATTCTCAACCCTGTGCAGGTCTCGGCGGGGGATATGGGAGATACTGCGCGGTTGAAACGGGAGTTTGGAAAGAACATCTCCTTCTGCGGCGCCATTGACACCGAGCATGTCTTGCCCCACGGCACCCCCGATGAAGTGCGCGCGGAGGTCCGGCGCAGGATCAAGGATCTGGCCCCTGGTGGCGGGTACATCGTCGCCAGCGTGCACTGCATCCAGCCCGATGTTTCGCCGGAAAATGTCTTGGCCATGTGCGACGAAGTGGCAGTTTCTGGCAGATACCCGTTGGCCCTTTAGGCATGCTTTCCAAGGCAGAGCGACGCGATGGAAAAGCTGAGCAAAGATCAATGGCACGAAATCGGCCGGCGCATTTTCAGTTCTTGGGGCACGCCGGAAGACATCGCCGCGTGTGTGGCGCGCTCGCTGGTAGAAAGTGACCTGGCAGGGATCAGCTCGCACGGCGTCGTTCGGATTCCTAGCTATTACGACTTTTGGCACAAGGGCTGGCTACATCCCTCGGGCCGGGCCGAAGTCATCAAAGAATCACCCGCCACTGCGAACCTCGATGCGAACTGGGGCTTCGGCCAGCCCGCCATGTATCAAGCTCTTGACTTGGCGATCGCCAAAAGCCGGAGCCAGGGAATAGCTGGGGTGGGCCTCATCCACTGCGGTCATATCGGTCGTCTGGGTGAGTATGCCGAGAAGGCCGCTCAGTCGGACGCCATCAGCCTCGTGGCAGCCAGTTGCGGGCCTCCCGGTGGCTTGGTCGCTCCCTATGGCGGGGCTCAAGCGGTCCTTTCTACCAATCCTATCGCGGCCGGCGTACCCGCCGGACAACACAGCCCCTTCATCATGGATTTTGCCACTTCGCAAGTCGCCGCCGGCAAGATCGTGTACGGACGGACCAAGGACGAGGAGATCCCGGAAGGCTGGGCCATAAATGCCGAGGGCCTCCCAGCCACCACCGTCCGAGCCTTCCTGGATGGCGGCGCGCTCCTGCCGTTTGGTGGGCACAAAGGATACGCGATTGGCCTTCTTATCGAACTGCTTTGTGGAGGGCTGACCGGCGCTGGCTTGTCGGAGCGTCCTGACAACATCCCTACCCAGGGAGCCGGCGGCAATGCCTGTTTCACGATAGTAATCGATATCGCCCATTTTAGAGACTTGGCCCAATTCCGCGACTCAGTGGACGCGTTCATGGGCCGGTTGAAGCGAGTCAAGCCTGCGCCGGGATCGAGAGGTGTCGTCATTCCGGGCGAGCCGGAAGCTTTGCAACGCGCCAGTCGCGCCAAGGAAGGATTCAGCGTCGATGAAGAAACCTGGGAAAAGATTGCGGCCATGGCGCGAAAGCACGGTGTGACCCTGGAAGATATTCTGTAGTGCTTGCGCCAAGAGAAGTGCCCAGCACAATCAGGCCATGCGGCGCTTGGGGTGATATGGAAACGGTTTCTGGAAAAGGGTGACGATCTGTTTGGGACGTGGTGGGGCATTTTTCAACCGCGAAGGTGTACGGCAAGCGTAGCGCGGACCTGTCTTGTAGGTCCGCGGCTTTTCACGCCCGCCCGCGGTCGCCAGCCCGCTTCTTTGTTGCCTCGGCTCCGCACCGCGGGTAGATTGATCGCATGTCCAGGTTGCGGCGTCCGCTCCTTTATGACCGCTACATCGAAGACAGTTCCGCGCTACGCTCGCTTCGGATTAACCCCAACGATGAGAAAACGCGGCGGTGGTACGAGAATATGCGACGTGCACGGCAGAGGCAGGAGGGAAAAGACCGGGTTTAGCAAGCAGCCAGCGGATCTATAAGGTCATCTGCGCTGTGAGACCCCTCTATGGGGGTCTGCGGCTCCTGGCTCGGCAGTCGCTGCGGCGCTTCTTACTTGGGGGTGGGGAGCAGGGTTTCCAGGTCCGGCATCTTGCGGCGGACCAGTTCAATCTGCTCGGGCGTGAACAGCTTGGTCTTCAGCGACTCGCCGAGTTTCTGGGTAGCTTCAATTTTGGCCTGAACCGTCGCGTTCGGATCCGCCAGGATCTTCTGCCAATTGTCTCTGGCGCTTTCCGCCTCCCGGATCTGGGAGGCCGACTTGTACGTCAGTGCAAACTCCCGCAGAGAAAGCCCGCGCTTCTTAATGATTCTCCCGACCTTGGGCTGCTTATTCAGGTTGGCAATCTCGGACTCCAGGCTGCCTCCACCCACGCTGATGGGAAGACCCTTCGATCGAAGGTCACTCAGGGCGCCCAGCATCTTGTTGAGTGCGTCTTCAGTGAGAACGTAATTCGCGGAATCGCCTCCAGAAGCGGCGCGGCTCCAGGCCGCTGCCAGTAGCACGATCGAGGAAATGAAAAACACGCTGATGCGCAGACATCTTGATGAACCACACATGGCTGCCCTCCTCAGGACCAGGAGCGGGCCCCGCCTGTTTCGCCAGCACTTCCGGCTGCTCTCATCTCCTGGCCTCACAGCCTACTCGAGATCTTCCGGCACTCGTACGAGCGGCTTCAGGCGAAGCTCGGCGCAGATTTCCCGCAACAACGCCTGGCTGGCGGGATCGTTACTGCCGAATTCCAGTCCCGCCTGACCCTGCACGGTCTTCCAGATGACCACCGCAGGAACAAGTGTAGCGCGGACCTGTCGTGTAGGTCCGCGGTTTTTCGCACCTGCCGGCGCTCGTGCCGTTCCAACTTGATTCACCTATGTATTACAGCTACGTTCTGCTCAGTTCGAACGACGGAGAGGGGAAGCGATTCCTCCGTCCGAGGCCGGCAAAACCCGGTGGACGCAACTTCGCCAAGAAAAGTTGGAACGGCACTCGCCGGCTCGGTTCTTTGTTGCCTCCGCACGGCATCGCGCGTAGATCGATCGCATGTCCAGGTTGGGGCCTCCGTTCCCAACAGATCGAATCCCAATTAATTCTCATATATATTGACAATCTCGCACTTCCAGTACTACAATGTCGTATCGTATGAGAGAGACGGCGAATTTTATTCTCATAGAGAGTACGTTATACTCACCAATAGTGCGTAAAGTTGTATATGAATGAGAATACAAGTCCGACGCTCCCACTGGTTCGATATGCTGAAACCGCGCCTTTGTTCACTCTGGATGATCTCCGCCGGCGCTATGGCAATCGAACCAGCGACCGCTCAATCAGCGACTTGGTTTACCGGCTGAAGCGTCAAGGGCGAATACGGGCCGTCTCCGCTGGGGTCTACACGGGCGCTCTAAGCAGCGCGCCATTCAATCGGTTTGCGCTCCCGGCCAAGCTGCGCCTGGACGCCGTGATCGCCTTCCATTCGGCGCTGGAATTCGCGGGCGTGGCAAACCAAGTGTTCCAAGTTACCTACTACCTGTCACGCCGGCCACGGCGCGACGCTGTCTATGATGGCATCATGTTTCATCGAGCTGCTCCTTTCACACGGCTGCTCAAAGCGAAGCGTGCGGACTTTCTGGTGGAAACCCAAGGGGGCATCCGCGCGACGACCCGCGAGCGTTCTCTTGTCGATTGCCTTGCTTCTCTGGAATATAGCGGCGGGGTCGAAGAGCTGGACCGATGCCTCGCCACATTTCCCTCATTTGACTTCGAGGCCGCCTTCGAGTACTTGAGGCTCCTTCAGCGCCCCTGGCTTTACTCGCGCGTCGGCTACATGCTTGACCGCCATGCCGAAAAGCTCTACTTTTTGCCGAAGTACCGGGACAAATTCCTGCGTCGGGTGGCGCGAGGGGTTGTCTACTTGGAGAAGAAGGAAGCGGGGCAACGCTGGATCCCCACATGGACCCTGATGGCGCCCTCGGCGCTCGCTGAGGCATCTCCGGAAGGCGTGAGGACATGAGGCTCGACGCTGCTTATCTGAACGACGTTGCAAAGCAGAGCGGATTTGATCCCTACAACGTCGAGAAGATCCTGCGGCTGAAAGAACTGCTGCGGGAGTTTCTCCGTCACCCCTTTTTGAAGGGGAAGCTGGTGTTAAAAGGAGGCACCGGCATCAACGTTTTCCTTTTCGAACTCCCCCGGCTGTCCATTGACGTTGACCTGAACTACATCGGCCAGGTCGACCGCGACCGCATGCAGGCCGAACGCCCTGAAGTTGAACGCGCGGTAGAACAGATCGCTCTCGGACTGGGTTACAGGACGCACGCGGGAAAGAATGATTGGGCACTGAAGGAGTTTCACCTGAGCTTCAACAATCACGCCAAGAGGGCAGACCACCTGCAAGTGGAAGTGAACTTCCTGATGCGAATCTGTGCCCTACCTCCTCAGTCACTCAAGGCCATCCAACTGGCCGATGAAGCGCCTTGCGAGTTCCCGGTCCTGGCCATCGAAGAGCTGATGGCGGGCAAACTTAAAGCCATGATCGAGCGCAGCCACCCGCGCGACCTCTATGACCTCTACAGGTTCTCGCAGGCAGGAGTTAACTATGACAGCGAGTTGCTAACGAAGTTGACGGTGCTCTTCGCTAGCACGCTCGCGCACGATTTGAGGACTTACACGCTGGACCGCTATGACCGCGTGGAGAGGGAGGACATCGAGAGGCTCTTGTACCCCTTGCTTCGGTCCGGGGATCGGCCGACTCCAGAAAACATGAGAGCAGCCATACGACCACTGCTCGTGAGTGTTCTCGCTCACGCGAAGGAGAAGACTTACTTGGAGGCGATGGCCCGAGGGGAGTACCGTCCCGAGTTGCTGTTCCCAAACCGTCCGGATACTGTCGACGGATTGCGCGGCATCCCGCCGCGCTGTGGAAGGCGACCAATGTCGCCGAGCATCTCTCACGACAGAGATCGACCCGCTGAATCGGAATCCACCGGGAACGAGAAGCAGGTAGCGGAGAGTTTGCGCAGGTCAAACTCTGTAGCAAGCGTAGCGCGGACCTTCGCTGTGTGAGGTCGCGGCTTTTCGCACCTGCCAGCGCTCGTCAGTGGTAGCCACGGCAAACCCGTTTTTCAGATTTGCCGTGGGTTCATAAACCCAGGGAAAAACCCCACGGTCAGAATCCGTCAGCTGACGGACTGACCGTGGCTACCGCTATTGCCTCCGCACGGCATCGCGCGTAGATTGATCGCATGTCAAGGTTGCGGCGTCCGTTCCTTCATGACCGCTACATCCAAGACAGGTCCGCGCTGCGCTTGCTTGTCGTAGCACGGCCGTCTCGGCCGTGTCACGGGCGGGACGCCCGTGCTACGACCGGTACCCGGAGGTCGGCGAACGTCCCAGCAGGTCCCAGAGAAGACTGTCGGGCTGGCGAATCACCGTAGCGCAGGGGAGATGAACGATGAGCATCCGACTCGACTATCAGCGCCTCCTCAAGACGATCCGACACGAGGAGCCAGACCGTGTTCCCCTGGCGGAATTGGAAGTCGACACGCCCGTCAAGGAAAAGTTTATGGGGCGACCTATCCGAGAGGTTGAGGATCAAGTGGCCTTTCGGGCGGCTGCCGGCTTTGACTTTATTTACTTGCGCGCGGACTACGAGTTCCCGGGTGCGCCGCCACCCGTCGCCACCGCAACACCAACAGCTTGGGAATGGTCTGCGGCCCCGGAGTCGGAATCCGTCAGCACGACCCGGCCGGGGCCCGTTCAGACGCTGGCTGACCTGGACGCCTACGCGTGGCCGCACCCTCAGACCGTGGACGCTTCCAATCTCGCAAGGGCAGCGGCCGTGCTGCCGCCGGGGATGGGGATCATTACGGGTGTGGGCGGCATCTTCACACGCACCTGGATCATCCTGGGCTATGAGCATTTCTGTATGTCGCTGACCGATAACCCCGCGCTGGTGGCTCGAGTGTCCGAGCGGGTAGGACAGATTCAATGTGCGGTGCTGCGGCGGTTAGTCACGATGCCTTCCGTTGTGGCGGTGTGGTATGGAGACGACTTGGCGTACACCGAGGGCCTGTTGGCATCACCCCACGTCTTGCGACAGTACTTCTTCCCCTGGATGGAGGAATTGGCCAGCATTGCGCGCGGTGCGGGCATGCCTTTCATCATGCACTCCGACGGGAACCTGTGGCAGGTGCTCGATGACTTGATCTCGCTGGGCGTCGAGGCTTTGCATCCTGTTGAGCCGAAGGCCATGGATATCTACGACCTCAAGCGGCGTTATGGGCAGAAGCTGGCCTTCTTCGGCAATGTGGACTTGGGCTATTCCCTTGTCGACGGTCGAGGGAAGCCGGCTGACGTGCGCGGCGAGGTGCGGCAGCTCATTAAAGAGCTGGCGCCAGGCGGCGGGTACGGTGTGGCGGGAGGCGCGGGGGTCACTCGCTATGTGTCGCTCGAGAATTTCAACGCCATGCGTGAGGCAACCTTCGAGTATGGTGTTTATCCCATTCGTTTGTGACGCGGTAAACTAGTGTCCTGTCACGCGTAATTCTTGACAGTCAAGATTTTGAGTCGACCCCCTCACCCCCGGCCCCTCTCCCCCAAAGGGGGCGAGGGGAGAGTACAGGAAAAAGGAGACGGTCGACCAAAATGTACAGCCCTCTCCCCCTTGGGGGAGAGGGTGTCCCGGCTTGCCGGGACCGGTGAGGGGGTTCGCGTCGAGTTGCTTATTGTCAACAATAATGGGGGAGAGGTCACTAGCAACGGGGATGGGGAGGAGCTTATGAATCGTCGACGTTTTCTCAGGGATGCTGCACAAGCAGGAATGGGTCTGGGCGTCGGTGAATCGCTCTTGGGCAAGGGGGGCGCAACGCCTCCCGCTGCCGCGGCAAAGGCCGGACAAGCTGCGGGGAAGCCCGCACAGAAAGGCAAGGCAAAGCCCCCGGCAGGTGGGACGGTTGGAACACCTGTAGTTTCGCTGGACGGGCAATGGCAGATCGCTGCCGACAACCAAAACGTTGGGCGGACGGAGCGATGGTATGCGCGCCCCTTGCCGGAGGCCAAGAGCGTCACGGTGCCAGGCATCATTCAGGAAGCCCTGCCGGCCTACCATGGAGTGGTCTGGTACGCTCGTGACTTTGTTCCCCCTACCCACCCCCACAAGGATGGCCGGTATCTCCTGCGCTTTTGGGCGGTGGATTACCTCGCGGATGTCTGGGTCAACGGCGTGCACCTGGGCGGGCATGAAGGTGGGGAAACCCCGTTTGTCCTGGACGCGACAAAGGCCATCAAGCCAGGGGTAAGCAGCCGGGTGGTAGTGCGGGTGTTGAATCCTTCGAACGAACGCATCGATGGGATCGTTTTGGCTGAGACTCCACATCGGAACAAGGTCATTCCTTACGGCAACGGGAGTGGTTATGACTACGGCGGCATTCTGGAGTCGGTAGAACTCCTCCTGTCGCCGGCGGTACGGGTGGAGGATGTGTTTGTGCGGCCCGACCCAAAAACAGGCAAAATTCGCATTCAGGTGAAGATACGAAATACGACGGGTACGGCGACCCGTGGGAGCCTGCAATTCACCGTGGCGCCTGCGGCGACCGGGGAAACGCTTGCGACCACTCAGGTGGAGCGGGAGCTGGCAGCGGGCGAAACCGTCGTCGAGGGCGAAACACGCGTAGAGAATCCTCGGCTGTGGGACTTGGCGGATCCCTTTTTGTATCGTGTGACGGTGCGGCTCCAGAGCGAGCACTCGGTCTCTGCGGATGAGACGGCGGTCCGTTGCGGCTTTCGAGAGTTTTGCGTGGAGAAGGGCTATTTCCGGCTGAACGGCAAGCGTGTTTTCGTGCGCAGCACGCACACGGGCAATCATGTTCCTATCGGGCAAGTCGTGCCCGTGAGTCAGGCGAGTGACCTGCTAAGGCGCGACCTGTTGTATGCCAAGGCCTCAGATTTCAACACCGTCCGTTTCATCTCGGGCATGGCCCACCCGGCCAACCTGGACCTGTGCGACGAGCTTGGGCTCATGGTCTACGAGGAGTCTCTGGCGGGCTGGGTGCTGGGCGACTCTCCAAAGATGAAGGAGCGATACGATTTCTCGATTCGCGAGATGGTGCTACGGGATCGCAATCATCCCAGCGTCGTCATGTGGGGCATGCTCAACGAGACCCGCGACGGCCCGGTATTCCGAGAGGCAGCAGCGGCTTTGAAGCTCGTCCGTTCCCTGGACGATTCGCGGCTGGTGTTGTTATCTAGTGGCCGCTGGGATGGCCAGTTGAGCATCGGTTCGGTGAGTAACCCGCGCAGCTCCGACTGGGAGCATGTTTGGGGTAAGGAGGCACCCGGGGCTGGCGTGGAGCCTATGACCAAAATCGGTGGACAGGTCAAGGATGTGGGCGATGTCCATTTCTACCCCCAAGTGCCGCAGTCACCAGAGACCGACCGACTGATCCGAACGCTGGGCCAGGACGCCAAGCCGGTGTTTCTTTCCGAATACGGTATTGGCAGCATGATGGACGTCATTCACGAGGCGCGGGGTTACGAGCAAGTGAGTGCGGCTCCGGACATCGAAGACTTCGTCCTGATGCGCTCGATGGCGGAAAGGCTCATCGCCGACTGGAACCGGTGGGGGATGGACGGCGTCTACGCGTTCCCCGAGGACCTGTTGCGCGACAGCCAGCAGCGCATGGCCCGTCACCGGCTGTTGGGGTTCGATCTAATTCGCTCCAACCCCAAGATCTGTGGATTCAACCTGACGGGAATGCTGGACCACGGCATGACGGGTGAAGGCGTGTGGAGATTCTGGCGGGACTGGAAGCCCGGCAGCATGGACGCCATGCAAGATGGCTGGTGGCCCCTGCGCTGGTGCCTGTTTGTCGAGCCCACACACAGCTATGCGGGGCGGGCGTTCCAAGTGGAAGCGGTGTTGGCCAACGAGGATGTGCTGGGACCAGGGGAGTATCCGGCGCGCTTCAGGGTTTGCGGCCCAACCGGGGTAGCGTGGGAGCGAAGCGCGAGTGTGCGGGTCCCCCAGCCTGCTGCGGGTGAGGACGGGCCACTGGCTGTGCCGGCGCTCAACGAGGAGGTCACCTTGGGTGGGCCGGCTGGTACTTACCAGTTTGTTGCTAACTTGGAAAGGGGGGGAGCGCCGCTCGGAAGAGCACGGGAATTCTATCTGTCCGACGCTGGCTCGTTGCCACGACTCAATCAGGCGGTGACGGTTTGGGGGATCGAAGGCAATGTGGAAAGTTGGTTGAAAGCCCACGGCGTGACCTGCGAGCGGTTTGGGGGGACTGCGCCGAGCCGTCGCGAGATCATTCTGGTGGGCGATGTGTCGAAGGCTGGGGCTGACGCCGACACCTGGAAAGAGTTGGCGCGGCGCATGGCACGAGGGAGTGCGGTCGTATTCCTGTCACACTTTGCTTTCCAACGCGAGAAGGACGCCGTGGCTTGGCTGCCCTTGGCGCAAAAGGGTCGCTGCTATAAGTTCGGCGACTGGCTATACCACAAGGAATGCGTAGCCAAGGCGCACCCGATCTTTGCAGGCTTACCAAGCAAAGGGATTCTGGATTGGTATTACTACGGTCCGGTGATCCCTCGCTATCTTTTTGACGGGCAGGAGACGCCGGACGAGGTGGTGGCGGCGGCATTCGCCACGGGCTATCCGGCTCCAGGTGGTTACGCGTCGGGGATTTTGTTGGGCTCTTATCGGTTTGGCGAAGGGCGATTTGTCGTGAACACATTTCCTACTTTGGAGAATGTGGACACACACCCGGCCGCAGATCGTCTGCTGCTTAACTTGATCGATTACGCAACAGGGTTCGTCGGCAAGCCGCGCGCAGAACTTCCTTCGGATTTTGACGCTCAGCTTAAAGCCATCGGGTACACCACGTAGAGGAGGAATCAGGAAATGCTTCCCCAAGCATGGCGAGTGCTGCTGGGATTCACGCTAGGAATGGTTACGATTCTGCCCGCCCGCGCTGTATCGGCAACTGAAACTGAGCTTTCCGAAGCGAGACGTTGGGTGGTAGCCAAGTTCGAAGGGAAGGTAGAGCCGAGGCCGGCGGAACCCTACCTGGAAGTGGAGGCAAAGCGTGGGAGCTTGCAGGAAAACGGCCGGGACAGTGAACCTCTCCGGATCTTTGGTAAGGCGTATAAGCGCGGGCTGTACATGGACGGCCTACACGCCGTGACCGTCCACTTGCCTATGGCGGCGAAGACCTTCGAAGCCACGGTGGGTCTCGATGGCAGTTATTCGGGTTGCGGTTCCACGAGCGGCAGCCAGAGGTTTTGGGTGGAGGCTGAGGGAAAGAAGCTGTTCGAGAGCGGCATCGTAAAGGTGGCGACGCCGGGCGTGCCGGTCCAGGTGGACTTGGGAGGAGCAACGGAATTTACGCTTCGGGATGCGGAAGGGAAACCGGAAGGAGAGAAGCTGTCGTGGTGTGACGAGGCCGTGTGGGCCGAGGCGCGCGTCACGTTGGCAAGTGGCAAGAGCTGGTGGCTTGGCGACCTGCCCATTGCACCCCTGCCAGGGCCATTCACAACCGAACTGCCCTTTTCGTTTACTTATGGCGGGCGATCTTCTGGGGAGTTTCTAGCGACTTGGGAGACGAAGCGTAAGGTGCGCAACCTCGACGGACAGCGGACTGAGTATGCGACGACCTACACAGATCCTCGGACCCATTTAGTCGTGCGCTGGGAGGCAGTCGCCTACCACGACTATCCGACGGTGGAGTGGACACTGTGGTTGGAGAACGCAGGATCGGCCGACACGCCCCTCCTGGAGAACATCCAAGCTCTGGACACACGGCTGGAGCGCACCGGGGGGAATGAATTCATCCTCCACCACTTCAAGGGCAGCCTCACGACTCCGACCGATTACGAACCGTATGAGACGACGCTGGGCGCGAAGCAGGAGAAACGCATTGCGACATCGGGTGGGCGGCCGACGAACGGCGCGCTCTGCTACTTCAACCTGGAGTGGCAACGGGAGGGTGTAATTATCGCGCTCGGCTGGCCGGGGCAGTGGGCGGCGCAGTTCACGCGGGATGAGGGGCGGGGCCTGCAAGTGCAGGCTGGGCAGGAGCTCACGCACTTCAAGCTACACCCAGGAGAGAAGGTACGCACTCCGCTGGTCGCGCTGCAATTCTGGAAAGGGGACTGGATCGGGGCGCAGAACATCTGGCGACGATGGATGCTGGCTCACAATGTGCCGCGATCTGGCGGGACGCCGCTGGGACCGTCCACATGGGGGGAAAGCGCCGATTGGACGGGATATACAGGGGTTGATGAAGCCAATCAAGAGTTTTCCATTGCCCGGTACCTGGAAGAAGGGATCAAGATTGACTACTGGGAAATGGATGCTGGCTGGTACGTGAACAACGGCACTTGGGTGAACACGGGGACCTGGGAGCCGGACCCGAAGCGGTTCCCGCATGGCCTGCGACCCCTCTTCGATTACGCGCATGCCCGGGGGCTCAAGACCCACATCTGGTTCGAACTCGAGCGCGTCACCCGTGGCACATGGCTGTGGGAGAAGCATCCCGAGTGGCTTCTCAAGTGCCCGGAAGGGGAGCGTGACGGGAGGCGACTTCTCAACCTGGGTGACCCGCGAGCGTACCAGTGGGTCATCGAAATCTTGGACAAATACATCACCGAAGGGATCGACTTCTACCGGACGGACTTCAACATCGATCCGCTACCCTATTGGCGGGCCCATGATGCGCCGGACCGGCAGGGGATCACGGAGATCAGGTACGTGACCGCATTTCTCGCCTACTTTGATGAGCTACTTCGCCGCCACCCCAATATACTCCTCGACACCTGCGCCTCGGGGGGCAGTCGCAATGACCTGGAAACTCTGCGTCGTGCCGTGCCCATAACGCGCAGCGACTACAACTCCGAGCCGGTGGGCGGGCAAAACATCACTTACGGCATTGCCTTGTGGATTCCTTGTTATGGATCTGGCACGCTCACGGCTGATCCTTACTTCATTCGGAGCACCTGGAGTCCCCGCTACGGGTTCGGCTGGGATATGCGGCGCAAGGACTTCGATTACGATTTCCTTCGTGACGTGCTGCGCGAATGGCGAAGCGTCGCAGACTACTACTTCGGAGATTTCTACCCCCTTACTCCTTACCACGCCACTAACGGCGTGTGGATGGCCTGGCAGTTCGACCGGCCAGACCGGGGAGAGGGGATGGTGCAGGCTTTTCGCCGCACCGACAGTCCCCTCGAATCCGCTCGCTTCCAACTTCGAGGCTTGGAACCCGACGCGCGGTACGCGCTGACGGATTTGGACGTTCCGGGTTCCAGGGAAATGACCGGCCGCGAGCTGATGGACGAAGGTCTTCCCGTACTGATCAAGGTCCAGCCGGCAGCGGCGGTCATTACCTACAAACGCGTGGAGGCGGTTCAGAAGTGAGAGGCAGCGCCATCCCAGGGGCGCGTGCCCCTTCGCTCCCAACGATTGCGCGGCGCAGGAGAACGACCTTCGATCGCAACATTTTGCATTGCTGCGGCGCACCGGAGGCGAGAGCCTGGATACGTTACCTGTTATCCTGCGAACGCGCACGTCTCGACCGTGGCTGATCGAGGGAGTGAGCGAACATTTCTATGGAGGGTAAACTGATGAGCAGATCGAGCCTGGCTGGAGTGCGGCGAGTCGTGCTTGGCGCCCTGGATTCTTTCATTTTCCTTGCCTGGGTGATAATCGGGTCCGGCTCTGCGGTTGGCGCCGCAAACGTCCCGTCTCCCACTCGCAGGATGATGGCCAAAGGCCACGAGATGGCGATTGCTGCCGACTGGGCGCAGGCCTTTTGTGCGCCGCCCGAGGGCAGGAAGACCAGGGCAGAGACCAAGCTATTGCCGGAGGTGCTCCAGCCGCCTTTCTCCTTTGTGTATGGTTCCCGGAACTCCGCGGAACTCCTTTCCGGCTGGAAATGCGACGTTAATACTTCCGACTTGGACAGCATGCGGAAGCAGCAAGCAGTGACCTACACAGACCCTCAGACAGGCTTGACAGTTCGCGCTGTCGTTACGCTCTTCAAGGATTTCCCCGCGGTTGAATGGGTGCTCTATTTCAAGAACACTGGGACCTCGGATACACCGATATTGGAGGATATCCAGGCGCTGGATTCCACGCTGCGTTCCCCGGAGGGCGATCCCATCCTTCATTACGCTAAAGGCGCCACTTGCTCGATGGACGACTTTATGCCGATTAGGAGGATCATCTACCCTAAAGACCGACTCCATGTTCAGCCGGGTGGCGGACGATCCTCCAGCGATTTTCTCCCCTTCTTCAATTTGCAAGCGAAGGAAGAGGGCGTTGTGCTTGCCATCGGTTGGTCAGGCGAGTGGGCCACCACATTTACGCGTGACCCAAGCCAAGGCGCGAATCTCCATTTGAAAGCAGGGATGGCGCTGACGCATTTGAAGCTCCATCCCGGCGAGGAGATTCGGACCCCGAGGATTGCGCTGCTGTTCTGGCAGGGCGAGCACCTGCGGGGTAACAATCTGCTGCGGCAGTTCATTCTGGCTTACCACCGGCCGTCGGCAGGGGGCAGGCCCGCGAACATGCCCATGTGCCACGGTAGTTGGGGCGGAACAGCCGCAGCTCAACATCTGGAGAATATCCGACAGATCCTGGCTCACCATCTTCCCATGGAATACTACTGGGTCGACGCGGAGTGGTTTGGAAAAGGCGATTGGTGGGCTAACCCCGGAAACTGGGAGATCAAGAAGGACGTGTATCCCCAGGGCTTCAAACCGCTCAGCGACGTGCTGCACGCCTCAGGACGCAAATTGCTTTTGTGGTTTGAGCCCGAACGGGTTTGTGAGGGAACACCGTGGCGCCAGGAGCTGCGGGATTGGCTGCTCGAAGTCCCGAAGGAGAAGAGGGTCTTCAGGGGTTTTAGCTCTCCCGAAGGGGACGTGTCGGTCGCAGACCCCACCTGGGTACGCAACGAGAGCAACCGCAACCAGTTCAGAGAGAACGACCGCCTGCTCAACCTGGGGATTCCCGAAGCGCGGCAGTTCCTCACCGATTTCATTTCGCGCAAGATCGAGGAATTCGGCCTCGATTGCTACCGGCATGACGCCAACATCGCGCCTCTGGAATTTTGGCGGGCTGCGGATGCGCCGGACAGGCAGGGCATAACCGAGATTCGTTGGGTCGAAGGATTTTACGCATTTTGGGATGAGTTGCTCCGTCGTCATCCCAAGCTGATTATCGATAACTGTGCCAGCGGCGGCAGGCGCATCGATCTGGAAACGCTGAGTCGCGGCCTGCCGCTGTGGCGGACCGATTTCGCCATGAACGACACTGCCAACCAATGTCATACATACGGCCTGTTTTACTGGGTACCCCTCAGCTCGACCTCGGTAGGCAATCCAGCCCTTGATGATAACTACAAGCTGCGCAGCGGTATGTCCAGCGGCTTGGTGTTTGACCTCTACTATTTTGGCAATCCGTCCGAAGAGAAGAAGAATAGGGAGCGAGTTTCGTGGGATCGGGCCCGCAGGGCGCTTGAGCAGTATCGCAGCATCCAGAAGTACTTCTACGGTGACTACTACCCTCTAACCCAGTATTCTCAGGCCGACGACGCCTGGATGGCCTACCAGCTCGATCTGGCTGACGAGGGTGAAGGGATGGTGGCCGTCCTGAAACGGCCTTCGAGCTCTTATACCCACGCGGTCCTTCAGCTCCATGCGCTTCAAAAAGACGCCTCCTACGAGCTCACCAACCTGGATACCCATCAGAAGAAGACCGTCTCCGCTGGCGAACTGATGGCCAAGGGGCTGGAGGTTCAGTTGTTGAACAAACCCGATTCGGCTTTGCTCTGCTATCGGCGCATCGCCGCCCAACGCCCCTGATATCTATGCTCGAGTCTTGAACCCGAGGAGGCCTTTCAGGTTCGGGTCCTCCGCAAAGCCCCGGCGGGCCGGGGTGCCGGGCTGCGACGACGTTCTCCCCTTCCGGGTACTGGCGGCGAAAGGCGCGTCGTCCCGCATCGAGGGATTATGCTCAAGTCAGTCAAGCGCACGCTTGACTGGGTAGGGCCAGGGGCCTTGGGTGAAAAGTCCCCCATCCACATAGAGGGTTTGCCCCGTAATGAACTCCGCTTGCGGAGATGCCAGGAATGCGACCGCCGCGGCCACATCCTTCACCTGTCCGACGCGACGCAAGGGCGTCAAACGCGCCCAAGTACCAGCGTAATCGGAAGCTTCGGTTCGAGTCCTTTCGGTTTCGATGGTCCCTGGAGCTACGCAGTTCACGGTGATCCCGTAGTACCCTAATTCTACGGCAGCCACACGGGTAAACATCTCGATCCCACCTTTACTGCTGGTGTAATCAATCAGGTTTGGGAAAGGCGCCTTATTGCATCCCGAACCTATGTTGATGATTCGCCCGCGCCGCGCCGCCGCCATGTGTCGCGCCGCCCGCTGCGTACAGAGGAAGGTTCCCTTGAGATTAGTCCGGAGCGTCCGATCCCACTCGTGTTCTTCTAACTCCAAAAGCGGTTTCCAGGTCTGGACGCCCGCATTGTTGACGAGAACGTGCGGTGCTCCAAACTTTGCGAGTATGCAATCGAACATGCTATCCACTTCTGACTTCAGTCCAACGTCAGCCTCTACGAGCAAGGCCGCCCGTCCGGACGCTTGGATGGTCTTGGCGGTTTCCTCCGCGCCCTCCAGGTCCATGTAGTGGTTGACGGCCACATCGAAGCCGGCCTCGGCTAGCGCTATGGCTATGCCGCGCCCGATCCCTCTGCTGGAGCCGGTAACCACCGCAATTTGCCGACCGAGATCTTCAGATGGTGTAGACATAGGCATTGTCCTACCCAAGCAGGGTGTACCGCGCCGGGATTCCCTGGGCTTTCGGGGAATTCTCGAACGTCGCCGCGGCCTGCCGTTGAAGGTCATCATATCAAAATGCGTGGGAATCACTACAGCAGCACGTACCTCCGCTGATGGCAAAGGCGACCGTTGCAGGTGTTCAGGACTAGCGGAGAGCAGTGGGGAGCCGCTCGGGCTTTCCCGAAAAGAGAAAATGCGCCGGAAGTGCTCTACGGGACACAAACTGACGTATACTCTCGGGCGCCGGAAGGCCAAGTCGGAGAATTGACGGAACCCCACAACCCGCAACGTTACAATGCGAGCGACCTGGAGGAGAGACGACACATGAACAAACAAAACCTGCTGGATCGTCGAGCAATACTAAAAACTTCAGCCGCCGTTTTGGGTGGCTCCCTTCTGGCCAAGGAGCCGCTGGAAGCCTCTCCCCGAGGCTTCAACGCCTATTCCAGTCCCTCGGACCTGAAGATAACCGACATGCGGGCTTGTACCGTAGCCGCGAACTATGATTACCCGATCATCCGCATCGATACGAATCAGGACGTCTATGGTCTGGGCGAGGTCCGCGACGCCGGGGTCAAGGGCATCGCCCTGGTCCTCAAGGCCCATATCGTCGGCAAGAACCCTTTACAGATTGATTCTATCCTCTCCGAGATTCGCCCATTCGCCGGCCAGGGACGCATGGGTGGCGGATACAGCGCGGTCGACATGGCCTTGCACGATATCGCCGGCAAAGTCTACGGAGTCCCCGCGTGGCGGCTGATCGGCGAAAAGAGACAGAACAAGATTCGCATCTATTGCGACACTACCGGCTGCAAAGACCCCAAGATTTATGCCCAGCGCATGCTGGCGCGCAAGAAAATGGGGTTCACATTCTTCAAGATGGACTTGTACACGAGCCTTGCCGCAGACAGACCCGGTGCGGTCCATCAAAACGGCGCCGCAACGGCCAAGGGCTTGGGTTACTTGTGCGAATACATCGCGGCGCTACGCGATGCTATCGGCTGGGACGCGCCCTTGGCGGCCGACCATTTCGGAGCTTTGTCCGTCAACGACGCCATTCGTTACGCCAAGGCTTTCGAGCCGTACCAACTGGCCTGGGCAGAGGACTTCATCAGCTGCAAGGATTGGCGCGGCTTCAAGACGATTTCAGACGCCACCACCACGCCGACCCTCACCGGCGAAGACGCGTTCGGGCTGGAAGAAGGTTTCCAGAACCTCATTGAAAACCATGCGATCGATATCATTCAACCTGACCCGGAGACTTGTGGAGGCGTGAGGGAAACGAAGCGAGTCGCTGATTATGCCGATATGCACGGCATCCCTACCGTCCTGCACTTTGCCGGCTCTCCCGTGGGTTGCATGGCGAGCGTGCACGTTGCCGCCACCTTGCGCAACTTCCTGGTTATGGAAAACCACGCGGTGGACATGCCCTGGTGGCAAGACCTCGTCAGCGGATTGCAGAAACCTATTATCCAAGATGGTTATATCTCGGTACCGGAGAAGCCGGGCCTGGGGGTTGAACTCAATGCAGAGGTCATTAAACAACACCTGCGTTACCCCGGTTACTTTGAGCCCACGCCGATGTATGACGACTTCATCGTTTCGGGGGGCAGAACGGGTGGACCCTGGCCCCACTACGACGAAAACGGGAATTATGTGAACGCCGTCACTTCCTGAAGGTTATCCTGCTGAGGTCTGGAACATGAGCAAGCTGGCAGTGATGCTTTTAACCGCGACCTACTTGCTGGGTGCGGATAGGACCGTCGACCCAACGTTTCTGCACCGATACCTTCCTGGCACTGCGGCAAAGTCCTCCGATGTCAGCACCCAGAGTTGCCATTACAAGCCCGTATTCGGCGAGGGTGATTCCGTCAGCGCTCTGGCGAGAGGAGTTGCGCGGTTTGGCGAGGTCGTTGTCGACCCGAAGGGCGCCTGCGCGACGGTCGACTATCCAGCGGAAGAGCAGATATACACCATCCTGGACGGCTCGGGAGTGCTGAGCTACGGGAACGAAAATGTCCCTGTTCACAAGTATGACTACGTGTATCTTCCTCCCGGAATCACCCATGGTGTTCGAAACAGTTCAGGCCAGCCACTTCGCTTGATAGTTATGGGATTCAAGATCCCATCGAGCACCACGGTCACCGTGCCGGCGAAGCTCCAAATGGCCAATATCGATGAAGTCAAGAAGCAGACCGTGGGCAGCCACCCGCCCTCGGTCCTATACCAACTTCTGCTGGGCGACAGGAAAAGCACCCGCGATAGGATTGCTGCCGGCCACGTAGTTACCAGCCTCTTTATCATGGAATTCGCGCCGGGGGGTACCAACTTTCCTCACCACCACGAAACTGAAGAAGAGATCTATCTCGTCTTGGACGGCCACGGTGAGATGGTCGCGGGTGGAGGAATTGACGGCATCGAGGGGCGTCACCCGGCCGGGGCGGGTGATGCCTACTTTTTCCGGCTAAATTGCACTGTTGGGTTCTACAACAGCAACGAGCCGGGCGCGAAAGCCCGAATCCTCGCAGTCCGCTCGTTGTTCCCTTTCCCGGAGCGCTAAACGCGCAACCGCTCCTTGCGTGCCAGGCCGATCACGTACCGGCTCGCCTGCTCCCCGCAGATCGCAAGGAATATTGCCGGAACCCATCGACACGACTCCTCTGCATGGGGGAAGAGATGAAAACTCTAAATCCTTGTTTCGCCGCCGCCATCCTCACGCCCGTGTGTGCTCTCGCGTTGTCTTCGGTCATGGCCCTGGGGACTTCCCAACCTCAAGGCGAAGTACTCGGACGTTCAGGTGATGCCTACGTCAGGCAAGCGGGCCTGCGGTGGTTTTTCGGCACGAGGAAAGTTGGGAAGGAAGTTCGCTTTGAGAGAGATCACCTCTCGCTAGTAGCTTTCCAGGATCCCAGCACCCGTCATGAGTATATCCAAGGCCCGCCTTCGGAAACGTTCCGGTTTGACGTGGATGGGCAGGTGGTCACGAGCGAATCCCAGCCTTGGATCCTGGAGGGGACCGAGACGCAGATCCTTTCCCAAGGAGAGTTGTTGTTGAAGATGGTCGTGCGCGACCGCAATCTCGAGGTGACCAAGAACTATGTTATCTACCCGGAGGAAAGCATTATCCAGGAATGGGCGAGCATCAAGAATATTTCCGGCCGCGATATAACTCTGTCCGACCCTTACTTTTTGCAGGTGCACATTCTGCAGAAACAGCTCTCCCAGCTCGATTTCTCGTACATGACCGGAGGAATGTGCTTCTGGGGGAGTTGGATCCTGAAGACCCAACCCTTGACACCCGCCTACGCGCGGAATTTCGATGCCAGTGATGCGCCGGAATGCCTGCCCGGCCAGCCTTGTCCCCAAGGGTGGTCGATGGGGAATTCCATCTATGCTCCGATCTATGTTTTCTTCGACCGCGGAGAGAGGAGCGGCGTGTTCGCAGGATGGGATTACCTCGGGCGCTGGGCTTCGTACATAGGCAATTACAACGGCGGCCCGGTGAATGTTAGCCTGAAAGTGGCAGGGTATAAGAAGTCACTTGCACCCGGCTCGTCCGAGGAGACACCCATGGCCTTTACGGGCGTCTTCAAGGGTGACCTGGACGAGATGGGCAACCAACTGCTCGACTACCAATACCGGTACAAGTGGGATTACACGCGGCAAAAGTACTTTCCCGCGATCCAGATGCTGGGTTACTGGTGGAACGGTGCGACCGATTTCGACCCCAAGCATCCCGGGATGGATCTCGATCCGACCTCGACTTTCCGGAAAGTGTTCCATATGGCCGACACCATGCGCTACGTCGGTGCGGACCGATACTGGCGAGATTACGGTTGGTGGGATCGTGCCGGGGACTGGAATGGTCCGGATTTCAACTCCACGCGAAGGTATCTGGAGAAGTATGGGATGACTCAGACCATTTACACCATCGTCTACGACGCCGAGCAGAGCTCGCGCCTGGTTACGGAGCACCCCGATTGGCTGATCGACAAGGGGGGAAGGTTTGCAGGTGAGTACATCCTCGATCAATCCCAACCCGGCGTAACCGATTTTGAGTTGGGCATCCTTGAACGCGAGGTGGCCAAATGGGGCGACTTCGAATGGCGCAAGGACGATGCTCCGCTCCACGAAGTGCATGGTGACTACACACCGATGCTGGCCCAGGACCACAATTTCCGGAAGCTTCTTAAGACTTTCCTCGACAGGAACCCGGGCCATAGCTTCCATGGCTGTAACGGAGGCGGAAACGACTTGGGCTACGAGGTTCTACGCATGGCCGATGCCTGGCAATACTCGGACGGGTGCGTTGGCCGGTACCGCGTTTACTACACGTCTTACCTGTTTCCGCCCGATAAACTCGTCAATATGCCCGACAATTGGGACCCGGATAAGTACGACAAGTCGGTGTGGCGAGGACTGTTGTGGAATAGTTTTCCGATGACTGGCGACACACTGGACTCGGCCAAGTTGGAGGGGTTGCGGCTGTTGATAGACATTTATCACTACCTCGCCAAGGAAGGTGTGGTGGGCCGGTGGGTGAAAATCTATCATCCTGCCGTTGCGGGAGATTCGCCGGATTGGTACCTGCAACGGATGAGCCGGGACAATCTCCGCGGCATCATCATCCCCGCACGCAGTCCAAGTAGTCCTGCCCCCGGCCATAATCCGAACGGCGCATCTTCCCCGGGTGAAACAGATAAACAGGGCGGTCAAGGGCCAATCACGATTTATCCCCGGGGCTTGCTTCCGGGGACGATATACAACGTATCTTATCAAGAGTCGAAATCCGCAGAAGAGCGCTTAGGATCCGAATTGATGACTAAAGGGATTACCTTTCAAAAAATGGAGGAAGGCGAGCTCATTTACTTGAATCTGCCCATGCACCCAGGAAGTTCAGCCGACAAGACACCGCCGGCTCCCCCCACGCAGGTCGTGAAGAGGGTCGGCACGAATATGGATTTCATCGGAGTTGAATTGACCTGGAATCGGGCGGTAGACAACAACTGGGTGTCCTACTATGAGATCTTCCGCAACGGGAACCCCATCGACAAGGTGGCGAAGGGAACCTATTACTTTGATCACTCCGCCGGCGCAGATGCGGCGGCGCGGTACGAAGTGCAAGCAGTGGACGGCAGCGGCAATGTTTCCGAAAAGGTAGTAGCGCTGGGCGGTTCGACTCCCGAAAGCCTCGTAGTGGACGATGCGAGCACCGATCTGAAATACACGGGCAAGGGTTGGAAACATGAGGAGAAGGTTGCGGCCGTGTACAGCGGCACCCAGTCTTCGACTCGCGACGCCGGGGATGCCCTCGCGTACGCATTCCACGGAAACCGGGTGACCTGGTATGGAGGCCTGGGCGCGGCCATGGGCAAAGCGGACGTTGATATCGACGGCAAGCCGGACGCCATGGTGGACTGCTACGACGCTGATGAGATTCCCAATGTGGCGGTGTACGCCCACACGTTTCCATCTGTCGGCGACCACAAGATCAAAATCACCGTGAGGGGGGACCGTCATAGCCGATCGTCTGACCACTGGGTGGTAATTGACGGTCTTCAGGTCGGAAAGGCGGAGATGAGGGTTGTGGAGGATGTTCCCGGTCAAGGCATCGAGTACACCGGCTCAGGCTGGAAGCACCGCGCGTCAGGTTGGGAACAAGCTTCGGGAGGAAGTGCAAGCTGGACAAGTGCTCCAGGCGATGCGGCGGAGTACAAGTTTCAAGGTGATGGGATCACCTGGGTTGGCAAGCGTTGTCCGTCCTGTGGGCAGGCGGATGTCTACGTCGACGGGACACTGGACACGACAGTGGATACCTACATGCCTGACGACCATCCTTTCCGGGTGGATTTACAAGGCGGGTGGCAGGTTCCGCTCTACCAAAAGACATGGATCGAGACTGGCCAGCACACGCTCCGGATCGTTGTCAAGGACGACAAGAATATGCTGTCAGCCGGCCGCAGTGTGTATCTCGATTCTTTTCAAGTCAGCAAGCCCTGAGGGCTAACAGAATCCGCGTTCGTCGCGCAACCGCGATTCGGCGGAGAGTGGATAAGGCGCTTGGGGCATGGAACAGCCATGCGAAATGCTGCAGGATTGCCCGGGTAAGTCGGGTGGGTGATGAAGGCGCCCGCCCCAAACCTCGCGGCAAGAAACCTCCGGGCGCCTCTATCTCCTGGCTGAGCAAGAAACTTCGAAAAGCAACTGTCGAAGTTGGGTAATATTAGTTTCCCGGGTTAGCGAGTGACCGCAGAAGATGCTCCTCCGGCACCCCGAAAGCGACCTTGGGATTTGCGGCTGGGGTAGAATTGCCGCGCGGAGCCTTACACCATGAATCGAAGAGAATTTTCGAAGTACGCAGTAACCGCTGCATTGACCTCCGGGACTCAAGCGCAGGCGGGAAAGCCAGCGCGTGAACAAATGCGCGAGGCCCGCCCCTCCGGTGGCCCCTCCAAACCACCCCCAGTCAGCAAAGGACCCGAGAAGCTTGCGCTCGGCAGGTGGCAGGCGATTCATCCGGGCATTTGGAAAGTGACTCTCGGCCAGCCGGAAGAATTCACCCCCGTCAAGCTACGCCACCGCGAAGTGGCGGAAGAAGAACTATTGCGTCTGCCGCACGCCGCGACTTCTCCGATATCTGCGCATGCCATCCGGGGGCGCCAAACAAAACGCGGTTATTTGCTGAGGATTGAACTCGACGCGTACGAGTTGGTTTACGGTTTGGGATTGCAGTTGATGTCCTTTATTCAACGGGGCCTAAAGAAAACGGTGCGCATCAACGCGGACCCGAAAGCTGATAGCGGCGACTCACACGCCCCCGTGCCTTTTTACGTTACGACGAAGGGGTATGGCATCCTGATCGATTCCGCACGGTATGTGACTTTCTACCTGGGCCGCAAGACGCGGGAAGACGAGGCGCGTGGCCAGGGGACGGGCGCAGGACCCGGGGCGGAGCCGAAGACTGTCCCGAAAGAATTGCTCCCGGATGCTGAGTTCGCCAGCAGGTTCGGCCAGCGCACCCAGGTGGTAGCGGAAGTTCCTCTGGCGACCGGAGTGGATGTCTACGTGTTCAGCGGCCCGAGCATGCGAGAAGCCGTCCAGCGGTTCAACCTTTTCGCCGGGGGCGGGTGTTTACCTCCCCGGTGGGGACTGGGCTTCTGGTATCGGTGTGACCACTCCTTCGACGAGCGCCAGGTGCTCGACTTGGCTTCGGACCTGCGTCGCAGTCAAATCCCCTGCGATGTCCTGGGGCTGGAGCCGGGTTGGCAGGGCCACAGTTACTCCTGCTCCTACGTCTGGAGCGATAAGTTCGCAGATCCGAAAGCCATGCTCGAGGCCCTGGCCGCACAGGGCTATCGAACGAACCTTTGGGAGCACGCCTTCACGCATCCGAGCTCGCCGATTCATGCCGCCCTGCTCCCTTATGCCGGCGATTACGAAGTCTGGGACGGTCTGGTGCCTGATTTCACGCTGCCGGAGGCCCGCCGTATTTTTGCGGACTTTCACGAAAAAGAGCACGTTGAGCGGGGCGTGGCCGGTTACAAGCTGGATGAGTGCGACAATTCGGATTTTACAGGTGGCTGGTCGTTCCCGGAATGCAGCCGGTTCCCGTCAGGGGTCGATGGTGAGCAGATGCATTCTCTGTTCGGCCTTGGCTACCAGGAGACTATCGATAGCCTCTTTCGTCGTCGCAATGCCCGCAGCTATCACCTGGTACGGTCCTCGCATGCTTTGGCGGCACCTTACCCTGCCGTTCTGTACAGTGACCTTTATGACCACAAGCAGTTTATCCGCGCCTTGGTCAACGCGGGATTTTCCGGTTTGCTGTGGTGCCCCGAGGTGCGCGATGCTGTCGATGCGGAAGACCTGATTCGTCGGCTCCAAGTGGTGTGCCTTTCCCCCTTGGCAATGGTTAATGCCTGGTACATCAAGAATCCGCCGTGGAAACAGGTCAAGACCGAGGCAAACAACGCCGGCGAATTTGCTCCGGGGTGGCAAGAGCTGGAAAGAGCATGTCGTGAAATCATCCGCCTGCGCATGAGTCTGATTCCTTACCTCTATGCAGCCTTTGTGCGTTACCACCAGGAGGGGCTGCCGCCGTTTCGTGCCCTGGTTATGGACTATCCCTCCGACCCCAGAGTATGGACCATTGACGACCAATACTTGGTGGGCGAGAACTTGCTCGTGGCTCCCGTCACATCCGGCACGACGAAGCGGGACATCTACCTGCCGAAAGGTGAGTGGTACGATTTTTGGACCGGCAAGCCGTACGTTGGAGAACAGAAATTTGCGGTGGATGTGCCTCTCAACACGATTCCTGTTTTTGTTAAAGCGGGGTCACTCTTGCCGTTGGCAGAACCCACCCTGCACACAGGAGAGTCTTCAAGCCGAAAGCTGACCGTGCGAGTCTACGGCGACGGGAGCCGGCCTGCCACAGTTTTTGAAGATGACGATTTCACCCTGAACTTCACTAAAGGAGATTACAACCGCTTGTCGCTCACCTGGGATAACGCCAGCCGGACTGGCCGCGTGGTGCGGATCGGTCAGGCCAAATGCCCCCAGTATGAGATTATGGGATGGCAGCAACTTACGTGATGCAGGCCTGTTTACTCTCGGCTTGATAGCCCGTGCCGTAGCACGGGCCCCGTACCGTCACGGTACGGGGCGGGCAGTCTGCCCGTCGGCTGACGGGCAGACTTCGTAAACCAATTTCTGTGACATGGCACCAGTGGTTTCCTTAACCTCGCTTGAACCTGAAAGGGTAGAAAGGAAAAACACATGATTTTCTTGTCTGTAGTCACACCTCGGGGAGCGCAACTGGCCGTCAAGACGCCCTCCGGAATTTTGGTACTGGCGGAGGCGCGTGCGCGCTTTCCGGAAGCGGGTCCACCTCTTCCGCAGACTTTGGATTCCGTCTTGGCGGAGCCCGGCGGCCTCGAGCGCGTGGGGGCTTATGTCGCCACGCTGCTCAGTAGGCCGGAAGGCTTGGAAGGGATAATGCGACCCGAGGAGGAGGTTCATATCGGCTTGCTCTTCCGACCCCGCAATATCATTTGTCTGGGCCGGAACTATGCCGCGCACGCGGAGGAAGGTGGCAGCAAGCCTCCTGACCGCCCGTTGCTCTTCGCCAAATTGTCGGGCTGTGTGATCGGACCCCATGAGCCGATCCTCCTGCCGCCGGACAGTGCAGAAGTAGATTACGAAGCAGAACTGGCGGTCGTCGTGGGGCGGACTTGCCGCCGTGTGTCGGCAGAAGACGCGCTGGACTATGTGGCGGGCTACACTTGCCTCAATGACGTGAGTGCCCGGGACTTTCAACGTAGTGATGGCCAATGGTTGCGCGCCAAGAGTCAGGACACCTTCGCTCCCATCGGACCCTACCTGGTGTCACGGGAGGAAATCCCTGACCCACAAGACCTTGCCATTCGCTGCTGGGTGAATGGCGAGGTCCGTCAGGACTCCAACACCCGCTGGATGATTTTTCCCGTCCGGGAACTGATTGCCTATATCTCTCGGGGTATGACTCTGGAACCCGGCGACGTCATCTCTACGGGAACGCCCCACGGGATTGGCGCTCACATGAAGCCGCCTCAGTTCCTCAAGGACGGCGATGAGGTGGTTGTGGAAGTCGAGCGTGTCGGCCGCTTGGTGAACCCGGTTAAGAAGGGCGACTGACAAGGCCGCCCACCAAGCCGGATTTTCCAAGGCGTGGCCGCTTGTGTTTGTCATCCCAAGCGGGAGAAGGCTTCGCAGCCTCCCCTTCGCGACTAACACAGCGAAGCATAGCCGCAACCCAGCGGGTTTGTCATGCTGAGCGAAGCGAAGCACCTCTGCATTTCCCTCCGCGACTCGAGGGACGGCAAATACTGAGATTCTTCGCGTAGTTTACCCTGAGCGAAATGAAAAAGATCCTTCGCTGCGCTCAGGATGACAGCGAAGGGCTCAGAATGACATGCTGCAGAATCTTCGCGCGCCGCGAAGAAAATCGGTCTCAGTAGTATGGTGGAGATAAATGGGGAGGGCCTTGCAATGAAAAAGATGAATCAGTTCGCCGGCTTGGCTGCCGTCGTGATGTTCTACCTGGCTGGAATGCCGAGGGCGCGGGCAGCGGACGAAACGGTGTGGCAAATCGGCGAGTTTGATCATGCCACGCTGGAATTTACGAAGCACATGCCTTATAGCCCCGGTTTTACACCGCCCGATCCCGTTTATCGCGTGGGAGAAAGCGACTGGAAAAAGGACTGGCCGGCTTTCCACCCAGGTTCAGCCAACGGTGTCGCGGGGGGCCGCGAACATCCCTACGCCGTAATCTTTCCGCTGCCCACAGCTCCCCGCGGTGTTTACACACTCACGGTCGCCACCCTGCATTTCATGCCTCGCCAGCCAAACCTGCGGGTGGAGATTAACGGCAAGCAGGGCATGTTCTACTTGCGTCCCGTCCTCAGCTATGACCGGCGCGACCACCCCGTGGATTTCATGCCTCAGTATTCATTCCAGGAACTTAAGATTGACGTTCCCGCCGATTACTTCCGGCAAGGAGAAAACCGCCTGACGCTCACCGCGATCGACGATCCAGCGGAGGCAGAATCCAGCAGCGGCTCCGGGGGCCCTGGCATCTCCGGGTTTCATTATGATGCGATCCGCCTCTCTCAGGACGCAACGAAGAAATTCTCTCCCGGCGAAATTCAAGCCACGGTAACACCCACGGTGTTCTACAAAGCGAAGGAAGGCGGGCTGGTGGAACTCGTGGAAGCGATTGTGCGCCTGAACCAGAAAGCCTCGGCGGGCCGCGGAATTCTAACCATCAATGGGAAAAGCTATTCCGCAGGCTTTCCCGCCGCTGATTTCGGTGAGCAGCGACTGGAGTTCGAGGTTCCGGAATGGTCCGGCCCGGTGCAAGGCCGCCTGCGAGTCGCGGCCAAGTCAGCGCGCAGTTTCGACGTGATGCTGGAGCCGGCACGCAAGTGGACAGTGTTCGTTGTTTCCCATACGCACCTCGACGTCGGGTACACCGACTACCAAGGCAAAGTGATGGAAGGCCAGCCGCGCGTCCTCTCTCAGGCGGTTGGCTTTCTCAAGCAGAACCCCAACTTTCGATTCACCCTGGACGGTTCCTGGGAGATCGAGTACTTCTTTGCCAGCCGGGCGAAAGCAAAACAGGACGAGCTCCTGGATTTAATCCGCCAGGACAAACTTGCCCTGCCGGCTCAGTATTGTTCGCTGTTGACCGGCTACGCCTCGCTCGAGACCCTGTTCCGCTCCCTGTATTACTCCAAGTCTCTGGCCCGGCAGTATGGGCTGCCTTTTGAGTTTGCCAACATAACCGACGTGCCGTCCTATACATGGTCGTATCCCTCAATTCTGGCCAGCGCGGGGATCAAATACTTTGCCGCTGGGGGCAACAACACCCGTGCGACTTTCCTGATCCGCGGCCGGTGGAACGAGAAGTCGCCGCTCTGGTGGGAAGGACCGGATGGCAAGAAGATCCTTTTCTGGTACAGCCATCACTACATGCAAGTGCAAACTCTCCTCGGCCTGCCACCCAGCCAAACCGCCGTGCGTGATTCCCTGCCCATTTTCCTGCAGGCGTATTCCCATCCCGGATATAAGCCGGACGCAACCATGATTTATGGAACGCAAGTGGAGAACACCGATCTGGTGCCCGGGACCGCCACTTTTGCAGACGCCTGGAACCGTACTTACTCCTACCCGCGCCTCACGTACGCCACCATGGGCGATTTCTTCAAGTATATCGATACACATTACGGGACCCAGCTCGAAACCTATCGCGGCGATGGCGGCCCCTATTGGGAAGATGGCATTGGCAGCGACGCCTATTTTGCCGCCGAAGATCGCTGCAACCAGAATCGCGCGCTCTCCGCGGAAACGCTTTCTACGGTGACGCACTTGCTGGATCCCAGCCTGCACGCTCCCAAAGAACTCCTGGACGACATCTGGCGCAATATCGTGCTTTTTGCCGAACATACCTGGGGGGCGTGGAACTCCATCAGCATGCCTGACCACGAAGAAACGGTGAAGCAACTGGAGGTCAAGGACCACTTCGCCACGATGGCGCGTCTTGAAATTGATCAGCTCACCGAGCGTTCCATGAGCCAACTGGCAGAACAGCTCCACGTTCCCAGCAATACCATCGTCGTATTCAATTCTCTCAATTGGCGCCGTGACTCCCTGGTGGAAACGGACTTGTTCGAGAATGCAGAACTCAAGGATTTGAGCAGCGGACGCGCCGTGCCCTTCGAGGTGCTGGGGAAGAAGCCCGGCTTTGTGCACGTGCGCTTCCTTGCCGAAGATCTTCCTCCTGTGGGGTACAAGTGTTATGCGATCAGTTATCCGCCGCAGCCCTCCAGTGCGCCTGCTCCTCAGGAAACGACGCGTGAAGCTGTTGTGGAAAACCGTTTTTACCGCGTCACCCTTGATGCTGCCAGCGGCGCCGTAGCCAGCATTTACGATAAGGAGCTAGGGCGCGAAATCGTCGACACGCGTAGCCCTTACAAGTTCAACCAGTACCTGTACGTCACCGGTGGAGACGGCCAGACGCGAATCCTGCATCCGACCCCCCTGTGGCCTGTTCCTGACCTGAAGGTTCAGCCCAGCTCCGCCGGGGAGATTACGGAAGTCAGCAAGACCGCCTATGGCCAGGCAATTCGCTTGCGGAGCAGCGCTACGAACACCCCAAGCATTCGGACGGAAATCCTGCTTTTTGATAAAGAGAAAAAGATTGAGTTCATAAACCGGGTGGACAAGAAACCGGAACTCGCCAAGGAAGCCGTTTACTTTGCCTTTCCCGTGGCCGTGCAACCGCCGGAATTCATCTACGCCACGCAAACGGGTTGGGTGAATCCCGCGCAGGATCTGCTGGCGGGCGCAGGCTTGGAGTGGTTCAACGTGCAGTACTGGATGGCCGCGCGCGACAACCAGCTCGCTGTGGCCGTTGTGCCGCTGGACGCTTCACTCGCCGCTTTCGGGGACATCTTTCGTGGGCTGTGGCCCACAGATTTCCGGCCTAAGACCTCGACCCTGTTCTCCTACGTCATGAACAATTATTGGGACACGAACTATCGGGCGGCTCAGGGAGGAGAAGGCGTCTTTCGTTATGTTGTGACGAGCGGGCCGGCCTTCGAGCCGCAGGCGCTCTCGCGGCTGGCGTGGAGCCATCTGAAGCCTGTAGAGATTAATCAGGTCGTTGGACAGGACAAGGTCGGGAACCCGCCGCGGCCGCTGCCCCCCGAGGGCGCGAGCTTTCTGGAAATCGATCAGCCGAATATCGTGCTGCTCACCTGGAAACGCGCTGAAGACGCCCAGGGGACCATCCTGCGGCTCTATGAAACCGGCGGGCGCGACACGGAGGCTTCACTACGATTCCTGCGCACGCCTGTGCACACCGCGCACCTCGCGAACGGCGTCGAAGACAATTTGAGCGCCTTGGGGATAGACGGCTCGTCGTTCCGCGTGAGCTTTCATCCTCACGAAGTCGTCACCCTACGCGTCGAATGAGGGCGGCGCTGTAGCGGCCTCGTGTTGTAGCGCCGGGCTTTAGCCCGGCATGCCGCCCTAAAGGGCGGCGCTACATGCTTCTTCAGCAGCCTGCTAAATTCCCATGGCGATGCACAGCGCGGCGACATCGCCGATTTTCTCTCCCAGCGTCGCTGGAACAACCTGGCAGGTGCGCGCAGGCACGTCGAGGGCTTCGCGACGCATCACGCGGCGCGCCGGCTCGAGCAGCAGGTCGCCGAGCCGCATGGCCAGCCCGCCAATAACAATGCGCTCGGGATTCAGCAGATCTACCAGGATGGCCAGGACTTCCCCGAGTCGTTCGCCCGTGGAGCGGAGAATCTCCAGGGCCACGACGTCTCCCTTTCTTGCCGCGAGGGCAACGTCGCGCGCGGTGATAAGCTTGCCCTGACGCGCCAGCCTCGCTAACACTGTTTTCTTGCCCTTGGTAATGGCTTGGCTTACAACGCGATCGGCAACTTGAGCCATCCCTCCGCCGCTGGCCCAGCCCTCCGCCGAGCCCGCCTTGTTGTGCCCGACTGGCCCGGTGCGCGTCAGCCGGAGGTGGCCGACTTCCCCCGCCAGGTCGTTCGTCCCGCGGTAAAGCCGCCCGTCAGTAATGATGCCGCCGCCCAAGCCTGTTCCCATGGTGAGAAACACCATGTTCTGGCAGCCCTTCCCCGCCCCGAAACGGTGCTCGGCAACTGCGCCGGCGTTGGCATCGTTCTCGATCAGGCATTCCGCCCGGAACTCATCCTCCAGGATTGCTTTGATGGGGACGTTGTCCCATGTGGGTAGATTGGGCGGCGATTGGATGATGCCGCGAACGGGGTCGAGCGGTCCTCCACAGCTAACACCCAGGCGCTTGATCCGAGAGATTCCGAGACCCTGTTCGGAGAGCAGTTCACGAATCGCTTGCTTCATGAGGTCCAGAGCTTGCTCGGGACCTCTGGCGGGACGAGTCGGGAATTCTGCGCGCGCCAGGGTTTCGGGTGGCTGAGAGGAAAGAAGTACAGCCGTCTTCGTTCCCCCGATGTCGATGCCGACAAGTAGCTTGCTCTCGGTTCCTTGAGATGGTGCGGGATGTTCGTTGTCGTTGTGCATTCTGACTCCCATGGCAGGACAGCGCCATGTCCTCCTGGAATGGTCCAACTGCGTAGCGCCGCCCGGAATTCATCCGCCTGGGCGGAGGGCGGCACTTGGGGATCGTGCGTAGCGCCGCCCTTTAGGGCGGCACTTGCCGCTCCCGGATGCCGCTCCAAAGCCGATTACTATAGCCACGTTCTTGGTTCCGTGAAACAGCTTTCTGAAGCCGTCAGATGGAAGCACTCCGGGGCCCGCGCCGGGCAGGCCCTGACGGCCAAGCCCGCCCTGAGCCCGGAAATGCCGAGATCCTTCGCTCCGCTCAGGATGACAGGCGAGGGGATGGCCGTGCTACGGCGGGAGGTTGATGCGGGGGTCGAAGAGCGGCGCTGGCTTGTCTTCCGGTTTTCCCCGTATGCTGTCTACCGTCTACCACCTACTCCTCTTGTGCGCTTGTGCTCTTTCCCTACATGCCACCTACCGTCTACCACCTACTCCTCTTGTGCGCTTGTGCTCTTTCCCTACATGCCACCTACCGTCTACCACCTACTCCTCTTGTGCGCTTGTGCTCTTTCCCTACATGCCACCTACCGTCTACCACTTACTCCTCTATGGTGGGAAGTTCATGCGGCGCAGGAGGTTCTGGAACCGCGGGTCGGAACGCAGACTGTCGAATCCCGGCTCCGCCTTCAGCCATGCAAGCTGACTATCGCGCTCCTGATAGGCCTTTTCGAGCCATTGGAATGCCCGGCCGGTGTCGCCTAGAGCGGTGTAAATCTGAGCTATTACGTAGGATGAGACATACCTTCGCTTCGAGAGCTCCCCCATTTGAGAGATGACCGTCAGGGCCTCGGTTCTCTTCCCCGCGGCCACATAACCGCGCGCGAGTTCTGCTGCCAGTAGCGGGTTGCTTTGTCCAGGAGCGATGGCCTTCTGGTACTCCGAGATGGCTTCCGCGTATCGCTTCTCTTGTTCATATGCCCAGGCGAGAAAAAGGTGTGCCGGATAAAATCCTGGATTTAGCTCTAGCGTCCTTCGGCATTGCGCAATGGCCTCGTCGTACCGACGCGCGTAAAAGAAAACCCGACCCCCAATCGCGTTGATCATGAGCGAGAGGGGATCCAACTCCTGGGCTCGTTTTGCCTCTGCAATGGCTTCATTATGTCGCCCCATGACCGATAGATACTCGGCGTACCATTGATGAGCAGTCGCGTAGCCCGGATTGAGCTCAATCGCGCGTTTGAATTCCTTCTCCGCCCCCACCCAGTCCCAGTCATACTCCTCTCTGGCAGAGCCCAGTAAGGCGTGGGCCTCGGCCAGTGTTTCGTCCATCTCTAGGGCTTTGAACGCTGCCGCCTTCGCGCGAGGGTAAGCTTCCTTGGGCGCCATGACATTCCAAGTTGCCACGACGCCATAGGTGTCGGCCAACCCGGCGTACGCCAGCGCGTAGCCGGGGTCCTTTTCAATCGCCTGTTGGAAATACTCGCTGCTCTTTTTCAGGCCTTCTTCCGTGCGCAAGTTCCAGTAGTAGCGGCCCTTGAGATAGGCCTCATGGGCCTCGGGGTTGACCGGGCGGGCGCTGGCCAGGCGCGCCTGTTCCTGGGGCGTCAGCTTGATCTTGATCTCGTTCGCAATCGCACCCGCCACCTCGCTCTGCAAGGCCAGGACGTCACGCAGGTCGCGCTCGTAGCTCTTGGCCCAGAGGTGCTTGTCCGTCACGGCCTGAATCAACTGCGCCGTGATCCGTACTCGATCCCCCGAGCGCAGTACTGAGCCCTCTATGACCGCGTCTACGTTTAATTCGCGCGCAATCTGCGGCAGGGGCTTCTTGACCCCCTTGTATTGCATTACCGACGTGCGCGAAATCACTCGCAGGGCCTCAATCTGGCCCAAGTCGGCAATCAGTTCGTCCGTCATGCCGTCCACAAAGTATTCCTGCTCCGGATCGCCGGAAAGATTCGCCAGCGGCAGCACGGCGAGGGATTCGATCCTTGGTAGGGGCACGGCGCGCCGTGCCCCTACGGACGTCAAAAGCCGGTCGCGCAGGCCGCCTACGTTCAAGCCGAGGAGCACGGCGAGGAGCATGAATGTGGCTCCGACCCCTGCCGCTGCCCAACGCCATCCCATCCTGTAGCGGCGCTCTATGAGCGCCGTCTCTTTCCGCCGGTCATAGACCGCCGCTACAGCGCGCTCTGATTCCGTATCGCGTTTCAGGCGCTGTAGGTCGGCCCGCAGGTCGGAGGCGGTTTGATACCGCAGCTTGCGGTCCTTCTCCAGCGCCTTGCCGATGATCTCTTCCAGCTTGGCCGGCAGTTCGGGATTCAATCGCACCGGTGGGGTCGGCGCGCGGTGCAAGATGGCGTCAAAGATGGCCGCCGAGGTAGCACCCGAGAAAGCCTGGTGCCCTGTGGCCATTTCGTAGAGGACCACACCAAAGGAGAACAGATCTGTGCGCGCATCGAGTTCCTGCCCAAGGGCCTGCTCGGGCGACATGTAGGCCACCGTCCCCATCGCTGTACCGGGGCTGGTCAGATGCTCCTCATCAACCGACGCCGTGGGCGTGTCCTGTAGGGCCGAACGGTGTTCGGCCTCACGCCAAGGGCGAGCGCCGCTCGCCCCTACCCCGAATCCCGAACCCCGAGTCCCGAGCCCCGTTAGTTTTGCCAAACCAAAATCGAGAATCTTCAACTGCCCGCGCGTGGTTACAAAAATGTTTGCGGGCTTGATGTCGCGATGCACGATACCTTTCGCGTGCGCGGCGTCCAGGGCGTCGGCGATCTGAATGGCCAGCTCCAGCAGCTCGTCGATCTGTAGGGCCGACCCTTGGGTCGGCCTGGCCGGGGCAAGCCCCGGCCCTACCAACCGCTGCTTGAGCGTCTGGCCCTCCAGATACTGCATGACGATGAAAGGTTGGCCCTCGTGTTCACCGATGTCGTAAACCGTGCAGATGTTGGGGTGGTCGAGCGCGGAGGCAGCCTGCGCTTCACGCTTGAAACGCTCGAGCGCCTGGGGATCCTGTAGGGGCGAACGGCGTTCGCCCTCTTCGGGCGGGCGCGCGCCGCGCGCCCCTACGTCCCGCAGGAACTTCAGGGCGACGGTGCGCTTGAGCCGGGTGTCTTCGGCCTTGTACACGACGCCCATGCCGCCGCCCCCGAGCTTCTCTAGAATGCGGTAGTGGGATACGGTCTTGCCGATCACGGCGGGATCGCCTTAGAGTGGTCTGGAGAGGAACTGCACCCGCAGCCATCTTAGGCCGCACGCGTGGGCAAGTCAACGAACACGCAGGCGACTCAACTGAAACCTTGCGGTTACTTCGGAGGCTTTAGCGTCACTCCCGGCCAGTCGTCCGTGCGGAAAGGCGAAGCAGGGAGCCCCGCCTTGTTATAAAGACTACATTCGGGATTGTCCGCCCAGGCATATCGCACGGCCGCGGGGTGTGGGAGCCTGCCAGCAGCACTGCGGACTACCACAGTGTCGCCGCTGATCTTGGCTTCGGCGGCGACGAACTTCCGGTCCTCTCCCGCGATTTCAAACCCCTTGAGTGGTCCGCCCTTTGCGACCAGCCCACCGCCCACATGCTTGAACCGCAGACGGACGCTGGGACCCTCGACACTCATGGACTCATAAAGAGGCCCGGAATAGACCACCTTCCGGCCGTAAGCGAGGGCTTCGCCGGCCAGGGCCAAGCGCCGGCCAACTTCTTGCTTGTTCCTTGGGTGGATGTTGTACGGGTCTCCAATATCGATGATCACGGCCATGCCGGTCTTCGGCAGGGAGAGCGTCATGCTCTGCGCCTCGCGCAGTTCCGCCCAGGCAGTCTTGACACCGCCCTGGATGAAGTTCGCCAGTTGGACGAAAAGGAATGGAAAATCGCCTTCTCCCCACGCGTGACGCCAATCCTGAATCATGGTGGGAAAGAGTTTCCGATACTGATAGGCCCGGTCAGCGTTCGATTCCCCCTGATACCAGATGGCGCCCGCAATCGCGTAGGGGGTGAGCGGCGCGATCATGCCGTTGTACAATCCACCGGCGCGCCAGGGATTGCTGCGCGGATCGGGTGGCATCTTGGGTGGAGGGGGAACTCGCTTGCCTTCCCCCTCAGCTTTCTCCGCTGCCTGCTCCCACGGGTTCAACTCCTGTTGGAACTGTTCCAGGGCCCTCGGGTAGGCGGCGACTTTCTGCGACCAATCGTCGAGGAGGGGCTTGAGCTCGGGTACCGCCTCGAGCGCCGGCGTGCTCGTCCACGCCTCGGCAGGTGTACCGCCCCAAGAGCTGTCAATTAAGCCCACGGGAACGCCTAGCGCCTTGTGTAACTCGCGCCCGAAGAAATACCCCACCGCCGAAAACTCTGGCACCGTCTCGGGGCTCGCCACCACCCACTGGCCCTCGACGTCCTTCTGCGGCTGGCCGGCCACCGCCTTCTTCACCGTGAAGTGTCGGATCAGGGGATAGTTGCCCGCGGCGGCTTCCTGGTCGGCGTTCAGCACGCCTCCCCACGCGCGCGCGCTGCTGCCCACGGCCATCTCCATGTTGGATTGACCCGAACACACCCACACTTCACCTACGGCCACATTATGAAGCGTGATGGTGTTCTGCGCGGCGACTGTCATTTCCCAGGGCCCTCCCGCCTTCAGCGCGCCTAACTCGACCTTCCATCGCCCTTCGCTGTCAGCGGTGCCGGTCGCTTTCTGATCGCCCAGGGTTACCGTAACCTGTTCGCCCGGGTCTGCCGTGCCCCAAACCGCCGCCTTCTTGCCTTGCTGGAGCACCATGTTGCTGCTGAATAGGGTGGGCAGTTTCACTTCTGCGCCGGCGGATGAGGCGGTCGCGATCATGGCGATCATGGCGGAGATCAGGCATACGGACAAACGCGCCAAAGACGAGCAGGGCGCATAGCCGTGCCGGGAGGTTTCCGTCGCGACGAAATGGTGCGGGCGCTTTACGCCCCCGGAGAAAGAGATCGAAAGTGTTTTCATTGCCAGTTCCTTTGGTGAGTAAGTGTGGTGGGACCGGTTGGGTCCATCCGAGCCTTGTCCGTGCCGTTCCAACTGTGGCACCCGCGACGCCCTGCAAGCTATAGCAGGGTGTAATGCATGGCCTCAACACGTTGGAAACGCACCAGTCTGCGATCAGCGCCAGGTCTTGTCAACAACTTTCCTGGCCGCGCGGGAGAAGCGTTCACGGCACTTGTCAGTGGCCTGCTGGGGAATAGATAATGTGGGGCCGATGACCCGAAACCTTGGTGCCGTTGAGACTTCCGACCGACCTTGGCGAGACGCAGGCGCGCGGCGGTACGGAGAGCTCCCAATGAGCTTCCTCCTGCTCGTGGCCACGCTGGCTTCCCTAGGACCGTCATGGGCTAACCCGGCGCAAAATGCCGTGGTGACGAAGTCCGTGGCCAATCTGTACTCCTCGCCCAGCGAAGACGCCGATGTAGTCTCCCAAGCTATTTTCGGCACGAATGTCGTTCCATTCGAAGAAAGAGATGACTGGGTGAAGGTCCGCACGCCCGATGAGTACACCGGCTGGATGCCGCTGGCCGCGTTGCGTCGCCTGGGTCCTGGCGGTCGCCTTTACGCCGCCGCGGGCCGGGTCGCGCAGGTGGAGAGTCTCGCTGCCAACCTCTACCGCGAGCCGGATGTGACCAAACACCAGCCCTTGCTTACCGTGCCTTTCGAAACCCGGTTGGAGGTGACAGCCGAGCCGGCAGCCCACGAAGGCCGCTGGCTCCAGGTGCTTCTGCCCGACGACCACCCGGCCTGGATCCAGCGCGGCGACGTCACCTTCGACACCAAGCCTCTGACGATTAAACAAACGATCGAGCTGGCCAAACGCTTCCTGGGCGTGACTTACCTGTGGGGAGGAACCTCGAGCTTCGGGTACGACTGCTCGGGCTTCACGCAAATGCTGGTCCGCAGGCGTGGTGTGATGATGCCGCGTGACGCTGATGCGCAGGCCGCATGGAAGGGATTGGTGCCGGTGAAGCGAAACAAACCCAAGCCAGGTGACCTCCTCTTCTTTGGGAGTTCGCCCGATCATATCAGCCACACGGGCATGTACATCGGCCGCGGCAAATTCATCCACGACACTCCCCACGGGCATCCCGGGGTGCAGATCAGCCGCCTGGCCGACCAGCCCTGGGCCAGGTTACTCGTCGCGTGCCGGAGGTTGAAATGAACCGCCGTGACTGGTTGAAGGCCGTGGGCATTGTAGGGGCACAGCAGGCTGTGCCCGCAGCAGGTGCCGCCCGCGTGGTAGGGGCACGCCCTCCGACGCCCGGAGGGCTTAGGAGGGCCCGCCCTCCCCAGTTCTCCGGGGCAGCAGGTCCGTCCCCGCAAACACTGGAAACGCTCATCGTTCGCCTCAAGCTGCGACATACCTGGACCACCGTCATGTCGTCCAGCGAGTACCGCGACACGCTGCAGGTTCGTTTCACCCGCGAAGGAATCACGGGAGTCGGCGAAGGCGCCCCCATCGTCCGCTATCAGGAGAGTGCGGAGTCTGCCCGGCAAGCTGTCGATTCCGTTCGCGATCTCCTCACGCAGGGCGATCCCTGGCAGTTCGAAAAACTGATGGCGGAGATTTTTCGACGAATCCCGGGCCAGTACGCCGCCAAAGCCGCCCTCGATATCGCGCTGATGGATTGGGTCGGCCAGAAGCTGGGCGTGCCGCTTTACCGCTATTTTGGCCTGGATCCGCGCGACGCCCCGGTGACTACTTTTTCTATCGGCATCGACACGCCCGAAATCACCCGCCAGAAAGTGCAGGAAGCCGCGCCCTTTCCTGTCTTGAAAATCAAAGTGGGCCTTGCTACTGACGAGGCAACCATCGCGGCGGTGCGCAGTATGACCAACAAGCCGCTCCGCGTGGATGCGAACGAAGGCTGGAAGGACAAGGAAGAAGCAGCCCGCAAGATCAACTGGCTTGCCTCGCAGGGTGTGGAATTCGTCGAGCAGCCCCTGCCCGCCGCGATGCTCGAGGAGACGCGCTGGGTCCGCAGCCGCGTCCACATCCCTATCATCGCGGATGAAGCATGCCTCCATCCGGCGGATATTCCTCCTTTGATTAATGCCTATGATGGAGTGAACATCAAGCTGGATAAATGCGGGGGGATGCTCGAAGCCTTCCGGATGATCCAGGTCGCGCGCTCTTTGGGGATGAAGACCATGCTGGGCTGCATGATCTCCAGCTCCGTGGCCGTTACGGCGGCGGCGCATCTGTCGCCGCTCGTGGACTACGCTGACCTGGATGGAAACCTGCTCATCGCCAATGACCCTTATTCAGGAGTCCAGGTGAAGGAGGGGAAACTTATCCTGCCGGACCGCCCCGGCCTCGGCCTCCTGCCTGCTCACATCCCTTGACCCGGATTATTCATGAATGGGGTTCCCCTTGCGGCCTCAGAATCGTAGTGATGAATCTGGTGATAGAAAACTTTGCAGATGAGCTCGGCGAAGAGCCTTCTGAGCGGATGACCTTTGAGCATCAGCAACCCCGAAAGATCAAGGGCCGTTGCCGCGCCCTGAACTTTCCCTCCTCTTTCAGCTTGCCAAGGCCAGCTTCGCGGAGTCAAGAGCTGCCCCCGTCAAAGCCACTGAAGCAAGGCCTCGCGGATCGCCTCCTGTCGCGAGAGATCGAGCTTGGAACCATCCGACGTCAAATAGAAGACATCGATCGCCTTCTGGCCTTCGGTATCGATGAGGGCGACTTCAATGTTGCAGCCCAGTTCGGCAAGCTTGGAGCTGACCTGGTAGAGGAGCCCGGGGCGGTCCTGGGCGATGAGCTCGAGCAGCGTGCTGTGGGAAGAACTGGCGTTGTCAAAGCGGACCTGCGTGGGGACCGTGATCTTGGGCCGCGGGAGCGCGCCCAGATTGAGCCGTCCGCTCAGGAGCTTTTGGACTTCTGACTTTCCCCGCAGGACATCCACGAGGCTTGCCTTGAATCGTTCGCTTTCTGAGGGGTTCATTTCGAGTGTCCGATACAGGTCTACAAATCGGAACGTATCGAGCACGACGCCGGCGGTGTTGGCAAACGCGTCCGCCTTGACGATGTTCATGCCCCAGGCCGCGAGTGTGCCGGTGAGGGAAGCAAACAAGAAGGGGCGATCCGGAGTAACCACCGTCAGCTCATAGTGGCGGTCGCGGATTCGCAGATCCACCTGCACGGGATCCTCGGCAAGCCTGCGGGCCAACTGGAAATGGGCTGCGACTTCTTCCGGCGGGTGCGTGGCGAGATACCGCCGGGGAAAGCCTTTGAGGAAGGAAAGCAAGTCCTGTCCGCAGGCTGGATCGGAAACCAGCGAGAGAATGCGTTCAAGCTGTGCCGTTTCCGGGCCCGTAGGCTGTAGGCGTCCCTCGTCCACACTGCGCGTGAGGCAATTCCACGTGGCGGCATACAGTTGCCACAGCAATTCGGCTTTCCAGGGAGTCAAGGCTTCAGGGCTTACTGCCGAGGTATCAGCATAGGTGATCAGGCAAAGCATCTTCAGGCGCTCGGGTGTCCCCACTTTCTCGGCGAACGTGCGGACGGTCTCGGGGTCGAAGACGTCCCGCCGCTGGAGCGTGGCGGACATCTCCAGGTGATGGGAGATGAGGAAGCGCGCCGTTTCGCGGTCGGCAGGGGCGAGGTTCAGGCGTGTCATGACGGCCTCGAGCACTCGCAGGCTGCCGCGAATATGGTCCGCCCCGGGCAGGCCTTTGCCGACGTCGTGAAACAGCAACGAAAGAAAAAGGAGTTCCGGCTGTTCCAGTTCTGACAGAATTTCGGCAAACCGGGGTTTCCACTCCAACTCGAGACTCGGCGCACGGCCTGCCGGTGGTCCCGCGCGCGGGACGCGGAGCGCGTGCAGGTTTTGAATGCTCATGAACGTGTGTTGGTCCACCGTGTAACGGTGATAGAAGTCACGAATGACCAGAGAATCGATCGCCCGGAATTCAGGAAAGAGCATGCCGAGAAGGCCCAGGCGGTGCATCACCCGCAGGGCTCCCGCAGCATAGGGCAGGGTGAGTATTTGCCGAAAGTGTTCCCATAGCCCGGAAAAGTGCGGTGCCTTCAGTTCACCGCGCGCCAACGCCTGCTCGACGGCCCTCTCGGCATCAGGGCTGAGTTCGAGCGCGTGGCGCGCGAGCATTTCAAACATTCTCAAGAGCAGGTCCCGATCCTCCCCGAAAGCGGACGGCAGGCGCGCAAAGACCCGACCGCGGATCACGGCAAAATCCGCGTTGGAGACGCGGGACCTCCAATCCTGATACAGCCCATAAAGGCCCGACTGTGCGGGGAGCGTTTCGTCGAGGAGCCGGGCGGTGAGCCGGTCAATCGAGCGGGCGTGACGGAAATAGTCTCGCATCCAATCCGCCGCGGCCACGGTTTGGCCGGGCGTTTGACCCACGCCGCGCGCGGCCGCCTGATCCTGCCATTCGTAGGTCAACTGATTCTCATCCCGGCCCCGGAGATAGTGCAGGAAACAGCGCGTGGTGGCGAGGAACTCAAAAGCCCGGCTGCTCTCCGCGCGCAGCGGGGCGGCCCAAAGCTCTTCCGGCGTCGCCCAGCGACCGTGTTTCTCCAGTTCGGCGATTTGGGTCAACCATCGGCAAACATGGTAATCCCGCAGGCCGCCCGGAGCTTCCTTGAGGTTCGGCTCCAGGTGAAAGATCGTGTGGCCGTGTTTGGCGTGTCTCCGGCTGGTTAGCGCCGCGAGGTTGCGGAGCAGGTCCGGATGGTCTCGAGCCACCAGATGCGGAATCACCTCGTCGTGCAGGCGCGCGAAGAGCCGCGGGTCGCCGGCAAGGTATCGGGCATCGAGCGTCGCCACGTTGAATTCCAGGTTGTCGCGATGAAGGCGGCCGCATTCGGCGAGCGTGCGCACGCTGTGTCCCACGCGCAGCCGCAGGTCCCAGAGGCCGCGCACCATGGCGCCGATAGCCTTCTGATAAGAAGCCTGCGTTCGCTCATTCTCCGTGAGGAAGAGGAGGTCGATATCGGAGTGAGGAAAGAGTTCCCGCCGGCCGTAGCCTCCCAAAGCCGCCAGACATAAATTCTCCGGCCCCGGCGGTTCGGAGGAAAGGAAATGGCGATAGAGTCGGGCAACGATTCCGTCCACCACGCCGGCGCGCTCCTGCAAGACCGCGCGACCCGCGCCGCGAGCTTCAAACCTTTGGCGGATTTCACGGGATTCAGCCCCGTACCATTCAGCCAGAAAAGGGAGAGATGCGGAGAGAGAGGCCGAGCTTGCCTCTGATTGCGGGGGATCCGTCGGCATAGATTGCGTTCTGGGGCGGCCGTCCCGCGCCTGCGGGATCGCGCCAGGGTTCGGCGCTTCCCCCTTCACCGAGCGAGGTCGCCGAGCGCCGGTACAACCGAGGAAGGGTTCTCCGCCCACCGTTACAACGCACCATCTCCGCGGTCCTCGTTGCGGATGCGGATGGCGTCGTCCACGCGGCTCAAGAAGATTTTCCCATCGCCGATTTTTCCCGTCTTGGCCGTTTTGAGGATGGCCTGAACCGTTAAGTCCGCGAGGCTATCCGGCACCACCATTTCGATCTTGATCTTAGGGAGCAAGTCGACGGTGTATTCGCTGCCGCGGTAGACCTCGGTGTGGCCTTTTTGGCGGCCGTGGCCGCGCACTTCCGAGACCGTCATGCCCTCGACGCCGGCCTCGTGGAGCGCATCTTTCACCGCATCGAACCGCGAGGGCTGGATGATTGCTTCGATTTTTGTCATGGCCAGTTGCCCTTTGACGCTGGGTCCGGCAATCAGGGATTGTGCCCCGAGCGGGGCAGGGGCTCCGTAAGCCTTCCCCGCCCGCTCAAGCCTACATATTGTAACCTTCTTCCCCGTGCTGAGACAGGTCTAAGCCCTGAATTTCGTGCTCATCCGGAACGCGCAAGCCGATGACCAGGTCCAGTACCTTCAGGATAATCAACGTGCCGACGATCGCCAAGACCCAGGCGGCGACGATGCCGACGCACTGGTTCAGGATCTGGTGCGTGTTGCCGTCGACCAAACCGACCGCGAGTGCGTTTCCTTGGCTGTCTTTGAAGATGGGGTTGATGGCCTTCGTGGCGAAGATGCCGGTGAGCAAGGCTCCGACGGTCCCGCCGACCCCGTGTACCCCGAAGGCGTCTAGCGAATCGTCATACCCGAATTTCCCTTTTGCCCTGGCGACCATGAGGTAGCAGACCACCCCGGCCACCAGGCCGATCACCAACGCCGACATCGGCCCGACAAAACCCGAAGCTGGAGTGATGGCCACCAGGCCAGCGACGCTCCCGGAGATGGCGCCCAGCACGCTCGGCTTGCCATTGCGAATCCACTCCGCGACTGCCCAGCCGATCGCCGCTGCCGCCGCGCCGAAGTGGGTCGCCACGAAGGCGCTCGACGCCAGGCTCCCTGCCGCCAGAGCGCTTCCCGCGTTGAACCCAAACCACCCCACCCAGAGCAGGCAGGCGCCGATGAAGCTCAGCACCACGCTATGCGGCGGCATGGGCTCCTTCGGATACCCCAGCCGCCTCCCTAAATACAAGGCGCACACCAGCGCCGACACGCCGGAGGTGATGTGCACCACGGTGCCGCCCGCAAAGTCGAGCGTGGGGAAGATTCCCCCAAGAGAAGCATTCAGCAAGCCTCCCTTGCCCCACACCATATGTGCCATAGGATCGTAAACGCACATGGACCACAGAATCATAAAGAACACCAGCGCGCTGAACTTCATTCGTTCCGCGAAGGCCCCGGTAATCAACGCTGGGGTAATAATGGCGAACATGAGCTGAAAGACCATGAAGGTCTGTTGGGGAATGGTGGCGGCGTAGTCGGCGTTGGGAGCGGCTCCCACACCCCGAAGGAACACATAACCGAGATTGCCGATGAACCGGTTTCCCTCGTGGAATGCCAGGCTATAGCCGACCAAGGCCCACAACACCGTGATCAGGGCCATGAGCGTGAAGCTTTGCATCATGGTCGCAAGCACGTTCTTCTTGCGCACCAGCCCACCATAGAACAGCGCCAACCCCGGCCCTGTCATCATCAGGACCAGCGCAGCGCACACCAGCATCCAGGCGTTGTCGGCGGAGCTCCGGGCTTCGGCAACTTGTTGCTCCAGCTTGGACAACTGGTCGGCGTTCAGGGATGAGGACTTGGCGGCCGCGGCGGTGCCCGCGGGTGCGGAGGATTGCGCGTGGCCTGCCCTGACCGCAATTCCGAAGCACAATACGAGGCCCAAGATGAGCCGAGGAATCAACTTCCTCACAAAATTCTTCTCCAGCCGCAAGGTCGTCGGTCGAATCGCCCTGGGGATTCAATTAGGAATTATACGGAGGTGGCAGGCGTGGAGCCAAATCAAATTATTTTATGCCTTGCATAACCGAACTCAGGGGCCAGCGCTCTTCCCAGAAGCGTGCGCACCTTTCGGCATCCTGGCGGAGGGCCGTGTTTCCGACCGCTTCTCAACCCGGCGCGTTTCTTTCGAGAGCCGCCAAGAGCCTTTCGAGTGTATAGGGCTTGGCCAGGAAATCGACCGCTCCCGTCGCCAGCGCCTCGCGCGCCAACCCGCGGCTGCTGTAACCGGAAGAGAGGACGACCGGTAACCGCGGGTTGATCTTCCGCAACTGGCGACAGATTTCGAAGCCGTCCATCGCCGGTAAGACGACGTCCAGCAGCACCGCGCGAATCTCCGCGCGGCGCGCCGCGTAGACCTCCAGGGCACGGGGTCCGTTTTCGGCGACTAAAACTCTGTAGCCCAGCTTTGTGAGCCCTTCTTCCAAGAAGGCCAGGACCAGGGGCTCGTCATCCGCGACCAGGATCGTCCCGCCCCTGCGCCGGAGCGGCCCGGGGTGCGCTTCGGCTGCGGGCGGCGCCGGCACCGGGACCGCTGGCAAGAGGACAGCGATCTCGGTCCCCTGGCCTACCTGGCTGCGCACGCGCACAAATCCCCGGCGGGCTTCGGCGAACCTCTGGACCATGGTGAGGCCTAGCCCTGAGCCCTTGCCGGACTCTTTGGTGGTAAAGAACGGCTGGAAAATGCGCGGCATCACCTGCGGGTCAATCCCCCCGCCGGTATCGCGCACGCTGATCTGGAGGTAATCGCCCGGCGGGCAGCGGAGGGGACGCAAGATATCCTCGGCCCGTTCCAACGCTTCCCCAGGACCCGGCCTGCGCGCGCCACCCGGGTTGGAACGGGCCTCGGCACCAAGCCTGACGAGCGAGGCGGTCAGGGTGAGGGTGCCTCCCTCGGGCATGGCCTCGCGGGCATTGATGCACAGGTTCAAGATCGCCTGCTCGAGGGAGGACCGCTCAGCCTTGACGCCGGGCAGATCAGCGGCCCAGTCGGTGCGCAACTGAATCGCGCAGTCGAACGTCCGGCGGACGAGGTTGGCCACGCAGTCCAGCACCTCCCCGACGCGAAGAGGCGCCGCCGGCTCCGTTCCCGGGCGGGCGAAGCCGAGCAGTTGGCGGGCGAGCTCGGCGGCGCGCTCCGCGGACTGCTCGATCAGACGTATAGGCTCCCGCAGTGGATCGTCGGGATGGAGTCGGAGCCGAACAGCCGAGGCTACACCCAACATGACGCTGAGCAGATTATTGAAGTCGTGGGCGATTCCCGCGGTGAGCGTGCCAAGGGTTTCCATCTTCTGGGCGTGAAAAATCTGCTCGGGGGATCGAGCGCGCCCTTCCTCGGAATCCCTGCCCCAGGCGGACAGAGAACACCCCTCGATCGTCGCCGTCGAGCTCTTGTTGAACCCGCGGCCCTCCGGGCTGCCACCTGCGGTTTTTTCAGCCACGCTCTTGATGGGCGCCTGGCTCTCCGGCTCACTGCCGGGCGCTTCAGGCGAGCCCCGATCCGTCGATAAGAGAGCGAGCCCCGTCAACTGACGGGCGGGGCCTGACCCCGATGGATCGGGGCCCACCGCTTGTAGGGCCGGGGCTTGCCCCGGCCTGTACAAGCTGCCCCAAGGGCGGCCCTACCGGGGGATTTAGTCTCTCACCCTCGGATCGGGGCGAGCGCCATGCAGCCAGGCACACAACCCCCGTTTACTCTTTCGGCTGTGTTGGGCTGGAACTTGAATCCCCGGAGCCGTAGCGCCAGTGTATCGCCGCCGGATGAGGCCATGCAGCGCAGACCCAGCGGTTTGGGTCCCTCGCCTTGGAGGAGCCGTAGGTGCCCAAGCGGGCGCTTCACGCCTGGATCGCGAATCCCGAACCCCCGCTTCCCTCTTCCCCGGTTCTGTTGAGCCATTGCACCCCTGGGCCGATTGCCTTAGAATCGGCTCCGCAGACGGCTTTTACGGATGGGAGCGAGTGCCGTTCCAACAAAGGCTCCCCGTGGGGCTCATAGAAAGTAACCTGAAATAGTTGGAACGGCACGAGGCTGCCGGAAACGCCAACCCGTTTGGGATGGATGTTTGCCGTGCCGGCCCGTTCTTCCGGTCTTCGACCTTGCGACTTGGAACCTTCGACTGTGGACGGTCAGTGCAGGAGGAGGGAAAAATGCAAACGCGCCTCATGACGATTCTGCTCCTCGCTTTGCTTGCGAGCGTTCCTGGGCACTTGGCTGCCCAACGGTCCCGGCGGCCGGCCCGGGGCGAAGATACCGGGCCCGTCAGCGTGACGCGCTCGGCCACGCTCCGTGTCTCGATCGCCAGCGATGCCACGGGGATCTTCGACTACTTGTCGGACTCCCAAAAGCTAATCTTGTGGTTCCCGAACCAGGCGATTATGGAGCCCCAGCTCGGCGGCCAGTATCACTTCCGCTGGGAAGGCACGGAGGGAGTATGGAGTGGCGTGGTTACGGAATTTATCCGCGGTAATACGCTAGGCTATACCTGGCGGGCGCCCAATGATCCTTATCCGACGAATGTGCGGTTCAAGCTCGCTCCGCAGGGTGCTGAAACCACGGTCGAACTCACCCATGGCGGCTTCACTTCCAGCGACATGCTAGACAAGGCGGTGAAAGCCTGGGTCTTGTATCTCCGGAACCTGAAGTCGGTGGTCGAGGGGGGCACGGACATGCGTGAAGCGGCCCGGCGACCGGCCACCCGCCCCAGACGCCGATGAGAGAGCCGGGCTGGAACATACGCATGTGGCGGGCGTTCGTAGCGCCGCCCGGAACTTGTCCCGATGAAATCGGGAGGGCGGCACCTGCCCGCCAGTCGGCGGGCTGAAGCCCGCCACTACATCTCGCAAATGATTGTTCCTTGCGCTAGTCTTGCTGAAACATGCCAAGCTGAAGCCCCGCGTTGCATCGAGACTTCAGGGGGAGCATTCACAAGGCCCCCGATGGAATGAGACAATTGACGCCGGTAGTCCGAATCTGTGAAAGGCCCAGATGGAAGATTTAACCCTTCGCCATCAAGGGGTTCTCGAGCTGGCGCTGCCGGCACTCCGCGAGGGTTTGGGGGAGCGGCTGGTGGCGGTGGTGCTATTTGGCTCGCGCGCCCGGAGCGAAGCGAAGCCGGAGAGCGATTGGGACCTGCTGGTCTTGGCCGAGGGCCTGCCAGAGAACCTTTTTGACCGCTCCCTGTTCCTGAAGCGTCTGCTCCCTCCAGGCGCGCGCGGGGCGATTTCATGCTTGGCCAGGACATCCGAGGAATTCCAAGCCGCTCTCCCGCCCCTCTACCTGGATATCGCTCTTGACGGCAAAATCCTTTATGACCCGCGAGGCTACGCAGCCGATCACTTGGCGAGGCTAAGAAGCTTGATACAGGAAGCGGGCCTCTATCGCGAGCAAACTCCTGCGGGCGACATATGGCGATGGCAGCAGCCACCCGTTGGCTTGTGGTCGGTGGAGTGGAAGTGACCATGAACGCGCTTGACCAGAGTCGCTATCGGCTGCGCTTGGCGGAAGGCTTCTTGCAGGAAGCCCGCCAGGATTTTGCGTCCAGCCGCTGGCGATCATGCGTGGACAACTCTCAACTGTCCGTCGAGCACGCCGCCAAGGGCGCGTTGGGCCTTTTGGGGCCAATCGGGCGCACCCATAACCCAGCGTTCTTTCTCCGCGAGGCATTGCGTGACAGCCGGTTCCCGCCGAGCGTTCAGATGCAGGTGGAAAGCTTGGCCGAGTGCGCCGAATTGCTGGGCCCTGAAGTTCACATTAAGAGTGATTACGGCGATGAACAGATGCAAAAGACTCCTTGGGAGCTGTTCGATGAAGGCCGAGCCCGCGAAGCCCTGGACCTTGCCGAAAGGGCAGTCCTCCTCGCTCGGCAGATTGTGGAACGAGGCTTGATCCCATGAAACCCTGGCTCTCCTATATCCAGAACCTGAAGTCAGTGATCGAGGGGAGCACGGACATGCGTGAAGCGGCCCCGCGCCCGGCCACCCGCCCCAGACGCCGCTCACGCGTGAAGAGCGAGGAATAGGAATATGCATGGCGGGGTTGGACCGTCGCCGCGGCGATTCCGCTCAACGTAAGGGACACCTGGCCGCCATTAAGGTCGGCGGACACCCCTACAACGCGCGACACTTTTCCCGCCCCGGGAATTCCACCAAGCCCCAATCGCCTCACCACTGCCCCGCCTTCCGGGAGGGGTTTTTCGCCTCCACATAGCGGTTGCACACAATCCCGTGGGGCACCTATTCGCGGACGTAGGGGCTACAACACTTCCACGTTACGGTTCTGCGGGTGCAGCCGGCACAAGCCTCGCAAGGCCTGCGCCAGCGGGCAGTCTGCACATTGTGTCTGCCTCGTGCCCCCTCATGATGGGCGGGGGGTGCGGGAAGAACGCCCCAAGAGGTCTGGCACCGATGCTCGGCCTCAAGTCTTGGGGTTTTCGTGGAGCGCCGAGGCCAGAGCGCGTCTTTACTCTGGTCACTACGGGCTCTCACGGAGTGCTGCTCCGGTGGTCAGGGATGACGGAGGGGTCTAAGCTTCTCTGCATACCTCGTTGGCCACCTGGCGCAACTCCTCCGCAGCCCGTTCGGGCGGCAGAGAGTTGTAGAAGACTTCCTTCACGCTATACGACTTGGATTTGGCCTGGCTCACCGGCAGGATTTCAAAGTGCCAGTGTGAATCCTCCGCCAGCGTTCGCCAGTGTCCCGTCCGGTCGAACTTGGCGTGGATATTGGGCGAGGGGTGCAGAACCAAGTGATAGGCGGGCGTCACCGCTTCGACTCGTCGAAGAACGGATTTCAGGAACCGCGCGAAGTGTGCCTGGCGATCCCAGGAAGCGAGGTCATCCTCGAACGAGCAATGGTGATTCGCGGGCAGGACCCAGACCTCGTAGGGCACGCGGGAGGCAAAGGGGCAGAAAGCCACGAACAGGTCGTCCCACTCCACCGTCCGCACCTGCTGCGTCAGCTCTTGCTTGACGATATCACAAAGCAAGCAACGCTCCTTGAGCTCGTAGTAGCGCAGGCAGGAACGCAGTTCATAGATTACCCGGCGGGGAATGAACGCCGTGGCGGTGATCTGTGAGTGCGGGTGCTCCAGGTCTTGCCCCGCCAGCGCCCCCTGGTTGCGGAAGATGGTGACGTAGCGGAAGCGGCGGTCCTTCTTCAAGTCTACGATCCTGGAGACGTAAGCGCGCAACACCCGGGCGACATTTTCGTCGCTCAATTGGGAGAGTGTCAGGTTGTGGTCAGGATTCTCTACCACGATCTCGTGCGCGCCCAGGCTGCGCATCTTGTCGTAAATGCCCTCGGCTCGCCGAAGAGCGTCGCCCTCGATTCGGTACAAGGGCCGTAGGTGGGGAGTCACTCGCACTTGCCAGTTGCCGCTGCTATTGGTGTGCTCGTAGATGGTCTGAGGCGACAGGACTTCCTGCCCCGGGCATAGGGGGCAGGCGCCGAAGCCGGGCCACGCGACTTCCTCAACCTCTTGGATTACCCAGTTCTGGGTAATCGGGTCCCTCCTTAACTCCATAGATCCTCCCCCAATGAACGACTAGTGCCGTTCCAACTTTTTCCGACGAAGCCCTCTGCGCCAGGTCTTGAACCTCTTCCGGCAGAGGGGAGGTGCAGACCATGGGCGAATCAAGTTGGAACGGCACTAGGTGAAACCCATCTGAGCGCGGGTTCAAGATTCGGATTTTCGTCCCCTACTCGTATCATGACGAAGCCAGGGAATACCTCCCCACCAGGACAGGAAAGCGGCGGCTGGGCACCTGATCTGAATTGTGGGGAGTAGCAAGAATGATCGGGCTGTTGGGTGAGATATCCTTCTAAACCTCGCGCGGCCTGCTTGCTCACCTCGATTCAGTGTGCGCTCGCAGCATACACATCCGAATGACCTTAGTCTAGCGTCAATTCATTATATTGCGGCGGGGACACCTGCGTGTCAAGTGCCGTGCCCGTAAAGGGAAGCGAGGTCCGGCGCGGGCGGGGCCCTATTTCCCCCCGCCAGATCCTCGCCGGCCGAGTTACGGGCGCAATCCCCAGGTTCACCCCGATCCCGAGGTGGGGAGACGGGCTGGGACATTAGACTGAGCATTTCGACGAACATGCGATCACGTCACGCACAACAATTTCAATCCCGCAGCTACGGGATCGGATTTTCACACCCTAACCCAGTGGCATGAGGATGCTTAGACTGGCTTGCTCAACCGGAACTTCGGGATCGGGGTTCATGGCCGTACGCGCGCAATAGGCCATGGACCGCGAAGGAGCGGTGGCTCGGCACCCAGGCGTTGGGGAACCTTCTCCCCAGCCCGCAAGACGTTGTGCCTGGGGGGCTCTTTCTCCCGCGCAATCCCTGGTTGCGAATGGATTTGTTTAGTTTGACGGGGGGAGTATAATGGGGCAAAGCGTATATTTGGGGATTGGCGTCAGTGCCAGGATTCTGAGCTCACGCATTGCCTCCGCGCGCGCCAGTTGGAGTGGGGGTGATGACTTTCGGGAGGGCGCATCATGATCATTTACTGTAAGCGTTGCGGTGCTGCGTCGAGGATTGACGAGACGCGGATGCCCGCCACCACCCTTCAAATCAAGTGCCAGCAATGCCAAAACCTGATCACCGTGGAGCCGCCCAAAGCCGGTTCGCCCGGGGTTCAGCCGGCGACGCCGGTTCCCGCGGGCTCTGCCGGCCCACGTCCTCCGGTGGCCCCGCCTCCAGCTCCTCGTGCGGCGGCACCTCCCGCTGCTCCGCTTCCCGCCGTAGCCCTGCGCGGCGGCGTAGCTACGGCGGTAGCGGCGCAACCCGAACCTTCTCCCGCGGCGGTCCCCGGTCCCACTCACTTCCTTCAGAAGATCCGAATGTTCAGCGCCCTTTCGCACGAAGAGTGCAAGATCGTCGAGAGCCGGTTGCGGCGCCGGGAGTTCGCCCCTTCTCAGAGCATCGTCAAGGAGGGTGGCCCGGGCGATTCCATGTTCTTCATCAATAACGGCGCCGTGGAAGTGCGCAAGAGGGACTCGAACACCAGCATTGACTTCCTGCTTTCGGAGCTCAAGGCGGGTTCGTGCTTCGGAGAAATGGCGCTGCTAACCGGACAGCCTCGTGCGGCGAGCGTTATAGCCACGGAGCCGACCACGTGCGCGGTGCTCGAACAGGCCGAATTCGAGGCACTGCTGCTTTCCTATCCGAAGATCGCCTTGGCCTTGAGCCGCGTCCTGGCCGAGCGTCTAGAAGAAGCCGACCAGCAAACCGGCATCGAGTACATCAACCTCGCCAAATTGCAGCTTGATCCGCGCGTCCTGAAGCTCCTGCCGCAGCCGCTGATGCTCCAGCACAAGGTGCTGCCGGTGTCCTACGTGAACAACCGGCTGACCCTGGCCATGGTGAACCCCAACGACCTGCCTGCTTTCGATGACGTGCGGCGCGTGATCAAGGGCGTGATCATTGAACCCGTGGTGATTTCCGAGGACGATTTCAAGCGCTTCATGACCACCATTTACGTGGACCTCCTGAAGAAAGAAGAGGAAGAGAAGCAAGAAAAGGCCAAACAACAGGTGGCCGAAGTCGAGAAGATGATGGCCAAGCCCGACAGCACGGAAAGCCTCCTCGACTCGCTGCAAAGCGATGAGCTCAAATCTTTGGAGGTGGAGGATTTCCAGCAGGCCCAGGAAAGTGTGACGGAGCTTTCCAAGTCGGCCGAGGACGCCCCCATCATTCGCCTGGCCAACAAAATCCTGTCGGACGCCATCAGGAAAGGCGCCAGCGACATCCACATCGAGCCGCAGGAAAAGGACGTGTCCGTGCGCTTCCGGATTGACGGCGTGCTCCAGCAGGTGCAAGTCCTCCCCAAGAAGATTCAGATGGGATTGGTTTCCCGGCTGAAGATCATCTCCAAGCTCGACATCGCCGAGAAGCGGCTTCCCCAGGACGGGCGCATCAGCGTGCGCATGGAGGAGCGCCCCATCGACTTCCGCGTTTCGACCATCCCGTCGAAGTGGGGTGAGAAGATCTGCATGCGCATCCTCGACAAGTCCAATACCCTGCTCGGCCTCGACAAGCTGATCCTTCACGAGGACGCCCTCGCCCTGGTGCGCGACATCATCGCTCAGCCCTACGGGATCATCTACGTCACCGGCCCTACGGGTTCCGGCAAGACCACCACCCTGTACAGCGGACTGGCCGAACTGAACGACCCTGACGTCAATATCTCGACCGCCGAAGACCCCATCGAGTACGACCTGCCGCGCGTCAACCAGGTGCAGGTCCACAAGGACATCGGGCTCGACTTTGCCCGCATCCTGCGCGCTTTCCTCCGCCAGGACCCCGACATCATCCTGGTGGGCGAGACGCGCGACAAGGAAACCGCCCAGATCGCCGTCGAGGCGGCCCTGACTGGCCACTTGGTCTTCACCACCTTGCACACCAACGACGCTGCCGGGGCTTTCACCCGCCTGGGGGAGATGGGCATCGAGCCGTTCCTTATGTCCAGCTCCACCATCGGCGTCGTTGCCCAGCGGCTCATGCGCCGGCTGTGCCAGGAATGCAAGGAAGCTTACACGCCGGACGAGATTTCGCTGAAGTACATGGGCATCGCGCCTGACCCGAAGATCACCTTCTACCGGAACAAAGGGTGTGATCGGTGCTCCTTCGCGGGTTTCAAGGGGCGCGTCGGCGCTTATGAAGTCCTGCGCATGAACGCGGAGATGCGACGGCTGGTGGGGAGCGGTGCCAGCGCTGAAGTCATCGCCGAGACGGCCATCCGGAACGGCATGAAGACCCTGAAAGACTACTCCCTCTGGCTCATGCAAAATGGCTGGACGACCATGGAGGAAGTCCTCCAGGCCGTCACCGTGCACGAGTAACTGGGGCGGCGGTCTGGGACCGTCGTGCGGAACAACCACAGATCCACGCAGCCACAGGTTTGAAACCTGCCCCTGTAAGAGCCCGCCCGGCCGCGCTGGCGGCCGCGCGGGCCGTTTGCTTTCTATGTCCTACTTCCTGGGAATCGACGGGGGCGGCACACGCACCACGGCGTGGGTGGCCGATGAGCGCGGGACAGTTTTGGCCCGCGCCGAAGCCGGCCCGTCGAATCCCGTGAAGGCAGGTTTTGAAGCCGCGCAACGCGAAATCCTCCGCGCCGCGCGCAAAGTTCTTGCTGTAGCGGCGCGCTATGCGCGCCAATCAAGAAGCCGGCCCGGAATGCCGGCGGTCATCCACGGCCAACCCGTCGGCCGACGGATAGACCGCCGCTACAAGAAAGGCGTCATCTACGAAGCTGTCTGCGCAGGTGTAGCGGGCGTAGATCGGCTTCCGGTGCACCGCCGCCTCTACTCCTGGCTGCGGAGAGCCATTCCTGCGCAGCGTCACATGCTGACGGGTGATGCGGCTATCGCCCTGCGCGCGGCGGTCGGCGAGGCGCCGGGAATCATCGTTATTTCCGGCACCGGTTCGATTGCCTATGGTCAGGATGAGCGCGGCCGGATATTGCGCGCGGGGGGATGGGGCATCCCGTTTGACGACCGCGGGTCGGGCTACGACCTGGGGCGCAAAGCCCTCGGCGCGGCTTTGCAAGACTTCGATGGCCGGGGCCGACCCACCGCGCTGACGCGAACCATCTGCCGCGCGCTCGACCTCGAGAACATCACGCAGGTGGTTCTCAAGCCGCTCACGCAACAGCAGATCGCGGCACTTTTCCCCTTAGTTGTCCAAGCGGCACGCCAGAAGGATAAGGTCGCGCGGAGTCTATGCAATCAGGCCGGGATGGATCTTGCGGACTTGGCCATAGCGGTGATTCAGCGTTTCGGCTGGCGGCGGCGCGCCTTTCCGGTGGTCTGTGCGGGAGGGGTCTTGAAGTCGAGCGTCATGATCCAAGCGGTCTTTGCTCGCCACGTGCGCGCTTTCGCTCCCCGAGTCAGGGTCCGGCTCCTGCGGCGCGAGCCTGCCGAAGGCGCACTCGACCTTGCTCGCGCCCTGGCGAGTGCCGTTCCAACTAACTGAGCCCGAGCATAAGCGCCCCCCTCCACCGGTTCACCTAACGTGAGTCATCACGGGCCTTAGGCTGGGGTAGTTGGAACGGCACGAGCTGCCAATCCCCACCTGAACCGAGAGTTGTGATTTAATTGTGCGACTCGTTATACTGGACAACGCTCGATTTCTTCCGGAGATCCGCGGCGGCTCCGTCCGCTGCCCGGTGATATTGTTTTTCTTAGCGAACATTTCGCAGGCTATGTAGGGCCGCCCCTTGGGGCGGCCTCGGCCTGCCGGCGGGCAGGCCGGGGCAAGCCCCGGCCCTACAAGGGAGGAATACGATGGCGCCAATGCAAGTGGGCTTTTATGGCCATGTTCGGCAGTACCACAACCTGCAAAAAGAAATTGATGGGGCTATTCACGAAGTTCTGGAAAGCGGCAGTTACGTCCTCGGTCCCAAGGTGAAACAGTTCGAACAGGAATTTGGCACCTATTGCCGGATGAAGGAAGCGGTGGGCCTCAACTCCGGTACCGATGCCCTCTGGCTGGCGTTTCTGGCGCTCGGGATCGGACCGGGGGACGAGGTCATCACCACCTCGAATACCTTCTTCGCCACGGCGGAGGCCGTCTGGTTGATTGGCGCTACACCGGTCTTTGTAGATATCGATCCCCAGACCTGCAACCTCGACACGCGCTTGATTGAGGCGGCGATTTCCCCCAAGACCAAAGCGATTGTCCCGGTGCATCTCTATGGCCAGGCGGCGGCGATGCGCGCTGTGGCGAAGATCGCCAAGGCCCACAACCTGTTCGTCGTCGAAGACGCTGCCCAGGCATTGGGGGCGCAGGGCGATGATTTCGCCGTCGGCGAGTTGAGCGACGCCGTGTGCACGAGCTTCATCATTCAGAAAAACCTCGGCTGCTTCGGCGACGGAGGCGCCGTAATCACGAACAACACGCAACTGGCGACGCAGGTCCGCAAGCTCCGCAACCACGGTTCACTCAAGCGTTCCCGCCACAGCATCGGTTACAACAGCCGCCTCGACGAATTCCATGCTGCTGTGTTGAGCGTCAAACTGAAGTGCCTTGACCAGTTGAACGACCAACGCCGCGCTCATGCCGCCCAGTATGACGAAGGGCTCGCGGGCACGTCGCTGAAGCTGCCTTCCACACTCCCCGGCTACCGGCACATCTTCCATCTCTACGTCGTTGAGACCGAGGATCGCGACGGCCTCCAGGCCTACCTGGACTCGCAGGGAATCACCGCCCTGACCCACTACCCCATCGCCATCCACCAGCAGGAGGGATTCCCGTGGGGCCACGAAGCGCGCATTGCCGGTTCGCTCGAGCATACGGAGCGATCCGCGGCTCGAGTGCTGTCACTTCCGATGTACCCGGAACTGACTCCGGAGGAGGTGAAATACGTAATCGACGCCATTCGAGGCTGGGATAGGGCGCACGGCGCCAAGGCGCAGGCGGCTTAACGATATCCCACCGGGTTATCGTAGGGCCACCGCTTGCGGCGGCCAGGCCGGGGCACGGTTCGACCTTGCTCACCGTCCCTGAGCGAAGTCGAAGGGAAGCCCCGGCCCTACCTCCCCCGGGAGTTATTACGCATGAGCTCTGAAAAAAAATATACAGTCGTCCTCGCAGGCTGCGGCAAGCGCGGCCAGCATCATGCCGAGGCTTTCTTCAAGAACCTGCGATTCCAGCTCGTTGGCGCGTGCGACATTGTGCGGGAGCGTGCCGAAGCAGTGGCAACGCAGTTCGGAAATATCGCCAGCAGTACTGACGCCGCCTCATTACTCAAGAAGATGCAACCCGATATCTTGTGTTTTTGCACCCTACCCAGTCTGCGGCTGGAGATGATCCGCCTGGGGGTCGAGGCGGGCGTGAAGCTGATTGCCTATGAGAAGCCCATCGCCCTCTCGACGAACGAGGCGCTGGAAATCATGGACTTGGTCCGCCAGGCCAACGTGAAGACGGTGATCAGCCACCAGCACCGCTACGGCGAACATTACCGGAAGGTGAAGGAGATTATCGCCAGCGGCGCCATCGGTCGCGTCCACACCCTCTATGGAACGGCCACCGGTTGGATGCTCCACATGCTCACCCACTTGATCGAATACACCCGTTGGTTCAACGAGTACGCCGAGGCGGAGTGGGTAGTTGGCCAGGCCTCCGGAAAGGGCAAGTTTCAGGATATTCACCCTTCCCCGGACTACGTGGCGGGCCTGATCCAATTCTCCAACGGGGTGCGCGGAATCGTCGAAAGCGGCGACGGCGCACCGGATGTTCCCGAAGTCGAGTACTGGTGGCGCAAATGCCGAATAGGCGCCCAGGGGACCGAAGGCTTTGCGGAGGTGCTGACGGGGGGTGGTTGGCGCGCCGTGACGCGCGACTCCAAGGGCGTAATTTCCGGCCCTGGCGGTATGGATTATGCTCATGACATGGCCCCGTATGTCCAGGAGATGGCGGACTGGCTGGACGATCCCCAAAAGGTCCATCCCTGCAACGGTGAGCGGGCCTACAAAGGCTTTGAGATCATGATGGCGATCTGCCGGTCAGTGGTCGAGCGCGGCAAGGTCAGACTCCCGCTGGGTCCCGGTGAGCCAGAACTGGAAGCGCTCAAGAGAGTCCTTCCTGATTAGCTTCGTAGCGCAGACCTGTCCGTCAGTTGACGGATAGGTCTGCGGCTTTTCATTCCGAACAAACGGGTAGCGCAACTCCCGTTTTCTGGAGTTGCGGCTCTTCTAGATCTGTCTCGGCAGCGCTGTGAGCCCCCACCAGGGCCGCGAAAAGACTTTGAAAAGCCGCAGGTCCGAAGAGCTGGACCTGCGCTACCTGCTTACTGGCCATGGTCAGGGAGTAAAATCATCGGTCATGAGGAATCCGTGTCTTTAATGATGGAAGAAATCCTGGAGCAGCCTCAAGCCCTCGAGCGAACGTTCAAGGCGGAGCGCGACCATGCGCGCGAATTCCAGAAGCTGGCGGCCAAGCGGAATTTCCGCCTGATTGTGATCGTGGCGAGAGGGACTTCGGACAATGCCGCTCTGTTTGGCCGCTATCTCTTCGAACTGACGACGGGCATCCCAGTCTCGCTCGCTGCGTCGTCGGTTCATACGCTCTACCACGCGCCGCTGAACCTCTCCCAAACCCTCGTGGTGGGCATCTCGCAGTCGGGCGAGGGAACGGACATCAATCTGGTGCTCAAAGCTGCCCGCCGGCAGGGAGCTTACACGGTTGGCATCACCAATGAAGCCCACTCCACGATGGCGCGCCTGGTGGACGAAGTCTTTCTGGTGCGCGCCCGCAAGCAGCGCTCGGTGGCGGCGACAAAGACCTATACCGGTCAGCTCCTGCTCCTTTACTTGCTGGCTTCCGCTTTGGGTTCACACATTACGCTCGGGGAGGTCAGCGAACTCTCCGACCGCGTGGCAGAGACACTCAAGCTGGCGCCGGAAATCCGCGAGCTGGTAGAGCGTTACCGCTACATGCGCCAGTGTGTAGTTGTGGCCCGCGGCATCAATTACGCCAACGCTTTCGAGCTGGCCCTCAAACTGATGGAGACCTGCTATGTGGTGGCTGAACGTTTTTCTTCGGCGGACTTTCTGCATGGGCCCATCGCGCTCATTGAGCGGGGCTTCCCGGTGCTGCTCCTGATGCCGCCCGGCAAGACTTTTCACGGCCTCTTGAAACTGACGGAGCGGCTGCATGCATTGCGCGCGGAGACGCTGGTCTTCTCTTCCTCGAAGGCTCGCGTTCCCGGTGCCACGCGGCTGATCCGCGTCCCCGGGTCCCTCCCCGAAATCTACACGCCCATCCCCTACATCGTCCCGGGACAGCTCTTCGCGGCTTTGTTGGCGGAGGTCAAAGGTCTCGATCCCGACAAACCGCGCGAGCTTCATATCGTGACGCGGACGATTTGAGAATTGACGATTTCCGATTGCCGATTTTGGATTGTCGTCAATCATCAATCGGCAATCGGCAATCCCCCAGCCCCTGCCTTTCCGCTCTTCAATCTCCAATCGTCAATCGGCAATCAGCAATGCCCCAGTCCCCTGTCCCGAGCCGCTGGACCCAGGCAAGGGAAAAATAGGGCGCTGGAACCCCGCGAAGCGCGTATGCTGTGGGGCGGTTGGGAGCTAAAACGGAAATTCCGGATAAACCACAGAAGTCGTCAGCGGAGTTGAAAACGGGAATTCCGTCCAAAATATGCGGTGTGGATATCCGCCTCGACAGCGGTTGTGGATACCGTATCAGGAAAGACGATGGGAGCTCATGAACCCCTCATTGAGAGGGAAAGGAGGGTTGAAACCGCATGGTTCGATGCGCGCAATGCGGAAGAGAGTTTGCCGGGCAAGGGGCGGAGGACCGTGCGGCCTCCATTTCCGGCAGCATCATGGGAGACGAATATATTGAGTCGTATTTCCTCTGCAAGAAATGCGGGGTCTACACCGTCGAGATCTATCGGCATCGATTTTCCGGCGAGGAGGACGTCTCCGTGCGTGGTCCGGTGCCCAAAGCCGAAGGCGATGCAAAGGTCGAATTGATCAGGCAATGCTCCGAGGCCTGGAACAAGAAGTGCCGGTGCCAAGCGCACCAATCCTATTTTGGGGGATCGCTTGACTAACGACGGGACTGATTGAGGAATCATGTTTCGTAAGTTCGCACCTGAGGAGGCGTGCTCAGAATGGCGATGTCCGCACTATCTGTCCTCTATCGAAACGTGCTTTGGGTAGCGCCGCCGCTGATGTGCATCTCGGCGCTGCTGTTGGGACTCTTCATCCGGAACGTGGTCAGGTTAGTGAAAGAGGCGAAGGTCTTGAGCGTCCCCCTCGTCGAGCGACAGAACATCGAGTTCCCGGAGGCGGGCCGGGTGGTTCTGTGCGTGGAAGGGCCGCGATTCTCGACCCGCTTCGCGGGCCTCGACTACGAGCTCCGCACGGATTCCGGCGCACCCGTCGAGGTGCGGACGGCCTGGTTCCACGCCACGACGACCGGTGTTAAGTGGGCGCGAGTGGAGGTGCGGGTCTACGAAATCCCGCACTCGGGCCGTTATGTCTTGCGGGTCCGGGGGTTGGGGGCGGCTCAGGAAAGGGATGCCGCACACCGGCTGGTGTTTATGAGGCCGCACCTCGCCCAGTCCGTCGGCTACATCATCGGCATGATTTTGTCGTTCGGGGTCTTCATCACCAGCCTCGTCTTCTTCCTCCTTCGCCTCACGGGAAACCTCTCGGAGTCATGAGTAACACCCAAGGATCGATGCAACTGGAAACGCTGTTGGCCATTGTCTGCGTGGCCGGAGTCTTTATCGCCCCCTCATCATAGCCTTTCGATCCGGCCGCCAGTATGAAAGGGCGATCCAGGTTAAGACCGTGTTTTCAATGCTGGATGTGCAGAGTTGTACACTCTGGTCAGGGCGCAAGGCTTGAGCTCTCACCGAGCGGATGTATCCCGTTATTCCATCGATATACCCCTTGGCAACAGGGTAGCGACGTTTTGCTGTCCACCTGTCCAGGGTTCCCCCGCCGAGAACGATTGCACAGGTGTTTTGATTCAGGTCCGAGGGCAGTCTTCTCGCCCAATCCCAACTCCAAAGAAACGACTCTACTGGACGAGTACATGAGTTTGACTCGACAGGGCGGCTGGCATACGCTTTTGTGCGAAGGGGAAACTCAAATCGGGAATTCTGGCACAGGGGTGCTGACGATGCAGACCCTTATGCACATTTCGACTGCAGGCAAACGCTTGTTCGCCGTAGCTTGGTTTTGCCTGATCGCCGGTGTTCCTGCGATCTGTACCGAGAAAACCGGCGGGACGCTCGCAATCATCCCGAAGCCTGCCAAGATGGAGGTCTACCGAGGCGTATTTGTAATCGGTCCGGGCACAAAGGTCTATTTGCGAGTGGAGGACGGCGGAGCCCGGCGGGTTGGCGAGTACCTCTCTACTCTCCTTTCGAGCTCGATGGGACGCACAGTTCCTGTCCAGGTGGCGGGTGGTGGGACCGGCCGACACCGCAACTCCATCTACCTGTCGTTGAAAGCACCGGGCACGCTGGGTCCGGAAGGCTATGAGATGAGCGTTTCTCCGAATGCTATTCGCATTAGCGCGACTACAGTTGCGGGATTGTTTTACGGCGCCCAGACGCTGCGCCAGATGCTCCCGCCGGAAACCCAATCTCTCACGCCGGCAAAGAGGCGTATGGAGGTGCCCTGCGTGCACATCCAGGACAGCCCTCGCTTCTCTTGGCGGGGGCTGATGCTGGATTGTAGCCGCACGTTTCTCACCATGGACTACCTCAAGCGCAGCATTGATCGCATGGCACAGTACAAACTGAATATTCTCCATCTGCACCTGACGGATGACCAGGGCTGGCGGCTAGAAATCAAGAAGTACCCGCAATTGACCACCGTGGGTGCAAGGTTCGCCGATCGCTTCGGCGGCGGCGGTGGTTTCTACACACAGCAGGAAATCCGCGACCTCATCGCGTACGCCAGAGAACGCAATATCACCATCGTTCCGGAGATTGAGATGCCCGGTCACTCGAGGGAGGTGCTGGCTACTTTCCCGGAGCTGGCATGCCTTCTCCCGGAGCGACAGACTTTCGATGTGCGTCCTTTCTGGGAAGGCCGGCTAGAGTTGACGCAACCCCTGTGCGTCGGCAACGACAAGGTCTTTGAGATGTTTCAGGGTGTACTTTCGGAAGTCATCGACTTGTTCCCGTCTGAATTCATTCATGTGGGCGGAGATGAAGTGCCGAAAGAAGCCTGGAAGAAGTGCCCAAGGTGTCAGGCGCGGATCAAGGCTGAGGGGCTGAAAGACGAAGAGGAGTTCCAGAGTTATTTCATCCGGCGCGTCGAGAAGATGATTTCGGCGAAAGGGCGCCGGATGGTCGGATGGGACGAGATTCTCGAAGGCGGTCTTGCGCCCGGCGCGACGGTGATGTCCTGGCGCGGCACTAAGGGCGGCGTGGCTGCGGCCCAGATGGGGCACGACGTGGTGATGACGCCCAACCCCTATTGCTACCTCGATTACACCTACCATACTACGCCCTCGGAGCAGGTCTACTCCTACGATCCGGTTGCGAAGGATTTGACCGGGTCGATGGCCGAGCATGTCCTCGGCGTACAGGCCAGCATGTGGACTCACATCGCGGTCACGGAAAAACAGATCGACTACCAGATGTATCCCCGGTTGCTCGCGCTCGCGGAGGTGGCGTGGACACCGCAACCATCCCGAGAATGGTCCGACTTCGATGCCCGGCTGGCGCGCCACCTCCGACGCTTTCAACTGCTCGACATCAAGTATTTCGACCCAGCCGCCGTCGGCAAAAAGATCGGCGCTTGGCAGGCGTCAGATCTCGCTGGCGAAACGCCACGAGTGTTTGAGTGGGACGCCACCCCCCTTCTCACAAGTGCGAGCGAGGTCGAAGTGCAGGTGCGGCGGGACGACGGCCAGAAGCCTGTCTACGTGCGGTCGGTCGCACTGTTGGCTGATGGCAAGGAGATCAGCCGGGAAGTCTTCCCAGGCCCACTGGACAAGTATAACGACGTCGTGATCGGCTGGTTGGCGCTCGGCACGCGCAAAGCCGGCGCCCGTTACACCGTCCGGGCAACTCTCCAGTGCATGAACGAGGGCGGCTTGGCCGGTAGCGTGTGGATCATGCAACCTCCGGCCACGGAAAGCACCGCTCGCCGCTGACTTGTTCAAAAGGAGTAAACCCTAGGCGAGGAACTGAAACAGGTGACCACCCACTGCGCTGGCCGTACCAACGTCTCTGCGCGTCCCTCGCGTTGAGAAGATCCTCGCTGGCAGCCCGAGCACAGAGTCCCAAGTGCAACACTGGGCGGAGGTGTTGGCGCACCAACTGAACCATCGCTCCCGCGGCTGTCTCGACGGGCAAGTCGCCTGCGAGGTGTTTCAGGATGCGAAGCCAGCCCTGAAGGCCTATACTCTCCGGAAGCGAAAGGAGACTTTCGATTGGATCAACGAACTGACCATGACGCTCATCCAGGTCTTGGCGGTTCACACTCAACCCCAACTCGAAACAGCACGGCGTCTCGCGGTGGAAACTTGGTTACAGAGAAACGCAGTGATCCCCATCACTCAGAACAAAAAAGTGTTACTCGTTTTCCTCGTGGGGTTGGCCCTGAAGACGCCTTCCGCGGATATCGGCGCGCCGAGCACAAGAGAGGTGATGGCGTTATGAAAGACACCCATATTGCGGTGCCGGAGAGGGGAACGGATGCAACCTCTTTGACGAGCGGAGCGCAGCAGTCGTTCGTGGAGCTGGTGAGCGGGGACGAGGCGGTCGCGCGGGCGGCATTCGACGCCGGAGTGTCGCTGGGGACGGGTTACCCCGGCACGCCCTCCACGGAGATCCTCGAGGCCTTTGACGGCTTGGGTGGCCGGGCCCAATGGGCTCCCAACGAGAAGGTAGCGCTGGAAGTGGCCCTCGGTGTTTCGCTGGCAGGGGCTCGCTCGATCGTGACCATGAAGCACGTGGGCTTGAACGTGGCTGCCGACCCGCTGTTTACGGCGGCATACCTGGACCTTCCCGGAGCTCTTGTAGTGGTTTCTGCCGACGACCCCGGAATGGCGTCGAGTCAGAACGAACAGGACAACCGCCGGTACGCCGTGGCGGCTGGGGTCGCCATGTTGGAGCCGTCGGACTCCCAGGAAGCGTATGAGTTCACGCTACGCGCCATCGAGATCGCCGAGCGGTGGCAGAAGCCCGTGATGTTGCGCATGACCACGCGGGTCTGCCACACAAAAACGGTGCTGCGGCGGGGGGGGGCGCTGTCGATTCCGTCACCGCGACCAGCGGATTTCGGACGGAATATTCCCGGCCGCGTGATGATTCCCGCCTATGCCCGACCGGCGCACAAGAGGCTGCGCGCCACACTAGCGCAAATCGCCGAATGGAACGAAACCGCGGACGTGAATCGGATCGTCGATGGATCGCCGGCCATGGGCATCGTTACGTCCGGCATCTCCTATCAGCACGTTCGCGAGGCCGCCCCTGAAGCGAGTGTGCTGAAGTTGGGCATGACCTATCCACTGCCGTTCGAGCTCATCCGAAGGTTCGTCTCCACGGTCAAGCGCGCGATGGTAATTGAGGAGGGCGACCCTTACTTGGCGGAAGCGGTGCGAGCGGCGGGTATCCCCGTCGACGGCAAAACCGAGATGTTTCGCCTTGGCGAACTGAATGTCAGCCGGGTGCGCCGAATCCTGGCCAGCGATGTCTCTCCCGAACCGGAGCTGCTGCCGGGCAAGCCACCCTCGCTCTGCCCGGGATGCGGGCATCGAAGCGTCTTCTCCAGCTTGAGAAACCTGGGCTGCATCGTTTCCGGGGATATCGGTTGTTATGGCCTTGGGGTGCTTCCGCCTTTTGAAGCCGTGGATTCCATCGTTTGCATGGGCGCCTCGATTGGAGTAGGTCTCGGCTTGAGGCACGCCCTACCACCCGAGCAGGCCAAACGGGTGGTCAGCGTCATCGGCGACAGCACATTCTTTCACAGCGGGATCACCGGACTCCTGGAGATGGCTTACAATCCGCCGCCCACGGGCCATGTGGTATTGGTGCTCGATAACGGCACCACCGCCATGACAGGTTTCCAGGAGCATCCCGGTACGGGGCGAACGTTGGACCATTCCGCAACTGCCAAGGCGAGCATAGAAGGGCTGGTCCGGGCCGCTGGCGTGCGGAGCCTGCATGTGATCGATCCGACTCTCGACCCCGCTGCTTTCGAGCGCCTGCTGAAGGAGTGCCTGGACAAGCCCGAACTCACGGTCATCGTGGCCAGACGGGATTGCCTGCTGGCGGCAAGGAACATTCGCGAATACGAGAGGATGAATGCGCGGTGTAACTAACATCGTCATCGCCGGTCTTGGCGGTCAGGGCGTGCTCATGGCATCAGACATCGTGGCCGATGTGGCGCTTCACGCGGGCTTCGACGTGAAAAAGAGCGAGCTCCATGGAATGAGCCAGCGCGGCGGCTCCATCGCCAGCGATGTGCGGTTCGGGCGCGAAGTTTTCAGCCCAATGGTTCCAGCGGGCGAAGCGGACTTTCTGGTGGCGGTCGAGCCGGACCAGGTTTCCGTGAATGCCGCTGTCTTGAGCCCGAGCGGCATTATTGTGGAGCCCTCGCAATTCCACGCGGAAAAGCTACGCAACAAGAAACGCCTGAACGTGGCATTGCTGGGCGCGCTAAGCCGCCATCTGGAGTTTTCCGAAGAGGCCTGGATTGCGGCAATAAGGCGCCGGTTACCGGAAAAGCTGGTTGAAGTCAATCTCGAAGCGTTTGCGTTGGGAAGGGGCTGAGGTTTTCGAGGTCCGGCCCCACTTAAGAAACATTTTGAGCAGGTCTCGCACATGACGAGTTCGGGGCATACCGCTACGGGCATCCTCGCCTTCAACTGCTCGTCCTTGGAGAACGGAAAAAAGCAGAGCAGCGCAGGGAACTACCCGCCAGAATCTGGGCGTAGAATGTCGCAGCCGATGCTGAAGCCGGCCGACACGGGGATAGCCACGTCGCGGTCATGAAAGACCTCGTACTGGCGCTTGGAGGTTGCCCACTTGGTCGAGTACCCAGTCTTGTCCCTCCGCAATTATTTCTCTAAGCCGTACGGTCCGCCGCGTCGCAAGACGCGGAGCACAGGGTTGGTCAGCCGCTCGCGCACCTGCTGTTGCTCTTCCGGAGTCCATTCGTAGAAGCCGCAGATGGCCTACGTGGCCCCGTATTCCCGCGCCAACTCTTCCCCGCACAGCACGCGCAGCACACCCTCGGCGAGCGCCTGCAATTCGTTTTCACCCGGATACACGGCCACCGGCGCAATCCACCCCACCGCGGCCTGGACCGCCGCCACCAGCCGAGCCGAATGCGCCATGCCGCCCGTGATCAGCAGCGCGTCCACGCGGCCCAGCAGCACCGTGGCCATCGCGCCGATCTCCTTCGCGATCTGGTACGCCATGGCATCGAACACCAGCGCCGCACGCCCGTCGCCGTTGTCGATCCGCTGTTCCACTTCCGCCAGGTCCTTGGTGCCGAGGTACGAGTAGAATCCGCTCCCGCTCCGCAGCAGACCTTCCATCTGCTGATGCGTATACCTGCCGCTGAAACAGAGGCGCACCAGCTCAATGGTCGGCAGCTTGCCGGCTCGTTCGGCCGAAAACGGCCCTTCACTGACAGCGTCGGCGACATCGATCATCCGGCCCCCCTCGTGCGCCGAAATGGATATTCCGCTTCCCAGGTGTGCAACGATCAGGCGCAACTGCTGATACGAACGGCCGACCTCCCGTGCATACCTCTTGGCAACTGCCTTCGTGTTGAGGGCGTGCGAGAAGCACTGGCGCTCGATCGACGCAAGCCCCGACAGCCGCGCATGCTCCGGCCATTCCTCCACGCTGACCGGATCGACGATGAAGGCGCCCACGCCGGCCCGCGCGGCCACGGCCCGCGCCAGAACCGCTCCCAGGTTCGAAGCGTGCTCCCCCCGGCGGGCCTCCCTCAAGTGATCGAGCATCGCCTGGTTCACCCGATACGTCCCGCTGCGCACCGGTCCCAGCAGCCCTCCTCGTCCCGCCACCGCATGGAAGCCGGACGGATCCTCGCCGGCCGCGACGAGCTCACGCTCCACCGCCTCACGCCGGAACTCCTCCTGGTCGAGTACCGGCCTGCCCCGGAACGGCGCCATCTCTCCTTCGGAGTGCCGCAGGTTTCGCACCAGCACGGCCTGGGAGCCGGCGAATACGCCGAACTTGGTGGAAGTCGATCCTGGATTGATCGCCAGTATCCGATACTCAACGGGCGGCAAAGATCACCCCCAGCGCGATGGCGTTCACCTTGTCTTCCGCGCTTTCCACGCGCGACGGAATGAGGATCGGCGCCTTCGCCCCCACCACGACGTGCGCGCAGGCCGAGCCTCCCAGGTACTTCGCCGCCTTGGCGAACATGTTGGCGGCCTCGATGTTCGGCGCCACCAGACAGTCCGCGCGGCCCGCCACCGGGTTGTAGATTCCCTTCGCCGCCGCCGCAGATTCCAGCAGTGCGTTGTCCACGGCCAGCGGACCATAGACCTCCGCCTCCCCGAATGCTCCCTCCGCACCCATCGCGGTCAGGGCCTGCGCGTCTATGGTTGAGGGCACCGCGTCGGATACTACTTCGGTGGCGCTCATGATGGCGATTCTCGGCCGCGCGATTCCGAGGCTGCGCATCACCTCGATGGCGTTCTCGACAATCTGGATCTTCTGTTCCAGCTTGGGAGCCACATTCAGCCCACCGTCCGTCACGCCCACCAAGCGGCGCTCGCCGTTCCCGTATTGGAACAGCAGCACATCGCTCAGCAGGCGGCCCGTGCGCAGACCGTCCTCTTTGTGAAGCACGGCACGCAGCAGTTCGTCGGTGCGCAGGTGCCCCTTCAGCAAAATTTCTGCCCTCCCCGCCCGCACCAAGCGGATGGAGGCCGCCGCAGCGTCGTTTGGCGCGTCCACGAACTCCGCACGGTCGATCAGCCCGCTGAGCCCCAACGCTTCCGCGATTTCGCGAATTTTCCTGAGATCGCCGGCCAGCACCGGTAGGGCGATGCCCAGGCGCAATGCTTCCGCCGCCGCAGTCAGCGCCACTTCATCGTCCGCCGAGACTATGACGACGCGCCGCGGGCCGAGGCCTTTGGCGCGTTCCCGAAGCTCCTCAAAAGTGCGGATCGTCATCTCAAAAGACACCGTACCTGTATACCCTCGGCGGCACCGGGTTCAATTCCGCCTCGTCGATCTGTGCCACGAGCCAAAGGACGGAAACGTCGCCCATGTACCGCGCAGCGGGAAGCCCATGATGGATACACGCTTCCCCAGCACAATCCCGATGTCGCCGCCCACGTTCTCCCACCGTCAGCCCTAGTCCAATGCAACAATCCACCACAGGCGCTAACATGGGCCTCGTGCACACGGTTTGTCGACTAACCGCGCAGGATAGCACCCCTCACGGTACTTTCCAAGCGTGCCAGCAGCTTTCGTACCAGCTAGATTTTTGAGTGCAGGGTCTTTCCGGCGTGGTTGAAACCTGTTCTTCGCCACAACGCGATACTGGTGCTTCGCTGCAAAAACAGCCACCCAAAGACCGCAGTCTCAGCCCGTCGCTCTGTGCCTTGGTCTCTGGTCCGCGATGTCCCCGGGCTGGTCAAGCCTCCGAACGGACAAGCGCCTGCCTTGCGCGAGGCTGGCTGCAATTTTCCCGGTAAGGGAACGGCAGGCCCGTGCTGCCCTCGGTTGCGCAGCGCGCCGTTCGCTGCGATGGCGCACTCGGAAATTATGCTGAGTGGGTAGTTCGCTGGATTGGGAACGAAAAACAAGCTTCACAGAAAGTGGGAACCAAAGCAACGCTCGATGGAGCGCCTGTGACGGATGGCAGGGATGGGCTGCGGAATGGTGCTCGGGGCCCTTTGCTCTACCGACGCGACTCAACACCCCCCGCCAACGCATCGCTGCACTGTTCCGACCGAAGTTCCAAACATGGCGGCCAGCTGACGGAGGCTCCCCTGTTGATTCCGGTAAGCCGCCGCGATGGTCTTTTTCATCTCCGGGCTCAGGTGGCTGCGGGGTGGACGACCGATTCGCTTGCCCTTGGCACGGGCGTTGCGCATCCCGGCTTTGACACGCTCCACGATCAAGGACCTCTCGAATTCAGCCATCCCGCCAATGATCTGGAACATAAGCCGCCCTGAGGGTGTGCTCAGGTCAAGGTTGTCTCGCAGGCTGACGAAAGCCACGCCTAGGGACTCGAACTCGGCCAGTGCGTTTACCAAGTGACGCAACGAGCGCCCAAACCTATCCAGCTTCCAGACCAAGACAGCATCGAATTGCCGCCGATGGGCATCGGATATGAGCCGGTTGAGTTCAGGGCGCGAGTCCTTGGCCCCGGACACCCCGGCGTCCACGTAGCAGCCGGCGATCTCCCAGCCCCGCCGCTGGCAGTATTCCTCGAGCTCGCGGGTCTGCATCGTGGGGTCCTGCCCGTTGTGAGCCGTGCTGACCCTAGCGTAGATTGCCGCCTTCGTGCCGCCTGGTTGTGCAGAAAACGTAGGTGGGTGTATCTTCGGTGCAGCCATGTTCAACCTCCATGTAGGTTGGATCTGGTTAGCCAGCCGTTGAAGTTCACGCTTCAGCGGCTGGCGCTTTTCTTTTGGGCCTTCTTGCGGCCCCTGCCTTTCCGGTAGTGAGCGGCCCTGTACTCACGAACCCGCTCCACGTCGCGGTCGGTCCAGCGCCAGTGTTTCTCGCCGTTGAATTGAATGAACTGTGAAGCGCGAACTTTGCCGGCAAGCAGCCATCGTTCGAGAGTGACACGGCTGATCTCCG
>Ga0315279_10000478_pt1 | contig 79502 bp, 54 predicted proteins | sample YL17G06_20_MG_FD_203694 | JGI IMG/M metagenome (GOLD analysis project Ga0315279, IMG submission 203694) | Sediment microbial communities from Yellowstone Lake, YNP, Wyoming, USA - YL17G06_20 | ecosystem: Environmental > Aquatic > Freshwater > Lake > Sediment | place: USA: Wyoming | collected...
GAGTTCTGTGAGGACGGGCTTCAGCCCGTCCGAGTGACTTCATGGGTTAGGATAGCCATCAAATGCAAAAGCCACTTTTTCAAATAGATACGGCATTTGATGAGCTCATTTCTATCTTGAGGCTATGGGGGCGCGGGCTAAAGCCCGCCCCCACAGAGTGCTTGTTTGGGGTTGTTTTGAGACAACCTCTTCGCTCACCCCCGGCTAATTTCCGGCACCCCTCCGGGGTGCATCGTGGGGGATCGTCTTCCTTGTGATAATACATCACCGTATTTTTGAAAGGGTGTACTCAGGCACGGCTGGGCGCTGTGGATTTGGACGTTGCCATGATTGACATTTTTAATTCCGTCCTCCGGCAGATATTTGATGCTGCCTTCTCTGTTTTCCGGGATATGAACTCCTCGGTGGCGATGACAGCCCTATCGCTCTTGACGGCTCTGCTGATGCTCCTTGTCTACCGCCTGACCTCTAATCAGCAAAGGATCCGGGCAGTCAAGGACAAGATCATTGCTCACCTGCTGGAGATGCGCCTCTACAGGGACAGCCTACGAATAACATTCCGGGCGCAAGGCAATATCCTTTGGTACAACCTCAAATATCTTGGCCACTCCGCGAGACCCATGCTAGTGATGATCGTTCCACTAGTGCTCGCGATCATTCATATCGATCAATGGTTCGGCTATGAGTCTTTGAATCCAGGCGAAGCGGCAATAGTGAAGGTGCGGTTGAAAGAGGGGTGCCAGCCGTCACACGAGATAGTCTCCGTGGAGAGTTCCCCGGGATTCATCATTGAAACGTCCGCTCTCAGGATTGACAAAGAAGGTGAGGTGGACTGGCGGCTGCGAGCCACGGAGCCAGGAAGCTGGGATCTGATAGTCATGGTAAACAACCAGGCTGTGGCCAAGCGAATAGTGGTTGGCGGTAGATCCCTTTCGAGAATCTCTCCCGCGAAAGTGGCCCGAAACTGGATCGATCAATTGGTGAATCCAGGAGAAGCGGCGATATCAGCGACCTCGGCGGTGAAAATGATCGAGATCGGCTATCCGGCCCGCCGGATGGCCGTCTTCGGGTGGCGCCTCCACTGGCTGATCGTCTACTTAGTGCTTTCTGTCGTCTTCGGCTTCGCTCTAAAAGGTCTGTTCAAAGTCGAGGTCTGAAAAAGCGGCGGCAGGCGGCTGTTCCGCCAATATCCGCTGGGTCGTCAGGTTTCGCTGGAAAATAGCGAATACCCAATCTGCAAAATATCGCTGGCCGGCGGGAGGGCTGACAAGATATTGGATTATCACTGGAGGTATTCGATGGTGAAAAAGAAACCACCTAAAGGGTCTCATTATCTGATATATGGCTTTTTGATCTTGGTATTGATGACGCCCAATCTGCTCGCCAAAGTGATGCTCCAGTCGCCTAATCAAAAGATTGTGGTGTCTGTAGACATCGCTGAAAAGCTGGAGCCCTACCCGGCGGGGAAGCGACTCTACTATTCCATCCAGTACACCGGCCAAAGCTTGCTTGCCGACTCGGCCTTTCGCCTCGATTTCAAAGACCAGCCGCCGCTGGCGAGGAATCTGGTAATCAGAGACGAAAAGCGCACGAGCTTTCGGGAGGAATGGGAGTTCCTGTGGGGCAAACAGCGACGCATTTTGAACCACTACAACCAACTTGTTCTTTCACTCGAGGAATCCGAGGCTCCAAAGCGCCGCCTGGATCTGACCATTCGCGCGTTCGATGACGGGATTGCGTTCCGTTACTCGCTTCCAGCGCAGCCCTCGCTCGACGAGTTTAGGCTTGTATCCGAACTCAACGAATTCCGCTTTGTGGGAAATCCCACGGTGTGGGGCGCGAATTATGGCTCGTTTACCACCCATCAGGAGAGCGAATTCGCCAAAACAAAACTCGCTGCGCTTCGTAGCGGCGACATTCTCGGATGCCCGCTCCTGGTCGAGGCTGGGCCCGCATGGGTGGCGGTTACCGAAGCTGATCTGACGGACTGGGCCGGCCTCTATCTGACGGGGATGCCCTCGGGGGAAGGGGTCGTTTCTCTTCTGTCGCCGCGTCTCGACCAGCCCGGCGTGGCCGTTGTCAGTAAAACGCCCCGGGAATCGCCCTGGCGCGTCGTGATGATCGGGGAGAGGCCGGTCGACCTGATTGCGTCGAACATCATTTTGAATCTGAATCCGCCGAGCCGCATTTCCGATACGTCCTGGATTCAGCCTGGCCTCGCCGCTTGGGACCGCTGGTGGTGCGGCAGCTATGCTCCGGATTTTGAGGGTTCGCTGGGCATGAGCACGGAGTCGATGAAGTACTTCGTCGACTTCTCCGCGGAGATGGGCTGGAAGTACCAGCTCGTCGACTGGACGTGGTATGGACCGCCTTTCAATCCCGGGAAACCTTTCGGCACCGCGGGAAACCCAAAGGCTGACCTGACCCGCTCGATTCCTGAACTCGATGTGGCCGCTCTGGTGAAACATGCCGCAGCCAAAGGAATTAGGATCCTCCTCTGGCTCGACTGGTTCAACGCCGACAAGCAGATGGAGAAAGCCTTTCCTGTTTACGAATCCTGGGGCGTGGCAGGCGTCAAGGTCGATTTCATGGCGCGCGACGATCAGGAAATGGTCAATTTCTACGAGCGGCTGGTCCGGCTGGCCGCCCGGCATCATCTTGTGGTTGATTTCCACGGGGCATACAAACCTACCGGCATGCAGCGGACCTGGCCCAATCAGATGACCCGCGAGGGGGTGATGGGCAACGAATACAACAAGTGGAGCAAGCGCATCACGCCGACTCACAATGTGACACTCCCTTTCACGCGCATGCTCGCGGGCCCGATGGATTTCACGCCCGGCGGTTTCCGCAACAAAACGGTCGAGCAGTTCCGCATCGTCGGGGGCGATGCCCCAGGGCCGTTCGTGATGGGAACGCGCTGTCATCAGCTGGCGATGAATGTGGTGTATGAAAGCCCGCTCCAGGTGATGACGGATTCTCCTTACAGTTACCGGGTGAGCCCGGCGGGCCTCGACTTCCTGAAGGTCATTCCGGCGGCATGGGACGAAACGCGGCCGATCGACGGCTATCCCGGTGAGTTTGTCGTGCTGGCCCGGCGGTCCGGAGACGAGTGGTACCTTGGCGGCATGAATAGAGATCAGGCGCGTACAGTCGAAGTAAACCTGGACTTTCTTGGCGTCACAAAGTACCGCGCAGAAACGTGGACCGATGCTGAGGAGGTCGCTGACTACCCGGAGCACCTCTGGAAAAAATCGCGCGCCGTTTCGGCCGGCGACAAGCTGAAAATTCGTATGGCTGCCGGCGGCGGTTTCGTCGCACGATTGGCTCCGGAAAAACCCTGACATGCGCAGGGCTCCCAAGGATCGCGGCTCGAATGATGAAGTATCTTTCGGACGCGGATAAACGCTGACGGACGCCGGCAGCACGAGGAAGAAGATCGGCGTGCAAACGCGCCAGGAGGGTACCCGCTTAGGTTGTTCATTTGCGGGTAGTGCTATCAGGACTGCACAGCCGAGGCGGGTCGATGCTGCGGTTTCCTTTCTTCATTTCTCTCCTTCCTGTTCTTGATTTCTGGCGCTAATTATCCGTCCTCATTTTTGAGTTGCTACGTTTCTTCATCCCGCCTCGCTCGCGGCCGTACTTTAGCGTGGAAGGAAATCTGAACGGGATGGATCTCGCTGTTCCTGGCGGCCCAGTCGCGCAAACCTGGCCGGCGCGGCTTGGACTCGGTCTCCGCCGCCTCCCCCCGCTGTGTGAATTGCAGTGGTACCAGTATCAATGTTGACATAGCTACGTGGCCATGGCTATACTGTTCGACATGAAAAGCATCAGCGCCGGCAGATTCAAAGATCAATGTCTTCGCATTATGGATACGGTGGCGCGGACCAAAGCTCCTATCGTGGTCACAAAACGCAAGCGACCGGTCGTCAAAGTAGTTCCCTATGCCGCAGCCACCGATGATCAAGACAGCCTCAAGGGGAGTATCCTCAAGGAGCGCGGGAAGCCGTTCAGCACCGGCGAGAAATGGGATGCGGACCTTTCTTGATACTCATGCCTGGGTCTGGTGGGTAACCCGCGACGCCCGGATTTCCAGCAATGCACTGGCCGCCATTCGGGATGCCATCGGTCGCGAGGGCGTGTGGCTCTCAGCCATCTCCATCTGGGAGGTGGCGAAAAAGGTGGAAAAGGGACAACTGGTGCTCGATCGCCCAATTCGCGCCTGGATCGAATCAGCTCTTGGTATTGATGGTTTGTTTGTCGCCGAACTCACGAACGAGATTCTTCTGGAAAGTTGCGATTTGCCCAAGCCGTTCCATGGCGACCCCGCCGATCAAATGATCGTCGCGACTGTCCGGCACCATGGCGGGAAGTTGATCACGAAGGATCGAGCGCTCCACGGCTACCCGCACATCCAATGCTGCTGGTAGGACTCAGGAATCACAAGCCGAAAAAAGGCCGGCAATCGTCGCGCCAATGCACGACCCTGCAACGAGAAAATGGTCCCGGACGCGGTTGGAAAATCGGGGACGTCCGCACTGTTTCCCAGGTTTTCGCATACAGTTCCCGGCCTCTGGTTCTTCGGACGCGTGCCAACAAATGCCGTTGTGGCAGTTAGATCTATAGCGGCCCTGAGGCCGCGGGGAGGTCTACTGCCCGCCATGCCCTTCTGCCACCAGCCGATCATCACCTGGCCCGGTGCGGCCGAGGCCTGCTTCATTCCGGCCGAGGATCCCGGCGGCTGCCTACAGGCCAAGGCTGCCTGCCCCGAGTCCTCCCCCGATTTCCTTCCTCCCCCCTCCGATTTCCCCTTGTGCTCCCGCATAGAAATGCTTATAAGGACAGCCAGTTGTTAAAGGCACGGGCGTTGGCGGCGGATGCCGGATCGGTGTCGTTCGACAACAATGGGGCCGCTGTGATGATAAGGCCTGCGTAAGGCCTCCGTGGACCAACAGATACGGTATTTGCTGGGAACCGGAACGCTGCATTGATCTCACGACAAGAGATCCTTCACGAAACACACTTTCGCGGCGATGTCCTCGCCTGTTTCACAACGGGTCCTTTGTGATCGTTGTGCGGCGTTCATGTTTGTCCTTTGCGCGTGACTCCGGAAGACGGTAGGGCGAAGGCACTTTAGCCGCGCTCAGTTGCGGCGGCCTGACGTGCCATCTTTCGCCCCCGCCGTGGGGGCACTCAAACGAAAGAGGCAACCATGACGAACTTGACAACTGACAACATACACTTTACGATGGACTCTAATGATTAGGAGCCTCAAGCACCGGGGCTTGAAACGGCTCTATGAGCACGACGACCGGAGCAGGATACGGCCCGATTTGGTGGACACGGTTCAGGAGATTTTGACCGTCCTTGATGAGGCCGCTACGCCGCAGGCGCTTAATCTTCCCGGTTATCGTCTTCACCCGCTGAAAGGCGATTTGCAGGGGTTTTGGTCTGTGACCGTGCGGGCCAACTGGCGTATCATGTTTCGTTTTGAAGGAACCGACGCATTTGACGTTGAACTGATCGACTACCACTAAGGAGAAAGAGACATGCCCATGAAAAACCCTGCACATCCCGGACGCATCGTGCGGAGCGCGTGCCTTGAGCCGCTGGGCCTGTCTGTGACCGCTGGGGCAAAGATTCTCGGCGTCACCCGCCAGACCCTAAACAACGTCATCAACGGCAAGTCCGGCATTAGCCCGGAGATGGCTATTCGGTTATCCAAGGCATTCGGCAGCACGCCGGAAACGTGGTTGCGAATGCAGCTAGCCTACAACCTTGCCGCCGCCCGCAAAGACGAGAGCAAAATCAAGGTGAGACGCCAGCACGTCCCGCAAGAATTGCGCTTGCACTGACGAGGGTACCCGCTTCGGTTGTTCATTCCGGGGCGCGGCGGCGGGCGGGCATCTACTTCGTTGCCGCTCCTCAACGATGTACACCGACATCGCATGCGTCGCGGCGACTTGAACCGGCCACAGGTTTACTTCGGGCCGGACTGCGCAATGGCGCGGCCCACCTCGCGACGTGCCGTTTCATATGCGTCGCCGTTCTCGGCGAACCCGACCTCACGCCCTGCGTCGGAAAACATGCGGGGGACGGTCGCGCGCAGCGCCTTCTCTATCGCCTCGTTGAGTCCGCGCTTGCGCGCCATCGTCAGATACAGGTGGTCCTGGAGCCCGCGTCGGAGATTGGCAAGCTGGATCGTCGAGATGGGCCCGGCGATGCCCCGGTCCTCGTCCGCGTGAAGCTTCTCTTCACCCGGGTACATCAGGACGCCGTCGCCGTTTGCGAAGTTCTGGTCCTCGATCGGCTTGTTGGGCTGTCCCCGGTTGTCGAAGGTGACCGTGTCGGCCCAGACGTTCTGAATCCGGTTTCCGACTTTCTGCTGGTTATGACGCCAGTGGTTGGCGTGCCAGTAGAAGTAGAACGGGATCTCGTGCTTGAAGCAGCCCCAGATCAACGCGCGGGCGTCGGTGGCCGGCGCGTCGATGACCACCGCCCCTCCCCACGGGCGGCCGCCGTTGTAAACCCACGTCTCACGCCCCTTCTCGCGTTGCTGTTTTGCGCGGGCGATGTCGTAGCCTTCGGGGGGTGCGTTCCAGATGTCAATGGCGTCTTCGATCTCAGGCGTGTACCGGCGGGTGACCATCGTGCGGAGTTTCCGCCCGGGACCCGGGTTCGAGTGGAGGTTGTCGCCGAGCTTCCGGATGTATGGGAATTGGCGCGGGTTCGGCTCGTCGGGCAGGTAGACGAATGTCAGGGCCTTGGGCAGCCGCGCTTCGAGGAACTCGACCCAGGCATCTGCCGCTTTCCATGCGGCGTCTTTTTCGTCGAATTCCCTGCCGGGGCCGTAGAAAGTCCGCGGCACGATCGTGTTGCCGACGCGTTCCCCCGGTCCCTCGTAGCCATAGGCCACTGTGAAATCTTCTCCGTTGAAGCGGCCGAGCGAGGCTTCGACCCTGCTCCGATCGTAAGCGTGCACCAGCTCGATCCGGTTCCTGTGGGCAAAGCGGTGATACTCGGGCTCGAGGCGGCGGCCCTGGTAGAGCTCGAGCTGATCTGCTGCGAAGTAGACCATGGCCCGGATGGAGTTTTCGTCGGGCAGATCGAAGTCGAGCAGCTCCAGCTCCAGCTGAACCGTCTGCCCATGGCCGTCGGCCCGAATCGACACCGTGCCCTTCCATCGTCCCGCCGGCCGGCCGCGGCCCGTGTAGATCTCGAACCAGAGCACTTGGTTCGAAGAGGGCGCGACGCTAAGAGGGAAACCGCCGCGGCCGGCGCGCGCGTTCTCAGGAACCAGCTGAACGGGTTTCCAGCCTGAGGGATTCTTCGGGGCCGACGGCGAGCCGGGCACGAAAATCCACTGGGCGGCCGTCGGGTTCTTCACGAACATGTCCCGCACCGAGAAGATCTGGATCGGCCGTCCGGCATAGTTTGTCGGGTCAGCGGCGGGTGGCTGGTAGACGATGCGTGACTCTCCACCCTCGAGGCGCAGTTCCGTTAGACTCGCCGACAGGGCGCCGATGCCGCCGGCGTCGGTTTCCACTACGATCTGGAACGCGACGATCTCGTTGCGTGCCGCCAGCAGCCGGATCGTGCGCCCGTCCCAAACGGAATTCGCCTTCTTGTATGGATTGTTCAGGTCGTCATGCGCGATCTTCTCGCCATCGTTGATCGCCCAGACCGCCCGGACTCCGGCTGCAGCATCACCGCATCCGGCAACTGCCAGGGCAAGCCCCAGCACCCAGCACCTAGTCCCCATAACTCAGATCCCTTTCTTATCGAAGCGCACCGTCCGGGTGTCCTGCTCGATTCCGGTAGGCACGGTGAGCGGGCCATACAGCTCGGGCCGGCGCGTCTTGATCCAGCGGCGGCCGGTGGCGTGTTCGAGAAGCGAGGCGTCCAGATCCGCCACAACCATATCGTCTCCGGCGCGCCACGTCTCGGCCAGTATGCGGCCGTAGGGGTCGAGGATCATCGCGTTGCCGGTTCGGACCTCGTCGTCGTCCACACCGACGCCGTTGCTGAAGATGAGGAACATACCGTTATCGTGCGCGCGGCTGGGAAGCCAGCGCATAAGCCAGTCCCGACCCTTGGGGCCGCGCAGCTCCCGCTCGATCGCTTCAGGGTCCTTGTGCCGGTTGTCCCAGAGGGCGCGATCGACGAGACCCATGATGTGAGGATTGGGGGAGCGGCATCCGCCCGTCTGGTGTGGTGCCAGAAGGATCTCCGCACCCTTCAGCGCGTTGATGCGTACATTCTCATTGATGTTACAGTCATAGCAGATGAGCACGCCGACGCGGCAGCCGTGGGGTGTGTCGAAGACGGTGAACTCGGAGCCGGGCGTGAGGTGCTCGCTCACGAAGGCGTGGATCTTCCAGTGCCGCCGCCACTGCCCGTCCGGCATCGCGACGACCCAGGCCTTGTGGAGCCGCCCGTCCTCGGTGATTTCGATCAGCCCCGCGCCGATGGTCATGCCGTGTTTCTGCGACAGCGCCAGCAGCCGCTGCGTCGACGGCCCGTCGGGCACGGGCTCGGCGAGGGCCTCCATCTCGGCCCGCGAAAGATGCCGGAGGTGCCAGTAACCTGTGATACAGCATTCCGGGAATGCGATGATCTCGACGCTCCGGCTGGCCGCCTTCCCGACGAAGGCCTCGATCTTTGCGAAATTGGCGTCCTTGTCGTTGGGCTTGTGTTCGAACTGAACGGATGCCACCCGGATGTTTCTCATGAGGTCTCCTCCTGCTTCCTTGAAGTCAATCCCGTCATCTGCACCTTTGCGAGCAGCGAACCGCCCTGCTCAGCGGTAGTCCTCCACACGCGGCTTCTCGACGGCGGTCACGCCGAACAGCACGGGCAGCGCCGCCGACGGCCCGGGGGAGCCGACCATCTTGACGGAAACGATCGGCACATCGGGGCGCGGGTTTTTCCATTCGCTGGCCCAGAGCACCGCGGTCGCGCCGCCGGGAAGCTTGCCGGCCGCGATCGAGCGGGCCTGGTAATAGGGTGGGTCGAATCCGGCGTCCCACCGGCCCACGTTCTCGTCGTAGCGGATCTCGTGGGTCGCCACCAGCCCATCCGCGAAGCGAACCTCGTAGAATCCCAGCAGTTCGCTTGACTCCCGCGGAAAGTGCGTGGCGTCTCCCGCGTGGACCGTCGCGCGCCCGCGTCCGGCCGCAGTCTGGAGGAAGATCAGAGAAGCCCATCGGCCGCTCACCGGAAGCGTTGTCTCCGTCGGTTCCTTTCCCGGACGGCGTGCCACGAACACGCAGGACCTGCCGGCGGTCTTCGCCGGATCGGCGATCTCGAAAGGCAGACCGTTGTAGTAGCCGTGGCCGACTTTCAGACCGCTGAGATCCCACTGTGCTCCCTTTGCCTCAGAATTGAAGGCGGAGGCGATGTCGAGGATTTCAAAGCGCATCGGGTTCGCGTTCAGCGACGGAGGCGGGTCCGCGCCCAGCAGGCGCCGGATCACCGGCAACTGCAGCGCTGCCTGTTCGAGCGCCGCCGCCTTCGGCGGGTAGTGCGCGGACCACAGAAGGTTGATGCTGAAGACGGCCTCCGGGATCTGCAGTTTGCCCAGCTGAAACTCCTCCATCGCGCCCCAGGAAGAGACCTCCGCCCCCAGCAGGCCGCTGCGCTGCACGCGGCCCGGCCAGTCCTTTTCCTCGGTGCCCTGAAAATTGCCGATGATGAACTTCCACCCGAGCTTCTTGAAAGTCTCGTCGCCGCGCTCGCCGGACCAGTTCGTGATGCGGATCTCGCCGGTTCTGGCGGCGATCCGGTCCCGGGCCACGCGCGTGTCGGGGTACTCGTAGCGGACGGCGCTCCCCTCGGAGTGGGTTCGCCCGAAGCGGTTGTGCCAGTCGACGAAATGATCCCCCCACATCCACGTCTCGATGCCCTTCTGCTTCAGATGCTCGTGGATCTTGAGAACGTCCTGCGCGTACAGCTCGCCGGGATCCTTGCCCCGGCACCGGGAGCAGAAAGCCCCGGCGCGCCACTCGTCGTGGCCGATGTGCACGCGTCGCGGGCGGAGTACGTCGATGTACTCGTCCATGATCTCGAAGAGGATTTTGTAGGACTCCGGATTCGAGGGGCAGTAGGAGTCCGGCCACGGCATGTCCGGGTCCTCGGCAAGATCGCGCCGCGCCGAGGTGATGTAATAGGAGTGGCTGAGCGACTGCACCTCCGGGACGATCTCGAGACCGTATTTCTCCGCCAGCGAGGCGAGATCCCGGAGATCCTGCTTTTCGATGTACGCCCCGCCGGCGATCCCGAAGTGGCACGACGCAGCGAACCGGTCCGCGGTTCCGAGCGGAATGCCTTCGCCGATCTTCCAGATCGTCTCGCCGTGAGCGTACCACTCGGCCACCGTCCGGCGCCACCCGACGCTGATTTCCGGGTGGCTGTCGAGCCGCGTCCCGCCGCCGACCTCCAGGATCATCCCGTTGAACTTGTAGCGGAGCAGGAAGTCGCGCATGTAGCGGCGTGCGAAGGGGAGCATTTCCTTGCCCGGGATGTAGACGTGGACCCAGCGGATCGAGAGGAAAGGCCAATCGCGGATGGTGCCTTTCCAGACACCCACGCTCTGGTGCCCCCACTTGTGAACGAGCTGGATAAACGAGGAAACGCCGTAGAGAGCACCCCGGTAGTCACAACCCGCTACAAGGGCGCCGCTATCGTCGATTCGGAGCGCATATCCCTCGGGCCCGGGATTGCCGGAGGACACGAGAGATCCGGCGGCCGAGGCGATGAGGCCCGAGGACACCTCGCCGACAACGATCGGCATGCGTCCGGCGGGAGCCTTGCCGACAACGACCGGCAGCACCACCATAAACTGGTCGGCAATCAGCTCCGCCAGCAACCTCCCCGGAACCTGAGCCTTCGCGTCTCCCTCTGGAACAACGATGACGGCATCGGTCAGTAGCAGGCGTGTTCCGTCGAGCTTCGACTCGCGCGGCACGGGCCAGATCGGGTACGACGGCTTTGCCGCCGGAGTCTCCTGGGAACTCAGAGGCGACACCGCAATGATCAATAAGAGGAAAACCAGCGGACCAAACAGACGGACTCGAGTCATGATGCATCCTCCAGAAAACACGGCGCGAAGCGCTTTGGACGCCGCAGTGCGGCCGACGCCGTGTGAAAGTGGAGCCGCAGTGCTGCACTCCAAAGGCCCACCCCGCGCGATGGAAGCAGGTCAGCCGCCGCACCAGAGCAGCGCGGCGGTCAATCCGGCCTCGGCAGTCCTGAGAACCGAACTCGTCGTCACATATTCGTCGACATTATGGGCTCCGGCGCCACACGGTCCGAACACGAGAGTCGGAATGCCAAAATAGTCCTGGTTGATGAATGCGTCGCAGGGAAACTCGGCGGCGGCAGCAGCGACGGGCCGGCGCAGCACGGCGGACACCGACTGCAACAGGCACTGCGTCCAGGGGTGCTCCTCTTCCAGCTCGTGCCCGGACAGGGGCGGACTTACAATGTCATGCCACACCGGCGGGTGTGTCCGGAAAAAGGTATCGTTCCGGCAGAACTCGCTGAACGAGGCGCGTATCGTCCTCATAATGCGGCTCACGTCTTCATCAGGCAGAAACTGGAAGTAGATCCGAACCCGTGCCTCGAGGGGCACGCTCCAGGGAATCGCAGGATCAAAGCGGTTTGCCTCGAGGGCCAGCACCTGCACCGGGGCGGGATCGGAGAAGTCCCGGTAGGGGCCGCCCTTCCCCGCCTTTCTCCGCTCGACGGCCCAGCGATCGACCCACGCGAGCAGCCGTCCCATCGCAACGGCAGGGCCGACAACCTCTCCGCGCGAGAAGTAGTGGCCCGGATCGCCTGCCTTCACCGAAATCTCGAAAAAATGGCCGCCGCGTGTCGCGCGGCAGACCGCGAGATTCGAAACCTCGCCGATGACGCAGGCATCGGCAGTATCCCCGCGGAGCCGTGCGGCCAGCGTCCCGCCTCCCCCGGCCCACTCCTCGTCCACGACCGATTCGGCCAGAAGATCGCCTCTTAGCCGCACGCCGGCTCTCTTCAGCGCCATGCCGACACCGAACTGCGCCGCGAGACCGCCTTTCATGTCGTAGCTTCCCCGCCCGTAGAGCTTTCCGTTGCGGATCGTCCCCGACCAGGGGCTCTCGTGCCAGGTTCCGGAACCCGCCGGAACGGTGTCCATGTGGCCGCTGAAGAGGAGACTCAGCCCGCCGCCGGCCCCAAGCATACGCGCGATCAGGTTGGGCCGGCCTACATAGCGGCGCTCCCGGCGAACGAAGGGGTGATTCGTCCGGTTGAGAAAGCCCGTGTCGTATACCTCGACATCGAGCCTGTGACGCCGAAGGATTCGGGCCAGCGCCCGTTGCGCCGGGCCCTCCTTCCCTTCAGGTGGAACAGCGGTGGTGTCGATCCGCACCAGCGCCTGCGCGAGCCCGATGATCTCGTCCCGCAGCGGTGCCAGCATCCAGCGCGCCAGGCGCGCCGCATCGGCAGCCGTTCTTGCATCAACCGCAAAACCCATGTTTCACCCTCTCCGTTGTCGAGCGCAGATGGTTGCAGCGCAGTTCACCCCCGTCGCGGCGATTCGACCCATGGGCCCAAGGTCCGCGAGCGCCCGTCCTTAGGGCCTGTCAATGAATAACGTTTGCACTTTGGCGCGAGCGCCGGGCAGGCAGATGCGAGGCGCCGCGACGCAGGCGATGCCGGTGTGCATGGTCGAGGAGCGGCAACGAAGCAGATGCCCGCCGCCGCGCCCCTTCGGGCTGCGGCCCGCAGGCCTGCAGCAAAGTGTAAACGTTATTCATTGACAGGCCCTTACCCCGCACCTTCTGGACTGCGGCGCACGTGGCGCAAGAATGATGGATCCAGCGGGATTCCGAGCTCGTCGGCGAACTGCAGCACGTTTTCAAGGTTGAGTTCCGGATGAATCGTGTGCGGTGAGGTCACGGAGAAGCCCGCCACCAGGCAGCCGAGATCGAAGGCACTTGACAAAGGGCGTTCGCTGACTTGCCGGCGCGCCTCCCCTGGCTCGACGAAAGGCACTCCCCCGACAAGACCCGCAATGACGCCGCCGAGCAGCGCGTCGCCCGCACCCGCGGTGCTCGCAACCGTCACCGGGGCCGCTGGACAGTAATCCGTGAAGTCGGGGTCGAGCGCAAACGCCCCGTCGCGGCCCGCCGTCACGATGATCCGTTTTCCGTTTCCTATGCGGGCCAGCACGTCCCTGCAGGTGTCGAGGAAGGGCTCGGGAGCGGCCGGATCGAGGACCGCGCCCGTCAGAGCCTGCGCCTCGTCTTCGTTCATGGCGAGCAGGTCGACGAGTTCGAGCATTCCGGCGTCGCGCGCGCTCCGGATCTCCGCAGAGGTGAAGGCAGCCGCGCGCAGGGCTCCTCGCCGCGTCGCCACCTCGAGGAGGTGTCGCCGAAAGCGCAGTGGAACCTCCGGCATCGCGATCGCAACGGCCCCCGATCCGGCGGCCGGAAGAGCGTCGAATGCCTGGTCGATCTCCTCCGTAGCCAACGCGGAGGCTGCGGAAACCGATGTCGTGATGTTGCCTCCGGTTCCGTCCGGGTACTGGAAGCAGACGCTCAGTAGCGTCGGCTCACCGTCGACCGCCTCCACGAAACTCGTGTTCATCCCCGCGCGCCGCATCTCTTCGAGCAGGCGCCGCCCGGCGTCGTCGTTGCCGACCTTCCCGACCGGCAGGACGAGAAACGGAACGCCCGACGGGTCCGCGCCGAGAAGAACAGCAACGTGGTGGGCAACGATGTGCAGCTTGCAGTAATCCCGGACGTCGAGCAGCCGCGCAAGCCGGCTCTCGTTTCTCCCGAGCGAATGGTCCCCTTCCAGTGCGAAGTACATCCCGCTGCCGATTCCCCCGACCCCGATTGCGGCCCGACAGCTTGAATCACAGTTCAAATATGTTCGCGGGCTCATCACGGTGCTTTCCGTGGACGTAATAACCGTCTGCCGCCCTCCTCGCGACGGACTGTTCCCCGGTTCCGTCCGGCGGACACACAACATCTACTACAGCAGCTCCCATTCGGGATTCTCCGAGATCGGGTGCCGGGCGGTCTCCAGCGTCGCGGTGATGGCGGCATCCGGGTGCCGCTGGAGCAGCGTCATCGGGTATTCCGGCGTCGGTTCGCTGAACAGAGCGATCCGGAGCGCCGTTTGTTTCCACGAACCCGTGTCGCTGTAAACCCTGACCTTGCGTGCCGCAAGGCACTCTCTCATTCCGAGCGTGATCGACATCGGGGGAACGAACTGGTAGGCGCCGCCGAAGGTGCGCTGCGCCAACGCCAGGATCGTGTCGAGGTTGTTTTCCTGGATACGAATGGTTGAAACGGCGAGCTGCTCCACAGTCAGCGGGCTGTACGCGTGCCTGCGCGCCTGGTTGTAAGCCACGTGGCCATCCTGTCCCCAGCCGCCCAGCGTGAGGCCGACCGGCGCCTCCTCCAGCGTGCAGCGCACGGAATCCGCAGTCGCAGGAGTGAGCCAGTGGCGCTGACGCTCGGGGACGGCCAGTTCCGGCAGGACCGGTCCATAGAAATGGTGTTCCATGAACGTGCGGAAGTTGTAGGGATGGTTCGCCGGCAGGAGGCGGCCCTGCCAGTCGAGGCACTCGTCCATGTGAAACACGTGGACGTCACGCAGCGAGATCTTCTTCGTGTTGACAAACTCTGCAAAGGGCGCGTACCAGCATTTTGGCCCGCACGGAATGATGGCGCGAGTCGGAACGCCACGGCCGTTGTTTGCCTCGATCAGTTCGCAAAGCTCGAGTGCCATCAGGCGGCCCATCTCGGCGCTGTCGGAAACTATCCGTAGCGGGATGCGCAGGCGCGGATGGCCGGGGAGTTCTTCCGCCGGGATCCGGCACCACTCCAAGAGGTCGCGTGGATTCACAAAGTGCATCGCGGACGAGCCTCCAACGTTGATGATCGGCTAGCGCGGGTCCTGAGCTGGCGGGACCGGCAGGGCTGTGCCGCTGCGACAGGAACTCAGCGCGGCAATCACCTTATAAGGTTTTCTATCCGGAAGCACAAGGGTGAAGTGCAAGCACGCGTGGGGTCGTATCTGTAGAATGAAGTTTACACATTAGCAGTATCATTGCGGCCGCAGGCGTTCTTGCTGGAGCCCATTCTGATGCTCTTTGGTCACTTCAGTCTCTTCGCGGCGCCTGGTGTTGCGGCTCCTAATCCAAAAACTACATTTAACAGATGTGACCCCATCCTTAGCGGATATCATGTTTCCTTGAAGCACAGGGATTGGTGTATCATCGCGACGAGCCACCCTGCTGAGGGAGCAATTCGATGACAGGCGAACCGTGAATCCACTTTGCGCGGTGTGGAGTCTGTGACGGTTTGTTAGCAGCCTGCCAGGCATTTTGAATCAGGGTGTCGATATAGCAAAGAGTTTTACCTATTTGGCCTGCGGTCCCGTAGAAAGGCCGAGGAATCATTGCCATGAGAAACAGATCACTTGAGAAGAAGTTGTTGTCCGTTCTCTTGCTTTCCATTCCCGCCCTCGCCGCGAATTTCTGGGAATCAAAGGATTATTCCAAATGGTCGGAGCAGGAATGCATGCAGCTCCTGAAGAAATCGCCTTGGGCCTACTCCATCGGATTCGGCAACGTCGGGCCGGCGGTTATTCAGCCCAACTCGCTTGACCAAGAAGATGCAGCAAAGAAGATGGCAAGGCCCCAGGCCGGCCCCGGTCAGATCACCGGAAGCACCTATGGCGAAAGGGAAAGCACTCAGTTTTTTGAGTTCAGGGTGCTGACCGCCAAGCCGGTCAAAGCGGCAATCGTGCAGATGCAGGTACTTCGCAATCCCGCCTTGAAGGAGCAGGCGAGGCAAATCATCAACTCAAAACCTACAGATCAAATCATCATTCAATTCGAATACCGGACCGAGCCGCCCGGTTCCGGCGCCGTGCACGATATCCACAGTTATTTCCTGCATGCAACGCTGGCCGACTTTCGCACCAATACGTACCTCGCTTCGGACAAGATAGACTTGCTGCCGGTCAAGGATTACCTATCGCCTAATGACAAGCGTCCCAAGCCTGCCTTTGTCTTCCCTCGTTTTAATGAAAAGGGAGAGCCCTATTTCACCGGGCAGGAAAACTCCATTACGATGCGGAGTGTGTTTGAACCGGAAGTCGCGGGCAAGAAACAAAAATACGATGTTTTCATAAAAATGAACCCGAAGGAAATGTGGTTCCAGAAAGAGTTCGCCTTCTGAATCCATCTGCTTGAATATCCGGGATCGGGGAAACTCATCGGCGATCAGGACGCCGTCCTTATTCCGGTCCAGCCGGACCTCGAGTTTATTTTCCCCGGGACGATGTACATCGGTCACAATTACGCCGTCCCCGAACGCCCCTGGCCGATGAAAGACGGGCGAAATCTTGCTTTCTACAAGGAGCATGACGACAGCGACGAGGGCAGTTTCTTCATCCATGGCGCATTCAATGATTTCTCCGGCGGTTACTGGCACGATTCCCAGTTCGGCTACGGGCACTGGGCCATGCACGAGGACGTGCCGGGACAGAAGTTTTTCCGCTGGCCTCTTTCGGGCGCCGGGGCGATCTGGGAAAGCCTGCTGACGGACACCGACGGGCCGTACTTCGAACCCCAGAACGGGCGTCTTCTCGATCAGAACGACCACGAGTTTTTCGCGCCTTACTCGACCGACCGCTGGCGGGAAGTGTGGTTTCCCTACAAGAAAATCGGCCCGATGGTGAAGGCAACGCCATATGGAGCGCTCAATGCGCGAAACACCGGCGATGCCATCACGCTGGCTTTCTGCGCCTTGCAGAAGATCGACGAAAATCTGGTGGTTCGCTCTGGCGACAAGGAAATCTATCGCGAGCGGCTGGTTCTCAAGCCGATGGAGGTGTACGAGAAAAAGCTTCAGGCATCGGTGAAAAAAGGCGAACTTCGAGTAGATGTCGGCGACAAACTGTCGTACACGGACGATCCGAGCGCGGAGCTCTTGAAGCGCCCGCTGAACTTCCGCAACTACGAGGAGAACAGTCTCGAGGGCCTTTACCTGAACGCCGAGCGTGAAGACAAGGCTCGCAGCTATGATCTTGCGCTCCAGAAGTATCTCGAGTGCCTGAAACAAGAGCCCATGCACATGCGGGCCCTGACGCGAGTCGCCGAGCTTTATTGTCGAAGGGCCGAATACCAGAAGGCATTGGATTATGCCGCAAAGGCGCTCGATTACGTCATGTATGATCCCGATGCGAACTATATCTACGGGGTCATCGCGAGACGAATGGGCAACCTGGTAGACGCAAAAGAAACGCTGGGGTGGGCGGCGCGGTCGATATGCGCGTCGACGATTGGGGAATCGATGCCGTTTACAGCGGCAGCCAGAAGTGCCTGAGCGCGCCGTCGAAGCCCTGGCGGGGCGCAAGGCCAAGGTGCAGAGCTGGTTTCTAGATCTGGACATGGTCCGCAATTACTGGGGCGCGGAGCGCGTCTACCACCACACGGCGCCTATCTCGGCGGTGTATGCCCTGCACGAGGCGCTGCGCATGGTCCTCGCGGAGGGGCTTGACGCCCGGTTCGAGCGCCACCGCCGGAATCACGAACTGCTGCACGCCGGTCTGGGCCAGTTTGCCGGCAACATCTGGCGCACCGGCTTGATGGGCTGCAGCTCGACGCTGAACCACGTGAACATGCTCCTCTCTGCGCTCCGGACCATCATGGTTCAATCCGTTTGAAATGCTTTGAGCTGTCTCTTGTCCGATCGTAATCCCAGGCCCAGCGCTCCATCGCATCGTAGTTGTAGACGGCGCCATGGACGTTAGCGCGACCGAATAGATCCGGGAATGAAGTCTTATGCGCAGCCCGTAAGGTTTATTGACAGGGACACGCGCAAACGCACCGGGAGTCCACAGCGCAGCTAAGGATCGCAGCCAATCGAATGCGTTGCGATTCTTGGTGGAATTTCGCATCGGTGGAAGCGGCATCAGGTCTCCTGAAAGTGGCAGTGCCGATGGCGGCGGATGCGCCTGCCAAAAAACGCTTGACTCCGATTTTGTTTTGGAGGTATGAGTGAGTCAGTCCTCAAAACAAGACGGAGTCTCATATTGTGAAACCAAGCCTGACAGCCAAAGCCAGGTCTTATCGTGTGCAGGTACTGGAGCGAGTGTTCGGCATCCTGGATGCTCTTGCAAAGAATGGCGCCGAGCTGGGGGTAGTCGAGCTTGCAGACCGACTCGGTCTGCACAAGAGCACGGTGCATCGGTTGCTAACGGTTCTGGAGTGCAACCGTTATGTGGAGAAGAGTCCCAGCAGCGGCAAGTATCGTCTGGGCTGGAAGCTCATCGAGCTTGGAATGCATGCGGCGTCACGGCTGGAGTTGAGGGAGCTCGCGCGGCCCCAATTGGAGCGCCTAGTGGAAGAAACAGGCGAGACCGGGCACCTGGGAATACTGCAGGAGGGCGACGTCATCTCGGTTGCCAACGTGGAGAGCCGGAGGACGCTCCGCACGCCGTCAACCGTGGGGAGCCGAGCGCCCGCGCATTGTACGTCGCAAGGCAAAGTCATGCTGGCGTATCTCCCGTGCGGGACCGCGCACAAGTTCGTCCGGTCGAACAGGCTGAAAGCGTACACGCGGAACACAATTACCAGGGTCTCCCGTCTGCAGCGAGAGCTCGCAATGATTCGGGAGCGTGGTTATGCCGTCGACGACGAAGAATTCGAGGAAGGGCTGAAATGCATCGGCGCACCGGTCCGCGATCATTCGGGGCGGGTCATTGCCGCGATCAGCATCGCGGGTCCTACGTCTCGATTGAGTGAGGAACGGATGGGGCATCTGGTTCACTCGGTGATGGGAGCGGCCGCCCGGCTTTCAACGGCACTTGGCTATCACCCAGGGCGAGGAGGATCGACTCATGGCAGCACATAGGCATAGAACGCCACCACCAATCCGATGATCGAAGCGAGCACGATGCTGTGCCGCAGCGTGAAGCGGAAGAGCTTTGACTCTTCGGACGTAGCCATCCCGGTGGCGGCGGCGGCTACGGCGATGCTTTGCAGGCTGATCATCTTTCCCATCACGCCACCGCTCGAATTTGAAGCGGCCATCAGGACGGGGTCGAAACCCAGCCGGCCTGCGGTTACCACTTGCAGGTTGCCGAACAGCGCGTTGGCGGAGGTATCGCTACCGGTAAGGAACACACCCAGCCACCCGAGCATCGCGCTGAAGTACGGGAACAACACGCCCGTTGCCGCAAAGGCTAGACCGAGGGTAACCGTAGCCCCCGAGTAGTTCATCAGGAACGCCAGTGCCAATACGGCGGCGATGGTAACCATAGAATAGAACAGCTGCTTACAGGTGGTGCAAAATACCTCGGCAACTTGCTTGAGAGACATCCTGAGAAGCAGCACAGACAGAATGCAGGCGAGCAAACACGCCGAGCCCGAAGCCGAGAGCCAGTTGAGGGTGAACACTGCCGGATAGGGCGAAGACTTGGTGACGAGAGGGGCGACGCGCTCGATCTGGTTGTGCAGGCCAGGCCATGGGATCTGTGCGGTAACAGAATTCAATACAACCCGGATCGAATTCTGCCCCCACAACAGAACAAAAATCACGAGTAGAAAATACGGCGACCAGGCCAGTATCGTCGCTGCGAACGAGTGGCGTTCCGGCACCACATGCTCTGCGCTATTGCCCTCGAGCGAGAAGCTGTCCTTGGGCTTCCAGAATCTGAGCAGCAGGATGAGCGCGCTGAGCGCAATCAGTGAGCTCATGATGTCAGTGAGCTGCGGGCCAACGTAGTTAGAGATCAGGTATTGCGCACCAGCAAACGATGCCCCGCAGAGCAAGGCAGCCGGCATCACGCCACGCCAGGCCCTCCAGCCGCCCATGACCAGGATGAGATAGCTGGGGACGATCAGAGATACGGGCGCGCAAATTCGGCCGACAGCGCCACTCAAATCCATCAGGTCTAGCCCCGTAATCACCGACAGTGTTAAGATCGGAGTCGCGATCGAACCAAAAGCCACCGGCGCGGTGTTTGCCAAAAGGCAGATGCCAGCCGAGTAGAATGGAGAGAAGCCCAAACCGGCCAGCATTGCAGCAGCGATAGCCACGGGAGTTCCAAAGCCTGCGGCTCCCTCGATGAAGGCACCGAAGCCAAAAGCAATGAGCAGCGCCTGTAGCCGTCGATCTTCCGTGAGGCTGCCGATCGAACCCTTGATGATCTCGAACTTCCCGGTTGCGATTGTAATGCGGTAAAGAACGATGGCCCAAAACACAATCCAGCCGATCGGGAACAGGCCAAAGGCGGCACCGTAGGTGACAGCGCTCAGCATGACGCCCAAAGGCATACGATAGACCACCAGTGCCACCAGCGCCGCGGCGGCCAGCCCAGACAGCGCAGCAATCCATGCCGCAGTGCGCTTAACTCCGAGCAGAAAGAGCAGGACGAAGATGGGCAGGGCGGCAACCAGCGAGGAAAACCCAAGGCTCCCAAACAAAGGCGTGTAGTTTTGCTGCCACATAGTGAACAGACCTCACTGTCAGAATTGTATTGCTGCAAACAAGGAGCAAGGGCATTTTGCGAGCTGTCAAACGGGCTTGATTCAGGCCTGATTGCCTTCGCCAGCGAACAAAAAACCGACGAAGCTCGTGGCTTTCGCTCGCTGCCGTCCGTCAGGGTTGAGCTTTGAGCGGCTCCACGCACCGCTCGCCTTGATGACGGCATGAGAGCAATGTCGTCCCGTTAAAACTAACATCTGATGGATGACCACCCGGTGATGGTAAGAATCACACCGGCTCGGGTAATAGGGCCTTCCTTAGATCGAGGAAAGACACGGAATAAATCCCGTGTCTTTCCATAGTTTCCCTGCCTTTCCGGCTATTCCTGTGTCTTTCCGTGGCCCACTAGAACCGGTACTGCAAGACAAACTGCATAGTCCGGTTGCCTGACTTGCTGGTCACAAGCCCGAAGGATCCGCTGGTGGGATTGCTGACGGCCGAACCAAAATTCGAGTGATTCAGCATGTTGAACGCCTCCCAGCGCAAGTTGAAGCTTTGCTTTTCCGTTACGCGGAAGCTGCGCCGAACGGACATGTTCATCTCCCAGAAGCCGGGATTTCTCAGGCCATTGCGGGGCTGAACGCCGAACGTACCCTGCGCCGGAGCTGCGAAAGCCGCTTTGTTGAACCATACCGCCGACTTGGTAAAGTCCGTCCGCTCAATCCCAGGATCCCCCACCTGGTTCCAAAACTGATTTCCGCTGCCCGCCCCCACGCCCGCGTAGTCTGTCCCGTAGGCGACGGAGAAGGGACTTCCGGACTGGAACTGGTTGATACCCGAGACCGCCCAACCCTCAAGCAGGTAGCGGGCCGGCCGCCATCCAGACTGCGGAGAGGGCAGATTGTACATATAGGTGACCAGAAGCACATGAGTTCGGTCCAAATCAGAAATCCCGTAGAAGGCCTTGTCGTCATAGGAGTTGGGCAACAGCTGTGTCTCGCCGGAGCCGTTGTCCTTGTTGACGGAGTACGTGTAAGCCAAGCCGAACTGCAGGCCCGTGCCCATGCGCCGGTCGATACTGATCTGCAGCCCGTTGTACCGGGAAACCCCCGAGTTCTCTGAAAAACCGATAATCCCCATTCCCAAATAGGGTCGCAAGGCGTTGGTATTGATCCCCGGATTGGCCTGCAGGGTTCCGGGCAGCAACTGGTTGATATTGCGCTTGCGCTGGTTGTTGTAGCCGCGACGCCCGACGTAGGCCGCCTCCAGGGCAATGTTCCAAGGCAGCTCCCGCTGCATCGTTACGTTCCATGTCCACGCCCTGGGCGTCTTCAAGATGGGGTCCTGCATGGTGATGGTAAAGGGAAAGTTCTGGGGTGTGGCACCGCCCGGCGCGTCCACGATGCCGTTGATGACCGTCTGCTGCTCAGTAAACGGTGGGTTGCCTCCCAGTGCAATATCCCGGTTGATGGCGAGGCGGTTTAAGAACAGCCCAGCGCCTGCCCGGATGGCCGTCATGCGGTTCACGGCATAGCCCAAGCCGAACCGCGGCTGAAAGCCCCCTTTATGTGTCTCCGCAAAGCCCGGGGGTAGATTGTGATATAGACGGGTGAAGTCCTTCAGGAAAGGGAAGCGGCTTACAGCGCTATCCAACGGCCCGCTGCCCGGCATTACGATCCCGTTGTAGCGGTCCCCCGACACAATGAAGCCGCCCTTCCGATCCACCACCGCCGCCTTGGCCGGGTCGTAAAAGGCCGGGTCAAACATGGCCAGCGTGTTCCACTTGCTCTTCCAAGGTGGCCACAGCGAATATCGCACCCCGGCCTCCACATTCAGTTTTGGCGTGGCCTTCCAGCTGTCCTGGACGAACCAGTCGAAAGCCGTGGCTACGAAGGGTGTCATTGGCTTGAAGCCCAGCTCCGAGTAGTCGTTGAAGTACCCCAGCAGAGCGTTGGCAATGCCCATGCCCGTCGTTACAGGGGTGCCCGTGTCGAGAAAGCGGAAGGCCCCGTTCTGGTTATACGTGGCTGGAGCCGCGGCTGTAGTGAACTGGATCGCGTCGTTTTGTCCCGAACGCTCAATCAGGATCCCCCACTTAAAAGTGTGGGTGCGCAGGATCTTGGTCATGTTCTCGTTCAAGGCGTACACGAAGCCAGACCAGTAGCCTGGATAAGGCCCAGTGTCTATAGTGCTCAGCCCGGTCACCGTGATAATGGGAAGCTTCTCAGGCTCAAACTTCTGTGCGGCTGGAAACAGGAAAGGGAAGCTAACTCCGTAAGTGCTTCGCTTGCAGCGCGCCCCGCAGGCCGGGTCCAGCTCCATTTCGCCATACCCGTCGGAGTTGGCCGACAGGGTAAACTCGTTGAGGAAGGTGCGCGAGAACGTGCTGGTGAGGCTGAAAGCTGCCGTGCGATTGGGTCTCGAGTCGCCTTCTGAGAACCTTATGTCGGGTATGTTGAAATGGTACGGAATGCGCGTGGCGCGGAAGGCCATGCTGTGCCGGCTGCTGAGCAGGTAGTCAATCCTGAACGTGTCCTTCTTCATGTTTGCCCAGCTGGCAAAAGTCCCGATGTAGTTCGCAGTCCCCTCCTGAAAACCAGGTGTTGGCAGCGGGTAAACTGCCAAGAGCGCTTTACCCTGAGGGCTGATCTGGCTGGGGGGAATGACGTTGTTCAGGAAAGGCTTTCCCGTCGTCGGATCGGTAGCAACCCTGCTTTTGCCGAAAAAGGTATTGCTAGGATTCAGCAACTCGCTCAGGTCACCATTGCGCATCGCCAAAGTGGGAACGGTGTAAGTGACCGTGCTTTCACTCCGGCGGCGAAGCCACTCTTCACCCCAAAAGAAAAACAGCTTGCGCCTATCGGTGTTGAACTTCCCTGGAATGAAAATCGGGCCTGACAGATTAAAGCCGAACTGGTTGTATCGCCAGGGCTCAGCCTTGGACAGTCGCGGATTACCGCTGGCGTTGCGGCTCCAGGTATTGGCATTAAGCGCGGAATTCTGGAAGACCTCTGTTAAGGTTCCGTGAAAGTCCTGGGTTCCGCTTTTGGTCACCATGCGGATAATGCCTGACGAGGCCCGCCCGTACTCTGCCGAATAATTGGAGGTCAGGACCTCGACTTCCTTGACGGTCTCCGCGTCTTGAGCCCCCAACATGGTGTTGTCCGTTGAGCGAGTGCGGTTGGCAATGGCCCCGTCCACGGTGACCAACACGTCGTTTGCGCGGCCTCCGCTGATACTTGTAACCCCGGTGCCTATGCTGGTGCCGCTAAAATCGCTCATCCTGCCGCCCATCACTCCTGCCTTCAACCTCGAGAGGAAGACGGGATTGCGGCCGCTGATCGCCAGCTCCGAAAGCTCTCGCTCCCCTACGGAGCGCCCCAGCACTGCGCTGTCCGACTGCACTGCTGCCGTGCTTGCGTGCACTTCAACCGTGTCCGTGATCTGCCCCACTTCCAGCACAGCATCCATGCTGATCTTGGCGGCGCTGGTCACGCGAATGCCGGTCACTACGAAACGTTTAAAGCCCGGCAGCTCCGCCGTGATGGTGTAGGTCGCCACCAACAGGCTGGGGAACACGAAGTAGCCCGCGTCGTTGCTCACGGCTAAGCCTTGTTGGCGATTCCCCTCATTGGTGGCTGTGACGGTCACCCCCGGGACGACTAGCCCGGCGCTGTCCCGGACGAAACCGGAGATCTGCCCAGTGTCGAACTGGCCGAAGGCCACCGCTGCAGACAGTAGAACCATCAGCCCAGCGACGGTGCCGTGCCGGGCTAAGAGCTGCAAAATCTTAGTGTCGTGGTTCATGATTGCTCCTTTCGTTTTGGCACATATCGTTTCAGCTCATATTTGGGATCACCTTCTGGCGGTTTCCGTTAAAAAGCCCCCAGCTTGGCCGGGGGAATCACATAGTTTGACAATTGGAGGAGCCGCTCGTTTCTTCGCGATTCTTTGAGTCCTTGCGGTGGGTTTTAAAGCCACCACGAAGCCGCCGAGAAGCAAGAATCTTCAGATGACCTTTAGTACGAAGCACCAGCCGCTTTGAGCGGCTCACCGATCAAGCCTCCGGCTTTGCCGGTGATTTCTGACTGCAAGAAACAGCGTTGCTCAAAGAGATGTCGATCCGACAGCCCAAACCCTCTTCCCCCTCAGGCTCCTTTGAGCCAAGGATTTCATTACTCCCGCCAGCCGGTCGCGCCGCAAATTCATCGACTTTCCATGAGCTATTCCAGCACCACCACCTCGTGGTCGAGGATCGATTTAACCTCGAATCGGGCCCACTCGTTCTGGTGTACCGGTGTGGCAGTCCCTCCCGAGACGGTCAGGCGCAGCCGTTCACCGCGGATCCCTTGCGGAAGCTTCACCCTCACGGTCAGCGGTCCCACCGGAATCAACTCGTGGACTGGTGACCGCCAGGTCCCGGCGCTGGTCAGATTCACCAAGTGCAGGATCAGCCGGTTTTGCTGGCGGTACAGGTGACAGTCAATCAGCCCCGGTCCCTGAACCTCAAGCGGAATAGTATCCCGGGCCGCCCAGCGCACCAGGTTCGCCAGCAGATCGCCATGATCCGGGGAGTTGCCGTGTTCAAAGCGCCGGTCGAGGTCAGCCGGCAAGTAGGCAATCCGCGCGCCGTCCCGCTCCCTGATCAGCAGGCCTGGAATCTCAGTTCGGGGCACACGCATCCAGGAGAATTCCGGCGGAAGGACTGGGAAGGCGGGGATCAGCGTCAGGAGCACGGTGGCCCCCGGCTCCGGGTTCACCTCCGGAAGCACTCCCCCAAAAGTCAGAATGTTGGTTTCCTCAAAGCCCCAAAGCACCGGGTGCCGGGCTTCCGACTGGGCTGGCTCTCCTCCGGAGCGTGGACCGTCGACATCCTGTCCGACGTCCGGGGTCAGTCGCAGGTAAGTGTGCTCCGAACCGGCCGGATTCTCTGGCCCGAGCCGCTTGCCGGTGTATCTGGCTGCAAACAAGTCGGCCAGAGCAAAGTCAGCCCTCCGGTCACCGTACGCGTCGTAAAGGCTGGTTTCGCCGGTCGCAATCAGCGATCTCCCCTTGCTGACAAAACGCCGCACTGCCTCCACCTGTGAATCGGACATGGCCGCCAGATTGGGAAGAATCAGGAGAGAAAACTGACCGGATTCGCGCTCAATGTGATCAGCCTCGACCGCGATAAAGGGGATGCGAGCTCGGAGGAGTGCCCCGGTCATGCCGCTATACGGAGCCCACGCCAGCTCGTTGCCGTTGTCCCGGCCGTACCACTCAATATTGCGCTGGGAATAGACCACGCCGATCGTCGCGACGGGCTGGCGGTTCACGAGATAAGCCTGATTAGCGGTATACCAGCGGTAGACCGGTTCGACGACTCGGAACTGGCGCCGGTCCTCCTGGTAGCCGCCCACATGGTGCCACCAGGGCTGGATGGTTCCGGCAAAGCCTTCCACCATCCACATCCGGACTTCCGGGATCGGGCGGGCGGCCTTTCGAGGCCCGTAGGTCGCCATGCTTTCAGCCGAGATCTTATCCCAACCGAGCAGCCCGTGAATCCGTTTCCCCGTTTCGCCGTTAAACTGGAACCCTCCGTTATTGCTGCGCGTTTGCTGGTCCAACATGACCATGTCGGCCCGCCGGCAGAGTTCTTTCATGTCACGGAAGCTATTGATCGCGCCCACGGGATTTCCGTTGAGCATGCCGCTCCAGATGCAGTCGGGGCCTCCCGCCGCCTTGGTCGTGCGATTGTTGAGATCCCAGATTTCCAGACGGCGCTTGTAGCTCCATTCAATCCATTGCCGGTAGACCGGATCGTCCCAATTCTTCTTGGCGGGAAGATCCTTCCCGCTGAACTGACGGAAACTGCGTTTGCAGTTGCCGCAGTAGCAAATACTGTCCCGACCCAGGCCGCTCCAGCTGTTGTCGGTAAATCCATCGGGCTTTTCCCATTTGATGATTTCGCGCAGGATCTCGGGCAAATATTCCTCGTAGTAAGGGCCGTGGATGCACGTGACGTAAAGATCATCGGCGCGCTCGGTAGAAAGCGGCCGTCCGGGCTGGAGTTTTCGCGGAACTCCCACTGGCGTGGGCAAGCGTTCACCGGAACGGTAGGGCTTTCCTTCGGCATCTACCGCAAACCAGTCCGGATGTGCCTTGTAAAACGGCTCGAAGGCGCGGTTGGAGTCCATCCGGGCAAAAACCACAAGACCATCCCCGTGAGCCGCCCGGGTCAGCTCGCCGTAGAGATCCCGACCTTTTAAAAACTCGGCCTGATGGTGAAGAGGGTGTTTGCTCGGGTAGTAGGCCACGATCCCTCCGGCATTGATCACCACGCCCTGCGTTTGGGTGCGCTTCCAGTACTCCCGCCACCACTTGATGTCGTAATGGAGCGGATCCTGTTCGTTCATGTTGGTTTGTCCCCACCGGTAGGTGCGCCGGTACCAGGGGAGACCACTCCCCTGCGCAAGTGGAGCAGCTGCTTCGCCGGGGCTGATACCAATGAGGCTTGCGGCCATGGGAGTCACGGCGGCCTTTCTTAAAAACTCACGGCGCGATTCGCCGTCACTCGTGGAGGGATGGTTCCTCTTCTCTTGATCCATGGTTGACTCCTTGTTCAGATCCGGGAGGGCCTGATGAAGTTTGCGCCTATGGAATCCAGCCCAGACGATACTTGCCTCTGCGGGGACTCTTCTCCACAAAATGGTTGCACTCCAGAACCGTTAGCAGCCGGTGCACGGTGCTCTTGTGCAGACCGAGTCGGTCTGCACGCACAGCTCGACGCCATTCTTCGCAAGAGCGTCCAGGATGGCGAGCGCTCGCTCCTGCCTCCACCCGATGACCTGGCTTGGGCTGCCGGGGTTGGTTTCACAATATGAGACTCCATCTTATTTTGAGAACTGTCTCACTGATAACTCCAAACCTGAATCGAAGTCAAGCGTTTTTGGGTAGGCGGATCCGCACGCTTTGTTCACCCACAGGTAAACCTCTTCCATCGGCAGATCGGGATTTGATGTTGCTCTTCCCCCACAATTGGTTAGCATGTGAGGACACAGAGGCTGGAACCCTTTCTTTAGAGTGAAAATGGACAACGGAGGAAACGCCACATGAAAAGCTGGGTCTTTTCCCTGTTCTTGCCCTCTCTCGCAGGGGCTCCACTTCGGGCAGCGGATCTATCGGTTTTCTATCCGGGAGCACAAGGGGGAAGTGCGAGGGGCAATTGAGGAAATCTAGGAGGAACTTGGGACAGATAGCGAATTGCCGGGCTGAAGTGACTTTCTGGGTGGCAGAGCGCCTGGTATATCACTGCCTGTCTCGTGTCTTGTGCTAATTGCATCCGCAATGACGGGGAAGCTTGCGCTGTGGACCACGGTTCATTAGACTCGGAGTCCATCATCGTACTTGACGCGTTCGGGAGGATCTACTATGAAGCGAAGATTGTTGGCCGCACTGCCGCTGATGCTCATCCTGGCGGTGTGTCTTTTTGCCCAGCAGGCGACGGTCCAGGAAGAAAAGAAGGTTTTTAAGACCTACCCCTTCTCCGGTCCCGATCCGGCGCCGATCATGACCCGGTCCAGCATGTGGGGGAAAGGCCCGAGACTTTATCCGTACTTCTTCTTTGACAAGCTCAGCAATACGGGCTCAGATCAGACCTGGAACGTGGTGCGAATGGAAAACCCGTACATTCGAGTGTTCGTTCTGCCGGCCGAGGGCGGCAAACTGATTGGAGCCGTCGAGAAGAGCACCGACAAGCAATTCATCTATTTCAACCAGGTCCGGAAGTTCCGGCACATCGCTCTCCGGGGTCCCTGGACATCGGGAGGAATCGAGCTGAACTTCGGCATCGTCGGTCACACGCCGGCGACCGCCACGCCGGTAGATTACGTCTTCCGCAACAACCCGGATGGAAGCGTGAGCTGCTTTGTCGGAGCCATGGATCTTCCGTCGCGCACCCAATGGCGGGTGGAATTCGTTGTTCCCCCCGACAAGGCTTATTTCGAGTCCCGGGCGCTCTGGTACAACCCATTGCCGCTTAACCAGTCCTATTACGTGTGGATGAACGCTTCCAACAAGCTCAGCAAGGACCTCGAGTTTATTTTCCCTGGGACGATGTACATCGGGCACAATTACGCCGTCCCCGAACACCCCTGGCCGATGAAGGACGGGCGGAATCTCGCTTTCTACAAGGAGCATGACGACAGCGACGAGGGCAGTTTCTTCATCCATGGTGCATTCAATGATTTCTCCGGCGGTTACTGGCACGATTCCCAGTTCGGCTACGGGCACTGGGCCATGCACGAGGACGTGCCGGGACAGAAGTTTTTCCGCTGGCCTCTTTCAGGCGCCGGGGCGATCTGGGAAAGCCTGCTGACGGACACCGACGGGCCGTACTTCGAACCCCAGAACGGGCGTCTTCTCGATCAGAACGACCACGAGTTCTTCGCGCCGTACTCGACCGACCGCTGGCGGGAAGTGTGGTTTCCCTACAAGAAAATCGGCCCGATGGTGAAGGCAACGCCATATGGAGCGCTCAATGCGCGAAACACCGGCGATGCCATTACGCTGGCTTTCTGCGCCTTGCAGAAGATCGACGAAAATCTGGTGGTTTGCTCTGGCGACAAGGAAATCTATCGCGAGCGGCTGGTTCTCAAGCCGATGGAGGTGTACGAGAAAAAGCTTCAGGCATCGGTGAAAAAAGGCGAACTTCGAGTAGATGTCGGCGACAAACTGTCGTACACGGACGATCCGAGCGCGGAGTTATTGAAGCGCCCGTTGAACTTCCGCAACTACGAGGAGAACAGTCTCGAGGGCCTTTACCAGAACGCCGAGCGTGAAGACAAGGCTCGCAACTATGATCTCGCGCTCCAGAAGTATCTCGAATGCCTGAAACGAGAGCCCATGCACATGCGGGCCCTGACGCGAGTCGCCGAGCTTTATTGCCGAAGGGCCGAGTACCAGAAGGCACTGGATTACGCCGCAAAGGCGCTCGATTACGTCATGTATGACCCCGATGCAAACTATATCTACGGGGTCATCGCGAGACGAATGGGCAACCTGGTAGACGCAAAAGAAACGCTGGGGTGGGCGGCGCGGTCGATGAAGTATCGTTCCAGCGCGTATTGCGAGCTTGGCGAAATCTACCTTATGGAGGGGAACTCCGGACGGGCGCTGGAGTTCCTGCAGCGCTCACTGGACTACGACGCATACAACATCAAGGCACAACAGGTGCTCAGCACCGCATGTCGGCTGCTCAAACGTCCGGAAAAGGCGAAGGAGACCCTGAGCAAAATCCTCGACATCGACCCGCTGAATCATCTCGCCCGATTTGAGCAATACCTGCTGGAGCCCGGCGCGCAGAAGCTGGACAACTTCAAATCCTTGATCCGAAACGAACTCCCGCACGAGACATACCTCGAGATTGCTATGTACTACGTCAACCTCGGGCTGGAAGACGACGCGCTGCGTTTGCTTGAGGCGGCGCCGGAGCAGGCGACCATCGGGTACTGGCGCGCATACCTGCTGAGAAAGAAATCACCGGAGCGGAGCCTGGAAATACTGAAAAAGGCGGCGGCACTTTCGCCTTATCTCGTGTTCCCCTATCGCGAAGAGTCCATTCCGATATACCAGTGGGCTGACAAGACACTGACCGGCGACTGGAAGGCGAAATACTATCTCGGCCTGATCTATTGGGGTCTCCGGCGGCAAGAGGATGCGCTGAAAATGCTGATCGAGTGCGGAGACCAGCCGGACTACGCGCCTGCCTACGTGTGCCGGGCCTGGCTGGAGAAAGACTCCGATCTCAGGAAGGCGCTTGCGGATTACGAAAGGGCGTATGCCGTCGATCAGAAAGACTGGAGAAACTGGCACCATCTGGCCAGTTACTATGGCGAACAGGGGATGCACGACAAGGCGTTGAAGCTGGCGGAGGAGGCCTCCAAGCGATTCCCCGACGAAGACCTCATCAAGATCCTGCTGGCAAGAACCTACCTCAACAACGGACGGTATCAGGCGTGCTATTCCGTGCTTGAAAACGCCACCATCCTTCCGTTCGAAGGACAGCGTGACGTACACGACCTGTTTGTCCAATGCCAGATCTGCCTGGCCATGGAGGCCATGAAAAAGGGCCGGCACGACGAAGCCGTCAAACGCCTGGAGAGCTCAAAGGAATATCCAGTGCGGCTCGGGACAGGCAAGCCTCAAGATCCGGATTACAGGGTTCAGGATTATCTGATGACGTTCACCTATGACAAGATGGGAGCACCCGCGAAAGTGGAGGAAGCACAGAAGAGAATTGCCGCATATTCCGCCCGCAATCCGCGCGGGGGAACTGAAGTGGCGAAGGCTCAGGTGGACCAATGGTACCGCACCACCTTCCCGGCCCAGAACGAGCTGCAAGCGCTCAAAGAACTTGTCAACGTGATTCAGGGAAGCAGGCGGAGGCGCGAGTGAGGAAGCGACAGCGTGGGGTCGTATCTGTAGAATGAAGTTTCCACATTAGAAGGTATCATCGGGACCGCCGGTGTTATTGCTGCAGCCCATCCTAATGCCCTTTTGGTCACTTCAGGCTTTTCGCGGCACCTTGCGGCCCCTAATCCAAAAACTACATTTGACAGATGTGACCCTATCCTTGTGACCCCATCCTCGGACCATGCGGGTGCATGCGCCACGCTTCAGCAGCTGCAGGTTCGGTAACAGTCAACGATTCTCGGGCCTATCGAATAAAAACGTGGGATTCTCTCGGGACCTTGATCTGCGACTTCCTGCGCACTCCGGCCGCGACGTCAAAGGCGACCAGCGCATTCTCTTCGACGAGCAGGATCTCCTTGTCGTTGAGCCAGCCGGCAAGGGTGGCGCAGGGAATTAGAGCGGAGCGTTTGGGGGAGTCTTCCAGCTTGAGAACTTCGACCGCCGGCAGCTCTTTGAGGGTCTGGCGGATGCGCGCCAGCTCCTTGGCATCGGGCTTGCCCTGGTCTGACAAGCGAATGTCGATCCCAGGTTGGGCAGTGGAGATGATCGTCACGGCGACAGAGTTGGCGTCCGGAGACAGCCTGGCATTGGAAGTGAAAAAGCTGACGTCAAAGTCGGGATTGGCGTATCGCTTGAACTCGTCGAAGAACACGACGTTTTTGCCGTTCCTGGTGAGCAGTGTCTGATCGCTGCTCACGTTGTCCCAGCCGCAACAGCCTCCGTCAGGTATGGCATGGATAATGATGCTTCCGCTTTGGGCCGCATCCAATACCTGTTCCATCACCAGCGGCAGCTTGCCCGCCAGCCACTTTTCCGCGGACTTCCGGTAGAGAAAGCTGGATTCATACGTCGTGCTGACCTGGCCCTGATACCAGTGCGTTGCAATGAAGAAGTCCTTTACGCCTTCAGTCGGTATCCAGAACTCTGCTTCGGGGCAGGTTTCCGAGCAAACCCCAGTCTCGCACTTGCATGGTTGGAAAGAGAACGTTGCGATCTGCTCCCGCTGTCCCCCAGTCAGGTCGGTTTGCCAGGCTCGGAAGGTGGTTGAAACAGAAATCTCCAGAGCACCGTCGCCGCTTGTGAGTTTCTTGAATTCGTTTGCGAACCAATAAAGATGCCGCCCGTCGGCCGAGAGAAAGCATTGAGGAGTGACCTCAAAAACGGAGAGGTTGGCCCCCGCGCGAGCAGCGGTGCGAGTCACGCCCCGATCAAGAAATGCGCCTGTCTGTCCGTTCCAGAACCAAATCTTCCCGGTGGCTGGACTCTGACCCGCCGTCTGCTCATTCCCAGCCAGGCTGGGAACGAACAGCATCTGGCCTTTGCTGTTGATGGCGAGGTGGTCGGGACTTTTGAGAACCTGAGGCGGGACCTTGATGGCCTGTTTTGTGGCGAACGTAATGGCGTCGTATTCCACTATTTCGTCCGGCGCATGCAGTACCCATAGTCGCCTGCCGCTTTGCGCGGCCAGCACGGAGCTAAAGCACACCAGGACCCACGTGAGCTGCAGGAGAATTTTTGACCTCTCTTTGGCTGTCATGTGACCAAATGTATGGTAAGGCGCACGGGTATAAATCGACAAGCGAGAATCACGCCCAGCGTGGGGTTGTATCTGTAGAATGAAGTTTCCACATTAGAAGGTATCATCGCGGCCGCCGTGTTATTGCTGCAGCCCATCCTAATGCCCGTTTGGTCACTTCAGGCTTTTCGCGGCACCTGGCATGGCGGCTCCTAATCCAAAAACTACATTTGACAGATGTGACCCCATCCTTACGAGCCGATGGCCCCGGCGATGACACCATACGGCGGTTTCTAAGCTGGTGCCTGTTGCTGGCCGCAAAATAGATCTTCCATCAGCCAGCTTCTTCTGGAATCATCCGGCTTGTCAAAGGAAGCGCCCGCCCGGCGGGCCGGAGCAAAATCCTGATAAAATCAAAATCCGCAATTGTAAGGAGAGCCTTCAGGTGAACAAGCGTCTATGGCTCGTGTTTGCAGTAGTAACGACAATCTTCTGGGGCGTGTGGGGAGCGTTCATCGAAATACCCGAAAAAGCCGGCTTTCCAGCTACGCTGGGATATTCTGTCTGGGCTTTCACTATGATGCCCTGCGCCCTAGTTGCACTGATCATCATTCACTGGAGGTTGGAATATGACCTTCGATCGGTCTTCCTCGGCTCGACTGTAGGTTTGTTGGGCGCGGGCGGCCAGTTAGCGTTGTTCGAGGCCTTGCGCCTGGGGCCGGCTTACCTGGTGTTTCCGATCATCTCCCTCTACCCGGTGGTGACGATCTTCCTTTCCATGACCCTGCTAAAGGAACGTGCCAGCAGGCGTGCTACGGTGGGGATCGTTTTGGCTCTGTTCGCCATGATGCTTCTGTCCTATCAGCCCCCTAGCGGTTCCGCTGCACGCGGATGGCTCTGGCTGCTGCTTGCCATCTCGGTTTTTTTATGTGGGGAGTGCAAGCTTACATCATGAAGTTCTCAAACCAAACCATGAAGGCCGAGAGCATATTTTTCTACATGATGGCCACTGCGGTCCTGCTCGTTCCGGTTGCATTGCTGATGACTGATTTCTCCAAGGCGATCAACTGGGGATTCAAAGGTCCATACCTTGCAGGCTTGATCCAAGTTTTGAATTCAATCGGCGCGCTCTGCCTGGTCTATGCGGTTCGTTACGGGAAGGCCATCGTCGTCGTTCCCATGACCTCGCTGGCTCCCGTACTGACCATTGTTATATCGCTGGCGATTTATGGCGTGATTCCGCATCCGATCCTGATTGCCGGCATGATCTTTGCTACATTAGCGATCTACCTTTTGGCGGAGTGATGCTATCGTCTCACCGCTGAGAAATACTCGATGTCCCCGTGCAACAAAGGGCACGGCATGGATATTCTGAGGAGGATTCCATGGGCGGGTTCTTTCCGATAGCGATTCTGTTATTCCTGGCTGTCTTCCCTGTGCCGGTGGTGGCCGCGGACTCTGTCACCATTACTAATGAAGGATGGACAATCTCGGCCGACGGTCAGCAGGGAGTCCTGAGTGTTTCACATGATCGGCTGGGAACGGTAATTGAGAATTTCCAACTCCAGCTTCAAGACGGTCACAGGGCAATTCCGCTACGAAGCTGGACAGCTGAAAAGATGGGTCCCGGACGGCTATTCCTTCGAACGACTCAACCCCATACAACTTGGAGCATCCAGCTGACTTCAAATGCGCTGAGGATCTCCTGTGCGTCCTCCAATGGATTTCTCATCGCCCTCGTCCCGGCCCCGCCGGACCGTATCCCGGCGCGTGTCATGGATCCCCGGGGCACCCCGGTGGATTGGCTGGGAACCGACGAAGTGGCCAACGGCTATGGTGGGAGCGAAACCCGGAATCAGTCTTACCTTCCTGTCCAGAATCCCGAAATCATGACCTTTGCTCTTGGGCAGATTTCGAGTACCAACCTGCACTGTCTGTTTGACCGCAAGACGGATACGGTCCTCAGCTTTTCCGACCAGACCCGGTTCGAACGCCACCCACGGGATTCAAATCTGCTCAACGTCGCCATCCCGGTGCCCGGAAACACGATGATCCGGCTGACTCCCGACTATTTTACGAAGGTCCTGGGCTTGCCCTTCTACATTCCATTTGACGACAGTGTCTTTCTCAGGGCGCCGGCGGTCTGGTGCAGTTGGACCAGCTATTACCATCAGGCCAGAGAGGAAGATATTGTCAAGAATACGGACTGGCTGGCCGCTCGCCTCAAACCCTACGGATTCGAATATGTGCAAATCGATGACGGGTACGACCGTGGGAAAACGGGGGAGCATTACTGGATCGAGAGATGGGATCGCAATATCTATCCCCATGGGCCCGAATGGCTGGCTCGCTACATAAAATCCAAAGGACTCCGCCCCGGCCTGTGGCTTGTCCCCAATGCCTATGCCGGAGCCGTGGCCGATCATCCTGACTGGTACCTGCGTGACAAAAATGGAAATATCATCCGGGACTACAACACGCCGGCACTGGATTCATCCAATCCCGCCGTCCTTGAATTCCTCAAAAAGCTCTTCGCGACATTGCGCAGCTGGGGATTCGAGTATTACAAGTTTGATGGCGAACAGGCCCTTCCTCGCTATGTACCGTTCGTCGACAAAGAGAGACTTCATGACAAGAACACCGACCCGATTGTTGTCTACCGGAACCGCCTGAAAATCATACGCGATGCTATTGGTCCCCAGACTTTTGTGGAGGGTTGTCCTGCCGGTACTCCGCTGAACGGGATTGGCTATTTCAACTCCTACTTCACGGGGCACGATGTCTACAACAGCTGGCAAGGCACGTATCCCCTCTTCAGCTCCATCAACGCCAACGCCTTTCTGAATCACATGGTCGTTTACGTCATGCCTGGTGAGGGGATCGAGGTGGGGCCAACGATGACGGTGGAGGAAGCCAAAATCAAAAGAGTTCCAAGAGTCGTTGCGACTGCTGAAACGAGAGAAACCCCGATGAGGGGATTCGGGGTCACACTTCCGGAAGCTCGCACCTTGACGAGCTGGGTTTCCCTAACCGGGGTAGTCTATCCTTTGGCCAGCGTTCTCCCTGAACTGCCGGAAGAGAGGATCCGGCTTCTCGAGATGACTCTGCCGACGATGCCCATCCTCCCGGTCGACTTGTTTAGCCGGGGCACTGACATGCGATGGAATCGATTCAAGAGCACCACACCAGATGATTACATTCACAACTACCCCGAGATCCTTGACCTGAAGGTGAATGCAAAATCGGGAAGCTATGATGTGGTGGGCTTGACCAATTGGCGCAGCTGGACGTCTACCCGGGAGATCGATTTCGCCGAGAAGCTCGGCCTCCATGCCGGCACTCGTTATATCGCCTTTGATTTTTGGGATCAGCAGCTGATGGGGATTTTCAGGGACCGGATGAGTATTGAAGTCGGACCGCATGATACCCGCGTGATTCTGCTCCACCCTCTGCTCAATCGGCCCCAGTTGATCGGCAACTCCAGGCATATCTCCGGTGCCTATTCGATCCTGGACATGGGTTGGAATGCCCGGGACAGGCAGCTCCGCGGAGTATCAGAGGGTGTGCCCGGCAAGGATTATATCCTCTCGATCTACCTCCCCGAAAAGATGACAGTCACCCGCGTCAAGGCAACGGCCAAGGGAGGCGGAGAAATTGCGGCGCGCCAGGATCTAAAAGGGAATCTCCTGAAGGTGAGTTTTCAAGGGCAAGCCGAGCCTGTGAATTGGCAGGTTGAGTTTGGCCCAAAAGCCAGCCAATAGAGCTGGCTTTTGTCCTGCTTCGGGACACCAAGGCGTGTTGCTCGCGAGCAAATAAGGCCTGATGCAGGGAACTACGGCTTAAGCCAACGATCTAACCAAGCAAAAGCATCCTCCTGCATTTTTAAGCTGAAAACATGAGGGTGATCGTAAAATCGGCCTTCGAACTTGGAGCCTGCTCCGCTCTTGCCGTAGATTGCGGCGATTTTCTTCACTGACTCCTTCATTCCCGCGATGGGGTATAGAGCATCCCTTTCACATTGCTGAACCATGAGCGGCTTCGGCGCCATGCATCCGATGACGTCCGGCAGGTCCAGGAAATTGGCAAGGCCGGGCAGAAAATGTATGAAGCTGTGAGTAACCACGTGCGCTTTGATCAGGGAGCGCAGGGTCGACATCCAACCGACTGAAACCGCACATTGGATGCGATCGTCCAGGCCTGCAAGGAAATCAGTTCGATACCCACCCATCGAGATGCCAACACAACCGATTCTTTTAGGATCCACCTCAGGGCGACTTGTCAGGTAATCGACTGTCCGGATATCATCCCAGTGCGCGATCCCTTGCCACGTTGTGCCGGCCCAGCAGAGACTTCGAGCCAGGATTGCCTCCCCCTGGCTCGATCGACGGTTCAAATACTTTATATCTTCCAGAGAATATTTGGCTCTATCCCAACCCAGCTTCTTGACATCGTCGCCAAACAGGGTTCTTCGCTCGCCGAAGTAAAAGCAATCGATTGAGATAACCACATATCCACGGCGACATAATGCCAGCGAGGTGGACTGGCCTTCATAATTGTCACGGCGATAGCTGATGATCGCCGGGTGGTCCCCCCCGGGCATTGGCATTACTTTCTCTTTGCCGTAAACAAACATGCCACCGTGCGAATGAAGATCAACGATTGCCGGGCGCGGACCTTTCCTCCCTTTTGGAATCAAGATATATGCCGGGACGCGAAACCACGGGGCGGTTGAGAAGAGAATCTTCTCCTGTATGTATTCCGGAGTTTCCCACCGGCCTACAACTTCCGACGCCGATGACACCGGCGGTGGAGCAAAATGGAATAGTTCCAGGATTTTTTCTCTCACAGCCTGCCGATAGGATTCAACATTTGGATAATTCCTCTCGAGCCATGAAAGGGGATATCGGCATCGATCCGCCAGGATCTTTATTTCAGAATAGATGCTGCCTGCATCGCCGCTGGAGGCGCCTCCTTCTTGGAAACCAACTCCGCCGGTTGTGGAGTTTGCATTGTTACCTGCAAAACCGGTCATGATCATTCCTGCCAGACCGAGCGAGCCCAGGAACAATCGGCGGTCCCATTCGTTGCCTTCGATCCCGTTGTTTGGTTTGCTTTTTTGTTTATTGGTAGCCATTTCACTCCCGCTTTCAGGCATCCCTTTCTCCGAGATGCAGCCTTCTCATCTAATCTTTTGATATTTGGTCACAGTCAGAGCTTATACCACTTATCTTTTCAGAATATAGTAGCGTGCCGGAAGCGAGCGCTGCGCAGGCTCTCCTAAACTGTCAAAGATAAAGCAAAGACTGCTCTTGTGGCCGGTTTTGGGTGCTAAAATCACGGTGTCTGGATTCAATAAGCCCCAAGTCTGATACTCCATCGGAGCGAAGCGATGACCACACCCAGGCAAAAAACTCAGCGAAAAGCGTGGCATGCGGCTACACCCGTCGTTATGGTCCTTTTGATTATTGCTGCCTGCACCATGGCCGAAATCCGTCTGGCACATCCCCGGGATAACGGGGGCGACGACTATAGTGCAGCTGCAAGACGAATGCCGCCGGGCGAACCGTTGGGGGAACGGCCCTACGAAATGGTGCGCGCGGGCCGGAAGCCGCCGCACATCCCCCTGGTCAATTTCGACTCGCTGGAAGGCTGGCAGATCACAGGCAAAAATGGCGGACGGGGTGAGCTGATAGAGTCTCAGCGCCAGCGCGTTTGGGAATCTCCCGTGGCCCGGCTCATATACCGAGGCAATTCGAAGGAGAGCGAGGTCACCATCCGGCCGCCCAGGCCGATTCCGATTCCCGAGCCCTATGCGGCAGCCACCCTGTGGGTTTATGGCAACAACTGGGGATGGGAACCGGATCCGAAGACACCGCCGGTGGAAATTCGCCTGCTGCTGCAGGACCGCGATGGCCAGGCCATCTCCTTCGAAATGGACAAGGTGCGCTGGAAGGAATGGTGGTTGATCCACCGCGTGGTGCCCAGAGAGATCCAGGGGAAAAAACCGCTCAGTTTCATGGGAATCCTGCTAAAGGGGGGTAGCAACACCGAGGACCGCGAGCTTTACTTCGAGGACCTGGTTTTTTATGACGAGCCGATGCGCCCGCTCACCTTTGAACCGAGGCCGAAGCGGCCCATCGAGCCGCTTCCGGGTCAGCCGCAAGGCGCAAATATCGGCGCCGGGAAGTTGCCATTCCCGACACGTGAAGAGACCATTCTGCCCGAGAACGTGACCCTCGCCTACAAGACCAGCGTCAGCCGGGCCGGCGATGGCTATCTGATGCAGTATCGCGGATCGGACGCAACACTTCAATATCTCATCTCTCCCCGGCAGCCTTTTTTCCAGGATGTCGAAGTGCGGCTGAACGGCGATCGCGTTGCAACGGCGTGGTCTGAGGCTGGCCCCGATTTCGGTGAAAAGGCGGACCGCATAGACCAGGTGGAGTTTAAAGAATCTGGCGGAGTTGTGTACGGCGCCTGGAAGGTCCTGGTGAAGTCGAAACCTGTTGAAGTGAGGATGGCGGCCCGGCTGTGGCAAAAGTCCCTGGTGCTCGATGTCCTGTGCAGCAACGGATCCGCGCGCGAACTATCCTACGGCTGGATCAAGGGCGTCGCACAACCGGAATTGATCCTCCTCCCCTTCCTCAACTATGGAAGCCGGCACTTGAATGTGCTGTCATCCCGAGGTTCCGCCCCGTTTTTTGCCTCTGTCTGGATGGACTGGTATCGCTCGAACGCCTCGGAACCTTACGCGGTCGACCGGATCGAAGGAGACCGGTTGCGCCTGAACGGGGGTGTTCGTTATCTGCCCAAGACGGACGGCGTCCGCAACGGACTGTATGAGCGGGTATTCATTACCTTTTCGCCCCTCTTCGAGGAAACGCTCCCCACCATAGCAAATCCGCCTGCAGCGCGCGGCAAAGAAGCAGGCACGAGGCTCTGGCAGGAAAGCTGGGGCCCGGAGAATTACCAGGCGGAACACGAGAGATCGCGCCGTCTTCGCGCCTACGGAATAGATAAGCTAACACAGTGCAACCATGAAATCACCTGGCGCGACGGAGGGGAAAGCTTCACTTTCCGCACCTCGGCCGCTCCCCTCCGCGGGGGAGACGAGGCCCTGAAAAAGTACGTCTCCGAGCAGCGCTCCCTCGGCTGGCGCTCCGGGCTCTACACGAACTACACCGATTACGCGCCGGTAAACCAGTATTGGGATGTCGACATGGTCATGCGCAGTCCATCGGGCAACCTCGTGCGTGCGTGGCCCCGCTGCTATTCGCCCAAGGCGCTGTTTGCGGTGGAGATGGACCGCAAACTGGCACCGGAGATCGTTGAAAAATTCGGTACCAATGCCGCCTACACCGACGTGCACACTTCTGTGAGCCCCTGGGAGCGCTGCGATTACGATGCGCGCGTTCCCGGTGCAGGTACGTTTGCCGCTACTTTCTATGCCTACGGTGAGCTTCTTCTGCATGATCAGCAGCTCTATGACGGGCACTGCTGGTCGGAGGGAAATCACCAGTGGCTATACGCAGGTCTGGCAACCGGGAACTACGGTTTGACTTACAGCAACCTGAAGCTCTGGCAGTATCCCTTCCTTCCGCACTTCGATCTCCTCAAGATGCATCCGCTCAGTGTCGACATCGGTGTCCCGTGGACCGAGCAGTTTTTTAAAGGGAAAGAGGGTTGGGCACGTCCGGAGAACATAGTGCAGAGCATCGATCAATTCATTGCGGCGACGATTGCCTACGGCCACCTGGGTTGGCTGGTGGAGGAGAAGCACGGAATCCGGCAAACCTGCCGCTCCTACTATATGCTCCAGCAACTACAAAGCCGCTACTTGATGGAGAAACCATCCTCGATTCGTTACGGGATCGATGCGGGGCTGGTCTCGAGCTCGCAAGCATTTCAGGACGGCAGTTGGAAGGAGAACCGCCTCTACATCTCCTATTCGAACGGTCTTCAAGTGTGGATCAACGGAAACGAAAGCAAGCCGTGGAATATTGAGCTGAAGAAGACACGCTACACCCTTTCCCCATTCGGATGGATTGCGGCGCAGGGCACGGATTTTTTTACCGGGTCTTACCTTTTGAACGACCGCAGAGTTGATCGAGTAAGCTCGGCACACTATGTATTCCTGGACGGTCGTGACAACTTCCAGGAGTTCGACGGCATCGGCACATCCGGAAGCGTGGCGGTGCTGCCCGGGATGGGGCACTCGGGCTTGTCGATAATCGCGGTCGGCGGCGTCGAAAAGCTGGTGCTCTCCGGTGGCAAATCACCCTACGGATCCAGCGACATTCGTGCACAACTTTCCCGCCTCGCCGGAGCTTCCTCGATCTCCATAAAGGGATTCGACCTCGATGGTAGGATCACAGGCGAAAAGCAGATCCTTCGACCGAAGAACTCATCAGAATCAAAGTGGAACATACCAATCTTTCCAGGCACGGTCCGCTACGAGCTTTCTGCCTCATATTAGCGGATCAGCATTTGAAAACTCGCCCTCTTACTCAAACGCGACTCGGTCGCGGTAGGGGTAAATGGGAGAAAAGTCGAGGCGGGGCACTGTAAGAAACCGGAACAAGGAGATCCACGATGAAAAAGGCGATCGGTTCGTTTCTGCTCTTATGTGGCACGGGGATTCTGTGGTTGCCTCCCGCCATAGCAGAGCCGCAGAGATCAACGCGCAACTTGGTCGAAAATCCAGGTTTTGAAGTGTTGGATTCGGCCACTGGCCTTCCTGAAGGTTGGCGGACGATGACGCCCCGCCAGGAAGTGGCTCCCGCATTTGAAGTGGATTCTTCGGTCTCGCATTCCGGCAGATCCTCAGCGCGGTCGACGGCGAAAGGGAGTGCAGGCACTATAGGTTTCTGGGTGACCACGGTCAGGGGCATCCAGGCGGGAGCTGAAGCAGGAGATTTTGGGATGTCGGAACTCACCCTAAGGGAAACCGACTTCCTGAGCAGTCGAAGCTATCGAGTAGCCTGTTTCTTCAAGGTGCGAGAGGTTGAGTCGCCGGCCAGGAACATTTGGATTCGCGTTAATTGGCTGAATGGGAAGGGGCAGGAAGTGTTCACAGAGTTCCTCTCCCAATTCGTGAAAGAAGGCGAGTGGTATCGGGCGGAACAGGTATTGACGGCACCACGAGCGGCGCGGAGCCTTAGCCTCGAATTGGTTCTTCAATGGACTGCTACGGGCACCGTCTGGTGGGACGATGTGAGCGTGGAGGAAGTTTCGCCCCTCGCGCCTCGGCAAATCAAGGTGGGTACCATCTACGACATGCCTTCGGAGCACTCGACTCCCGAAAAGAACCGCGCATTCTATGCGGGCAAAATCGCCGAAGCCGGCAAACTGGGAGTGGATCTGCTGTGTCTGGGAGAAGGAATCACTCTCGTTTCGACGGGGAGAAAATACGCGGATGTTGCGGAGTCTGTCCCGGGTCCCAGCAGCCAGATCCTGGGAGAAGCAGCCCGGAAATCCAGACTTTACGTCGTGGCCGGAATCTACGAACGCGAAGGGCCGTTGATCTATAACACGGCACTGCTGATTGATCGCGAGGGAAACGTGGCCGGCAAATATCGCAAGACACATCTCCCTGAGACTGAAGTCAACGGAGGTTTGACACCGGGCTCCATGTATCCGATCTTCCGCACGGATTTTGGGACAGTCGGAATCGAAATCTGTTACGACAATTTTTTCCCGGAAGTGGCTCGGAGCCTGGCCCTGCAAGGAGCTGAGATCATCCTCCTCCCCATTTGGGGGGATCTGCGGGGACAAGAGTATGCCTGGGATATCGTGGCGCGCGCCCGGGCCATTGACAATGCGGTTTACCTGGTCGCGTCAATCTACAGCAACCGCCGGAGCTTGATCATCAATCCGAATGGACGCATTCTTGCTGATACGGGCGGGAACCATGGATTAGTCACTGCTCAGATCGATCTTAACGCACGCACTTTTGAACGATGGCTTTCGGTAGGCAGCTACGGAGAGTGGAAGAACCTGTTTCCCAAAGAGCGCCGCAGTGAGACTTACAAAGGATTGGTGAAAAGCCCGGATGAATAGCTCGGGGCAGCTTGGCCGTAACCATCAACGCAGTTTGGCATGGTGGCTTGAATTGGGGGATTGTATAGCCTGTTCCCCCGATCTTGAAGCTGATGTTACCGGGCCGTCTGGACGAGCCTATGGTAGACGGCCCGCGCCTTCTCGAAAAACCTCAGCATTTCCGCGCGTTCCTCTGGCTTCCGGAACCGGGGCTCCTTCCTGTAATGATCCATCTCGCGGTCGATCCACTGCAGGAAAAATCGTGCGTCCGCAGGAACAACACCCGATCGGTTCCCCAACCGGACATAGACTGGGCTCGTATGGGCAAAACGGATCGTCCTGCCCGCCGGCTCGAAGGAACGCGCCGCGAACCAGCCCGTGTCGGTCACGTCGAAGTCGAAATCTGCGGTCAGGATTCCTCTCTCATCCGGCTCGGCGATCGTGCGGATCACCAGCCCTTTGAACAGCACCTCGAGGCGATCCTGGCGCCGGGGAGATAGGGACTCGGCGCGGATCCGGACACGTTTCGTCGTCGATCCTTCAACGGAAAGCGTCTCGCCCGGCCCGGCGGCGTCGACGGTGAGGAACAGCATCGGGCCGTTCGTTCCGAAGCTGCGGCCACTCTTCAGCGCCTTGAACCAGTTCTCGTAGCTGAAGGGCGCATCGAGGCGGACGTAGACGCGATTGTATCCGAGCGGGGCCTGTTTCACTCCCGAGGCGCTGCCGGCCGACAGGGGCAGCCGGAAGCCGCAATTCAGAAGGCGGTAATACACCTCCATGCTCCAGAGCGGCATGCCGGCGATGGTGTCGAATTCCGGCCGCTCCTTCGGAATCATCCCCCATTCGAGCGTCTCGAGTTCCACCCCTTGCCGGTTGAAGTGATTGTGGACGATTCCTGCGAAATCAACCAGGCCGAGAGCCACGAGCGCGCACCCGTCGCGCCAGACAATCTTCTCGGCGTCGACATAGCCCCCCTGCTCCCTGGCAAGGCGGCAGAAACGCTCGTTTGGCGGATATAGCCAATATCCGTCAAAAGGGATCACCCTGCGCAGCCCGAGCAGGTCGACGGCGCCTGGCCCGTGCTTCAACCGTTCCACCTCCTTGTCGAGCACGCTGAAAACATGGGTCGGGTCCACCTGCCGGATGGGCTCCGTCGTGTCCGGGGGTCTGGAAATCGGATTGTCTTCCCAGATCCAGTCCGTCAGCGTCGGCGCCAGGTTCAGGTCCTCCGCAAGCAGCAGCAGGGGCATATCGCCGATCTGGCGGTGATTGTGGAGATCGCCGGAGTACCAGCCGATCGAGTTCATCGCGATCCACCGTTCGAGCGCGATCTTCACCTCCCTCTTTTCTCCGGCCGCGAGATCGACGGACAGAGCGGCGGGCCGATACTCTGCTCCCCTCTCGACAAGCAGGTCGTAGCGCCCGGCCGGCAGCTCGACCCTGCACTCGCCCCGCATGACAAAGTGGCGCTCATCCCCTTTCTCGTAAACCACGGCATCTGGCGGGGCCCAGCTCTTGCCGCCTCGGTCGGTCAGGTAGACGCGCGCCGGCACCACATTGCCCGACGCCCGGTCTGCGGTTATGAGGCGGAGCATCGCCTTTTCAGCCGGCGCAGCCGCTGATGCGGTGGAAACGAACAGATTTAGAAGAAGCATCAAGGAAGCGAACAAGCCCGTGCAAGTGCGCATGATAATCGGTCCATAGGTTAGATAAGTACGCTTCCGGGTCCACGCCCGGCTAATTATTTCAGGTACCGATCGACGAACGCTTTCATGACGGCGAAGGGCAGCCCGTTCTCCACGCGTTGTTCCTTACCGCCCACGGTGACAAAAAATGTTGGGGTTGAGTTCACCTTTTTGCTGTTTCCAAGAGAAACAGCGCGATCTATCGCCTGTTCGATTGCCGGATTCTTCAACTCCTCCTGCAGCTTCTCCATATCCTGATCCGACAGCATCCTGGAAAGCACAGGCTCAATTTTGCCGTCATAGGACCATTCGGCCTGATAGGTATACAAAGATTCGATCACCTTAAGCCACTGATTGTGTCCCAGGGATTTTGAAGCCACTGCATAGCGGGCTGCGACCCTCGAAACCGCGTGTGTTGTGAGTGGAAAATCGTGGAAGATGAAGCCAACTTTTTTGCCGGCCGAGTACTCGGATATCAAGCGGGTGACCGTCTCAAGATAAAAGGTCCTGCACGCAGGACATTGAAAATCGGAGAACAGTTCGATTCGAACGGGGGAATCAGGCCCGCCCATCAAGAAATCATCGGCAGAGTTGATCTGCGCGGTTTTTTGAGGAGCCTGTGCCACAAACAAGAGTGCGAGCATGAGCCATCGCATTGAGGTCTGTCTCCACTTGAAAATGTCTAGCGCCTACCAATTGTGTTGCAATCCGCCTTGCTCCAGGTTTGCCAACTGTCGATCCAAGGCACGATCTCTCCAAACTAATATCACATTTTGCACCCGTTTGAAGCTCACCTCGACAGTAATGTGCGTGCCTTCGAAGAACGGCAGAGCGCGGGCTTGCCGCGGGCCGAGCGCAGAATTAGACTAGCAGACATGTCTAACCGTATGGTTCGTGTGATCGTGTTCTTCTTCGGCTTCGGCGGTTCGTTGGCCATGGCGCGCGCGCCGCTTCGGTTGGGCGAGGTGCACGTGTGGGAGATGCAGGAGATCACGCTCGAGTCGGCGCAAAGCTATGCGAATCCCTACGCGGACGTTGTCTGCTGGATCGAACTGGAAGGGCCAGGCTTCGCGCGCCATGTCCATGGCTTTTGGGACGGCGGGCGGACCTTCAAGGTGCACTTCGTCGCGACCGCGCCGGGCGAGTGGCGGTGGCGCTCGGGTTCAAATCAGCCGGGTGATGTGAGGCTGAACCGCGGTCGGGGCCAGATTCACGCCGTGGCCTGGAGCGAAAAGGAGAAAGCGGAAAACGCCAACCGCCGCGGCTTTGTCAGCGCGACTCCAAACGGCCACGCGCTGCAATACGCCGATGGCACGCCGTTCTTTCTGCTCGGCGACACGTGGCTCGCAGCGTCGACGTGGCGGCTGCCCTGGCGCGGCATCCGCGCCGCGTCGGGCTACGAGCCCGGGCCGGGAATCAGCTTCGAGGAAGCGGTCGCGTATCGGAAACGGCAGGGTTTTAATTCGATCAGCTTCATCGCGGCGTTTCCCAATTGAGACGCGGACTCCCACGGCGCCACGTATGCGAACAAAGACGGCGTATACCTGCGCAACGCCTGGGAAAAATTCGGCCACTGGGCGGCGAATGCGACGATCACAACCTCCGACGGCGCCACGACGACGGCGAAGGACATGGCGGACGAGCAGGGAAACCGGCCGTTCGCGGTGTTTCCGGATCGTGAAGGGCTGGCGGACTTCGACCATATCAATCCGGCGTATTTTCGCAGCCTCGATCGCAAGATGCAGCACCTCGCCGACGAGGGCTTTGTGCCGTTATTCGAAACGGTCCGCCGGGACAACTGCCCGGCGTGGAAGGCTTATTTCGATTTCAATGTGTCCTACGCGCGCTACGTCGAATACCTGATCGCCCGCTACGGCGTGTTCAACCTCATCTTCAGCGGCATCCACCTCGACTGGATTCCGAAGAACTACAGCCTGACCGGCGACGAGTTCAACGCGGCGCTCACTTATCACTGGAAAACCTACGGTCCGCTGCCGTTCGGGCAGCCTTACACGACGCTGATCGACAGCTCGACCTTCAAAGTCTTCGGTCACGGCGATCATTGCCCGTGGCTCACGATGCACACGGTCGGCAACAAGCCGCGCAACCACGCGATCTATGCCTCGCTTGAGGAGATTTTCCGACTTTCGCCCCCTTGCCCGGCTGCGAACCTCGAGCCCTACTATACCGGCTGGAACCACGAGATCAACCGGCCGGGCGGCGAGACACCGGCGGTGAACTCGGACCGCGACAATTATTTCGCGCGCGCGATGATGTATGGTTCGGTGCTGTCGGGCGGGCTCGCCGGCCATGTGCACGGCACCGCAGCCTACGACGTCACCAGCACGGGCGAACCCGCGGGCTGGCGTCCGCACATCTGGGACGCGCGCGAGGACGGGCTCGACGGCTGGGCCTTCATGATGCGCACGCCCGAGCGCGACTTCGCACTGCTTTACTTCGAAAACAAAGCAGTTCGGCCGCAGCTCAACGGATTCTCGCCGGGCGCGCGCTATCGTTGGATGTGGTTCGATCCGCGGACGGGCGGGTGGCGCGATAACGTATCGGTCGCCGCCGATGTGAAGGGCGCGCTTGCCGCGCCGGCGTTTCCGCGTGGTGGGGCAATACGGGACTGGGCTGCGAAAGTAACGCGTATCCCTTAGAATCAGCCGAGCGTGGGGTCGTATCTGTAGAATGAAGTTTCCACATTAGAAGTTATCATCACGACCGCCAGCGTTATTGTTGCAGCCCATCCTAGTGCCCGCTTGGTTACTACGGGCTTTTCACCGCGCCTGGCGTTGTGGCTTCTAATCCAAGAACTACATTTGACAGATCTGACCCCATCCTTGACTTACAGATTCACCGAGGAAATAGGGTGGCGTCCCCGGTTTCCTCAGGGGAGGAAGGGGAAAGCGCCGGGAGCGCGCCATTTCAGTTCTCCCCAGCCCAGCAGTTGCCTGAGTTCAGCAGGCAGTGGGCGGGCGATCGGATTCACGGTGTCCTTTATCAATTCATAATTGCCGAGTTCCGGACTTTTGAAGACAGAGCCAAAAATATGTTCTAGGTATTGGCTATGGGCTTCAAATCCGGGGTGCAGCTTCTGCAACCCATCAAGTGTCTTGAATTCTACCCTGCAATTCTCGCCCACTGCGGGGCTCCAGATGAGCAGGGGTTGAGCTCCATTGTTGCTGGAGCGAACATAGGCATTGTCATCCATTTCAACGAGCTGCGGGCGCGTGAGCTTTCCACAAAGGACTTTGGATTGCTCGACGTTCAGCAGGGGTTTTTGGAACCGTTCGTCCGCCACCAACAGGTTGCCGGCGAAAATGTGTCCTTCCCGCTTGTCCACATCCGGACCGGTGCTGGGATGCCAGCCGAAGTGATCCCCGGCGGCGCTTCTCTCGGTCCGCTCAAAAGAGGCGACGGTGTTGACGAAGGTGTTGTGATAGACGCGGACATTGGAGCTGTTGAGCACGCGGAGGCCCTTATCGCAGCGCACAAATACATTGCCGGCACAAACTGCTCCCTTGGAAATCTCGAAGAAGAATCCGTCGATGGCGTCCTGTATCCAGTTGTTGATGAATATCCCGTCGACATTGCCGACGTCATACCAAATTCCATTGGAGTTCGGTTGATCAATGACAAGATTGTCACGGCAGGTCACGCGGTAGGATTGGTTGAAGATTTTCACTGCTGCAGGGTAATAACCGGTGATTTCCTCGATGTTGTTCCGGGCAAAGATGTTTTTTTCCAAAAGACAATCGGATGAGCCGATGACATAGATGCCTTCCGTGCTGGTATCGCTGACAAGACAACGCCGGATGGTCAGCTTGTCGCCGCGAAAATAACCGGCCACGCGGGAACAGTAAGTGATGGTCACATCCTCCAGGGTTGTGCCGACGACTTCTTTGCCAAAAGTGGCGGGCTCGGCCAGACCTTCCGGTTCCTTTCCTTCTATTTCAAGCGCGCGGTAAGCATATTGAGTGAAAGTGATTCCGCGAATCACCGGACCCTTGCCATCGGAGGTTTTCCCATGGCAAGCGCCGGTAGTTCTGACAATGGCGCTGTCGAAGGCGGTGATTTCAACCAGGTGTTTTGTGGGATCGACTCCGATAAAGACGTGGCCGTTTTCATAGTCGATGGAATATGAATGGGCGTTGACTTCGCCCTCCCATCCAACCGTCTTCAACATCTCGTCATCGACAAAGACCATATCGTTGTTGAAACGATAAAGCGGTGTTCGCATGCCCTCGCGGTTGCGTCGCCACCAGTCGGCTGGCTTGGACGGAAACAGGCGCTGCCAGGAAGTTCTCCATACGTTGTTGCGAAGGCCTTCCCACTGTGTGGCGACCTGTGTCCCTTTTAAGATCGGATGCTCATCAGCGTAGGGTTGCATGATGATCCCCTGGTTCAACTTCAGGCCTCCGGTTCGATAAATGCCACCCCGCAATATGATGGCGTCGCCCGTCACCACTCGGGTGATCGCAGCCTCCAAAGTAGTGGGTTGGGCCAGGGTGGTTCCAGGGGCATCAGCATTTCCATCGGGCGCGACATAGTAAATGTGAGCCGCTTGCTTGGGGAGCTCATAGCGCTGCTGGAGCGGCCCGTAAGGACCGCGGGAGGGTTGTGCCAAGCCTGAAGTTACGCTGAGGAAAAGGGTCACAAGGAGGCAGCAAACCAGGGTAGGCTGTTGTTTTCTATTTTCCGCATCAATCGGTCGCAGCCAATAACTGCCATTCCGGGAATTCTTGGGTGTGACACGCCGGTTCATATCAACTCCTTTTTAACTGGACTTTGATTCGGATCGATGCCCCGCGCAGTGACGCTTGATTTCCAGCCACTTGCTCAGATATTTACCGTCACCACGCGACGGATTCGCAGAGAGCGATCTGAAGCCGGCCTTAAAAGGCCGGCCTCTGGGGTTTCAACATTCCGAAGTTGGTAAATTGCGATAGAAAGTTGTCTCCTTCCTTTCCTTCCACTACTTTTTCCTTGCCGGAATGTCTGTCCGGCAGTTAGGAAAAACGGGAAGGCCGACGGAAATCTCGCTCCGGCTGCGAGGCCTCCTCAACTTCGGATTAGGGGGTCTTGTGTAATCTTCGCCGTGTCTGCCGCAACTGCTCCGGAATCGAGCAACGCTCACAAGCGGGATTGTACGCCAAAACGACCTGCAGGACCTGGAGTTTCCACACACGTCTCCCACCAGCGCGGTGGGTTTAGATCTGCTGTGTCGAGATTGATGACCTGCTTTCTTGCCGCACAGTTGGAATGAGGCAGCGGATCGGCGGGTTCTGGTTCCGATTGGTGTGGGAACATGTCAAATTATGCGATCCAACTGCGATTGGTCCGTCGACGGCCGCAGGCTCAGGCGGGAGAAGTTGGCTCATTGAGGAGGGATGATAGTGACACGCATAGCTACCACGTTGGCGGTTTCGGTCTCGCCTGAAAAGTCCAGACTGGACTAAGAATGCAAAGCAGGGTATTCGTAATGAACAAAGTATCGGAGGATGGCGATCAGGGAGGTTCCATGCGACCAATGCTTCGAAGAATTGTTGCGGTGGTTGGGGTGATGATGGCCGCGGCAACCGCGACACGAAGCGCCTGCGCGCAGGCCAAGTACCCCACGCACTGGTGGGCTGCAGTGTCGCGGGAGGGTGCACCCTCATGGGAGATTCTTCCTCAGGAGGCTCGGCCGGGCGAGGTGATCGTATCGAAGCGCCACGAACTGGGACTGCTGTCCAACTTCGCGGCCACGCCGTTCGTCTTCCGCGGTACGCGCTATGCGAGCCTCGAAGGGTTCTGGCAGATGATGTTGTACCCGGAAGGCCCCACGGATCCGCGGGCTACGTTTCCTGGCCTCGAATGGCGGCACACGCGCGAGCAGGTGGCGCAGATGACGGGCTTCGAGGCGAAGGACGCGGGAACGCTGGCCGAGCTGAACATGGAACGGATGGGGATCAACTGGGTGAGTTTCAACGGCCGCCGTTTCCCCTACCGGCCGGAGCAGCCGGGGGAACACTACGCACTCATCGTGGCAGCCACGCGGGAGAAAGTGCGGCAGAACCCCGATGTGGAGAAGGTCCTGCTCGCCACGGGGGACCTTATCCTGAGGCCCGACCACTATGAGGAGGCCGGAGCCCGGGCGGCATGGCACTACTGCGACATCCTCATGCACATCCGCGACGAACTCCGGCGCAAGTAGCTCCACATACCGCTCCGTCTTCCCAAGGCCCCGAACGGTTCAAATCCGTCATCCCATGGATCCGATTTCGCATGATCAATAACCTACGGGCATAAACGGATTGCGGCGGCAGATGCATGTCGGTTCTGATCAGTTTTCTCGAGGATGAACTCTCCCGCTTTGAGGCGGATGTCAGCCTTTCCAACATTCTGATTCGGTAGTTCGATATAGACCACATGGCCAATGGCTGCCACCGCCTGCCACAGGCTGTGAAGCTTGGGATGCAAGGGATTCCCTGCCTCATCTGTTGCCAGGACGATCGCTGTCAGAGATTTCCACAGCTTCAGTTGCCTCGGGGAGAGCCGATCGGTGCGGATGCCGGATGGGTTCGTAGCGGTCCATACTCAAGCGATTCGATGTCTCACGCGGTGCCGCTTGAACATCGGCAATGGCCATCGTAGTCAGTAAGACGGCAAAGAGTGTCGTGATTCATACAATTGATTTGCCTGCCATGGGGCCTCTCTTTCGGCGGCTGTGTTTTTACGCGTTCGGCCCCTTAAAAGGTTTGGGGGACAGGCTACTCAGCCTCGAAATTCCCTGAAATAATCAGGGCTCTCGGGAAACATTATCCGTGATGCCACGGATTGCTCGGATCGTCCTTCCCGGATGCCCACATCACGTCACTCAGCGCGGCAATCATCGCCAGAGGGTGTTCTTCGCCGATGTCGAGCGCGACTTCTATCTCGAACTCCTGCGTAAATACTTCACCCAGTTCCAGGTAGACATGGCGGGTTATGGGCTCATGTCAAACCATGTCGATTTTATACTCATACCGGCGACGCAAGTCTCACTGGCGAAAGGGATTGGGCGGCTGCATAACGATTTCTCGCGCTGGCAGCAAATCCAGCGAAACCTGACGGGACATCTTTGGCAAAATCGTTTCTTCTCCTGCCCACTCGATGAGGACCACTTCTGGAAAGCCTTGCGCTATGCTGAACTGAATCCGGTGCGGGCTGGTTTGGTTCGGAATGCCTGGGAGTGGCCTTGGTCCAGTGCCCGTGCTCATGTGACGGGCATTGACGAAACTGGACTGCCTAGCATGGATTTGCGGAGAACTCGCTTTGACGGGAACCGATGGCAGAGTTTTCTCGAGGAGGAGCAGAGATCAAGGGATGACTCAGGTCAAATCCGGCTGGCAACCAGTACCGGTCGCCCGCTGGGACACAACGACTTCGTTCGGCGGCTGGAGGGGCTGACGGGCAGGTCGTTGCGGCCGAAAAGACGAGGGCCGAGACCTGGCTCAACCAGGCAAGAGGCAGGTTGAATTTCGAGCTTGTGGCGCCTGTCCCCGAAAATAGAAAGTGTTTTTGCTGAATTCCACGGGTGATGGAAAAGTGGAACAAATCATGTGAAGTTCGCGGAGAAGCGACAGTGCGCCAAAACGACGGGTAAGAAGAAATCCAATTGACGAGCGTAAGCAGGGTAGGGGAGTGCGGTCGCCAAACGTGACAGCCCTGTCCACAGCCGATATGTTGCCCTCAGAAATTTCTTAAACGCGCCGAACCTTATGTCCAAACAATCCACACTGGCCGCTGCCAACCAGCTCCCCGTACCAGTAGAGCTGATCGAGCGCCGGATTTATCTCATCCGCGGCCACAAAGTGATGCTCAGTACCCACTTGGCGGAGCTCTATGCGGTTGAACCCCGCGCCTTGGTCCAGGCAGTCAAACGCAATATTGACCGCTTTCCCGAGGATTTCATGTTCCAGTTGAGTGCCGCTGAGTTTAACAACTTGAAATCACAAATTGTGACTTCAAGTTGGGGTGGATTGCGACGATCAACGCCCTATGCCTTTGCCGAGCATGGCGTGGCCATGCTCTCCTCAGTCCTTAACAGCCAGCGTGCCGTGCAGATGAACATCTTTATCATTCGCGCCTTCGTCAAGCTTCGCGAAATGCTGGCCACGCACAAGGACTTGGCACGCAAGATCGAGGACCTCGAGCGCCAACAAAAGGAGCACGGTCGGCAGCTCGCGGCCGTGTACTCCATCGTCAAAAGGTTGATCGAGGTACCCGCCAAACCCAAGAATCCGATCGGATTCAAAACCAACCAGCAGTAACCCTCTTCAGATACGTCTCGTTCAAAATCTAACGGTGGCTACACTTGCCGGATCTGCCACCGTGACTTTGATTCTCGCACATTGCTGGAGGAGCATTACTACCTGGAGCGCTCGCCGCCGCGGAAGTGCCCAAACTGCGGCAAGCAGCTCCGTGATAACGAATACCACCGGTGCTGACCAAAACCTGCGTTTGTATTGTATGGTCAATGGTGGTGTTATTATGTGGCGCGGGACAAACCCTAGTGATCGTCACTTTCTTTCGATCAATTATCAGAAGAGGATGTTCTCCATGAACGAGATCAATGATGCGGTCGGTGAGAAGATCTTCGGATGGACCATCGATAAGGAAAAGGGTACCTACATTGAGCCTGGGACCGAATCGGGGCTAGGCAAACCCTGCCCTGATTTTCTCGTTTATCCAGCAGCCCCAAAGAACTTTGAACGGAGATGTCTAACGGAGGATTTTCTCTGAATATCACGCCTAATCCGGTGAACGCGAAAAAGAAATCGGGCAAGACCTTCACCGCTGTCTTCACCAAGGGGAAAACCCGGGGACGCCCCACCTGTTTTACTTACGTCTTTCATCACGAAAACATGGTTTACGGATGGGCCGTCCATGGATTCTCCCCAGACCTCTCACATCATCCCCTAAAGGGCGCGATGATTGAGACTTATGCTGCCCAAAACTTGCGTCGCATCCTGGATGCGAGCTGGCCGCAGGCACAGCTCTGTTTCTGGAACATCCATGGACGCCACGAGGTGGATTTCATAATTGAAGCAAAAAACCGCTGCATCGCCATCGAAATCAAAGCGGCCACCCGATGGGATAAAAACGACCTGACGGGGCTCAACGCATTCCCGGCAGCGACGAAGGAATGCACGGCGGGAATTCTCGCCTGTAACACGCCGGCCGCAGACAAACTCGGCGAGAGGCTTTGTGCTATTCTGCTCTCATTGCTGTTGTCATGATCATTGGAAAAAGAGGGGTTATCCTACGGGTCCATCGAATTTCCGTCAAAATGAGAATCCGGGAAACGGGTGGGACGTCCCCGGGTTCGGGCACCAACAGCGACGGCAAAGCCCGCGTCATCGGCCTGCCCGATAAGGTGAGGAAGGCGCTAGAATTCCAAATCACCAACGGCTCGCTTTCCAAGACAATTATGCACAACCCGTCGACGAAATGCGGCGCAACCATCGAGGTCGACCTCGGAACCAAATAAACTCTGGACAACGTATCCTGAAACAACAATCCCGGCTCTAGTTCCTGTCCCCGTGCTGATCCCGGAGCTCATTCGCGACAGCGTTCGCACCCACATAGACCAGATAGTCCGTCTGAGGAGAAGCAACTCCAAGCTGCCGTAACATGGTAGTCACTTGACCTCGGTGATATGCCGAATGTATGAGCAAATGATGAACCATCTGGCCGAGACTGTATTCCCACTCGACACCCTCGAAATTGGCGTAGCGCACGCGTCGTTGCTCTGATCCCTCGCACAATGTTCCGAGAGATTGAATTTGTCCGGCTTCGATCTCTGCCCAATACTCACGCACCCTGTCCAACGTCGGAAAGTCCAGCGGATTTGGATATTCCTTGGGTGAGTGACCTTGCCAGCGTTCAAGCCATAGCCACTCGGCGCATACCATGTGTACGAGCGTGTCGCGAATCGAAGCAAAACTGCTGCCCATATTGCGAGTGAACTGCTCAGCGTCAAGTTGAGCAGCAGCATCCAAAATGCGGTGGTTTGCCCACCGGTCGTACTCAATTTCCTGCAATGAAGTAAGAGGCATAACACACCCAGTTTAAGATTCGGTCACAGTAAGCTGCGAAAAAGACTTCTTGGCCTGCAGTATGTTTCTGCTTCACACTCTCAACGGCCGTGGCTTGGCGAGCAGGAGTTCAAAGCCAAGCGTGGGGTCGTATCTGTGGAATGAAGTTTCCACATTAGAAGGTATCATCACGACCGCCAGCGTTAATGTTGCAGCCCATCCTAGTGCCCGCTTGGTTACTTCAGGCTTTTCACCGCACTTGGCGTTGTGGCTTCTAATCCAAAAACTACATTAGACAGATGTGACCCCATCCTCTCGGTGTCTCTGTAAGCCCGTTACGGCTTGAAGCGGAGCTTTGTGGCAGCGACAGAAAGTTTGGCATTCATCGCTACGGCCCTCCTGGCGCCCGTATCCCCTTCCGGTTGGCGCCGCGCCAGAGGTCGTCGAGGACGGGCATCGGATGTGCCGAGACGATACAGGAACGTTCCAGACAGAAGCTCGTGAGCAGAGTTTGATAATCGTCGCCGCTTTGTCGGGCGCGGTTGAGAAGCCGCGCGGCGATGGATACCAGTATTTTCGAAAGGCGATGCAGCATGTGGGGATCAACGGCGTCTTCAAGGTTTGAAAATACCCCGGGGTCACCACCCGCCAATCCACCTCGGGTGAAGCCTGCTCCGGCGGCACCGCCGCCGTCTCGAGGGTAGTCGTTCCCGATCCGCCTTGGCCGCTCAGCGGCAATCCGTTGACTGCTCCGAGAGACTCGACGCCGGGTATTTGGGAGACGCGGTCCATCAATTCGCGGAAAAAGTTGCGCACCTGTTCCGGTTGGCTGTAGCGGGCCTGAGGCAGTACCACCCGCAGCGTCAGGACCCCCCTCAGGTTGAAATCCGGGATCGACGTCCTGAAGGCGCATGACACTTTTGATCAGCAGGCCGGCGCCTGCAAGCAGCGCCAGCGATAAGGCCACCTCCGCGATCACAAAGATGCGGCGCAGCCGCTGGTGACCCATGCCGGCCGTCAAACTGCGTCCACCCTCCTTCAAAGATTCGTGCGTGGCGGATTGCGAAACTTGCAGAGCCGGCACGATGCCGAAAAAGATGCCCGTAGTAAGGGCCACGCTCGTGGTGAAGGCGAGTGTCATCCAGTCCATCTCGGCTTGTGCCAGTCGCGGAAAAGCCTGGCCACCGATACCGGCTATGGCCGAGACTCCGATCTTCGCCAGGGCCACACCGAAGGCGGCGCCGGCTACGGAAAGAAGGACACTCTCGGTCAGCAACTGGCGGATCAGGCGCCTTCGGCTTGCACCCAACGCGATGCGGATGCCGATTTCGCGCTCCCTAGCGGAGGCACGCACCATGAACAGGTTGGCGGCGTTGGCACAGGCAATCAGCAGCACCAGCGCCACGGCACCCATCAACAGCCCAAGTGCGGGCCGGATATCCCCCACAAAGTCCTCGAGAATCGGCCGGATGAGTATATGAAAATTGAAATTCTTATAGGGATAGTTCGGGGCGCCTTCTATGATTTGCTGTGAAACGCGGTCCATGTCCGTCAACGCCTGGGCAAACGTGAGATCCGGTTTGATCCGGGCCAGGCCGAGCAAAAAGTGGTTGCCGCGAAAATTAGGGCTGAGTTGGGTGTTGGTGAAAGCCTGAGGAGTCCAGATGACGGACTGGAAGGGATAGTCAAATCCAGGAGGCATAACACCGACAATGGTGTAAGTGCGGCCGTTGATCTCGATCGGTCTACCCAGGACACCCGGGTCTGCGCCGAATTTCTCCTGCCACAGGCCATGCCCGAGGATTGCAGCTGTGTCGCGGCCAGGCTGCTCTTCTTCGGGAGCGAAGGCGCGTCCGAGCTGGGGTGAAGTGCCTATCAGGCGGAAGAAATTGGCTGAGACGACGGCACCTCCGATACGTTCCGGAGTCTGACCGACCCGGATGTTGTAGCTGGCGCCCTGGACCACGGAGATGTCTGAAAACGCGGACGCTAAACGGCGAAGATCCATGAACTCCGGTGGAGAGAACTGGTTGCGATCATCCGGTATGCCAATGCCGGTGAAGCGTCCGGCAATGGACACAATCTGGTCGGGCTGTGGATAGGGCAGCGGCTTCAACAGTACGGCGTTGATGACGCTGAAAACGGCCGTGTTGGCGCCGATACCCAAGGCCAAGGCCAGAATCACGATGACGGTGAACCCCGGGTGCTTGAATAACAGGCGAAATCCGTAGGTGACGTCGTTGAAGAGAGTCTCCATGCACGCACCCCCGCTTTGTAGGCGGGCATTTGTAAAAACTCGGGGACGTCCCACACGTTATACGAGTGTCTCTGATTTCTCAATCGCAGGAGGAAATGAGGGAACGGGTGGGAGGTCCATATTCCCAACATGCTAGGCGGCAGCGCGGCGATACTCACTGCGCCACCACAGGAGCAGGCCGGCGGCGGCCGCCAGCAGCATGGCAGCGAAAACGGCAGCATCCACCCGATAGGCGGGATGGCGCCACAGCCCAGTCAAGTCCGGGGCAGCCGCAATCCAGCCGAAAGCCACAAGGTAGGCGCCGGCATTCCGCCGCAGCAGCCAGATAAGCCCGCCGAAGGCCGCGAAGCTGACGGCCAGGGTGATAAAGACCAGCGCGAAGCCCACGGGCGTGAGGGCCGCGGCTAGCGCGATGGCGGCGGCGAACAGCGCCGCGACGCCGGCAATGCGCTCGGGCTTGCGCAGCCAGGTGAACGCCAACGCGGCGCCTACACCGAGCGCGGGGGTCAGGACCAGAGCGTAGGTAGCGGTCGAGAGCAACGCCGAACCGGCCGGCCAGAGGTTGTCCAGGCCCTGGCCAACGCTGAGTGTCACAGTCGGGCGAGGCGCCGGAATCAACGCGGCGACGGCGGCAGTCAGGCGGGTGATGCCCAGGTATCCAAACGCTCCGGCCGTTCCCCCCAGCAGCGCATCGCGCAGGTATCCGGCGCGCCCGGCATTCCGCTCGGGCAGCAACGGCACCGCACCGTATTCCCGGCAGAGGAGGGTGTCGGCCATCAGCGCCAGCAGACCAACCGCCAGCGTGCCCATGGCCGCCAGCGCCAGCAGGCTCACCTGCTGCATCACGGCAGTCTCCCAAGTGACAGCGGTGTTGTATTCAGCCGCCCAGGCGGGCGAGCCCAGTATGCCGCGGAAGAAGACGAGCAGGGCAGCCGCCAATCCTATCAGTACGTACACACGGCCGCGCGAAGGGCCCTGCCCCAGCCGTTTGATGAACAGCCCCAGGGCGATGCAGCCCAACACCAGAAACATCAGGACCGCAACAAAAGAGGTGATGCGCATGCGGCTGAACTCGCGTTCCCAGGTCTCGGGCACCTTAACGCTATGCTCGGGACCGCTGATCACGTCGCCGATCAGTTGCACGCGAATGCGCTCGCGCGCTTCACCGGCAAGCGGCTCGCGCGCTTCCCAGACAAAGGTGTAGTCGTTGCGCGCGGGGCGCTTCTCCAGGGTGGACTCGAGCAGGTTGTAACTGCGCGTGGCGACGCCGCGCCCGGTGAGAAACTCCTCGGCACGCTCCCGCGCCTCGTCCAACGAGAGGCTGGCGCCGGGCGCCTTCTCGTCCTGGATGTAGATGACGTGCGGCTCGCCGCCGTCGGGCGCCATGCGAACCCGGTACTCTTCCTTGCGGAGCGGCTGGAAGAAACGTGTTTCCCAGGCGGCCAGGCGGAGGTGGCCGTCCTGGTAGATGCGGTTGGTCCCTTTGACTCCCACCTGGCGGCGCAGGTACTCGACCGCCGGGACGGCTGACTGGCCCGTGATGGTGACCACACGGAAGCGTTCCATGTTCACCCCGCGTTTCTTCAGTTCCTGGCGCGCAGTCGCCTCGGCCTGGCTGCGTCCCGCGGTGAAACGCACAAAATCACCGACCGAAGGAGTCTTCACCAGTGCCAGAACGCCGAGCCCGGCGAATGCGGCGAGGGCCGCGGCGCGCAGCCGGTGAGGCGGAATGGCCTCGTAGGCCGCCGCCGGAGCCGCGGCCGGCGCGGCGGCGGGCTCGGCCCGCTGCGCCGCCTGCAGCTCCGCCCGGCGTTCTTCTTCCGTCTCCTCAACGAAGCCGCGGTGCTGGAAATAAAGGACGACGCAAACCACCAGCGGGATCAGGACGGCGTCGGCCACCAGCACGCCTGAAATGCGGTAGAAGAGGCTGTCCGAGCGGATCAGAAACAAGCCGATGAGAAGGGCATCCACGGTGTAGTGCCAGACCAGGGTTGCCAGAATGCCGAAACGCAGCATCACCCACCCGGCCAGAATTCCGATGAGGCCGACTTCCACGCCGCGGATCCAGGCGGGCTGCTGAGGGTAGGTACTGTGTAGAAAGCCCCAGATGAAAGCGGGAATGATGATGGCTACCCAACGCGATTTCAGCCATCTCTGAAGCAAGGGGATGGCGAAAAACCGGAAACTGAACTCCTCCGAAGTCGCGGCAAACAGGGAGGTGGCCAGCGGCGCCAGCCAGGGAAGCGGGGTGCTGAGCGTGTTGTCGTATTTGATTTCCAGCGGCGACCAGGCGCCGAACTTTCTGGCGATCAGGTAAAACAATACGGTAGCGCCGATGTGGAAGGCGGCCATCCCATAGCCGGTCAGCGTGGAGAAGAAAAACTCGCGGGTGCGCAGACCGGAGAGCGTAAACAAGCGGGCCAGCGGCAGGCGCGAGGGTACCACCTCGCCGTAGAGCGGGCTGCCAGCCCCGGCCGTGAGCGCCACCCAGAGGCCCAGGATTACGCCGACGAGGATAGCCCCGGCAATGATCATGCCGAACATCGTCGAATACGGAGTATTGGAAGCCATGTCGGCGACTGCCAGCGGGAATTCGTTGACCGTTTCCAGCGCCATGACCAGGCCGGCCAGCCCGCCGATCAGGGATGCGGCCTTCCAGGCGATCTGCTTCTTGCGAGCCCGTTGGACCAACACCACGATGGCCACCACCAGCAGCGGCACGTAGAAAGCCGTGGCGATGAGGGTTAGTTGGGTGTTGCGCGAGCGCATGCGCTGGTAATCGCGCGTCCACTGCTCGGGGATCTTCAGGAATTCGCGGAACTCCCCCACCTGATGGCCCTGCAAAGTGACCGCCATGCGGAAGGTGGCGTCTTTGATTCGAAATCCCTTGCGCTCCCACGTAAAGCTGTAATCATAGCGATTGGGCCGTTCCTTCAACACGTCCTGAACCAGCGTGTAGTCATCCAGCTTTACGTCCTTCTGTGTGCGCAGGAAAATCTCGGCGAGGCGCTGAGCTTCTTCCTTGCCCAGCCGCGCACCCGGCGCCTTCTCGTCGACCAGATGCTCGAAGGAAACCAACTCTCCGGTCGGGTCGAGATAGACGCGCACCTCTTCTTTCTCGGGCGGATTGAAGCGGCGTACCTTCCAGCGCCATACCCCCACCTGGGTGGACATCAGCCGGTTGGCTTCGTCGAGCGGCAGCTCTCGCTCGAGGTAGGTCTTGCTCTCCTCGTCGGGAGCGAAGATGATGTTCTCGCGGAAGCGGTCGGGATTCAGGCCGCGCAGGCGCATCCAGGCCGTGGCGCGCTGCCCAATCTCGTCGCGCGTCAGTTTCAGGTCGATCGAGGCTTCCGGAAAGGCTTTACGAAAATAGCGGACGCTCACGAACGCGCCCAGCAAGCCGAGCAGCAGGAAGATCGCGGGCCATTTCCAGTCCTCGCGTGTGGCTTTGACAATCCGCATACTATCGGAGTCCTTTCAGATCCTCTCGCATCTGGAGGCCAAGCTCGTCGATCTTGTCGAGCAGGTTGGTGTCGGTAACGCCGTTGATGCGCTGGGCCGAAACCAGCCGGCCGCTTTCCACCTCGATGATCTCGGTCTTCATGATGATCGAGCCGGCCAAGCTGAGGATCTCACCGTGAACCATGTAGCGGGCGCCGGCACGACGGGCCACCTCGGTGGCGACGGCGCGGTCCAGCCTGGGCATCTGCTTGTTCATGGCGGCCAGCACATCGAAAAGCCGCTGCGAGCTGACCAGCTGGACATTGGTGACGCCGCGGGCCAGGTCGACCGTCAGGAGTTCGGTGGCACCCTGCCCATAGCGCTCGAAGCGATCCTCGCCGGCGCGGTTCTCGAAGTTCATGATGGCCAGCGAGGGTTTGCCGGCGGCTGCCGCGCCGGAGGCGGATGGCGCGGCCTTGGGCCCGAACAGCACCGTGGCGCCAACGCTGGCGGCGACCAGAACCACGATGGCCGCCAGCACTAGCAGAATGCTCTGCCACGCCCGCGGGCGCCTGGCGGCGGCCGCCGCTAATGCCGCCGTGCTGCGCGATCCGGTTTCCATTTCGCGCCGCAGCGCCTTCAGGTCGGTCAGCATGTCGCTGGCGTTACTGTAGCGCTCGTCGGCCTCCTTGCGCATCGCCTTCAGCACGATGCGCTCAAACTCGGCCGGCAGGAGCGGGTTCAGCCGCGACGGCGGGGTTGGATCCTTGTGCAGCACCGCGTCGATTGCCTCGACCGCGCTTCGGCCGGTAAACGGAAGATGTCCGGTGGAGACCTCGTACAGCACCACGCCGAGGGAGAAGACGTCGCTGCGTGCGTCTACCTCGCGGCCCAGCGCCTGTTCGGGCGACATGTAGGACGGCGTGCCCATCGAGATGCCGGTGCCGGTTACGTCCGAGGAAGTCAAATCCCCGGCGGCCACCGCTTTGCGCACCTGTTTGGCCAAGCCGAAGTCCATGATCTTGACTAGCCCACGCTCGGTCAAAAGAATGTTGCTGGACTTGATATCGCGGTGCACGATACCGGCGCGGTGCGCTTCGGCCAATCCCTCCGTCGCCTGTACCGCACAATCCAGCAGCAACCTCATGTTCGTCTGCAGGTCGGTGTGAGCGCGCAGAGTCTGGCCCTGCAGGTACTCGAGCACGAGGAAAAGCTGACCCTGCTCCTCCCCGATGGCGTGTACCGTGCATATGTTGGGATTCGACAGCGCGGAGGCGGACTGCGCTTCGCGCACAAATCGCAGGCGTGCGTCGCGGTCCTTCACCAGGTCGGGGTGGATGAGCTTGATAGCCACGGTGCGGTGCAAGCGCTCGTCTTCAGCGCGATACACCACTCCCATTCCACCTTCACCCACCTTCTCTTCTATGCGGTAGTGCCCTAATAGTTGGCCAATCATTGGCTTCGGGACAGCGCACATCCTAGCGCAAAACAGTGGCGAGGGACAAGAAAAAGCACGTCAATATCAAGGATTTTGCACCGAAATAGCGGACGCTTACGTGGAGGGACAGTCGGGGAAAGCAGCGTATCGCGGAGCTTTCTGTCGCTCAGAAACCGATTTTGGCCCTGCAATTCGCTGCCTGTCCTGAGTTCTCTCCCGATTTTCTTCCTTCCGCGGTAATCTCTCAGAAGGTGTGAAAAGAAACAGTGGGCAGTCTCACGTGCCATGTGTTTGTCCCTGTAAATGCTGAGCTGATCCTTGGCGCTTTGAGACAGTCCGTTATTTTTTACGGCTGGTGCACGATTGATTCGCCGCGCGCCTTGCGCTACCATTAGCGCGCTCGGGTTCCTCGAATTGCTGCGTTCTATTCAAGAAGGGGACGATACTTGGGACGGGCGCACCCGCACCGGGTTTTCATCTGATTGTGGTGTGGCGTGCGCGGATCCAGCGGTTCGCGGGAGCGGTTGCAGCGCGCTTTATCCGCGGCAAGGCCGTCGCTGGGCGACGTCAAGCAGGGGTCGGAATCCTGTGGCGATATGCACTTTGTCGCGCCTACACGAGGTTCCGTTGAAGGGTTCGAGTGAGGTCAAACACAATTCGCAGAGGCAGGAGAATGAGCACGGGAGTCTATAGACGCGCGTCGCGGGTTTACGGCGTCCTGGTTTTATTTGCATTCATCGCCGGCGTCATTGCGATGCCGGCCCAGTATCGTCAGCCGAAGGCCGCCGACTACATCAAAATCCTGGAGGACCCGCACCGCATCGACCGGCTTATGCCTCCCGAGATCATCCGCAAGATCGGTTTCAAGCCGGGTCAGGTGGTGGCGGACATCGGCTCGGGGTCCGGCCTATTTACGCGACCCATGGCGCGGGCCGTTGAGCCTAGCGGGAAGGTCTACGCCGTTGATATCGATAGGGACCTGCTGGCCCACGTCGCCCGGACGGCGGCCGACCAGGGTATTCGAAACATCACTACCGTCCTAGCTCCCGAAGACTCCCCGTCCCTGCCCAAGGGCTCGCTGGATGTCGCCCTGATCTGCGACACTCTGCACCACATCGCGCAACGGCAAGTTTACCTGCAGAACCTGCGGGAGTGCCTGAAGCCGGATGGCCGGCTCGTGATCATCGACTTTTCGACCGGTTGGCCGGCGGGCCACGAGTCGCTGCACTTCACGATGGAGGAACTCGCCGGCTGGATCCGCGACGCGGGTTATGTGAAAGTGTCGGAGTTCGAAGACATCGAGGGCAACTTCTTCCACATCTACAAGCTTCGCTGACCGGGAGAGCCGTATGACGGGTGGCCCCTGGCTCACGGTTCTTCGTTTTGACTTTGTCTGCAAAAAGATCGCAGCCCCTCAGTGAAATGTGGTTAGAATCGGACAACTTTGGCGGAGGAGGATGCGAGCGTCCGGATGGAGTTCGCAGCTACTCTACGACTGGAACCCGATAGGATGAGATTGTCGGCCTCAGGGGGCAGCAGCCGGAGAGCTATCGCGGTTCTTTTTTCTTGCTGTTCTCCTTGTGTTGTCCAGCCATGCCTTCACCGTTGGGCTTATCTCCGGCGGCCGGGTCAATTGGGGCCAGGGCCGGCGTACTCGCACTTGGAATTGTCGGCCTTGACAAAATAGGATTTGAAGTTACGTGCCTTCGGATCCATGCATCCGACGAGGTTTAGGAGTTCTACTCTGCGATACTCCATCGGATGGCTTTCGGCTTGCAGCGCAATGTAGCCTTCCGTGAGCGGCTTCCCATCCTGCTTCACAGCCGGATCAAAATGAGTCACGGCCCCGCCTCCAATCTGAGGCTTCGAGTATTCCAGAACGGTCTCTCCCTCAACGATATGGCGGATTGTTTCATCCCCCAGCACGACAGCTTCAACCCGAACCCACTGATCCCCATGATAGGTCTTGGAACTGGACTGGAGGCAGTGTTCGGTATAGAGCTTTCCTTTGTATACCACGTGGGTACCGGGCGTGCACAAGTTCGCCGTCGGACGGTTGCCCGTGCCGGCGCCTCCGAGGAGCTGCACCTCGATGGAGATCGGGAAGTCCTGGTCTTTCAGCATGCTTTGCGCGGATTGGGAGTGAACCATGATCCCGCTGTTGCGAAATCCCCAGTTTGGTCCCCCAGGAGTCTGGTCCCCGAGAAAACGGTATTCCACGGCGATGATGTAGTGGGAGAATTTCTGGCGGTAGAAGATGTGGCCAAACCTTGAGTCAAACTGCTGGTACTTGTCGTAGGCTATCTTCAGTACGCGGTCCTGTACCCGGAAGGTGTCTCCATAATTATCGTTGAGGTCGTAGCCGCTGATCTTCACATCCCAGTCCTTGAGATCCTTGCCGTTGAAAAGCTGCACCCATTCTTTTTTATCGGGGTCATTCTGGGCGGCGGCACTGCCCGCCCCGATCTGCAGCATCAGAAGGAAAACCAACAGGCCGTTCGTGCCCTGCATCCGCCTTGTTTTGCCGCTGCCGAAAGCGCTCTTCCATGACATGATCCTCTCCTCCATTGCCCTGGCGCCAAATATTATCATCAAACCAACGAAATCCCGCACGGAGCGAGGTTATTTCAGGTTTAGGTTTGGGGGACAGGCCACCCAACCTCGAAATATCCTGAAATAGTCAGGGCTCTCGGGAAACAATATCCGTGATGCTACGGATTGCTCGGATCGTCATTCCCGGTTGCCCACATCACGTCACTCAGCGCGGCAATCATCGCCAGAGCGTGTTCTTCGCCGATGCCGAGCAAGCTCCCCAGAAGCCGGAAAGTCGAAGAGTGTTCACGACAGATGGGTGATGCCATCTAGAATGAGGCCGATCACAGTTATGCCGACCAACGTTGTTGACGATACCTATGAACAATGCTACTCTAATATGTGTTAACCCTTTGGGTTAATAAATCCTTTTAGAACTGCTAATGGAGATCACATTCGCATGGACCAAGCTGGAGAAGGAATGCAATGAGGAAAAGCTATTGATCCGGCGGCATGGGCCGGAGCGTGCGAAGCTGATTCGCCGGCGTCTGGATGAGATTCGAGCGGCAGACTCGCTCGAAGTGTTAGGCAGGTTGCCCCAGGCACGATGCCACGAGTTGAAAGCGGATCGGGCCGGCCAGATTTCCGTGGGTCTCAAGCATCCATACAGATTGTTGTTTGAGCCGGCGAATTAGCCGGTTCCGCGCAAACCTGACGGTGGGCTCGACTGGGCGAAGATAACCGCAGTTCGGATATTGGAAGTGGAGGATACTCATGGCTAGCAATAGCGCCAATCGCTACCTTCCTGACCGTGTTTCACCGCCTGGTGAAACCTTGCTAGAAACCCTGGAGGCCCTCGGGATGTCGCAGGCTGATCTTGCTGAAAGAACGGGGAGGCCGCGAAAAACGATCAACGAGATAATCAAGGGCAAGGCTGCAATTACCGCCGAAACCGCTCTGCAGCTGGAACGCGTGCTGGGTATTCCGGCCGGTTTCTGGATTAACCGTGAACGACAATATCGAGAGTCGCAGGCTCGCTACGAAGAGGCCAATCGTCTAATTGCAGACAAAGCGTGGTTGCGCTGCTTTCCTATCCGGGAAATGGCGCGGTGGGGATGGATTGTCCGACATAAGGAACCGGTACAGCAGCTCCGTGAACTGCTGAACTTCTTCGGAGTGGCATCTCCGCGGCAATGGAAAGGATTGTGGACTGAGACCTGCGTGTCGTTCAGAAAATCGGTAGCGTTTGAGTGCAGCACCGGGGCGCTGACAGCCTGGCTGCGCCGTGGTGAGTTGGAAGCCCGATCGATCAAGGCCAATCCATACAACGCAGATCGCTTTCGGGGCATTCTCGCGGAAGCCCGAAAACTGACTAGCGAGCCACCGGAAAAGTTTCAGGCAGAACTTGTTCGTCTATGTGCCGGAGCTGGGGTGGCCCTGGTTTTCATTCCAGAAACTCCGAAAACTAGAGCGAGTGGAGCTACCCGGTGGATTTCTCTGGCCAAAGCTCTTATCCAGCTAAGCCTTCGCTATAAAACGGACGATCAGTTGTGGTTTACATTTTTCCATGAAGCCGGCCACATCCTACTGCATGGCAAGCGAGAAATTTTCATTGAAGGCGTGAACTCGTCTGGTACCCCTGAAGAGGAAGCGAACAGGTTTGCAGCGGACCTCTTAATTCCACAGGCAACGCTTCACGACTTCATTGACACCGGCGAGCGGAGCAAGCGGTCGATCAAGCGCTTCGCGCGTCAGATCGGGGTTGCGCCGGGAATTGTCGTCGGCCGACTTCAGTACGAGGGATACATCCCCCAAAGTCACTGCAATAACTTGAAACGGCGATTCGTCTGGGTCGTAAAAGCCAGCGACAAGTCTCTGACGCCGCGAACGAATTGCGCGCAGTAGCTGATCATCTTGAAATAGGGGACGCTACAGTATTTCTCCTGCGGCGGTGCGATGATGGCTGTGAGATCGCCAAGTGCCACGAATAGGCAGGGTAGCGATCCCGCGAATTCTCCGTCATCTCACCCGACGGGGCAATCGCCGCGAAGATTTTTTAAGCGCTGACGACCGCCAGCGGTTTCTTCAACTGCTATTGGCGTATTCAGCGAAGCGCGGGTTGGAGACGCTGGCTTACTGCCTCGTGACAATCCATATTTACCTCGTGTGTATCCCGGCGCCTGCGGGTTCGCTTTGGCTGGTGATGAAGCCCCTGGATCTGCGGCATGCGCAACATGTCAACTGGAGACACGTAATCAGCGGGCGTCTATGGCAGGGGTGATTTTTCTCCTGCCCGCTGGATGAAGAACATCTGTGGGTGGCCATCGGCTATGTGGAAGGAAATCCCCTGTGAGCGTGGATTGTGCGCGGGGCGGAGAACTATGTCTGGAGCAGCGCGGCGGCGCATTGCGGATTGCGCGAAGACCCGGTGCTGTCGTACCTGCCGAAGGGAAGCCCGAGGCCGGAGGAGTGGTTCGCATGGCTGGCGGAAGGAGACCATGCAAAGATGCTGGCGACACCTCGCCTGAACACCCGGAGGGGAAGGCCCGCCGGAGGGAAGCGGTTTATAGCGGAGTTGGAATCGCGGTTGGGACGGAGGCTGGCGCCAAACGGATCGGCCGCCCAAGAAAGAGCACTTCCAGGCTCGCCAACAATAAAACACAGGGTAGCGTCCCCTATTTCCGCGGCGGCCGAAGGGGATGATGGGCAGATCGTTGCGGCCGGAAAAACGAGGACCGAGACCTGGCTCAACCAGGCAAGAGGGAGGTTGAATTTCGAGGTTGTGGCGCCTGTCCCCGAAACTTCGGCCAGGTACCCGTCCGGACGAGGAGCGCCCGATCACCAGCGCAATCTCGAGCGGCAAACCCAGTCCCCCAATTTGCATCCTGGCCTCTCCAGTTTCCCCGCGTGCCCCTGGATAGAAATGCTTATTCATCCTACGCCTCCAATGCACGCCGCCTGATCCAGTGCCAGACTTCGGCGCCCGCCAGCAGGAGCAACATCCATTCCAAGGGGGCTCTATAGTGCGAAACGTAGCTGACGACGTAATAGATGAGCGGAAACGTCGCCAGGGGAATCAGCAGCGCCGCCCGTTGCGGAATGGTCAGCGCCGGGATCGCGCGTCTCAAACCGAGCAGCGCCAAGATCGTCACCAAGGTGATTGCCGCGGCTTTCAACGGCTGGCCCAAGGGCCCGCACCAGAAGTGAACAACGCGCATCAGCGTGAGGCGCAGGAACTCAGCCGGGTGATTCCTGATCCACTCCAGCGCCTCGTTCCTGGCCTGCCGCATGTACTCTGCTTCCCCTAGATCCCGGACCTTCCGCGCTTCCTCCAGGCTCGCGCTGGGGTGCCGGAAGACCGCGTCCCGAGCCCTGGTTACATCGATGTCGGCGTCGGCGCCGCCGTGATTGGCAAGGCGCAGTTCCAGGCCGAAATTGCCCCGAATGAACAGGAGTTCGTGGAAGGCCGTGTAGTTCCGCCACGCCCATGGGATGCAGGCCAGTATGGCCCCCAAGGCGATGCACGCGAGAGGGAGCCACTTCCTACTCCACGCCAACTCGAATGCCATCCACCCCAGCAGCACTAGCAGTAATGGGGGCGACAAATGAAGAGCCGCGCCGCACCCCATCCCGAGCAGGAACGAACGGCCGGCGGAGCTGCATCCCCCGGTCCATCGACGCAGGAATGCGACGGCCATAAGACCAAGTGCAATGGCCGGGAACGGTTGGTCATCGCCGCCGATGATCTCCCCGACGCCCTGTTGGGGAATCAGGGCGCCGGCGATGCCGCCGAGCATTCCTGCCTGCGCGCCCAATCCCAGCCGACTTCCCAGCCAAGGCAACATGGCATACAGCGTCGAGTATGCCGCGATGGCCAGCAGGCCCCGCACATATCCCGCGGTCACCGTCACTCCGAACAACCGGTAGATCAAACCCAGAAGGCCCGCGTAGACAGGCGTCGGGTGCGCCGTGAGACCAGTCGGAATCATGTAGGGATCCGCGAACCGTCCGCTGCGGGCTAACGACACCGCAACCCTACCAATTTCTCCGCGAGGGCGAAGATAGTCGCGCGGGAGCATCCATGAGGCCAGAAACACGCCTCGGATAGCGAACGACAGGACAAAGATGAAAAGGAAGATTCGTCCCGGCGAGCGGACGATCCAATCCGCCGCTTCCCGCATCAGCGTATGGTCGGAATGAGCTGTGGTTTTGCTTTGCAGGCTGCCCATGATGCCTCCCAGCTTCCCAGCGGTCAGCCGCTTTCCCAAATGCTAGATGCTTTGCACGCCTGCCTTTTTCAGGAGCGCCTGGAGGTTGCCCGCAAGGATCTTGCGCTTCTGGTCTTCCGTGATGAACGCGTTTTTGACCCGGGCGATGACCGTGCCGGGATCGTTGATAGAAAAATCTGAACCGAACAATACCCTGTCGGCACCGATTTTCTTCACGGCGTATTCCAGCATGCCCATCCGGTCGTGGCCGTATCCCGACGTGTCGAGATAGCAGTTTTGATTCTGGGCCACGAGATCGATCCTTTTGAAAATGTGATCGTGCTCGTGGTCGTCGCCGAAGTGCGGGAAAACGATGGTGGCTTGAGGATAATTCCGGACGATGTGCTCCATCTCCTCGAGTTCCGTATGAACGTCCAGGATCATTCCCAGCTGGACCACCTGCCTCACCAGCAACTCGAACTCCTTGATGCTGTACCGGTAGGAAGGCTTCATGTAGTTGCACAGCTCTCCCACCCAGATGAAGCCGAACTGCTTCCGGCAGGTCTCCATCTCTCGGAGAGCCTCGTCGATGAAGAGAGGGTTAACCACGCAGGCTCCGAGGAAGCGCCCCTTGTACTTCTCGACGTAGCGCGCGACCTCACGGTTGCCGGCGACGAATTCCGCAGGGGTACCGTTATGCTGGCAGCGCTGCGAATTGATGATCCCGCGGTCGACGCCTGTCTTGTCCAGGTAGGCGACGAACTCCTCGAAGGTTTTGGTCACGGGGTGCCACTGCCAGAGCTCTCCACTCTCGGCTGGGCAGTGCAAGTGCGCGTCGAAGATCAGCGGCCGGCCGCGCGATTCCTTTTTGTTCTTGGGTGGCTGAGTGGCCGGCTGCTGCTTCTGCGCGCCGGCGCGCGGTTCGGCAGCCGCAGCGAAGGCGGCGGAAAGGGCCAGGGCGCTCTTCTTGAGAAACTGCCGCCGCCGGCTGGGGGTATAGGGATGAGGATGAAAATGGCTCATGGGATTCCTTCTTCTTTGCAGCGCTACTTCGTCGGAACAATGCCGGGCACCCAGCGCACGGCATTTTCGTAATAAAGCTTGTGCAGGACCTGTTCCGGCAGGGCCAGGCCGCGGAACTTGCGCCCTTCCGCTTCGACTTCGCCGTCAGTCGCGAAATACCTGTAGTCCCGGCCGTACTCGGCCTCCCACTTCTTGATTGTGCTCGCCGTATCCTCCCATTCCATGAAGACCAGATCGGTAGCATACAGGATCCGGTCCTGGTACTTGATTATGAAGGCGCGGACCTTGTCGCGCGGCTGCAGCATCAGGTGGAGAACCCGCGCTGCCGTGTCCACGGCAAAGTTCGGATACCGGTCGAACCGCTTCGTGATATCGTCCACATCTTCTTCCATGCTGCCCAGGTGGCAGCCGACGACACGAAGTCCCGGGTTGCGGGCAATCATGCGATCCCGCGCGGCCAGAATTTCCTCCTTCGTCGGACTGCCGGGGCGTCCATACATGTGCCATGCGGGGGCGTTTTTGTAGTACCCGTAATCCGGATCGGAAGGATCGAGCGGCCGCCAGGCACCCATGGGTTCGGCAATATGGGCATACAAGGTCTTGTTCCGCTTTGCGACCAGCCGGAATATCGGATCGAAGACCGGGTTATCGGGCATCAGGTATGCTCCGCTGCGCGACTTCAGGTTCATCCCGATACTCTTGTAAATTTTCACTGCGAGGGCGCCGTTCTTGAAGGTCTCTTCGAGCTGGGGTATGACCTTCGCGGCATAGCCCGGGGTCTCCCAGTCCTCGGGGTCAAAAGTGGAACACCAGTCGATACGGCCGCGGCTTTCGCGGTACAGGCGCAGCGCCGTTTCGTGCTGCGGCGCCACCTGCTCGTAACCGCGTTCGTATTTGTCCACCACACAGATGTTGAGCGCGCGGATATTCAGGCGCTCGAACATGCGCACAAATTCCGGCGCTGTGTTGAAAACGTGAGCGTGAGCGTCGATTCTTTCCATTTTGGGCCCGGCGGCATGAAGCTGCCGGCCAGCCGGTCCTCCGGGAGCAGAGAGTTGGAATAACATCCACATTCCTACAGGAAGTAGCCACATCTTTTTATAAAAGCGCATATGTCTCCCATCGTGCGGAATTGGGAAATGGATACACTTGTGTTGTGCAACAAAAGGCCGGCCAACCAGCACAGCCGGTTCAGGCAATACTTGCAGACAATTTCCGCAAAGAGAGCTGAGGCAAAATCAGGGATTTCCATAATCGATTCCACACGCCGTCGCTATCGAACATCTGCGCTCGTGATCTGGCTCTCGCCACTTGGCATCACTATCCAGCGATTGTGGCCGACCAGCAATCAGCCGCGGTCAAGTTGCCAGGACAGATGCCGGGGGCGTTGCGGCAGGCTCTATGCGGTCAGCGGAAGCGGGATCCTTTCCACTCTTGTTTGATGTATCCGGAAACCCAGTATCCCAGGGCCATGATGGTAAGCACGGGATTAAACCCGCCGTTCGTTACATGGAGGCTTCCGTCCGCCAGGAACAGGTTTTGGATATCGTGTACCTGGCCGTATCGGTTCACAACAGATGTTTTGGGATCGTTTCCCATCCGGCAGGTTCCGGCTTGGTGAGCCGAGGCAACGACGGTCCTGCCCGGCACCGATCGCCACGTTTTTGAAGCGCCGGCTTCCTTTAGCCAGGCTTTAGCCTTCGAAGACACGAACTGGCAGGCTTCGATGTCATGTGGATGTCTCTGGCCGGAGATTCGTGCCACCGGTATGCTCCAGAAGTCTTTTACGGCAGCATCCACCTCCACTCGGGAATCAAACACCGGCATTTCCTGCACTGGTCCGTGGATTCCGATGAGCCGCTTGAAGTAATGCCGCTGGAAATCCTTGTGGGCTCTCCCCCAGGTGGGTTCCTTCGGTGGGCGCCGGCGGGTAAACGCATAGGGAAGGCAGATGAATTGGTTGCACAAGTATCCGCCCCCGCGCAATCCTTCGTTGCCGTGGTTGAAATCACAAATGGCGATCTGTGCGCCCGGCCCGACGTCGTCGTAGAGCTCTTCCTCGAAAAGGCCGTAGGCACCGGTGTAGGCGTGATCCTGCAAGTTGCGGCCGACCCAGTCGTAGCGATTGCCGGCCCCGTTGGGGAAGAGGCGGGAACGCGAGTTCAGCAGGAGCCGGGCTGTTTCAATGGCGGCGCAGCAGACTACCACCAGATCGGCGGTTTGAGTACGCGCCCGATTCTTCGCATCGAAGTAACGGACGCCCCGGGCGCGGCCGCTGTCGTCGATGATTACCTCACTCACCACGGCGTGAGTCTCAAGCCGGCATTTGCCCGTAGCCAGCGCCGCGGGGATCACCGTGTTGTGGGTGCCGTTCTTGGCGTTCACCTCGCAGGCAAATCCGCTGCAGTAGCGGCAGCGGATGCAGGCAGGCCGGCCGCCGTAAGGCACGGTGTTCCGGAGCATCGGGATGGGGAAAGGGTGCCAGCCGAGCCTCTTTGCCGCGGGTTCCAGGCGCGAGGCAACCCGATTCCATGCAGGGGGCGGCATGGGCAGAGGCTTGCGCCGCGCCGGCGCGAAGGGATTGCCGGCGTCACTTCCCGACACGCCGATCTCCCATTCCGCCTTCTCGTAGCAAGGCTCGAGATCGTCATAGGAGATGGGCCAGTCTTCCAGCGTGGATTCCTCGGGGGTGCCGTAAATCGAGCGCATGCGAAAATCCTGGGGCATGAACCGCCAGGCCATGGCCCCATAGGTGGCGGTGCCGGAACCTACGGCGGCGCCGATCACGCCGTAATTTCCGTCTGAAGGCCTGACCGTGCGCCAGGCACCGCCGCTGTCGCGAATGACCCGGCAGTGCCTCTCGTCGTCCGGCCCGTATGCATTGCGCAGAACGCCATAAAACTGCGCGCTCAGCTCGTCGTGATCTCCTTCCTCGAACGCCGGCCATCCGCCGCGCTCTAGGAGGGCGACGCTGAGCCCAGCTTCGCTCAGCTCTTTCGCAACCACACCGCCGCCGGCACCAGCGCCCACTACAACCGCATTCACGTGACCATCGGGCATACAGGGCTACTCCCGTTGACCTTTGCGGAGGAATACACAACAGCACTCCAAAAGCGAGGAGACCCGGTAGAGCTCATCGTGGTGCCGAATTTGGCTCATTTTGAAGTGATCGCTCCGGGATCGGCCGCATGGCCCGAAATCGAGAAGGCCGTCTTCTCAATGTTAGATCCGAAAAGAGACACTTCCAAGCAGCCGTGCGATGAATGAATCACACCGCAATTCCTGAGCGTCCGGGTCTCCATAACTCTTGACCGGCCAGGCGGAAGCGAAAGCGCCGCCTGCCTCACTTGAGCGATGGACGTAACTACTTTGCCCTCTTGGCCGTGAACTCCTGCGCCTGGCCCTGCCCACCTTCGCGCTGGCTCGTGAACTTTATCTCATCGCCGGAGACTTTTCCTTTGTAGTTGATCTTCACCTCGCCACTCTGTCCCTGTCTCACTACGGTGAAGGAAATCTCATCTCCCTTGACCTTGCCGTCCGAGATCTGAAGCTCGCCCCCGCGACCTCCCGAAAACGTGCCGGTCAGCTTGTCACCGTCAACCTTGAAGGTGAATGTCTGCGTCATCGTGTTCCCGCCGCGGCCCTGAACTTCAGCGGTCCACTTTCCGCTGACATCCGCGGCGCAAACCAATGCAACCATGGCAAATGCAAAAATCGTGAAAAGAATCATTCTGAACTTCATCTTGCTGTCTCCTTGTCTGATTTAATGTCCGAAGGGGTGCGAAGACCTCTCCAGAATAGGGCCTGAGGATACCAATTCGGCCTCTCAGACGCAACGTGCGAATAGGACTGAATCCGACCAGGAAAAGATTGGCATTCGAAACGGTCCTGTCTTTTAGTGCATTCAATGCGCTGCGCTGGGGTGGAATTCTCCTGGATTTTCGGAGGGAGTTTCTCCGCTGAAGAGTTGTTTGCCGGCTAGCGATTGTCGTGACCGGGCTGCACCTCGGTTGCCTGCAGGGCTTCGACCAGCAGGTTGCAGTTTTCTTTAACCTGTTCCCGGTATTTCGGGAACATTCCGATCACAAAGCAGTCGTTCGGCTTGGCATGGCTCGCAGCCAGGCGAAGAGCCGCCAGCATGCGACCGGGGCTGTCGCAGTGCCGGCCGGCTCCGTAAACCTTGAAGATCAGACACTGCCTGGAGGTTTGGCGAACCCTTGTGAGCATTTTCTCGCGGTCCGGATCCCAGAACAATTCCCCGTTGACGGGGCCTCCAGCCAGCTTCTCGGCTTCCTCCTTGCTCCGGCTCAGGTTGTAAAGGCAGGTCATATAGAAATCCAGGTCCCAGCCCTTCGATTCGACGTAATCGATCACTTCCGGAATGTGCGTTCCGAGGCCGACAAAAACGCCCGTCTGCCGGATCGCTTTGAGCATCTCTCGGGCTTGCTCGATCTTGCCGGCCAGCCAGAACCTGTCGGTCTGGGTGCCATGATGATAGATGCCGACCGGTTCCATCCTGGCGATGTCTTCGATGTTGCGCGGAATATCAGCCAACTCCGAGGCGGTCTGAGCAATCCACTGAATGCGTCCGCCTTCAAGCCGGTACTCGTTCAGGAGACGCATGATGTGGCGATCGCCACGGGATTGCCAGGTAGTGACGCCCGCGCTCTCGCACTCGCGGAGCAACTGCTTGATCGCTGCAGCGCTGAAGTAATTGGCCATTTCGCGGCTGAGCTCAGCGGAAACATGGGAGTTGCCGCTGATGGGATTCCCACCGACTATCAAGCGTGAGGTTTTCCACCGTCCCATTTGAACTTGCGGCAAGGCCTTCAAGGCCGAACCGCCGATCACCGCACCGGCAATTGACGTCATCACGAATTCCCTCCTGTCCAAGAGCATGCGGGTCCTCCCAATCTCAAAGGTGATCTCTTATGCGTAGGATACGGGCGACCAAATAAGGTTGAAAATGACGAATGAAGAATGACGAATGACGAATAAAAAAACTGGCAATGTATTCGTCATTCCCTGCTCACGATGCCAACCGGTGTTCGCTCTCTTTTTCATTTTCAATGGTGAGCCGCTGGATCAGCGAAACTTGGCGATATGGACTCTTGTCATTGCCTTACCGATATCTCGAATCGGTGGAGGTGGTGTGTGTGAAGCTGAAACGCCTGGTAGAGCTTTTCTGTGCCGTAACGAACATCAGGTGTGTAATGGAAGCTCCACGATTCGTTGTCCAGAAGGACGGGTATCTTCGTGCCGCGGGGGGTTTTTGAAGACAAGCGAATGAGACTGGTACGTTCCATTGCGCTGGTCCACTCTCGCTGCTTTGAATTCTGCAGATCGCCGATTTCTTCGAGCCATGGGGAGTCAGCATATACCTTGCAACGGTACCAGTTGCCCTTGTCGAATGGATCCATCCCCTGGATCATCTTGATCCAGATCGTCGCTTCTTCTCCGGGCTCGAGGATCCCATTGCTGTTACCTTTTCCTTCGGTGACGCGGATCTCTACGGACGAGCCACCCCCCTGATTGCCGCGCTGGCGGAAGACACTGAACGCGTGCGTCCGCCCATCCATCACTTCCACAGCCGCCGGGCTCGGAATTATCTCTGGAATCACCAGCACGTCGATCGGCTCCGCAGTCTCGTACCAGCCATCATAGGTCATCTTGAGCTGCAGTCGAGTCGGCGCGAAATACCCGGATCCGGCCGTGAAGCAGGCGCGGAAACGTTCCGACAGGTCGACGAACGCGCCGGGGCCGATGGACGGGATACTCGCCTCCGATGCCAGTAGTTCCACGGTGGGATATTCGCTACCCAGCGTGACCTTCACAGCTTTCATCGTATCGCCGCGCGGGTTGTAAATGCGAATAGGAAGCGAGATATCTGCTCGAGGAGACAGGCGCAGCTTGTCTTTAGGGGTGAGCGGCAGCAGCACTGGCGGCTGCGCACCTGTTCCGGGTCCGACCAGGCTGATCTGATGCCCCATGCCATCAACTGTGAGCGTGACGCTGCCGTCCGCGTTTGCTGCAGTCGTCTTTTTCTCAGTCTTACCTGTCGTCAGTTCGTGGTCCAGGATGGTATACGCAGCGCCCGGTCGGTAATGCAGCGCGGTCGTGATCGTGAGCCGCCGGTTGGTCACCGGCGGCCCGTCCGGTGCCCAGCGCCTGGTCGTGGCCCGAAAGCCGCCTTGGGTTACGTCCTGCAGATAGGTTATCCCAGCTTCCTCTCCCTCGGTTTCGACCCGGCAGCCCCACACTCTGAAACTCTTGTAAGGACTGGCATAGCTCCAGGTCTCAGGCACGTTGTCCAGCGTCGAGTTGTGGAAAGCCCTCTCATGGAAATCGAAGGTCTCGGCAACCGATGTAATCCAATGCCGATGGTATTCATCTATACGGTATTCAAAGTTCACCTTGTCGGCATTGGCATATGCGGCGCGGGTTTCTTCGTGGTACTGGCTGATGTAATCACCGCTGGCGCGAATCAGGCGAACCATGCTGCTTGTGTGATTGGGTACATGATCCTTCACCCGCCAAAGCACGCGGCGGCCCTTTTCTCCCGCATAGAACTCCGCACCAGGATTGAAAGCGGATGCGCTCCCGATCAGATCGGGATAGCGTGCACTGAGCCACAGGCTCATGAATCCGCCCATGCTCAGCCCGGAGGTCGCGCGGTGGCGGCGATCCGTCAGGGTTCGGTATGTGCCGTCGATATGGGCGACGAGTTCCTCGAAGTATGGCCCGAAGTCGTGCGTGCCACCCTCGAGTCGCAGATCCCAGGGTGAGCCGCCGTAGAACCCAGTGTAATCCTCCGCGACGTAGCCGTCCGGCAAAACGACGATGAGATCATGCCTGGCTACGTAGTCAACCATCTTGGGGATGAAGTCAGCTCCCCCGTCGTAGCGCTCCAGCGTGTACCGATCGCTGTGCCCGTGGAAGAAATAAAGCACAGGGTAGGACTTGCCGGAGGTCCGGTAATCGGGCGGTAGCAGGATTCGATAATTGCGCGGCTCCCCGAAGACTTTCGAGTCGTGCCTGCGGTCGTAGAAGGGCTGGTTGGGGAGAGCCGCCTGTATCAAGACGAAAGAAATCAAGACGTTGATTAGAGTGAACACGGAACTCCTCACAAAAGATGGGGGTTATGGGCTGGGGGTCGGGAAAAATCGTGATTGTTTAGGGCCCGCTAACCCCTAGCCCCTGACGCCTGACCCCTAGCTTCGCATGCACCTGTGGCGGCGTGGCACTCGGATCCATGCTTACCGCCTCCAGAAGTGCCACGATGTCGCCAAGGCTGTTACGGACCGGAGCCAGCACCGAAATCATCCCGGCTTTCCGCATCACAGTCTGACGTTCGCCGTTCTCAAGCACATGCTTCATTTCCGGAGTCATGTCCTGATGGAGTGCCCCCCAGGTCCAGAACTGGCTTAGTTCATTGGCGTTCCTGATGAGGATCTGTATCTTGTCGGGCTTGTTCTCAAACGGCATCCACAAGTTCACATCGCAGGCGTAAGGCAAAAGACGCGAAAGGCGTATCAGAGTCTTCTTGGTCTGAATGTACGGCTCGTGGTTTACGTTGAAGTCGTCGCTGGCTGCCCACGGGTCCTTGGGGTTCACGACAAACATGCGATCGAGCGCACGCCTGCTCATGATCTTCTGGCACAAGTCGCCGTCGACCATCACGCTGGCTATTCTCGCTAGTTCGTCGAGGTCGCGCGCCACGCTCTCTTTTGCGCGCTGTGACGCATCCCGGTTTTGAGCAAGCGCGAGAGACGCGACCAGCAATGCAAACCCACAGATTGAATTTCGAAGCTTCATTTGGCCTCCGATGCCAATTTCATCACGAATTCGTGCACGTTGTGCCAGGCAGCCGAATCGAGAACACGCGAAGGTGATCGTGCAGCTCTCATCGCCTCATCTATCGAGTTGTTGGTCCACTCAGAGGGAGGGAGGTCGGCCAACGGCGGCCGCGGAGTCCACCAATCGGCAGGCTTTGTCCCGTTGTAGCGCTGCGTCGCTTCACTCTTGAGTTGATCGATCCGGTATTTGGCCTTGAAACTGTCGAGCAGATTTATATCCTGAAGACAATTGCGCTGTAGCTTCAAACGCACGCTCGGGATCGGGCCATTGATTCCGAATCTCGCGCCCGAGTAAGCCAGCGCGGTGCCTCCTCCGTCGAAGTGAAACCAGGGGTCTGCGCCCGGGTTGACTGCGAGCCAGTGAACCCAACCGTCGATCCCGTAAAGCCACACGCGGAACGGATTCTCGGTGATGGAGGAGGAAACCCTGGTCACACTCGGCGGCCCGCCGTAGATCCAGACAATGTCGCCGCGTTCTTTGAGCAGCCCAGGCGCGTAATCGTACCAGCTGAACTCGCCGCCGCCACAAACCCAGAAATTAACAACTCCCGCGAGGGACCGGAACTGATGTTCCATGGTCCAACTCGCATCGGCGCGGAAGACAAACTTGACGGGCGAATCGGCTGGAATGGCTTTCTTGAGCAGGCGGCCATACTCCACGAAGTATTTGTCGTCTTCGGAAAAACGCACCTCGTCGCCATCCCAGGGAAAGGCTTTGTATCGCTTCTTGTGGTTGAAAAACACCTCGAATCGGGTTTGGGTCCAGCTCTTCGCGCGAAAATGGCGCTCCATCTCGGAGACCACATTCACGAACTCGACTTCGTAGCCAGGCTCACCCCACCACAAGAATGAAGCCGGCCATTCGGGATTGATGGGAAGATAGACAAACGGGATGGGACGCGGACCGCGGCGGGAGCCTGCGAATGCGGAGCCGTCAAACAAGGGGCCGTAGTGCTTGTCATACAGGTCCCAGCTCGCAATTCGCCTCGTGCGCCCGGAACCCGCCAGCTCAGGCGCAAACTCGCGGATCACATTTCCGCCGTGCCCATAGCCGAGCTGATGAAACACGCCGCGGTGCTCGTAGAAGAGACGATGGTAGAGATGCGTGAGGCGGAACGATGCATCGCTCGGCACCTTGACATTCTCGTACATGCCCGCAAGCCACGAGCTGCCGTATGAGTTGTGGTCAACGGTGATCACATCCTGATCTGGGATCACCGCCGGCAGGACGGTGAGTTCAATCGGGAGAACGCGTTGCTGTTTGCCCGCCTGCAGCACCGCTCGACCCCGGAAAAGACCCGGCGCCGCATCGGGCGGGATCCAGATGTCGACCCAGAATGCACTGGCGCTTTGTTTTTCAATGCGGTTGTCCGGATCCGGCAGGCTAGCAGTATATGGTATTGATACCGGGATCAAAGCATCCGGATAGTAACTTCGATCTGAATCAGTGAAATGAAACCACTCCCGGAACAGGTCCATCTGAAGCTTGCTGCTTTTATCGTCTAGGGTGAGGTTGAGCTGGTAGCTGCCCCCCTCGGGCATTTTCACAACGAGATGAAACGAAACATAGCCACCGCGCGAGACTGTGAGGGAAAGCGGTCGCCGGGTATCGTGGAAGCCGGGCTGTGGACTCGCCGTGGCTTTGTCGATCGACACGATACCGCCAAATGGATCGGGCCGCAGGAACTCGGGCAAGGCGGTCAGCTCGGCTGCGCCGGCAACCCTTATACAAATGAAAAACAGGCAAGCCAGAACCAGCCAACGCCTACTCTCCATATTCGGTCGATGCATAAGCCAGCCCTTTTCCGAGCGTTCAAAGGCTCTTGTTAGGTTAGTTCCATTCTGACAGCAACTTTCGCAAGAGCAACACAGGATTTCTTATACAATAGCGTTGCTTTGTTGCATTTTGCCGGACCTCGGTGTTGCCAGAGTCGCACCGAGCTGAAGCAAAAGGATCGTGGTTTCTTTTCGCTCGGCTCGCGTGGCGACATTTGACCACACACTGTCCGGGTCAAGTCAAGCGAAAGAATGCTGCTCCTGGTTCGTATGAAAAATGCCTGCCACGAATTGCACGATCTTACGAATTATCTCCCGGGAGTCGCATCTATGGAGTCCACCATGAATAGCCGCGAGCGGGTATTAGCTCTGTTCGAATATCGCCCTGCTGATCATCTCGCGTTCATGCCCATCACCATGATGTTTGCCGCACATTACATTGGTGCCAAGTACGGGATGTATGCGCTTGATCATCGAATCATGGTAGATGCTCAGATTCGCACCGCCAGGGACTTCGGCTTCGATCATGTCTCGGGCATTACGGAAACACGCGAGGCTCCGGATTGCGGTGCTGAGATACGGTGCTTCGAAGATCAACCCTATGCCATCAATGAGTGCAATGCCCGGCTGGCCAACAAAACCGCTCTCGCTGGACTCAAATGCCCTGATCCGCTGGAAGCGAGCCACATGCATGATCGAATCCAAGGGCTCGTCCTCCTCAAGG
>Ga0315279_10000479_pt1 | contig 79469 bp, 71 predicted proteins | sample YL17G06_20_MG_FD_203694 | JGI IMG/M metagenome (GOLD analysis project Ga0315279, IMG submission 203694) | Sediment microbial communities from Yellowstone Lake, YNP, Wyoming, USA - YL17G06_20 | ecosystem: Environmental > Aquatic > Freshwater > Lake > Sediment | place: USA: Wyoming | collected...
GCAAGATCTCCGACGAGGAGATGAAACGCGTTAAGATCGTAAAGGACAAGTTCCATGGCGAATGGAACTACACCATTCTTCCTACGTTACACTAACTTGGAGCGGTTATTTTGTGTCGACTCCTAAGCTGTCGGTGCAGGTCATCGATGGAGGAGATCGGCTGGCCGTCGAACTCTACGAGCAGGTCGCGCTCCTGGAATCCCGCCGTCTCGGCCGGCGAGCCCGGCTCTACCGAGATGACCAGGACGCCGCTTTCGGCACGGAGTCCGAGCACGTGCGCGGCGTGCGGAGGCACCTTCATGTTCTGGCCGCCGATTCCCAGCCACCCCCGGCGGATTCGACCGTCCCTGATGAGGCGCGGGACCACGTACTGCGCCGTGTTGATGGGCGTGGCAAAGCAGAGCCCCTGGGCGCCGAGGATGATGGCCGTGTTCACCCCGATCACCTCGCCGTGAGAGTTGATCAGCGGCCCACCCGAGTTCCCCGGGTTCAGCGCGGCATCGGTCTGGATGACATTGTCGATGAGCCGGCCCGACTGGGAGCGGAGGGACCTCCCGAGCGCGCTCACCACGCCCGCGGTCACCGTGCACTGGAATCCCAGCGGATCCCCTATGGCAATGGCCATCTGGCCGACCTTCAGCGCGTCGGAGTTGCCAAGCCGGGCCGCTGGAAGCCCGGATTCATGCACGCGCACTACCGCGAGGTCCGTGTCCGGATCGTCGCCGGCGAGATCCGCGGGGTAGCGCCGCCCATCGGTCAGCACCGTGTCCATGCGCGTGGCTCCCCGGACGACGTGGCTGTTGGTGAGCACGAATCCATCCGGAGCAAAGATGAAACCCGAACCACTGCCATCGTTCTCCCGACCGCGGCGGCCGCCGGCAACCTGGATGTGCACAACCGAGGGGCTCAATTTCTCTACCGCCTCCACGACGGCCCGAGAATAGGCGTCCAGGAGGGCAAAGATACGACCCATCGGTGAGTCACGGCAAACGAGGGTGCCTGACATGGCGGGCTTCGGTGTTTCACGTGTGGGAGGGAACGGAAGCAACAATGAAACGGAAAGCACTGATCGCGGCAGCCCTCGTTCTCGCAGCCGCATGTGCATTTGCATCCGGATCCGAGGAAGAAGGACCGATCGACTCATCCGGCATCCAGCTGATCGTGATCCGCTCGGGCCCGCTCGATGTCCGTGTGAGCGGGGGAGACAGCGCGGAAGTGTCACTCGATTCCGAGGCGACGCCGGACTTCTTTTCTGACAACGGGTCGGGACCCCGGGTCGTGCACCAGAGGGAAGGCTCGCGGTTGAACGTGTGGATAGAGAATGACGGCCTGTTTCCTCCCACACCTTCCGGGCAGCTGCTGATCCAGGCTCCCCACGGCACCGACCTCATTGTTGAGACGAGCACCGGCAGGGTCTTCGTGGACGGCGTTGAAAACGGAAAGTGCAGGGTGCACTCGGTTTCGGGCCGGATCCGGCTGCGTCACGTCCGCGGGTTCCTCTCTGTGGATTCGGTCTCGGGGATCATCGAAATCGATTCGGCCCAGGGCGGCGTGGACGCTCGGACGATCTCCGGCGGCATTGCGGGAAGGAAGCTGAGGCTGACATCCGACTCCTCATTCTCCTCAGTCTCGGGCAACATCGACATCGAGCTGGACTCGGACCTGGAAGACCTCGGCTTTGACCTGAAATCGGTTTCCGGCAGCATCACGGTCGGCTCGATCCGCGCGGAGCGGGGACTGAGAATGGGCTTCGGCAGGCCCCTTGTCAGGGGCCACACGATCTCAGGAGCCCTTTCGTTTCAGTGAGAAACCCTCGAGCGGGTCCTTGAACAGCTCGACATCCCTGCCGGCCAGGCGTGAGATCCTGCCGCGCTTTCCCCGCTCCTCATCCCGCAGCCACTGCCTTTCTTTCGCCGCTGCTGCCCGGGGCACATCCAGCCGAAGATTGCCGGGCGCCCCCGTGGATGTCTTTCGGGCGATCGCCTCGACGGGATCCTGCCCGGCCAATGTGTCCAGGGATCTGCCGACCTCCCGGTAGGCATCACGAAAAGGGATGCCTTTTGAGACGAGCTCGAGGGCTCGATCGGTTGCGAAAATCTCCGGCGTGAATCCCGCCCGCAGCGCGGCCTCGTTCACAGCGAGCTTCTCGATGGTGAGGTCCATGATCCTCATGCACCCCAGGCCGTCTTCGCATCCTCGGAAATACGGCCCCTTGGTTTCCTGGAGGTCGCGGTTGTAACCGCTCGGAAGCGCCCGGAGCACCGATTTCATCGAGAGGAGACGGGCCGAAATTGCCGCGCTGCGGGCCCGAACCAGCTCCAGTCCATCAGGATTTTTCTTCTGGGGCATGATGCTGGAGCCCGAGCAAAGCTCGGCAGGCAGAGTGAAGTATCCGAACTCCGGCAGGGAGAACAGGATGAGATCCTGGGCCATGCGGGACAGGGTGAGCACAGCCTGTTCCACCGCCTCGAGTGCGATCGATTCGAGCTTTCCCCTGCTGTTGTTCGCATAGAGCACGTTATTCTGTACCCGGGAAAAACCGAGGAGCTCTGCCACCATTTCGCGGTCCAGGGGAAGGGGCACGCCATAGCTTGCCGCTGAGCCCAGGGGGGAGCAGTCCATGAGGGTAAAGGCGTTGCGTGACAGGGAAAGGTCGTCCAGCAGCTCCTCCGCGTACGCCGAGGCCCACAGACCAACCGAGGAGGGCATGGCGGTCTGCATGTGGGTTCGGCCGGGCATCGGGGTCCGTGCGTGCGCCTCTGCGAAGTCGAGGAGCCGCCCGGCGAGCGCCAGTCCCGCTCCATGGAAGGCAAAGAGAAACCCGCGCGTCCACAGCCTGAGCGCGGCCAGGACCTGGTCGTTCCGCGATCTTCCGGTGTGGATTTTCTTTCCCGCGTCGCCGAGGGCGGCGACGAGATGGTTCTCGATCGCCGTGTGCACGTCCTCGTCGGACCGGCTGATGACGAACTCCCCGCGGGCGTTCTGCTCGATGATGCGGCCAAGCTCCGTATGCAGGGCCTCCTCCTCCGCGGAAGTTAGGATCCCGATCTTCCTGAGCATCGCCGCGTGCGCCATGCTTGATGCGCAGTCCGCATTCACCAGCCGCGCGTCGAGCACCGGATCCTCGCCGACAGTGAAGGCCTCCATCAGGTCGTTCAGGCTGTAGGTCTTTTCCCAGAGCTTCGCCATGACGGGACCATACTAGGGAGGCCCGGGACGCGTGTCAATCAAAGGTCGGCCTCGTGCGGATCGGAGGCGATGAACTTCGGGTTGTTGCCCGCTATGACCACCGTGACCTCTCCCCTGATGACGCGGTCCTTGAACTGCGCGCACAGCTCGCTCAGCGTTCCGCGATGGGTTTTTTCGAATTTCTTCGTCAGCTCGATGCAGACGGCCGCCGGACGGTCGCCATAGACTTCCAGGGCGTCCCGGAGCAGAGCGGCCACCCTGAATGGGGATTCGTAGTAGACCAGCGTGTGCGGCTGGTCCCTGTCCTGGGTAAGAAACCGGCGCCTCACCCCCGGCTTCCGCGGCGGGAATCCCTTGAAGGTGAAGGTGGAGGTGGGCAGCCCTGAGGAGAGCAAGGCGGGCTCCACGGCGCCTGCGCCGGGAATCACTTCGACCTCGAATCCCTCCTGGACCGCGCGAGAGATGAGCCGATACCCCGCGTCGCTGATCCCGGGGTAGCCGGCGTCCGAGCAGATTCCGACCGACAGCCCTTCCTTCAGCAGGCCGATTATTCTCGATTCGGCCTGGGATTCGTTTTTTTCGCGATAGGAGAGGATGATCCGCGGACTCGGGATGCCGTGCGCCTCGAAGAGGATCCGCGTGTGGCGCGTGTCCTCGCAGGCGAGCGCATTCAGCTCTCCCAGGACACGAACTGCCCGGAGGGTGATGTCCTCCAGGTTCCCGATGGGCGTCGCAATGACGACGAGCTTTGCCACCTGCCACCGATCAGTGGGAGAACGCGAAGCCGAGGCCGAGATAGTTGTTGATCGCAGTTGCCCCCGCGGTCAGGCCGGCGTTGAGAATGTACTCGAAGGTGTAGGTGAGGGACACCTGCATCCTCCCGATCGGGGTACTGAAGTACACCTTCGATTCGAAGCCGGTCTGGATGGTTTTCTCGATGACGGACTGGCTGAGAAACCGGAAGGTGTTGAAGGCGTTCTGCGCGTCCCCGTTGTCGAAAATCGTGCCTGGGCCCGAGTAGGGCGGGTCCGACGACGCATTGCCGTGCAGGATCACTCGCGCGAACGCGTCCAAGTCCAGGAGCGTGTCGGGCTTGAACAGGGCGTCGATCTCCAGGCGCGCCGAGTTGGGTTGAAGAGAAGGACCGATGTTCTGACCCCCGTTCGTGTAGTCCTGGTAGTTCGCTGATGAAGCCGCGCCGTCGACATGCGTATACGTGTACGGGGTGACCATGATCCCGTTCAGGCTCAACCTGGTCAGGTAAGGCAGGTTCGGAGTCCATGAAACTCCGCCCTGGAACGCGAACTTGAGCCGTGTATTGAAGTTTAGCTTGATCAGGTCATTGAATGCCGCATCATCGAAGTAGAGGATGAAATCCGCCCGCACAGAGCCGGGGAACTTGATTCCTCCCGTCATGCCGATGAAGGCGTTGTCCGGGAATCCCGTGAATCCCTGGGTGTAGTAGTAGACTGCAAACGGGAGCACGTAGAGCAGGTCGAGCCTGCGGCCCCAGATCATGGATTCGAAGACGCCGAACGTGAGCCAGGGCAGGGGATAGAGCTCGAGGGAGTGCAGCGATAGGAACTTGTCCGGATAAGGTCCACCGGTGCCATCACCGTTCACGGCGGAGATCGCCATCACCATCTCCGTGACGGTGAAATACTCGTGCCTGAACACGTACGAGAACTGCCCGGCCTGCGGAGCTGAAGGACTCAGGATCGCGTTGTCGCCCCAGAAGGGCCCGTACGAGCCCCGGATGTCGCCTGCCTGAAAGTAGAAACTGTCCGAGCCGAAGGCCGCGGCGGAGGCCGAAGAGACCCGGGGGATGAAGCTCGTGGTTCCGAGCGGTTTCACTGCGCCGTCATAGATGTAGTCGACAAGGCTTCGTTGGTACTCCGGCAGCAAGGATGTCCCCGGACCGTTGTTTACGACTCCCGTGAGGGAACCGGAGTAAGTGACAAAAGGAAGGATCGATCCCTGGAGCGTGCCCCCCAGCGTAAACTGCCCGTACCAGCTGCTGACATCCGTGCGTACGGTTGAGCCCCCAACGGTGTAGATGTCGATCAGCTCATCCATTTCGGCGAAGTACTCGCGCGCCAGGGCCCGATCATGCTCGTCCCCTCTTTCCTGGACCTCGGTGAGCAGTTTCTTCAGGAGCTGGATCGGGTAGGGCTTCAGCGGGGGCAGGTTGCGGAGTATTCCACGGTCCTCCCATAGCTTCAGATCGGTGTACATGCGATCGTTCGGATCGCTTGCAAGCTGGGCAAACAGAGGCACGATCCCGACAAACAGCAATCCGGCGAGCAGCAGCAGAAATGTGCGCATTCTCATTGAGGCCCCTTGCTATCGAGGAATGTCGTCAAACTGGTGGTGGAGTATAGCACGCAGGAGAGAGGAGTTGGAAGCAGGCGTGTGAATCCGGCGCTTCTGCGGCAATGGTGGCTTGCGCGCGGGAGACGCGTCTGGTATTCTCTGGTCAAAGTCTGAAGGGAGAATGTCCATGACACGAAAGGCTCTTCTCGTCGGCATCAATGACTATCCGGGTACTCAGAACGACCTGCAGGGGTGCGTGAACGACATCACGAACATCTACGACGTGCTCGTGAAGTACTTCGCATTCCTCCCGTCGGACATCGTCATGTTGTCCGATTCCCGGGCACGCAGGACCGCCATCATGGAGGGACTGAAGTCCCTGCTGGGCGGCGGCAAGGAAGGAGACACCCTCGTCTTCCATTATTCGGGGCACGGCTCGCAGGTTTCCGACGTCGATGGTGATGAGGAGGACGGGAAGGACGAAGTGATCTGCCCCTACGATTTCGACTGGAGCGGCGGATTCATCAAGGACGATGACCTGGCGTCGCTGGTGCAAGGGATGAGAAAGGGCGTCCGGCTGGAGATCATTCTGGATTCATGTCATTCCGGCACCGGGACCCGGGAGATCATCCTGGACAGGAACTCCTTGTCGGCTTCTTCGGCATCGAGGATGGACTCTGCCTCTCTGTGGAACAGCCCCCACTGCATCAGGCCGCGGTTTCTTGCCCCCCCGCCGGACGTCGCGCTGCGCGCCGACGAGGTCTTCGGTCCGGAGCTCCGTCTCAAGCGCTTCGCCCGGACCGACCCGATGGACCACGTGCTCTGGGCTGCGTGCCGATCGGACCAGTTCTCTGCTGACGCGGAGATTGGAGGAAACCCTGCTGGAGCATTCTCCTACTATTTCTGCCGACACCTGAGGGACACGCAGGGAAGGGTCACTCGGGAGCAGCTCCTGAAGCTCGTTCGGGCATCACTGAAACACGAGGGATTCTCCCAGGTTCCGCAGCTCGAAGGTCCCGCCGGAATTGCGCGCACCGGGCTCTTCGGCGCGCCTTAGTCAGGCGTCCCCTTTCTCCAGGACGGACCGTTCAAGGGGAACAGCACGCCGGCAGCGAGGTAGAGGGCTGCCATGACCGCGAGGACGGTCGTGAAGCCCATGGACGTTGACAGTATCCGCGTGAGGACAGATCCGCTCACGGAGAGCGCGCCGTTCACGCCCCACGCCCAGGGGACGATTCCTTCCCTGGACCTGGACAGGAGCGCAAGCCCGCTGGGGAAAGGGATGCCCAGGAGGAAACCGAGCGGCGCAATCAGGAGAACCGAGATCAGGGCCCTCAGGAGGAGCGGCAATCCGAGGCTCTTGCCAAGGACCGCCGGCATGCCGAAGTGGAAGAATGCCGCGAGGAGAAGAATGCCGGTGCTTGCGGCGAGCACTCGGGTGCGCCTGCTCGGCGCGGCACCGGCTGCAAGGCTCCCGATGCCCGAGGAAATGAGGAGGATGGTGATGACGATGGAGTTCGCATAGACGGGATCCCCGAGGTAGAAGACGAACTTCTGAATCAGGTAGATCTCCGCCATCATGTATCCGAGCCCCAGGCACGCGTAGTAGAGCACGATGCCGAGTGTCCCGCGCCGAGCCTTGAAGAGCTCGCGAAACCTGGTTCCGATGGGCACGAGAGCGACCAGAACCGCGAAGAGCAGTGATTGTGCGAAGGTGGCCAGCAGCAGGATATAGCCCCATTCCTCCGGGATCTCGCCTGCCCTGGCCGCGAAAGCCGGCAGGCTTGCCGGTTTGAGGTAGCCGGAATAGTACGGCTTGTCATCGGTCGCGGGCTGAATGTCGAACACGTACCCCGCGTACAGGTCCTTCTGCCTTCCGCCGAAAAGCCAGACCAGAGAGTTGCGGTAAAGATCTCCGGGCCTGAGCGGAATATCCGAGGAGGTGACGTCACCCGCTTTCCGGTCGCCCGCCGGCGCATAAAGCGCGCGGTATCCCTCCAGGATCTTCTGGAAACCCGCACCGGGGGACGCTCCGATCCCCGGCGTGTAATCCACTTCGAACGACATGCGGCGGCAGTACTCACGAAGCCGTCCGAGCTCGGAGGGCGTGAAATCCCCGTTCTTCACCAGTACCGTGGCCGTCGAGAGCAGGAGGTTGAATGCGAAGACCCGGTTTTCCGGTTGAGGAGCTTCCTGGCGTCGGAGCGCCTCCACGACGGTCGAGAGAAGCCGGGGGACGTTCCGTGGAGGGCTGAGCCTGTCCCACACCGTGATGGAGAGGATGCCCGCGGGGGCAAGGCACTTCAGGTAGTCCCGGATCGCCTCGACGGTGTACGTGTAGTTTTCTTCGACCGAGTACCCGCCCGCCTGGGAAAGGCCGATCGAATCGATCAGCCCGATTTCCACCAGGTCGAAACGCTCGCGGGTTGCCGCAGCGAATGCCCTGACCTCGGACTTCACGATGCTGACGCGCGGATCGAGGAGGACGTTCCCGGTGTATTCCCGGAAGTAGGGGACATCCCGCAGCATGTGGAGGAGATCCGGGTTCGACTCGACGACCCGGACGCTGCCCGCTCCGTTGTGCAGGGCGGTCTGCACGCCGGCGCCTCCCCCCAGCCGCAGGAGCAGAACCCGGGGCCGCGAAAGTACATGGTACGGAGCGGACATGGGGAGGAAGTCGACGTACGCCTCCTCGTCGGCGCCAAGTCTTCGCATGATTCCCACCGGACCGTTGCCGTCCACGAACAGGCCGAGGAATGCATTCTTCGGCATTCGGGGCAGGGATACCCCGGCGTTGTCGCTCAGGCCTGGTGCAAAATGAAAGTACGAGCTGGCATAGACGCGGGACTCTCCGAGAGGGCTGTACACGTGGTAGAGCAGTGCCGAGTCGGGGTAGTCGCGCGCGTAGCTTTCCGGCTTGAAGTCGGAAACGCGCACACCGCCGAATCGGGCGACGAGGAAAACGCTGGACGCGCACATGAGCAGGCAGAGCAGCGCTTCAACCGCCTTCACGGAAAAGCGCTCCGATGCGGAGTCCCAGTGCACGGTGCAGAGCAGTGCCGGCAGCAGCGCGATCCCGACCAGTGGATAGAAGAGAAAATCCGGCGGGAAGAGGAACATGAGCCCGAGGACGAGGAGGCCGCCGAGCCCCGAGCCGAGCATGTTCCAGAAGTACAGCGCGTGCATCCGGCTGGACAGGATCGTGAACATCGCGCCGATGAAGAGCCCTCCGACGAAGAACGGAAGGCCATAGATGAGGTAGAACGCGCCGATCCACCAGATCTGCGAGGAATCCGTGGCAATCAGGACAGGGTTGAACGGCACCTGCTGGGCAAGTGAGTGGGCGAGCGCCATCGAAGGTGCGAGTGCGAATGCCGAGGAGGAGATCCAGGCGTCCGGCGACCTGCGGACACGGGACTGCATGAGGGTGAGAAGCGTTCCGGCCAGCCCGAAGCCGAGCAGGGCGATGCTGATGACCATGGACCCGAAGTTCGACCAGCTGGCCACGGCGAAAATGCGCATGACCTCGATCTCGAATCCAAGGATCGCGATCGACACGAGGAACAGCGCCGCAAGCCGGGTGTCCGACAGCCGCATCGGGCGCAGGATCACTTGACTTCCTTCTTGTCCTCGATAACGTGGATCCCGCCCTGCTTGCTGGTGAACGGCACGAAGATCTGTCTCTTTTTCCCCTGGAAGATGTCTTCCCGGTCGAGGCTTACCACGCCGTCAGGGCCCACATGCTTGACGATGCGCAGGATCGTCTGGCCAGAGGGAGGCCCGACGGGAATGACCATGATCCCCTCCGGCGCGAGCTCGCGGAGAAGCTCCGGAGGAACGTGATCGATTCCGCAGGTGACGATGATGCGGTCGAACGGCGCTTCCTGCGGCCAGCCGAAATACCCGTCGTCGACCTTGCGGTGGATGTTCCGGTACTCCGGATAACGCGCTTCGCGGGCACGGTAGATCGCGTCGGTTTCCCGGGCCAGGGGCTCGACGATCTCGATCGTATACACGTTATTGGACAGCTCGGAGAGAACCGCGGACTGGTAGCCGGAACCCGTGCCGATCTCCAACACTTTCTGGCCGGGCTGCGGGTCCAGGTAGTCGGTCATGCGTGCCACCATGTGCGGGCCCGAGATCGTCTGGCCGTATCCGATGGGCAGAACGGCATCCTCGTAGGCGCGGCGGGCATCCCGGCAGAAGTACTCCCGCGGCGCGCGCAGGATCGCCGTGAGGATGCGCGGATGCGTTACGCTGCGCATCCTGAGCATGGACTGCGCAAGCTCCCACTTCTGCAGCAGGAACTTCTCCTTCTGGTCGGTGCGCGCGCGCATCCATGCCACGTACGAGGTGCGGTCGGACGTCGGGGGATCTTCCTCCCGGGTCGTGATGTCGAATGGCGGCTCGGAGACATCGAGCACGGGCGCGGTCGGGGCGGCAGACGGTGCGGGCTGAGCAACCGGAGAGGGCGCCGGAGGAACCGACACGGCTTCCGGCGCGGAGGATTTCCCACGCATGTCGCCCATGATGAACACCCCCAGCACGGCGAGCAGACCGACCGCCGCGGAGAGCAGCACCACGAGAGGACCCCGGGAGGCAGGGCGGCGGGACGATGCTGCGGGTGCCCGCGCTGCGGCGGATACCGGAACCGCGGCAGGTGCGTGAGCCGAGCCGAGCGCTTGTCGGGGAGCGGCCGTCGGGAAAAAGCCGCACACCCGGCACGGTTTTCCGGCCTCGAGGTCGAAACCGCACTTCGGGCAGGAATTGCTCAAATAGCGCGTCCTCCTTGGGAATGTTCCGTCTCTGGCATTATATCGACAAGGGGATGCACATGACTTGAAAAAACCCCCGGATTGGTTTAAGAGGTGCGCACAGGTCAAATTCTGGCATCAAATCCCGCGCGGCTGGTTGCGTCGTGCGAGAGGAAGGACATGCGAATCTCATGAGATGTTTCGTCACGGGCGGGGCGGGCTTTGTCGGCAGCAATGTCGCGGACAGGCTCCTAGATGATGGGCACGAGGTGGTCTGTTACGATGATTTTTCCACCGGGCAGAAGCGGTTCCTGGAATCCGCGGAAAGCCGCCGCGGCTTCCGACTTTTTCAGGGGGACATCCTCGATGCCGATGCCCTGCAGGATGCCTCCAGGGGGTGTGACACGGTTTTTCACTTCGCCGCCAACGCCGATGTCCGTTTCGGACCCGAGCACCCCGGCAAGGACCTCGAGCAGAACACGGTGGGAACGCACAATGTCCTGGAAGCGATGAGGAAAAACGGCATCGGTCGCATCGCCTTTTCTTCCACCGGTTCAGTGTACGGCGTAGCGCCGGTGATCCCGACGCCGGAAGACGCGCCGTTTCCCGTGCAGACATCCCTGTACGGGGCGTCGAAGCTCGCCGGGGAAGGACTCATCAGCGCGTACTGCGAGGCGTTCGGCATGCGCGGATGGATCTTCCGATTCGTCTCCATCCTCGGAGAGCGGTATTCCCACGGACACGTCTTCGACTTTTGCAGAATGCTCTTCAAGGACCCGTCGAGGTTGAGCATCCTCGGCGACGGGACGCAGAAGAAATCCTACCTCTACGTGAAGGATTGCGTCGAGGCGATCATGGTCGCGATGGAGAAGAGCCGGGAGAAGGTCACCATCCTCAACCTCGGCACGGACGAGTATGTCCAGGTCAGCGACTCGGTCCGCATCATCACCACCGAGCTGGGTCTCTCTCCCTCCCTTACGTACACGGGAGGCTCACAGGGCTGGATCGGGGACAATCCATTCATCTTTCTGAAATGCGAGAAGATCCGGGCCCTGGGGTGGCGGCCGCGGGAGACGATCCCCGACAGCATCAGGAAAACCGTGAGGTACATCCGAGAGAACGACTGGCTGCTCGAGGCGCGGTAGGGGCCCGGGAGAAGGAGACTGGTCATGGTTCTGACACGAAGCCCCCTGCGGATCTCGCTCGGGGGAGGGGGAACGGACCTTCCCTCCTACTACAGGAATCATGGAGGTTTCCTGATCTCCGCCGCGATCGACAAGTACGTGTTCGTGAGCGTCACCAGGCCCTTCACTCCCGGCATCCTGCTGAAATACTCCAAGCTGGAAAACGTGCAGAAGATCGCCGACGTCCAGCATCCCATCATCCGCGAGTGCCTTGCCCTGATGAAGTGCGATCCGCCGCAGATCGAGATCACCACGCTGGCGGACATCCCCGCGGGGACCGGCCTTGGCTCGTCGGGGAGCTTCACGACCGCACTTCTAAAAGCCCTGTACGCCCACCAACGGCTCTTCCTCCACGCCGATGAGCTGGCGAGACTGGCCTGCCACGTGGAAATCGAGAGGCTGAAGGAACCAATCGGGAAGCAGGACCAGTACATCGCAGCCTTCGGCGGCATCACCTGCTTCACGTTCTCCCCGGACGAGGGGGTCGAGGCAGTTCCCCTGAAGCTGGACCCGGAGACGCTTCTCGATCTCGAGGACAACCTGCTCCTCTTCTTCACGAGGCAGCAGCGCAGCGCGAGCAGCATCCTCAAGGACCAGGATGTCCGCACGAAGGAATCGGATTCCGAGATGATTTCGAACCTCCACCAGATCAAGGACCTCGCATCGCGAAGCAAGCGAGCCCTGGAAGGGGGAAAGTGTTCGGCCTTCGGAGAGCTGATGCACGAACACTGGGAGAGCAAGAAAAAGCGCTCGGGCGGCATCACCAACCATTCCATCGACGAATGGTACGCGCTGGGTCGGTCCAACGGCGCAGTTGGAGGAAAGGTTGTGGGGGCGGGGGGCGGGGGCTTCCTGCTTTTCTACGCGGAAGACAGGGGTCGTCTCAGGAAAGCCATGGCAGGCGCCGGGCTCGAAGAGGTGCGGTTCAGGTTCGATTTCGAGGGCACGAAGGTGCTCCTGTCTTGACCTTCCCCGTCGCCATCCTTGCCGGCGGGCTCGCCACACGGATGAAGCCCTACACCGAGAAGATCCCCAAGTCCCTCATCGACGTTCACGGCAAGCCGTTTGCCGCGCGCCAGCTTGAATGCCTTGCGGAAAGAGGGGTGCGGCGGGTCGTCCTCTGCATCGGCCATTTGGGCGCGATGATCAGGCAGAGCATCGGCGATGGTGAACGCTTCGGCCTGCGCGTGCAGTATTCCGAAGAGGGAGACACGCTCCTGGGGACCGGGGGAGCGCTGAAGAATGCCCTGCCGCTCCTCGGAGAAGAGTTTCTCGTGCTCTACGGCGATTCGCTGCTGGAATGCGACTATGAGGCGGTCGAGCGGCGCTATCTGGAAGCCGGCAAGAAAGGCCTCATGACCGTGTACCGCAACGACGGCCAGTTCGACACGAGCAACGTTTTCTTTGCCGACGGCCGAATACGGATGTACGATAAGACACATCGCGTCCCCGAAATGAGGCACATCGACTACGGGCTGGGCGCCCTGTCGCGGCACGCATTCGACGCCGTGGCGGAAGGCGCCCGGGTTGACCTTGCGGCGATCTACCAGAACCTACTTGCCGAGGACGAGCTCGCGGGGCTCGAGGTGTTCGAGAGGTTCTACGAGATCGGGTCCCCCGAGGGGCTGGACGATACGCGCAGACATTTCGAAGCAAAGGAGTCAAGGCAGTGAACTTCGTCGAAAGGCATCTTGCAGAAGTTTCACAGATTGCAGGGAAGATCGATGTCGTGGCCGTGGAGAAAATGGTGGATATCCTCGCTGCCGTGCGCAGCGGAGGCGGGAGGCTTTTCCTGCTCGGTGTCGGGGGCAGCGCGGGGAGCTGCTCCCACGCGGTCAACGACTTTCGGAAGCTCGTGGGGATCGAGGCCTACACCCCCACCGACAACGTGTCCGAGCTGACGGCACGCACCAATGACGAGGGATGGGCCACGGTGCTCGTCGAATGGTTGAGGACGAGCCGAATTGGCAGCAGGGATGCGGTGCTGGTGCTCTCAGTCGGCGGCGGAAACATGGAGAAGAACATCAGCCCCAATATCGTGACCGCTCTCCAGCACGCAAAGGAAGTCGGCGCGAAGATCCTCGGAATCGTCGGCCGGGACGGAGGGTACACGGCACGCGTGGCCGATGCCTGCGTCCTGATTCCGACTGTAAACCCGGAAAGCATTACGCCGCACACCGAGTCCTTCCACGCGGTGGTCTGGCATCTCATGGTGTCGCATCCGCGGCTGAAGGCCAACCCGACGAAGTGGGAATCTTCAGTACAATGACGCGAGCGGTCTTCCTCGACCGCGACGGGGTGATCAACCGCCCGATGCTCCGCGGCGGGCTTCCCTATCCGCCGCAATCCGTGCAGGATCTGGAGATCCTTCCCGGCGTGCCGGAGGCCCTCGCGCTCCTGAAGTCGGCCGGCTTCAGGCTCGTCGTGGTCACCAACCAGCCCGACGTCGCGCGCGGGGTGCAGACCCGTGAGGGCGTCGAGGCCATCCATGGGCGGCTCCAGCGGACGCTGCCCCTGGACGGCGTGAAGGTCTGCTACCATGACGATGCGGATCGCTGCTCATGCCGCAAGCCGGCTCCGGGCATGATCCTCGAGGCGGCGCGGGAGCTGGACGTGGATCTCGGCCGCTCCTACACGGTGGGGGACCGTTGGAGGGACATCGAGGCCGGGGAGAGGGCCGGGACGACCACGATACTGATTGAGAACGATTACCCGGAGAAGAAAGCCGGAAACGCCGCGGCGCGGGTCGGATCCCTGCGGGAAGCGGCGGAATGGATCCTCGCAAGGGAGAAGGTGCGCACATGAGAGCTGAGAACATGCGGGTGAAGATCTTCGCCGACGGGGCGGACAAGGACGGCATGCTGGAGATGTACAAGCTGCCCTACATCCGCGGATTCACCACCAACCCGACGCTGATGCGGAAAGCGGGCATCAAGGATTACCGCGCATTCGCGAAGGAGATGGTGCGGCTCATTCCCGACCGGCCGATTTCGTTTGAGGTGTTCTCCGACGACTTCCGCGATATGGAGCGCCAAGCATTAGAAATAGCGGGATGGGGGCAGAACGTCTACGTGAAGATCCCCATCACCAACACGCGGGGCGAGCCTGCCGACGATCTTGCGGGCCGGCTGTCTCACGCGGGGGTACGGCTCAACGTCACGGCCATCATGACCCTCGAGCAGGTCCGCAACGTCCTCCTCAAGCTCTCCCCGAAGACGTCGACCTACATCTCCATCTTCGCCGGCCGGATCGCGGACACCGGGAGGGATCCGCTGCCGTTGATGGCAGCCGCGGTGGAGCTCCTGAAGATCGTGCCCTCGTCGGAGCTGATCTGGGCGAGCCCCCGAGAGCTGCTCAACGTCTTCCACGCCGAAGCCATCGGGTGCCACATCATCACGGTGACGAATGACATTTTGAAGAAGATGAAGCTCGTGGAGCATGACCTCGCCGAGTACTCACTGGACACCGTGAAGATGTTCTATGAGGACGCGCGCAACGCGGGGTACTCGCTCTGAGCGGCCCCGCGGTGCTTGAGGCAGGAAGGATGGGGATGGAGCAGCAGAGAGTCCGTCTCACGGTGGACGACAGGGAGATCGTTCTCCTGGGGACCGCGCACGTGTCACGTGAGAGCGTGGAGGAGGTCCGACAGCTCATCGCGGAAGAGAAGCCCGACCGGGTCTGCGTCGAGCTCGACGAGGGCCGCTACACCTCCATGAGCCAGGGAAGCAGCTGGCAGAACCTGAACATCGGCAAGGTCATCCGGCAGGGGAAGGGATTCCTCCTCATGGCCAACCTCGTCCTTTCCTCCTTCCAGCGGCGACTGGGCAAGGACCTGGGCGTCAAGCCGGGCGAAGAGATGCTCGCGGCCGTGCAGGTGTCGCAGGAACTGGGCATCCCCTTCAGCCTGTGCGACCGCAACATCCAGATCACGCTCCGCCGGGCCTGGTCCCGAACCCGGCTCTGGGGCAAGATGAAGATGCTCGCAGCACTTCTCTCCAGCGTGTTCAGCGACGAGAAGCTCAAGCCGGAGGACATCGAGAAGCTGAAGCAGAAAGACATTCTCCAGAACATGATGGAGGAGCTGGCGGATTACCTGCCGGCCGCAAAAGAGGTTCTCATCGACGAGAGGGACCTGTACCTGGCTGCCCGGATTTTCCAGGCGGAAGGGAAGCGCGTCGTGGCCGTGGTCGGGGCGGGACACCTTGCCGGTATCGCCTCACACATCACCTCCTTTGCGGAGAAGCGGGCGTCGACGGACGTTGCCCACCTGGACGCGCTGCCCGAGAAAAGCGTCGCGGGCCGGGTCCTTCCCTGGGCAATACCTGCGATCATCGTCGCGCTGTTTGCCCTCGGGTTCTTGCGGGCCGGCTGGGGAATGAGCTCTTCCATGCTATTGAGATGGCTGATCATCCACGGCGGTCTTGCCGCGGTGGGCTCCGCCATCGCCCTGGCGCATCCCCTCACCATCCTGATTGCCTTCGTCGGAGCGCCAATCGGCACGCTCAATCCCTTCGGCAAGATCGGGCTGTTCACGGGCGTGGCGGAAGCATTCCTCAGGAAACCGCGGGTGAAGGACGTGGAGAACCTCTCCGAGGACGTGGCGAGCTTCAAAGGGTTCTACACGAACAGGGTCACCCACATCCTCATCGTTTTTTTCCTCTCGACCCTCGGCGCGGCCATCGGGAACATGATCACAATCCCCTGGTGGCTCACGATGCTGTTCAGCTCCGGGAAGTAGGCCGGCGGGACGGGTCGGGAACCCGGTAGCGGTAGATGTTTCCCTGTGTCTGCTCGGGGCGGAATCCGGGGAAGCGCCAGTAGTGGGAGACAATGCGGGATCCGGGTGCAAGCTCCCGGGCGAGCTTGGCTTCCAGCCGTGCCATGACGAATCCGACCTGAAAGACCGTGATGAGGCTGTAGTCGGACAGCCCCCGCCGCCAGAAATTACCCCAGTGGATGAAGGCGCGCCCGCCGAGGCCTTCACGGCGGATGTTGCGGCGTGAGATCAGCACCAGGATCGGGTTGATCTCGAAGCCGTGCGCTTCGGCCCCTTCGCGCGCAAGGGCGCACACCACCCGTCCGTCACCGGAGCCGAGATCGGCCGCCTTCTCCCCCGGCCGCACTTCTGCAATCCGCGCCATGGCCTGGGCTTCGTTTCTGCTGCTCGGGTCGTAGATGGCCCCCCGGGCGATCGGGAAGAACACGAAGAAGACGAGATAGACGGCGACGGCGACGAGCCCGGCGGTGAGGAATGCGGTCATGACGGCTGATACTACCAGCCCGCGCCCCGCGCGAGAAGCCCGGGAACAGAATCCGCGCCTGCGGCGCGGCGCATTGACGGGCAGAGCCCAGGGGTATATCTTCGAGCACATGCCGAATCTGACGGCTCAGCACCTGGCTCGCCTCTACGAGGAGTTCTCCGACACTGAGGTGACGTTCAACGCGCAGGTGATCCTTGAGAGCGGGCTGATTACCTCCGATGTCCGGCTCACCATCGGTTCCCAGCACCTTCCCTGCGTGCTGTACGCCTGCTCCATGAAGGGCGCGCGCGCCATTGTCGAGATCGGCCAGCAGGCAAGCGAGCTCCTTGCTCACAGCGGCTCCGGGGCAACGCTCCGATTCGGATTCAAGCAGAGTGGTGAGAAGTCCCCGGTTTGTTTCTTCGTTTCGTGCAAGGTCGAAAGCCTTTCGGAATACAGCACGCAGAAACCCCACATGAGGTTCGCGACCCTGGAGTTCACCCAGAAACCGCCGGACGCCCTCGTCGGCATCCTCGGCTCACTCCTCGAGATCAAGGCCAACGCCCTGCGCCGCCGTGACCAGAGGATCGTGCTGACACCGGAGAACATGAAGAAAATCGGGCTGGAATCCCGTGAAAGCTGCGTCGCCATCGACGGCTCGTCCCGCAGGTGCCTGGTGAGGGACCTCTCGTTTGGCGGCGCAAAGGTCCTGCTCAGCATGCTTGGCCTTCCCCAAGGGCCGCGGAAGGTGCTCCTGAAGCTGCAGAAGTGCGAGATCCAGGACGACACGGTGCTTGATGGCAGCATCGTGAGGGTGGAGGACGTCCAGGGGCACGAGGACCTCGTCGCCCTCAGCATCAAGTACTCCACGGATCCCCCCATCAGCTACAAGCAGAAGATCAACAGCGTCTTCTCATCGCCGTAGCGGACGCGCCGACTCATGGAGGAATTGCCCGGCGTCCGGGCACGCGCAACCTCGTACGGCGTGCTTCTCGCGATCAGTGTCTCGCACCTGTTGAACGACACGCTGCAATCGCTCATCCCTGCCATCTACCCTGTGGTGAAGGATGGCTTTCACCTGAGCTTCGCACAGGTGGGCCTGATCACACTCGCGTTCCAGCTCACCGCGTCTCTCCTGCAGCCGGTCGTGGGAGCGTTCACCGACCGCCGACCCCAGCCCTTTTCCCTGGCCGCCGGCATGGGGTTCACACTCGTCGGCCTGGCCCTGCTCGCGGTGGTGACCAGCTACGGCGCGCTTCTCGTGTCCGTTGCCCTGGTCGGCATGGGATCATCGATTTTCCATCCCGAGTCTTCCCGCGTCGCCCACCTCGCTGCCGGCGAACGCCGGGGGTTTGCCCAGTCCTTCTTCCAGGTGGGGGGAAACGTCGGCTCTTCTCTTGGACCCCTGCTCGCCGCCCTCGTCATTGCCGAGCGGGCGAGATCCAGCGTCCTGTGGTTCACGATTCTTGCGGGAGCGGGCATCCTTGTGCTCAGCGGCGTGGGAAAATGGTACGGCAGGCATCATGCCCCGGGAGCCCACAGCAGGCCGCTGCGTCCGGCCGTGCGTCCCCCGTCAATTCCGCGCGAGCGGATTGTGCTGTCCGTGGCGATCCTTCTCGTTCTGATCTTCTCCAAGTATTTCTACATTTCGGGGATCAGCAGCTATTTCACCTTCTACCTGATGGGGAAGTTCGGCCTCTCGATCAAGTCGGCACAGCTTCACCTGTTCGTCTTTCAGTTCGCGGTGGCGGCAGGAACGCTCATCGGAGGTCCTATCGGCGATCGGATCGGACGCAAGTACGTGATCTGGATCTCGATTCTCGGGGCGGCGCCTTTCACGCTCCTGCTCCCCCACGCAAACCTCGCGGGCACCACGGTGCTTTCCGTGTGTATCGGCGTGATCCTGTCCTCCGCGTTTCCCGCGATCCTCGTCTACGCGCAGGAGCTGCTGCCGGGCAACGTCGGGCTGATCTCCGGGCTGTTCTACGGCTTTGCATTCGGCATGGGCGGATTGGGGTCCGCTGCCCTGGGAAGGCTCGCCGATCTGACGAGCATCGCTCACGTCTATCAGCTCTGTGCTTTCCTGCCGCTGCTGGGCCTGATCGCCGCGTTTCTGCCGAACGTTGAATCCCGCATGCGCTCTCTCAAACCGGCGGGCACATAGGAAGCCGCCGGTCTGCCTTGTGCCGGCAGGGCATTTCTTCTACGATCATGGCCATGATCAAGCCGACCGTCGGGTTCATCGTTTATGGCGTGCACAAGGATGGGTTGAAGGACCCCATGGGCGTCCCCTTCATCGACGGCTCCGTGGTCTCCCGGTCCCGCGATACGCTTCGATCGCACGGCATCACACTCAAGGAACACGCCACCGTGATTGCAAGCAAGGCCGAAGCCCGCGAAGCGCTGGACCGGATGAAAAAAGACGATGAGGTGGACTGTGTCGTGCTTTTCTCCGGCACGTGGGTGTGGGCCGCGCACCTCGTGGCGGCAGTGCGGGACTTCCAGATGAGCGGAAAGGCAGTCCTTATCTGGACCCACCCCGGCTCGCAGGGGTGGCGCCCCGTCGGCGGACTGGTCCTGCACGGTGCGCTGGAGGAGGTCTGCATCCCGCACAGGTTCGTCTACGGCCCCGCGGACGACCCGGTAGAGATCGGGCGAATCGTCAGTTATTGCCGGGCGGCACACCTGAGACGGCACTTGAACATGTCTACAATTGGAACCTTTGGCGGACGCGGGATGGGTCAGACATGCGGCGTTGCGGATCCCTCCCAGTGGATGAAGATGTTCGGGGTGGACATCGACAGTAGAGATACGACCGAGCTGATTCGCCGGGCCGGGCAGGTGACTCCCGCGGACCTGGATGCTCTTACGCCGCGGCTGGTCAAGCTCTTCGGAGCGGCCCCTGAGAAGTCCCTCGTCAACGAACGATCCATCCGTCTCTACCTTGCCCTGAAGAGCATCGTGGAGGAGGAAGGCTTCGACTTCTACACCATCCAGTCATTCCCCGGCCTCGGCGATGACTACTCGGCAACGTGCTTTGCGCAAAGCATGATGCTGGAGGACGGGTGGGGCACGTCCACGCTCGGAGACTTCAACACTGCTCTTTCCGTGTATCTGCTCTCCCTGCTGAGCGCAGAGCCGGTCTACTACGGGGACCTCCAGCACCTGGACAAGAAGACGAGGGAAATCAAGATCATTGGCGATGGCGCCGTGCCCCCGTCTTTGGCCGGCACCCTGGGTCCCGCAGGCTTCGCGACGCACGGGATACCCACCGAAGGCCAGGCGGGCGGACTCTCGGTCAAGCTCATCTGCAAGGTTGGCGAGGGTGCCCTGGCCAGACTGGGCAGGGTGGACGGGGAGTTCAGGATGACCGTCGTGCCGTGCTCGATATTCGAGCCGCCCGCCCGGACGCTCGACTCGAGGCTGGCCGAATGCGGAATCCCTTTCTGGCCGCACGGCTTCGTCACGGTCCGCGGCGACATGGATGTTCTCGTGCAGAACTGGACCAACGAGTACGCATGTCTCGGTTACGGCGCGGACCTGGTGCCCGCGCTCGTCGATTTCTGTGAGCTCACCGGCGTAAAGGCTGTCCAGCCGTGAAGAAGCCCGGGGTACTTCTTCGGCGGCCGGCCCACGTGCCGGAAAAGGCCCGGTTCCCCGTCATCGACGCGCACAATCACCTCTTCGCCGACATGGCCGCGGGGGAAATGACTGCGATCATGGATGCGGTGGGAGTGCGGATTTTCGTGAACGTCACCGGCAATTGCGCCCTCCCCTTCGACGAGAAGGGCTACACGATCCGTCGGCGGAACCTCGAAGAATACCAGGAGGGCTGGGTGAACAGGCGGCCGGGCAGGTTCGCCGCCTTCACGATGTCGGAGTTCGCACGGTGGGACGACTTCGCACTCGACCTGGATGGAGGATTTGCGGACCTGGCTGTGGCCACGCTGGAAGAGGAGGTGCGCAGGGGGGCACTCGGCCTGAAGGTCACGAAGGAGCTGGGGCTGCGGTTCCATACAGCCGACGGGAAGATGATCGCCGTGGATGATTCGCGGCTCTCCTCTGTCTGGGAACGGGCCGGGGACCTGGGTATTCCCGTTCTGATTCATACCAGCGACCCGGTGGGATTTTTCCTCCCCCTGGACGAATCGAACGAGCACCTGTCCACGCTCCTCACGTATCCGGGCTGGAGCTTCCACGGTTCGCACTTCACGAAATGGGAGCTCCTGGAGCAGAGGACCAGGATGATGGCCGCTCACCCTGGAACGACGTTCATCTGTCCCCACGTGGCGAACCACCCTGAGGACCTGGAGTGGGTATCCTCTCTGCTGGACACCCTTCCCAACGTGTGCATCGATTTCTCCGCCAGAATGGACGAGCTGGGCAGACAGCCGTACTCGTCCCGCGAATTCTTCCTGCGGTTCCAGGACAGGGTGCTTTTCGGCTCAGACATGCCTATTTCGACCGCCATGTACCGGGCGTATTTCCGGTTCCTGGAGTCCCGCGACGAGTACTTCGACTATCCGGGCTATCTCGGGGAGACCGATAACACCACCCGCTGGAAGATCTACGGCCTCCATCTCCCCGATGCGGTACTGGAGAGAATTTATTACCGCAACGCCCTCAGGATCATCCCCGGGCTGAAAGGTATCTGGACATGAGCTCGATCGACCGCCGCGATCTGTACAAATGGTGCCGCGTGCCCTTGGAGGAGCTCGAACATCATCCAGCCCGCAAGGTGCCGTTCCGGCTCGTCCAGGATTCCGCTGCCATGGGCGCGCTCATGGCCCGGGAGCTGGTCGAGGAAATAGAGGCCGCCAACCGGCGGGGTGAAGAGCTCCGTGCCGTCATCCCCTGCGGTCCCAGCTCGTGGTACCAGCCCTTCACAACGCTGGTCAACGATCGGGGTGTTTCGCTGCGGCGGTTCGTCGTTTATCACATGGACGAATGCCTGGACTGGCAGGGCAGGGAACTTCCCCGCGCACACCCATACAGCTTCCGCGGTTTCATGGAGCGGCACTTCTACGAACCGGTCCGCCCGGACCTCGCCGTGCCCGAGGAAAACCGGATGTGGCTCTCTCCTTCGACAATGGAACACGTGCGCGAGGCAATCCAGGCACACCCGCCCCAGCTCACCTTCGGGGGGTGGGGCCAGGACGGGCACATTGCCTACAACCAGGCGCGGCGGCATCCGTACAACGCGATCACCCTGGAGGAGCTCACCGCGTCGTCGATCAGGATCCAGGAGAACAACTGGGATACGATCCTCGCTCTTGCGCAGAGGACGTTCGGCGCGGCGTGGCAGTTCGTGCCGCCCCTTTCCGTGACACTCGGCATCCGCGAATGTCTCTCGGCTGCCAGGGTCCGCCTCTTTTCCGACACGGGGGCCTGGAAGCAGACGGCACTCCGCGTTGCCTTGTTTGCAGCGCCGACGGCCGAATACCCCATCACGCTGCTGCAAGAGCATCCCGACGCGCTGATCACGGCCACGATCGAAACGGCGCGCCATCCGGTATCGATACACCCCGAGTGGGACCTCGGCATCACGGGGTAAAGGAAATGCGCCTTCGTCGCCGGAGCGTGGGGCTCCTCGAGCTTTCGTCAGGCGCGTTGAGGTATCGCGGGCTGGTAGGCACCGGTGGGATCGGCCACGGCTCGTTTTTCCTGGTCGATGGCAGCGAAACGCTCGGCCGGGAGGAAAGTCGGTCCGGAAGGTTCCTCGAGCGGAGGGACTACTGCAAGCTGCACATCATCAGCCACTACGTGAAAGCGTTGCTCGGCGACCGGATTGGCGTTTACCCCATCGGCAGGGTGGGCGACGATGCGGACGGAAAGCGCCTGTGTCTCGAGATGGCCGGCGCTGGCCTGGACATGCGATTCGTTACGACATCGCCCGACCTGCCCACGCTCTTTTCGTTCTGCCTCGTTTATCCCGACGGTTCAGGGGGAAACCTGACCACTCGTGACTCGGCCAGCGCCTCGGTGGATGAACCTGCTGTCCTGGCGGCAGAGCCCCTGCTGGCAGATCTGGGCAGGGGCGGCATTGCGCTGGCCGTGCCGGAGGTGCCTCTGACTGCTCGCCGCGCGCTCCTGGAGCAGGCCTCCCGATTCGACCTTTTCAGGGCGGCAAGCTTCACTCGCGCAGAGATGGATGACGTGCGGGAATCAGGCCTGCTCGGCCAGGTCGACCTGTGCGCGGCGAACCTGGAGGAAGCGGCCGCGGCCGCTGGAATCCCTGCTGAGAGGGCAGGGGGATCAGAGCCTGCCCTCATCGCGCAGCGTGCCGCAGAAGGGCTCGCCCGGGAATTTCCACGTCTCCAGTTGTCCATTACCGCCGGAAAGGCCGGAAGCTGGTGTTGGGACGGGCGTTCCCTGGCCTTCGATGAGGCCGTGCAGGTACACGCTGCGGGCACTTCGGGCGCCGGAGATGCGCATTTTGCCGGGCTTCTGGCCGGACTGGCGGCGGATCTTCCCCTTGGCGAGGCGCAGCAGCTGGGGACGATCGTCGCGGGTGCCTCCGTGACATCCCCGCATACGATTCATTCCGGATTGACCCCCGATCTGCTGCGCTCCGTGTGCGGCCGGCGGGCACGGACGTCTGCACGTGTACGCGCACTTCTTGACAACCCCATTGGCGGGCCGTAGAATTACCCGAGTGTCCGTAGGACATGCACATCTCAAGCAAAGGGGGAAACATGAAGAAATCAGTCATGTTCCGTCTTGGAATGGCGCTCCTGATCATCGTCGCGCTCGTCGGATGCGCACCGAAGGAGAAGCCGAAGGTCACCTTCTTCTGGGCCCTGTACGACGGCCTGACGGAAGACTTCCGCGCCAACGTCGAGGCGGCATTCAATAAGGCTTCCAAAGACGCGCAGGTCCAGATCGTCCCTGTGAAGTGGGACGACATGCAGAACAAGCTCACCACGGCAGTGGCCGGTGGCACCCCGCCCGACATCTCGGTGGTGGGAACCCGGTGGATCCTGGATTTCATGTCAACGAACTCCGTTGATGAAGTCACCCAGTACCTGAGCAAGGCCACAATGGACAACATCAACCCGGCAGCCATGGAAGCCAAGGTCAAGGGCAAGCTGATGGGCATCCCGGTCGCGGCAGGTGCCAGAATCCTCGCGATCAACAATGACATCGCCAAGGACGTGCCCACGACCATGGAAGAGCTGGAAGCCGATGCGATCAAGGTGACGAAACCCGGCAAGGTCTACGGTCTGTTCATGCCAGGCAAGTCCCACACCGAGCTGACGGACTTCGCATATTACTTCTATGCCGCGGGCGGGAACTTCTTTGAGACCAAGGCAGACGGCTCGTACGGGAAATGCACCGTGAACTCCGACGCCGGCGTGAAGGCCCTGACGTTCATGGCCAAGCTCGCGCTCAAGGACAAGGTGGTCGAAGACAAGTTCACTTCGTACAACCGCATGGAAGGCCACCCTGTGTTCTACGCAGGCAAGATCGGCTACGTCATGATCGGCGCGTGGGTCGACTCCGCCATGAAGCAGGCCGGCGCCAAGTTCCCCGTTACCTACGCGAATATTCCCTCTTTTGCCGGTGAGAAGCCCGCGGGGCTCATCATCACCGATTCCATCGCCTTCTTCACCAAGGCCAAGAACCTGAAGGCGGCGGGCAAGTTCGTCGATTTCTTCTACCAGGACGCGTACAAGGGCAAGTTCGACCAGCTCGTCGGGTTCCCGCCCGTCACGCTGAGCGCTGCCAAGGACCCGTTCTGGCAGACACCGCTCTTCCAGGCCCTCAACGCCGCTGCCCTGACGGCACGACCGTGGCCCCTGGTGGACGGCTTTGATACTCTCAACAACGAGACTTGGAAGGCTTGTGAAAAGGTGTTCCAAGGACAGGCATCTCCGAAGGACGCCCTCGACGCCGCAGCCGCGGCCGTCGACAAGGCCCGGGGCATGTAAGTCGAATGCTTCTGTGAAGGGGGGCGTCCGCCCCCCTTCTTTTTTTCTCGCACCGCCCAGGGAGGAACCGTGGCAGACGCAACACTGTCTCTGAGGAAGAGGCTCTGGAATCCCGAGGCGAGGCTCGCCTACATTCTCATCGCGCCTACCGCGGTTTTCCTCGTTGCGTTCATGTTCTACCCCATCGTCTACGTTTTCGTGATGTCGTTCTTCCGCACGAACAAGCTGAGCGACCTCACGCGTTTCGTCGGTCTTGCCAATTTCATCGACCGTTTCCATGACCAGGAGTTCTGGTGGGCGGCACTGAGGTCCCTGATCTGGACATCGTCAGGAGTGTCGGTGAAGTTCCTTCTGGGCATGACTATTGCCGTGTTGCTGAACGTGCGCTACCGCGGCCGCAAGGCCGCCCGAATGGCGTTTATCATCCCCTGGGCATCCTCGGTTCCCATCAGCGCACTTTTATGGCAGTGGGTGTATCACCCCGAGTTCGGGCTCCTCAACCACACCCTGGAGATTTCTGGGTTGTGGACCAATCCGCCGGGGTGGCTCGGGGCGCCGCTTTCGGCGTTCATCGCCTGCATGTGGGTGGACATCTGGATTGGCATCCCCTTCTTTGCCCTGGTGTTCCTGGCCGGAATGCAGGCGATACCTCAGGAGCTGTACGAATCGGCCCACATGGACGGGGCGGGGGGCATTCGCAGCTTTTTCTCAATCACGCTCTCCGGTCTGCGCGAGCTGATCCTGATCTCGACGCTGCTCTCCGCGATCTGGACATTCAACGATTTCAACGTCATCTACATCCTCACCCGGGCAGGGCCGGCGAATTCCACGAACATCCTCATCACCTCGGTCTACATGAACGCCTTTGTCGACCTGCGCTTCGACTGGGCCGCCGTGCAATCCGTGGTGACGTTCCTGATCCTGACGGTCGTGAGCATCATCTATGCCCGGTTCTACTTCAGGCAGGAGAACAACTGATGAAGTGGCAGAACCGTGCGCGCTGGCTGGCCATCCCGCTCACGATCGTGATCCTTCTGATCCTCCTGTTCCCATTTTTCGTGATGATCTCCACGATGCTGAAATCAGGTCCGGACACGTACGCCACGCCCCCGATCTGGCTGCCGACCCACATTGAATGGTCGAACTTTGTCGCGGTCTGGACGCAGTACGATCTGGCCAGCTACTTCCTGGCGAGCCTGATTATCGCCCTTGGAGCGACCGTCCTGAACACGCTCCTGTGCGTGCCCGCCGCCTACGCCATTGCCCGGCTGCGTTTCGTCGGCCGCAAGGTGGCCATGTACCTGCTCCTCATGATCGAGATGTTCTCCCCGGTCATCGTGATCATCTCTCTTTTCAAGGTCGTGGCGAAGCTCGGCATGCTGGACAGCTACGCGGCCCTCATCATCCTGGACGCGCTCTTTACCGTGGCGTTCAATACGTGGATGATGAACGGGTATTTCAGGACCATACCGAAGGACATCGAGGAAGCCGCTCTCATCGACGGCTGCACGCGGGTGCAGACCATGACGCGCATCATGCTGCCAATCGCCGTGCCCGGCCTCGTCACGGTGATGATCTATGCTTTCATATTCTCGTGGAATGAGTTCCTCTTCGCCCTGACATTCATATCATCAAAGGACAAGATGCCGCTCACCATTGCGCTCTACAACTTCGTAGGCCGATGGACCACACAGTGGCAATTCCTGACAATGGCAGCTTTCCTTGCCCTGATCCCCGTGCTGGTGCTGTTCTACATCATCGAGCGGCGGCTCGTGGCAGGGCTCGCCGGCGGGGCGGTGAAGGGGTAGGGAGGGCGCCGAAGCCCCGCGGAGGCCGCAGCAGCGAGCCGCTGCGACGGCCAGCAACCACGGCCACCATCTCCAGCATTGTGCGAAACGCAAAAAGCGCAAGGAAGTTGCACTTTTTGCGTTTTCGCAATGTCAGGCCCTCTCAACTCCGGAAATCTCTGGCCTCGAGACTCATCAGTGCATTTCCGCCTCGCAGGTGCCGATTCCTCCCACGAAATAGTTGAATTTCACGTTCGGGTGATCGGCGAGGAGAGACATCGGAACCGCTGAATCAGGAATCTTCTTGGAGATCATGAGGGCGGTCAGCCGGATCCCGAAGGGATTGTCATGCGCACCCGCGTGCCAGATCGAGACGGTATCTGATTTCCATGTCTCCCTCGGTCCCACGGAGATCGCCTGGGAGGGAACCCCGGTAACCACTCCTCCGCCCGACGTGCGCGCATTCTGAATGATGGTCATCGGATGCAAGTCCACCACCCGCGTTCCCAGCGCACGGTACTCCGCGGGAGAAGGAGGTGCATCGCGGAACTTTCCTTCGCGCTTCACCGGGTCATTGAATGCCCAGTGCTTCACTTCTCCCTGCCCGCCCTGCATAACGAGGCAGCGTGCCTGGTCGTAGGATCGGACGTACTCGGGGATCGAATCGGCCTTGAGGAAGTGCAGGTGCGAGTCCGGCATGCGCAGCTTCGGCGAGATCCTCTTGAAGCACAATTCCAGGTCGGCGCGCGCAAAGCTGAGGGGGTGGGTGACCGGCGCTTCCCGGCCATCAATGAACCATTCATCCATCGCCCAGAAGTGACCCTCGCGCACGTCGATTTCCAGGTCGTTTACGATCCGGGCCACGAGGGGAAGCTGCTCGGTCGGGCCGATGGGCCCGCACAGCCCCGCAGGGACGCTCGCTGTCGATCGCTGCCACGCGTGCACGTACTCCAACGCCTCTGCCACGTAGAATGATTCCAGCGTGTCGTAGAACGTGACCGTGAATCCCGGGCGGGAGAGCTGGAGGAGATCCTGCGCGGAAAGCCGCGCGGCATCGTCAAGGATCGATCTGTCCAGGGTCGTGTAGTCCCACCAGCCCTCAGCAACCTTGCTTGTGTTCCGCATCGTGCATTCCTCCCTATTGGCGTTTCAGAATGAGCCGTTGGAAGCCTGCCTTTTTCAAGTCCGCCTCATCCCAGAATGTCGGGTGATACTGCACGAGTCTCCACGCCTGGATCATGTCGGCATAGTGCCCGTTTCCCACGTGACCGCTCTGCCCGGTTGCGTTCATGACCTCGGAGGAGGAGAGGCTCGAGAGATCAACCACCTGCCGCATCGAGGAGATGAGGTACGTCTCGAACGGCCTGTCCGGCCGCCAGTCGGACGAGACTACCTGCTGCATTCCTCCGCCCACGGGCACCGGCCCCCTGTTGAAGATGCGCTCGATGAGCGGGATTCCCGATTTCCCGAAAGACTGGTTGCGGAAGAGTGCCGTGTGGACCGTGCCCCACTTCCACAGGAGAGGGTCCCTGCCCAGCGCCTTGATTCCTGCCTTCATTCCCTTCTGCAGCGCACGCGCAAGAACATCGTCCCGCGTCTCGCGCACGTCGAGGGTGCCCGGCCGGTCCCAGAACGGGGCGCGTGGATCATCGAGGAGCTGGGTGATCGTGTTCATAAGCCGGGAATTGTCGTCCAGCACCGCATCGATATTCCACGTCGCATCGGGGAACTTGTCCTTGAATACGAGCTCGACCAGGGCTTGCCAGAAGAAGCCGTACACAGCAGCTCCGGCGCTTTGAGTGTCCATCCGCATGTCCCAGTTCGCCAGGATCTCACGCCCCTTTGCCGCGCCCCCATCGAGGACCAGAGGCTTGAGGAAGGGAATGACCTCCCGGGCGGAGAGATTCAGGGTGTCAGCCTGCATGGCCTCCACGTCGGGGAGTGAGATCTTCCCCCTGGCTCCCTCGATCATTTCGGCGATGCGGCGCGCCCGATAGCCGAGGTCGAAGTCATCTCCGATGAAGAACCTGTAGGAGGGGCTTGTCACCGCGTTATTGGCGGAGACGATGTACCCCTTGGGAGGATTGTACGAGAACGGGAGGCTGTCGAAGGGGATGAACCCTTTCCATTCGAAGTCATCGGTCCAGCCGGGAGAGGGGACGGTGCCGTTGCCTTTTGCACGGATGGGGATCAGCCCGGGCGCCTGGTAGGCGATATTTCCATCCACGTCGGCATATACGAAGTTCTGCGAGGGAACGTCCCAGGAGCGGAGGGCCTGGCGGAACTCGTCGAAGTTGCGCGCCCTGTCCAGCAGAATGACGGATCGGAAAGTGGTGTTCGGCTGCAGGGCAGTCCACCGGAGGGAAAGCACCCGAAGCTCGAGGCTCACGGGAAAGGCATCGCTGGGATTGATCGTGAAGCCGCGATAGCCCGCGAAGCCGCTGCTGTCCGTGATCACTGGCCCATGCCGCGTCTGCCGGACGAGGATCACCGTCGGTTCCTCCTGGTGGAGGACCTTGATCTCCTCTCGATGGATGTTCATATCTCCCCAGCGCCCGTTGACCGCGTACTGGTTGGGGTTCTCCGGGTTGACTTTCTCGATGTAGAGGTCCTGCACGTCCGGGAAGAGATTGGTGACACCCCAGGCGATCCGGTCGTTGTGACCGATGACGATGCCGGGCGTGCCCGCAAAGGAGAATCCCCTGACGTGGAAGGGGCCGTCTGCGTTTTTGCCCGGCTGCTGATCCTGTGCCGAGCAGTACAGGTCCGCTTCGTACCAGATCGACGGCATCTGGATCCCGAGATGCGGATCGTTTGCCAGGATCGGCTTCCCCGTGGCCGTGCGAGAGCCGGCGATCACCCAGTTGTTCGAGCCGAGGCCCGGCGCCTCTCCGAGAGCGAGCGGGGCGCCGATTGCGATTCCCCCCATCACCCGCGTCGAGACTCCTCGGAGTGCCGAAAGAATCTCGGGAGCCGCGGCAGGCGTGGAAGCGGCACCCCGGTGAAGCAGCGGGCCGAGGAGCTCGTTATCCGAAACCACGATGGGCATTTCACCGTAGCGGTAGGTGCCGAAGAAATCACGTGTTCGTGCCAGGCCCACCCGCTGGATGAGATCTATTGAATACAGCTCGCGGCGCATGTTCGTGCTGAGATCTTGCGCCATCAGCTTCAGCCAGGTGATGGAATCAAGGGGGATCCATGGCTCGATGGAAACGGGCACACCCTGGAGCTGGAGGAGAGAGTATTCCAGTCCAAGCTTCGCCGGCGGCCTGCCGGCGATGTACGCGTTCACGCCCTCGGCGTAGGCATCGAACACGCTCCTTGTCTCGGGATCCATCTCCGCGTACTCCTGCTCCGCGATGTGCCGGAATCCTACGGTGCGCAGGTACATGTCTGTCCCGAGGGTCGATTCGCCGAAGATCTCAGACAACCTCCCGGCCCCGATCCTTCTCCAGAAGTCCATTTGCCAGAATCTGTCCTGAGCGGTGACGTACCCCTGGGCGAAGTACAGGTCGTGCATTGTGACTGTACGGATGTGGGGCACCCCGTACCGGTCGCGGAGGACCTCCACGTCAGCCTGCAGTCCCTTCGCGGAGATAGTCCCGCGCGTCTTCGGGAAGGGACTTCGCACGACCCAGAGAATGGCAAGGAAAATCACGGCGATGACGGCACACACCGAGCCGAGACCAGCAAGCCACCGTTTCAACTGTTTGTTCACGCCGGGGAAACCTCCGTGGGGAGAAGCTATTTTTACCGACGGGTGGAGTCAAGGTCCTCTTGCATTCGCACGCGGGTTAGCGCACGCTGTTCAAAGGAGGGGCATATGCTCCAGAAGAAAGCTCTCGCGGGTCGGAAGGTCGAAGTCACTTTCAGGATGCCGCCGCTGGAAGGCGTCGTCGAGCTCAATCTCTGCGGAGACTTCAACGGATGGCATCGGGAAGGCGCGCCGATGAGGCAGGAAGCGGACGGCTCCTGGTTCGCCACGCTGGTGCTGGAAGCCGGGAAGTCCTATCGCTTCCGATATTACGACAACCAGGGACGATGGCACAACGACTGGGAAGCCGACGCGTACGTTCCGAACGAGTTCGGGAGCGAGGACTCCGTCCTGGATCTCACCCTCGCGCCGCGTGCAACGCCCCCGAAGAAAAGCACCGTGACGAAGAAGGCCGCGGCACAGGGGCACACTTCGCGCATTCCGAAGAAGCCCGGCCGCGGCCGAGAGACGAAGGAGAGGCGATAACGGACCTGCGTCCGCCTCCTGGGCAGCTCCCCTAGAACGATCCTTTCCTCAGATCGATGCCGTATTGCAGGTATGCCTTCAAGCAGCAGCTCATGTGCATCCAGCCCGAGCAGTTCTGATATGACCCCTGCAGGCCTCCTTCCGTAGACCGCCAGCCGCCTTCCGTAATCTTCACGAGCGTCTCGTCTTCTCCGAGCGGTTCGAAGCTCATCTCGACGGTATTGTCGTACCCGGCAGGCCGGGGAACGGTGCCCGCCTTCGCGTCGTACACCCCTTCGCTGGCCTCCCAAGCGAACCTGATCAGCCTGTTCGGGACGGTCTTCTGCACCTTGACCGGCACGCTGATTGTCTGCCCGGCGACCTCGCCGAAGGTCCAGAGCACGGTCGTGCCTTCATCCAGGGGCGCGCTCGATCCCCCGTTCGTGTCAGATCCATGTCGGCCTCCTTTCAATTGACAGCATGATTTTCAAAGCCCTGGGAGACGCCCGCCGGAGGGAGATGCTCGACCTGCTGAAAGAAAAGTCCCGCACCACGGGGCAGCTCTGCGTCCATTTCAGGAAACTGGACCGCTGCACCGTGATGCAGCACCTCCGAGTGCTGCAAAAGGCGGATCTGGTCATCGTGCGGCGTGAGGGACGCGTTCGCTGGAACTATCTCAATCCACTCCCCATTCAGGAGCTGCACGACCGCTGGATCAGCCGGCATGCCGTGCCGGCGGTGGACCTGCTTGCCAGGATGAAAACAGGGACCGAGAATCAATGAGCGCCCCTGTAGTACTCCATGAATGCCTCGACGATCCGTTTAGCGAACTGTGTCCCCGTGCTTCGCTGTATCTCCTCCGCGGCTCGGGCGGGCGGCATGCCGGACCTGTAGGGACGGGTCGAGGTCATTGCATCGTACGTATCCGCGACCGAAACGATCTGCGCCTCGAGGGAGATCGCGTCGCCGGCGAGCCCATCGGGGTAGCCTCGCCCGTCCCAGCGCTCGTGGTGGTTGCGGATGACATGCATGTGGTCCTTGATGAAGGGGATGTGGCGAAGGATATGAACGCCCTTCATGGGGTGCTCCTTGATGACTTCGAACTCCTCGGGAGTGAGCGGCCGGGGAGCGTGGATGATGGATTCAGGGATCCCGATCTTCCCGACGTCGTGGAGGATCGTGGCAAAATGCAGGATCTCGATCTGTGCCTCGGTGAAACCCACGATCCGCGCGACCTCGGCCGAGTAATCGGCAACGCGTTCCGAATGACCGCCCGTGTACGGATCCTTCTCCTCGATCGCCTGCACGAGCGCGCGCACCGAGTGCACGTTGCTCATCCGCAGCTCTTCGTCCAGCCGCGCGTGCAGGAAAACGGTGCCGATGCTGTTCGCGAAAATCGAGAGGAACTCCCCGTCGGTCTGGCTTACCCGTGCATGTGATCCGCGCCGGTCGGCGCCAAGCACTCCGACCGCCTTGTTCTCCGCAATCAGGGGGCACAATATGAAGGAGCTGGGGCGGAAATCGGCGAGTATCTTGTTCGTCGGGTTCAGGCCGGCCGATTGCACATCGCTTATTCGTACAGGCTTCTTTCCCTTCAGCACGCGGATAAGCAGATTCTGTTCGCGGTCCAGGGGGACGCGGTAGCCGCTGAGCTTTGCCACCAGCGCGGGGGATTCTCCCACACCGTAGCGGAACTCGAGATTCTGCTGCGCGTCATCGACGAGCATGATGATGGCCCGGTCGAAGCCGAAGACGTCCACAATGGTGTGCATCGTCTGCTCCAGCACCATTTGGGGGTCCGTGAGGGATGCGAGAGCCCGGGTCGCGCCGTTGATCTCCTTCAGCATCATCACCTTCTCGCGCAGCTCGCGGTTGGCGACCGAAAGCTCATCGAACCTCTGTTTCAGGAGTGTCTTGTCCCGGGAAATCTCCTCGATGGCTGCCTCTGCCGTCCTGCTGCGGTGAAACAGCCGCGGCAGCACCCCCCCCAGGCTCCAGTTCGCGGCCCAGGACAGATGGATTTCGCAGTAGTCATGACCATCAAATCGGCAGGCCCTTTCCTCGACACGCGCGGCGGGCCGTCCCCAGACCGTGGGGATGGCACTGTAGATGCCCTGGTTGTACAGGCAGCTGTCCTTCGAGGCCACCACGCCTTCTGTCCAGTGCCAGCGGACGACTGCGTGCCATGGGGAATCGGAAACGAGCTCGACGACCTTCGTGGTGTTCAAACGGGCGTTCAGCTGGTCCAGCCGGCGCAGGATCCGCCGTGGGGTGGAAAAGAACCTCACGAGGATCTTCTGCCAGTAGCCGAACTCCCGGTGCAGGATCGACTGGTAGCCGATATCGAATGCGGCGCGGTCGTTGCCGACGATCTCGCGAGCCTTCTCGAATAGCGCGACGACGCAGCTGCTGCTGATCCAGTTGTTCACGTCGCACAGGTATTCCTCCAGTGGATCGATCTCCGTCCAGGGCGGTGGAACGGCCGCGAGAAGGTCGGGCATCCGGTCGGGATGCGTTCTTCGGACGTAGTCGATGATGGCGAGGCTGTTGAGGCAGCTGACGTTGTTCTGTTCCTGCTGCACCGGAACCTCCGATCCGAGGGAGAAGACTGGCGTTCCCCTCAGCCCGAGTATCGGCTACAGGACGGGAAAAAATAGAAGACCCGCTTTCGCGGGTCTTCTATTGGAGGTGGCGGGAGTTGAACCCGCGTCCTGGAGTGTTGACCAAGAACCTCTACAGGTTTATCCGCCTGTTCGAACTTCGGCGGGAAGTGTGGGAGGCAGCGACCCGCTCCCCGCCAGAGCCTGCTTTGGTGTCCCTAGCCGCTCACAGGCGCGCGGTCAGGTGAGTCCCGGTTTGTTACAGGCCCCCCTGGATGCTCGGTACCACGCTCCAGGGACCCGTCGTCGCGTTAAGCGGCGAGTGCGAAATCTGCGTTGTTGGCAGTTGTGTTTTTGCCATTTTTAGGAGACTGGCGCTCCACCTGCAGCCCAGGGCCGAACCGACCCCAGTCGAGACCGTTGCACCCCCGAGCGAAAAAGAGGGCTACTTCACCCTGAACTCGCGCTCTAATTCCCTCTTCTGGTCTCTCTTGCGAATGTCATCACGCTTGTCAAAGAGCTTTTTGCCTTTTGCGATGCCCAGCTCGCACTTCACGTATCCACGTTTAAGATAGAACTTGAGCGGAACAAGGGTCAAGCCCTTCTCATCGGTGATTCGCTTCAGGCGTTTGATTTCCTTGCGGTGGACGAGCAGCTTTCTCTTTCGAAGCGGATCATGGTTAACCCTGTTGCCGTACGCATACGGGGTAACGTGGAAATCGATCAGCCACAGCTCGTCGTTCTGGACGAGGGCATAGGAATCGGCAAAGGAGATTCGCCCCTCCTTGATGGACTTCACCTCGGTGCCGACGAGCGACAGGCCGCATTCGAACGATTCTTCTATCGAATAGTTGAATCGTGCCTTCCTGTTGACGCCAAGGACTTTGATTCCCTCGGATTTTGCCATGGCTCGCGCGCCGCGGTTTACTGCCGGGCCAGCGCCACCCTGAAGCCGAGATACGGCGTGCACCATTCGGCCGGCTGGGCGCCCCGGGTGTACACCTTGTCGGTGCCCGGCTGGTCGGCCCAGGAGCCTCCGCGCACCGACCTGTCGGGCGCATCGGGAAGCGATTTCTCCAGTGCCGCGCTGAGGCGCGGGTCCCGGGAGGAGAGCAGGCTTGCATTCAGAGAGAACGGATCCGCGCACCATTCCCAGACGTTCCCGAGCATGTCGCGGAGTCCGTACCCGTTGGGTTCGGAGGTGCCGGCAGGCGAGGGGCCTGAGATACCAGGACTGAAGAACACTGCGCCGCCCGGCTTGCCGCCGAGGGGGTAGGGCATCCCACGGATTCCGCCCCGGGCCGCCCATTCCCATTCCGCTTCGGACGGAAGGCGTGCTGTAAAGCCGGCGAGCACAGACTGAGCTCTGCGCGAAAGCCAATGGGTGTACGCGGATGCAGCGTGCCAGGAAACCGAGGTTACCGGGAGGTCTGATGCCCCAGCGGGAGGAGCCCCCGATTTCCAGTCGGACAGATACGCGTCCGTCACCAACCCCTTTTGAACCAGAGCGGCCCTGTTCGCAGGAGACCAGTCCGGATTCTCGGCGATGAATGACTGGAAGGCGCCGTTGGTCACCTCGGTCGTTCCGAGGTAGAAGGCCTCGACACGAACAGGATGAGCGAGGAGCCTGTCGATCGACTTTCCCAGGGAGTCGAGGTTGTCGTCCTTGCCCATCATCAGGTCACCCGCGGGGATGGCCCGAAAGGGCATCCCCGCAACCACGACGCTTCCGCCCGCGCCCGGGCTGAGGGCTGAGCCGGGCTGGTAGTACCGGGAGATCGCGTTTCGGTACCCTGCAACATATTGCTGGATCCACGGGCTGGGAGCCAGCTTGTCCTGCCGGGACCTCGATATGGCGAGCAACACCCACGCGGGAGAATTGTCCGAGTTCTGAGAGAGAACAACTGATCTCTGTAAAAGATTGACGAAGGAGCTGGGCGTCAGGAACCCGGCGTGCGAGGAAACCCGGGCCGCGGCCAGGAGCAGCTCTCTCAGCTGGGACTCATCGGTTATGGAAAAAAGACTGCCCGCTATGAGATCGTACAGCTTCTCCTGGGTGTCGGCGGCTGCCGCGGCCCATGCCGCATCGGACAGGATCTGTGGAATCTGGGGATTCTTCTGAAAGTCAGCGAGAGCCGACTTCGCAAGGCCGTCGATGTCCGAAAGAGGGAGGACCTCCGAGGCGCGCGACCTGTCGGGAACGATCAACGTGGCGAAGACGCGCCCGCGAACGCTCCTGGTGATCGTGGCCGGAGCGTAGAACGGCCGGGAGATCTCCACCGTGCGTTCGCCGTGGGGAAGGAAGATCGTGCACGGCGTGCTGCCCGCGTACACGCCGTCGACTTTTACCGCGGCATGGTCGGGAAAAGTACGCAGGGAAAGGTAGGCGCCGCGATGACTGATGCCGGGAAAAAAGAGAAGCAGATACACAGCGAGCAGAAGCACGATCCCGTACAGCACGGAGAGGTAGAGACCCGGGCGGACGCCGAGGATCGGCTTCAGCCGGACGCTCACTTCTTCCGATGTCGTCTGGGGCACGGGCTTTTCCTGCTTCGGCATGAAACGAGTATAGGGACGGCCTTCTGGCTTGTCAATGATTCAGGGTGCGTGCTATTGTGCCCGCGGAGAGTGTATGCCGGAAAGCGCCGCAAATACCTGGGAAAGTTGGGAACAGACAGTCGTCCGCGTAACGGAGCGCTACCTCTCCTGGCGGAAGAAGCGAAAACTCGCGCGCAAGGCGAAGCAGAAGAGACGGAACCCGGTTGTCGATTGGCTCGACGCGATATTCTCCGCTGTCGTGATCGTCCTTCTCATCAACCAGTATCTCCTCCAGGCCTACCAGATCCCTTCTCCTTCCATGGAGCCGAGCCTCCTGGTGAATGACCGGATCTTCGTCAACAAGATCGTCTATGGACCCGAGCTGATTCCGGGCATGTTGAAGATCCCCGGGCCCTGGCAGCCTCAGCGCGGGGACGTGATCATCTTCGAAAGTCCCGAGTACATTTCCAGCGGGCCCGTCGTGGACATCCTGCAGCGCGTCATCTACATGGTGACCCTCTCGCTCGTTGATATCGACAAGGACGAGAACGGGCAGCCCAAGCATCACTTCCTCATCAAGCGGGCCATCGGCATGCCGGGAGACCGCGTCAGGATGAACGAGGGCAACGTCGAGTATCTCACGCCGGGATCCAACACCTGGATGAGCGAACAGGATATGAAGAAGGCTCTCGGGTTTCACTACCAGAACGTCCGGATCCTCGCCCCCGAGGAATACCCGGTATTCAAGGCCGCCGGCATTGGCGCTGGGCTCATCGGCGAGAAGTTCGGCGCTTCGCCGGACCAGGAGTCAGCGCTGAAGAAATACTACAGGACAACTGCAGATTCCAAAGGGAAGGTCACGAACGTGGGTGCCATGATGCAGCTGGCTGACGACATCTACGTCGAGATGTGGCGGGACGCGACACAGTGGGCGATCGAACCGGATAATTTCGCCACGGCGTCCGAGTGGCGCATGCTCAAAGAGGGCTACTTCGTGCCCGAAGGCCGAATCTTCCCCATGGGCGACAATCGCGATAATTCGCATGACGCGCGATACTTCGGCCCGGTGAGATTGGAGAAGGTGCTCGGCAAGGGACTCTTCCGCTACTGGCCGCTCGACCGGTTCGGAGGAGTCAGGTAAAGACGATGATCGGCTCGGTGGAACGTTACTCGCCGGCCGCCGGAAAGAGAGGGACGGGGCTTCTTGCAAGGCGCATCCTTCGCGTTCTCCTGATCGCCCTGGTTCTGTACCTCGTTGTTTCCCGGTTCCTCGTTTCCACCTACCGCATCGAGTCCGTCTCCATGGAACCGGCGCTGCACCCCGCCGATCGGGTCGTCGTCAGCAGCATCGCCTATGGCCCGCGTGTCCCGTTCACTGCTTCACGCCTGCCGGGCTCGGGATCTCCAGAACGGGGAGATCTGGTCGTCGTCCAGCCCCCGTTCGTCGTCGAACCTTCACTCGTGGCCCGGATTTTCGAGCCGCTGGCAAACTTCCTCTCCCTGCAGAAAGCCACCCTGCACAGGGATCTCTACGGCGGCCGTGTGAATGGCTACCTGGTGAAGCGCGTGATCGGGATCCCTGGAGATACGGTGAGGCTGGCGAATTTCTCCGCCTCGCTGAAACCCCGGGGGGGATCCGATTTCATTCCGGAGGGGCAGCTGATCCACACGCACTACCAGATCCAGACTGCCCTTGATGCCCGGGGCTGGTCATCGAGCTACCCCTTTTCAGGGAACAGTGAAGACATCCGGCTCGGCAACGACCAGTATTTCGTGCTGGGCGACAATCGCACCGAATCCAGCGACAGCAGGTCGTGGGGCCCGCTGACCAGGGACAGGATCGTCGGCAAGGTGGTCTATCGCTACTGGCCCCCGCGCGCCCTTGGCACTCCCTGATCACGCTCTGTCCCTCTACGTCCACGTTCCTTTCTGCACCGACAAGTGCCTCTACTGCGATTTCTTCTCCGTGCCCCGAAGGACAGTAGTGCCGTCAGTCATGGAGAAGATGGTGAACGAGACGATCAGACTGGCGCGTCGGCTTGTCGAGTCAGGCGGCCGCGATGCGCGCGTGGAGACGCTCTTCGTGGGAGGAGGGACGCCGAGCTGTCTTCCTTCCGCACTGCTGGAGACGCTCCTTGGCGCGTTCACTCCCCTGGGATGCTCCGAGTGGACTGTCGAATCCAACCCCGAGACACTTGACGAATCCTTTCTCGATGCGTGCCGACGCGCTGGGGTCACCCGGCTGAGCGTGGGAATCCAGAGTCTCAACACTCAGCTTCTGCACCTCCTACGCCGTCACGCGACCCGTGAACAGGCCCTGGCCGCATTGGATTTGGTGAAACACAGGTGGGAAGGCGATCTCAACCTGGACTTCATCACAGGCATCCCCGGCCAGACCGTCAACGATGTGCACGCGGACTTGTCCGTGCTGAGAGACGGGTGGCCGGACCATGTCTCGCTGTACCAGCTCACCGTCGAGCCGGGCACGCCCCTGGAGACCATGGTCGATGACGGCAGGATCGTGATGAATCGGTCGGAGCTGGACGAGGAACTCTGGATTGCCGGCCGGGATGCACTCACAAGCCGCGGGTACCGCCAATACGAGGTCTCCAACTTTGCCCTTCCGGGCAGGGAGTGCCGGCACAACCTTCGCTACTGGCGGATCGATCCTTATGCCGGGGCAGGGCCTGGCGCGGTTTCGACGCTCCCTGCGGAATGGGCTGCCCGGGCAGCGGCCCGGCCCGAGCTTGCGGGGCACGGACAGATGGTGGTCAGGTTGACTGCTCCGAAGGACATCCCCGCGTTCCTGCGCGGCGAGGAGCATTTCTGGGGAATCGAGACCGAGCTGATCAGCCCCTCGGATTTCCTGTTGGAGACACTGATGATGGGCTTGCGGCTGACCGGGGGAATACCCGAGGAAACCATTCAGTCACGGTTCGGCAGCGGTTTTTCTGAACTATTCCCCGGCCTCTGGGAGGCATGGGTCTCGCGCGGACTTGCATTGCCCCCCGACGGGGCCTTGAGGCTGAGCCCGAACGGTCTCCTCCTGCTGGACCGGCTCCTGCGGGAAGTTGCGGAAATGACGGCCAAGCCGAGGCTGAAAACCCTGCTCGTGCACTGGCCCTGAGGCTGCGCACGCACCCGCATGCAACGAATGCCACGTTCCGTGGCTGCCTTGACTCCACTTTTCCCTTTATGGTAGCATTGTGCAAACTTCAGCAGGAGAAGGGGAAACATGTCAGGCCATAGCAAATGGCATACGATCAAGCACAAGAAGGGCGCCGCGGACGCGAAGCGCGGCCAGATGTTCACGAAGCTCATCAAGGAAATCAGCATCTCCGCCCGACTCGGCGGGGGTGACCCGGACTCCAACCCGCGCCTCAGGACTGTCATCCTCAAGGCGAAGGCCGGCAACATGCCGAGGGACAACATCGAACGGGCCATCAAGAAGGGCACCGGCGAGCTGGAAGGCGTGAACTACGAGGAGATCCTCTACGAGGCCTACGGTCCGGGCGGGGTCGCGATCCTCATCGACATCCTCACCGACAACAAGAACAGGGCCGCCGCAGAGATCAGGAACCTCCTGAACAAGGGCGGGGGAAACCTCGGGGCGGCGGGCAGCGTCGCCTACCAGTTCAAGAGAAAGGGTCTCATCAACTATGACGCCTCGAAGTACAAGGAAGACGACGTCCTTGCAGTAGCTATCGATGCGGGCGCCGAGGACGTGAGCAGCGATGAGGATTCCATCGAGGTGACGACGAGCCCCGAGGATTTCGAGAATGTCGTCAAGGCAATGGAAGCAAAGGGCTTCGAGCACTCGATGGCGGAAATCGCGCGCGTGGCTGACCAGACCGTCACGCTGGACCATGACAAAACCGAAAAGGCCCTCCGGCTCGTCGAGCATCTGGAGGATCACGAGGACGTGCAGAGCGTCGCGACGAACCTGGAAATCCCGGCCGGCTTTGTCATGAGTGAATGAGGACGGTGATCGGGATCGATCCCGGACTCGCCGCCACCGGGTGGGGAGTCGTGCGGTTCGACGGCTCACGCTTCAGCCACGTGGGGCATGGCGTCGTGACAACCGATCCCGGAACACCCCTCTCCCATCGGCTCCTGAAGATCCATTCGGAAATCAGGAAGGTCCTTGCCGCCCACAGCCCGTCGGAAGCGGGCGTGGAGGACCTTTTCTTTGCAAAGAATGCCACGAGCGCCATGCAGGTGGCACAGGCGCGCGGGGTGGTGATGCTTGCCCTCGCGCAGAGCCGGATCGAGGTGGGCACCTACTCGCCTCAGCAGGTGAAGCAGGCGGTCATCGGCAGAGGGAAAGCGGCGAAGGAGCAGGTCCAACGCCTTGTGGGCGTCGTCCTCGGCCTGGAGGTAATCCCCGGCCCTGACCACGCGGCAGATGCCCTGGCCGTCGCGATCTGCCACGCCAACAGGTCACACGTGCATGTTCAATAGCCTGACCGGGGAAATCACCTTCAAGGGCGACGAGCGTCTCTGTGTGCAGACCGGGGGCGTCGAGTGGGACCTCACCGCCTCGCGCCGCGCGCTCGACCGCCTTCCACCTGTCGGGCAGGTTGCCCGGATCTACACTCACCTGGTGCACAGGGACGACGCGATGCGTCTCTATGGGTTCTCCGACCAGGCCGAACGCGCCCTGTTCCTCGACCTGCAGAAGGTGGAAGGCGTCGGGCCGCGCGGCGCTTTGAAGATGCTTTCGGGAGTGGACCGTGAGCAATTCGCCCAGGCCCTGGATCGGGACGACGTGGATGCGCTCTCAGCGGTACCAGGCGTCGGCCGCAAGACCGCGCAGAAGATCATTCTCACCCTGAAAGGCAAGCTGACCCCGATCGGGGAAACGCAATCCAGGTCCGCAGAAGACGATATTTCCACCGCGCTCGTGGGCATGGGATTCGACAGGAAGACGGCGAAGGCCGCGGTGACGTCCGCCCTGAAATCACTTGCGGGGCGGAATCTGAGGGGAGAGGAGCTCGAGCGGGAACTTTTCAAGCAGGCCCTCTCGATTGCCGGAGGTGAGGGCGCATGAAGGACCGGTCGAAAGATCCCGCGTCCCGCCTGCCCGACCCGTCCTTCAACGACTCGGAGGATCGCGAGGAGGTGACGCTCCGGCCCCGTCTGCTCTCGGAGTTCATCGGGCAGGTGAAGCAGAAGGAAAACCTCGCCGTCTACATCGAGGCTGCCAAGAAGCGCGGGGAACACCTGGACCACGTGTTTCTCTCGGGCCCCCCGGGCCTCGGCAAGACAACGCTCGCCGCAATCGTCGCCAACGAGCTGGGCGTGCAGTTCCGTGCCACTTCGGCTCCGGCGCTCGAAAAACAGGGAGACCTTGCTGCAATCCTCACGAGCATTGGCGAGCGAAACATCTTTTTCATCGATGAGATTCACCGGTTGAAGCCCGTCGTGGAGGAGATGCTCTACTCCGCCATGGAGGACTTCGAGATCGACGTGGTGATCGGTCAGGGGCCAGGGGCGCGTACGATCAAGATTCCGCTGCCGCCGTTCACACTTGTCGGGGCGACGACGAAAACGGGGCTCGTTTCCAGCCCGCTGTACTCGCGCTTCGGCATCCCGATGCGTCTGGATTTCTACGAGCCCGAGGACATTCGTGCCATCGTCTTCCGCTCGGCCGGCATCCTCGGAGTGACCCTCGATGAGCGGGCTGCGCAGATGCTTGCGCGCTGCTCGCGGGGCACGCCGCGCATCGCCAACCGGATTCTCCGCCGCATGAGGGACTTCGCGCAGGTCTGGGGAGAGGGCGTGATCGATCTTCCGATCGTGACCCGGGGTCTTGAATCGCTGGAGATAGACTCGCGCGGCCTGGACAAGCTGGACCGCGAGATTCTGCGCACGCTCGTGGAGAAGTATGGCGGCGGCCCCGTGGGATCGGAGACCATCGCGATATCGATCGGCGAGTCGGTGGACACGCTGGAAGACGTCTACGAGCCCTTCCTGATCCAGATCGGGTTCCTCAAGCGCACTCCCCGGGGACGGGTCGCCACCAACGGCGCATGGGAGCACCTCGGGGTCAAGCGAACGGGCAGTGAAGACCAGTCAATTCTCTTTTGACCTTCCCCAGGACCAGATAGCACAATCGCCCTCGGCGGACAGGGAATCGGCACGGCTCCTGGTCCTGAACAGGAGCACAGGGGAAATTTCTCACTCCAGTGTGAAGGAACTGGCGCGATGGATCGAGCCAGGGACGCTCATCGTATTCAACGACACGCGTGTCCGCAAAGCGCGGATTTTCGGCGCGCGCCCCGGCGGCGGGACGACGGAGTTCATCCTCCTGGAACGGAATGGGGAAGACCGCTGGGAGGCGATCGCTGGCAGGCCAGGCAGGCTCAAGCCGGGAGCGGTTTTCAGGTTCCCTGGGGGGGTCACCGGGGTTCTCGAGCATTCGGAGGGGGAGAGCAGGTTTCTCCGCTTCGATCCCGCAATCGACGAAGGCTGGCTCGAACGCAACGGCCATGTGCCCCTGCCGCCCTATATTCGACGCCCCGATCTGCCGGTGGACGAGGAACGCTATCAAACCGTCTATGCGCGAGCCCTCGGGTCAGCCGCTGCCCCGACCGCGGGGCTGCATTTCACGCCTCACCTGCTCGCGGCGCTTCAGGCACGCGGTGTCGCAATTGGATGGGTGACCCTGCATGTGGGGTTGGGAACGTTTCAACCCATCAGGACGGAGGACATCGAGGATCACCAGATGCACGCGGAGCCCTACGCAGTCCCCGCGGCCACGAAGGTCATGGTCGATTCAGCCGTACGAGCCGGCCGTCCCGTGCTCGCCGTGGGAACGACAGTCGTGAGAACCTTGGAATCGGCCTGGGGTGACGATGGGCTTCGGGAAGGGGAGGGCCGCACCGGCATCTACATCACTCCCGGGTACAAGTTCAAAGTGGTGCGACAGATATTCACCAACTTTCATACGCCAGGGTCCAGCCTGCTGGTGCTGGTGAGTGCGTTCGCTGGCACGGAGCGGATCCTGGAGACATACCGGAAGGCGGTACGCGAAGGGTATCGATTTTTCAGTTATGGGGACGCAATGCTCATTCAGTAAGTGGACTGGTTCATCTTCTGGAAGTCGGACCTCACTTTTGCCAGCCGGGCGAGCTGGGCGTCGATCGTCTCCTGATAGTTCAAATCACCCATTTCGATCCGGAAGTTCTCGTCTTCCCAATCTTCGATTGCGTCCAGGTGGACGTCGCGCATCGCCCACGCTTTTGCAGACCATTCCTTCGCTTTTGTCCAGTAGCCATAGGCGACCTTGTAGACCTGTTCCGCCGTGTTGAGGCTTTCCAGGTTTTGCCTCTTCCATGGGGAATTGTAGAAGTACGCGACCATCTTGTCGTACTTGTTGCCCAGGGTGAGGTAGCTCGCGATGAGCTTCAGGTTCACGTGCATCGTGAAAAGGTAGCGGTAACGCTCCCACTCAGTCTTGTCCTTGATGGGAGCCAGGGCGTAGAGGGGATTGGCAAAATCGGCCTTCAGCGCGGTTTCCAGATAGTAGATGTTCTCCATGGTGTCGTCGGGGTAGTGATGAAGATGCTCGTGGTAGAGCTTGTAGTATTCCTCGGCATAGAGGATCCGCCACGCCGACACATTCAGCGTGGGAATCAGCAGCAGGAGCGGGATGAGCCAGGCCTTCCTCACACCCCGCTTATCGGCATTCCTTCGAGTATTTTCCATATCTCGCCGTGGATCAGGCCTGCGGGCCGGTCGCCGTCGATGAGCGATACCTGCATGCCGGTACCCGCGTATTGTTCAATGGAGCGGATATACGCGTCCCTCACACGAGTCTGGAACGCAAAGCCGTCGTACAGCTCGGTTTTCCGACGCTCGGCAAGACGCTCCTGGCAGACCTCGACAGGCGTATCCAGGAAGATCAGGGACTGGGGCAGGGGAAATCCCGAGTTCAGCCCGAGGACGTACTCGTAGCCGCACTCGAGCCCCTGGTACGCGAGGCTGGAAAAGAGGTAGCGGTCGCTGATGACGAGCTCGCCCTTGCGTGTGCGCGCCTCGATTCCAGCCAGCGGGTCATGCACGTGCTCGCTCCTGTCCGCAGCGTAGAGCAGGGCGACAGTGCGCGGATGCGCCCGAATCTCCCGGGCGAGGATCCCTCGGAGCATCTTGCCGATCACGCCGTCGGTGGGCTCCCACGTGGGCGAGTGAGCTCTTCCGTCCCGCGCCAATCTCTCGGAAAGCAGGCGAAGCTGCGTGGTCGTGCCCGCACCATCAAGCCCTTCCAGGACAACGAATCTTTGAAGTATAGTGGTGCTCACCGACGAAGAGTGTAATGAGAACCGCCCGGTGTGTCATCGTGTGCCTCCTGATCCTTTCCGCAGTGGGATGCCTTCACGCGCAGCAGTCGACGCCGCCTTCCGAGGGTTCGGTGGACACTGACCTGACGGTGATGGGCAGGGACGACGGCATCATCCCCATCCCCGAACCCGGTGATATCGACGAAGAGCTCGTGCTGCCGCCGCTCGACACTGACCCGCCGGATTCGCTTCTGGTGCCTCCAATGCTGCCCCCGATTGCGGATATGTCCACGCTGAGTGCGGATTTGGCGCCGCCGCAGGCGTATCTGGCGCCTCAGGCCGCCGTTCAGTCCAGGTCAGCCGCCCAATGACTTCATCATCCCGCAGGGCACTGCCATGGCTGCTCTCACTCGGTGCCCACCTGCTCGCACTTGCAGTGATCGGCCTCCTGCTGGCCCCTCAGTCCAGCGTCGCGCCTGCTCGCGGAGTTGTGATTTCGCTTGTGGGAGCGCCGGGATCGGGCCGAGGCGGGCTGAGGACAGCAGGCTCACGAGCCGGGGGTTTGTTCGTGCCCCGACAGCCTTCCGCGGCAGCTGCTTCCGCAGGGAGATCCCTGCAGGAGATGTCCGAGTCGGATCCTCAGCGGGACGCACTCCCCTCCCAGGGCTCTCAGCCGGTTCCTTCATCGGAATCCCTGCCCACCCCGACTGCCGGCGATGTGCTGGCGGACGTGGCGTCAGTCTCGCCCCAATCGAGCGGGTCGCCCACCGGCACCGTTGTCGGCTGGGAGGGAATGCAGAGGAGGCTGATCCGCAAGCGCAACCCGGAATTCCCGACAGTGCTGAGCGCAATGGGTCAGGAGATCGAAGGCGAGGCGCGGATCACGGTGGCTCCCTCCGGGATCGTGACCCGTGTAGAAATCACTCGGAGTTGCGGATATATTGAAATCGATGCCAGCGTGGAGGCAGCGCTTCGCGACTACCTCTTTTCCCGGGTGGACGGCAGAATCGATACGGTAGGAACGGTGCATTTCCGATTCCGCCTGGAGAAACAGGATTGAGGAAAGCTCTCGTGGTATCCGCGTGGTTGACTCTGTTCGCAGGATTGGTGGTGCTCACCGCCTTCGCCGCGATGGAGCTCGATCGCGCCCTCACAGTGAGGATGGAAGCGCTGAAATCCGGTGCCCTGGCGACGCTGGAACGGATGGCAGGGCGCACCATCACCTACGGCGAGATATCGCCCTCTTTCTTCCGCTCGATGAACGTCCGTGACCTCGCCATCCACGACTCGCGTGACCCAGGTCGCACGCTTCTCACCATTCACGAGGTGCGGGTGTATTACAGCCTGCTCAAGCTCTTTCTCGGCCGGGACCCCGTCGGAGCCATCCGCGAGATACGGCTCCTCAACAGCAGGTTCAACATCGACCTGGAGACGGACAGCGACGTCGTCGACCTGGTCCACCGGCTCCTCGAGAACGGCGGCGGCCCCGGTCTTCGCGCACGCGTCACGGGGGCGGATATCGGCGTGAGCGTCGTTTCGCGCGATACCGCAGTCGACCTCCGCCATCTCTTCTTTCAGGTCGACGCGCAGTCGCGGGCGATCGCCGTGTCCCTGCGGGGTGATGTCTCAGGCAGGGTCCCGGGGGGGTTCTCCTTTGTCTCCTCGCTGAATGCGCAGGGGTCGCTGGACCGGAGCCTCACGGCTTCTGACGTGACGATTCGTCTCCTCTCTTTCACCAGCTCGCTGGTCAACACGGGCGCCCACACGCTCCAGCTGGTCTGGAAGGGCAACACGATCGATGTGCGGAAGATCCAGGACCGCTCTCCCGTCGCCCTGGACCTGCGTGGAGACCTGGAGAACAGGGAGTTCACCCTCTATTTTCAAAGCCAGGACTTTCGCCCTGACCGGCTTTTCAGCTTTGCCCAGCCGCTTGCCGGATACGCGAGCTGGCTGAAGGTGCCTCTCACCGCCTCAGGACACTTCACCTATCGCGCCCGCACCGGGAGCGTGGAGTACCAGGCGGATGCGTCGGCATTCCTCGAAGACCAGCTTCCTATCCACGAGGTCACGCTCACCACGAGCGTCAGGGGATCGGAGAAGGAGGCTTTCTTTGAACCGCTGAGACTGTCCTCCAGCGAGGGCACCGCCGAGTTCGCAGGCAGTGTCCCTTTCGATACCCTTTTCCCGTCGGGCGTGCTCTCGCTGGCCGACGTGAGCACGGGCTACGGTGAGAAGGTAAACGCGAGTCTCGCCATCGATCGTCTGAAAGGCAGCCTCGACGTGCACGGGAGCCATCTGCAGATCGGCGAGCTCGGCTTCGACACGTTCCAGCTCACCCTCTCTCCGCTCCCCGGTGGAGCTTCATTCGCGCTCAGCACCTCCTTCGCAGGGTCGGCCCCGGAGGATCTGCTCAAGGCCAGCGGTGAGCTGCGCTTCGGCCGGCCTCTGAGACAGGTGGTGACCAGCGGACAGGCCGAATCCCTGCCCGCGCCCGCGGTGAGCGTCTCGGCCACGCTGAAGAACGTGCCGCCTGCGAAGCTCTATCACCTGCTGGTGGGCGCGGGCAGGCTCTCCCTCGACCAGCAGGACATATTCAATCTCCTCGCCCATTACTCGGTGTCTACTGAGGCCGTGTTGTCGACGGATCTGACTCACCTCTCGCTCGCGGCCCGATCCGTGACGATCACCAGCAATGACGACCCGAGCACCGCCTTTCATTTCGGTCTCTCGGTCGACAGGTCCCACCTCTCCCTCACCGGTTTCACGGGTGCCTGGAAGGGACTGGGCATCCATGGCGGGTTCGAAGGTGATCTCGCCGAAGGGGGCCAGATCGGCTTCGCCTCCAACATCACCTTCCTGGGCACCTCATACTTCGTCACCGGCCGCTACTCGCAGAGCGCAGGCCTCACGGCGAGCGGCTCGTTCGGCCTCGCCGTCTCTGCCATCCCGATCCGCGGCGGCGGCGCCCTGGTGAAACTGCGGGGAGAGAAGTTCCTGCTGCCCCTGGAGGGCAGCACGGTGCCCGTGAGTTTCGACATCTCGGGGCTCGTCACGCCGGACGGGGAATGGTCCGCGGACTTCCCCTCCATCACGATCTACAACGTGCCTCTCCCGCAAGCGCCGCATGCTGTTGTCCAGCTCACAGGACGGCTCACACCCCAGGTGCTGGAGCTCACGCGGCTGGCGGTCAGCGACTCGGCCTCGACGCTCGTGGGCAGCGCGCGCGCCGACATCAGCCTCCCGGGAGATGCCTTCGACCCGCAGTTCATCAATGCTCTCAGCCTCCAGGGATCCGCGTCCCTGCGCGCCGCCGAGGGGCTGGAGTCCTACGCCGTGAAAGGCAGTCTTGCGAAGGGTTCTCTGGCACTCGCGGTCCAGTTCGACGGAGTGCCCATGCAGAGGCTCGGGGTGAACGCGATTCAAGGAATGCTTTCCGGCACCGCAACGGTGACCGGCCCCCTTGCACGGCCCGCCGCCGACGTGGCCGTCTCTCTGAAGCAAGGCAAGCTGGGAACGGATCCCCTGTCGCTGGACGGCCGCCTGCTGGTCCTGGCGGATGGCTTCGAGGTGAGGTCTGTCTCGGCGTCCTATCTTGCGCACAGGCTGACCGGGGCGGAGGGCACTCTGGACCTCAGGAAGGGGACGTTCGCCTTCAAGGGTAAGTTCCAGACCGAAGTCTTTGCCGATCCCATCGCGGTCAGCCTCGGGCTGCAGGGCAGCTACTCCAATTCCAGTGTGTCGCCGCTTACCGCGCGCATCTTTGACCTCGGCCTGCAGGGAAATCTCACTCTCAACGGGATCAAGGTCGCCGGCACCGACATGCCTTCATGGTCAGTCGCGTTTCGCACGAATGCCGGCAGGATCTCCTTCGACGGGGGACCGGGAAACTCCATCCACGGGTGGATCGATCCGCAGCTGGCGTTTTCAGCCGCACTTCAGGATCCCCTTCCCATCACGGGAAATGTCCAGGGTCGGGTCACCCAGGATCGGCTCCATGCCGCGTTCGACATCGACAGCCTCGACCTGCTGATCCTGAACCCGATCCTCAAGAGTCCGCCTCTGAACATGGGCGCGGGTCCGACGCCGGTGATTCACTTCACGGCGGGCGTCGCTTCGGGCAGGCTGGTCGTCGACGGGGAGGTCAATGATCCCGATATCACTGGCCAGCTCGATCTCGTTGGCGGTGGGATCCTCACGGCGTACTCGCCGGAGGAGGCCGGGCCGATCCGGACCAGCCTCATTTTCGACGGGAAGGGCTTCCACATACCGAAGACCTACGCCTCCGCCGGCAACTCGCGGCTGAGCGCGGAGGCAAGCTTCACCATCGATCACTGGATACCGCTCACCTGGGACATTTCGTTGGCCACCGAGGCCCAGACCGCGGTCCGATTGAGGGCGCGATTCGGCATACTGAACGCGGACGGGTCCGCTTCCGGGACGCTCAGAGTGTCCGGCGATGACCGCAAGACCAACGTCGGAGGGTCGCTTGTCGTCTCAGATTGCCGGATTACCCTGGGTCAGGCTCCGACGGGGAAATTCGTGCCCGAAGAGTCTCCGACCTACGCGAACCTCACGGTGGAAACCGGAAGGCGGGTCGAGTTTCACTGGCCGACTGAGGACCTGCCCGTCGTTCAGACAACGGCGACTCCCGGCGGGAAGATCGCAGTCACCTATCGGGGAGACACCGGCGCGTACACCGTGAAGGGTGCCACGGGCGTGCAGGGCGGAGAAATCTACTACTTCGACCGCAGTTTCATCATGAAAAGGGGATCCATTACCTTCAACGAGGACCAGGCAACCTTCGATCCGAGGATCACGGCGCGTGCCGAGGTCCGGGAATGGGACGCTTCTACGGGCACCGAGGTGCGCATTTATCTGGACGCGGACAGCCCCTTCAGCAAGTTCTCTCCCCGATTCAGCTCCGATCCGCCCCGATCGGACACCGCCATCCTTGCCATGATCGGGGCACCGATCATCAACCGTGCCGAATCGCAGGGCATCGGGATGGCGGCCTTGGTGTATTCGGACATCCTGAGCCAGAACCTCATCCTTCGGCCCTTTGAGCAGAAGGTGCGGCAGGTGCTGAACCTGGACATGTTTTCCCTCCGCACGCAGATCATCCAGAACCTCGTGGCGCAGAAGGTCCTCGGCACGACCGTGAATCCCCTTGACAACACCAGCGTGTCTCTTGGAAAGTACATCGGGAATGACCTGTTTCTGGAAATGCTGGTGAGGCTGCAGCAGCCGCAGATCCCGGTCGCCGTGATCACTTCGGGCGGCGGCCTCCTTGCGGCCAGCACGGGGCTCCAGCCCGACGTCGAGCTGAATCTCGAGTGGGCAACGCCCTTCTTTCTGCTGAACTGGAGCTTCCTGCCTAAGCATCCGGAAAGCATGTTTCTCAGCGACAACAGCCTCGCCTTCAGCTGGAGATTCTCCTACTGAGGGGTCGGGACGAGCGATTGATTGAAGGAGAAAGAATGATCATCCGCGCCGCAAAGACTGCTCTCGTGTGCATCGCCCTGATCCTTGCCATTGCGGCAGGTGTGGCGGCGCAAAATCAGGCACCGACTGACCAGAACCAGCCTCCAGCGGCGCAGAATCCGCCTGCTGCAGCGCAGGACACCAGCGAGTGGTACATCAACAAGCCGATCAAGGGATTCAGCTTCACCGGCCTCGTCACGATCAAGGAAAGCGACCTCCTGGCGGTCCTGAAGCCCTATGTCGGCCAGAGCTTCTCGATTGATCCCGTGCTGATGGATATCCAGGCCAAGCTGTACGCGTTGGACTATTTCGAATCCATCGAGCCGAATGCGCTGCCCGGCGACGACGCGAAGACGAGCATGATAATCGAGTTCAAGGTCAAGGAGCGGCCCTCGATCGTCGCCATAGACGTGAAAGGGAACGCCACCGTCCGCACGGGGGACATCACCGACAAGATACTGATGAAGAAAGGCGATCTCGCCAACCAGGGACGCTTGCAGGCCGACATCGAGGCGGTGAAATCACTCTACCTGGACAAGGGGTACACCGACGCCACCATCACCGCGAGCTTCGTGCCGGGTGACTCGCCAATAACGGTACGAGCGGTCTTCACGGTCTCCGAGGGCATCCCCACCACGATCAAGGAGATCCGTTTCTCGGGGAATACCTTCGCGTCGGAGAGCACCCTCCGCGGGGTCATGAAGACCAAAGCCCAGTTCCTCTTCGACAGTGGAGTGTTCCAGGAATCCAAGCTGGAAGAGGACAAGGCGGCGATCATCGCCTACTACACCGACCGCGGCTACGTGGACGCAAAGATCGACAACATCACCCGCACGATCCAGTCCCAGCAGGGAAGAAACTACCTCGTCCTTACCCTCTACGTGACCGAGGGCGACCAGTGGAAATACGGCGGGATGACCATCACGGGCAACTCGGTGTTCACCACCGCGCGCCTGTCGGACCTGCTGTACCAGAAGGAAGGGAAGGTCCTCAGCTTTCAGAAAGTCCAGGCCGACATTTCGCGGATCAGGACGCTCTACTACGACAACGGCTACATCTTCAACGGGTTTACCACGAGCGAGACGCGCGATGCGGCGGCGAAGACGATCACCTACGCGCTGGCCATCCAGGAGACGGACAAGGCGCATATTGAAAACATCATCTTCAAGGGAAACACAAGAACCAAGGAAAACGTTCTGCGCCGTGGGCTCCCCTTCGAGGAAGGGGATATCTTCAACAGGGACAGGATCATTCAGGGCTACCAGTACCTGCAGAACCTGCAGTATTTCAAGTCCGTGACCCCCGACACGCAGCCGGGCTCGGAATACGGCCTGATGAACGTGATCTTTTCTCTGGAAGAGGCCAGCACGGCGGACATCAACTTCGGCGTTGTTTTCTCAGGCGGGAATTTCCCTATCTCGGGAACGATAAAGTGGAACGAGCGCAACTTCCAGGGCAAGGGACAGACCCTCGGGGTCGACCTCGAGGCGTCTCCCATCAAGCAGACGGTCGCGTTGAACTACTACGAACCTTGGCTCTTCGGCGCGCCCTGGTCCGCGGGCGTCTCGCTCTCCTTCGATCACGAAAATGCTCAGAACGTTCTCCAAGACGTCCTCGGGCCGGTATACAGCGATGCCCAGCAGGGAATCGCGGCGCCGGACCCCTACACGAACCGGACGGACTACCTGAACGACCTCGCCAACGGGGTCACGATCCCCTCCCAGTACCTGATGAGCTACGACATGTACGACATCAGCTTGGGTCTGAACACCGGATACACCTTCACCTATCCCTTCGGGAGACTCAACCTGCAAGCGAGCTACGCCCCCCAGCTGAGGTACGTGAGCTATGACGACACCCTGTACCGGCCTTTCGAGAAGACGGTCCGGGACAATAATCACGTGTGGAACTTCATCGACCGGGTCAGCCTGGGCACGAACCTGGACGGCCGCGACATCTACTGGAATCCTACAAACGGCTACTACCTCGCACAAGGACTGACCATCGTCGGCGGCATACTTCTCGGCCAGCGGACGTACCTCCGCACGGATACGACGGCCGAGGGCTTCCTTACCCTGTTCGACTTTCCCGTGTTCGAGAACTGGAACTTCCAGTTCGTGCTCGCCGCGCATTCCTCCGTCTCGATGATCCTTCCGAACTTCGACCCGAGGGTCGGGAAATGGCAGACGGTCACCGACTACACCGACCAGCTGTACATCGATGGCATGACGGTAGGCCGGGGCTGGCGGCAGATGTACGGAAACGCCCTGTGGGACAACAAGGTGGAGCTGCGGATGCCCATCGCAAAGGACGCCCTCTGGCTGGTCGGATTCCTCGATGCGGCCGGGCTCTGGGACCAGCCATTCGGGGCCACCCCTCCCTCGACGAGCATGGACTATGCGAATCTCGGGCAGCTCTATTTCTCGACCGGCTTCGGGATCCGGTTCACGATCCCGCAGTTTCCCATCCGGCTGTACCTCGCCAAGGGGTTCCAGTTCAAGAATGGCCAGCTTGCATGGAAGCCGCCGAGCGCGGGAGACCTTGCCATCGGATCGTTCAATTTCAGCTTCGTGATCTCCCTCGGCGGGAACGTGTTCTAGGAGGACTCCGTTGAAAAGAATCCTTCTTGCTCTCGCGGCCTGTATCGCCCTCGCGGCACCGGTGGCCGCGCAGACACAGCAGCTCACCAAGGTGGGCATCATCGATTTCACGAAGGTTCTTCTCACAGCCTACAAGGATACGAAAGGCTACCGCGACTACGACCAGGCGAGGGGAGACTATAACAAGGAGATTTCCTCCCGCACGAAGGACATCACGGACCTGCAGAGCCAGAAGTTGGACGCCGACAAGGCAGGCAACAAGTCCCTCTCCCTCACCCTGGAGAAGACGATTTCGGACCGGCAGAAAGATCTGGACACGTACAAGCGGGTCAAGGGCGCGATCCTGATGCAGCAGCTCGGCGGCCTCATGACGGGGCCGGTTCTCCAGGAGATCTACGACGTCGTGAAGTACGTCGCGGAGACGGGAGGATACGCCCTGATACTCCGCATCGACACTGATGCCCGGGACCTGTTCCTCTACAGGATTCCAGAGATCGACATCACCGACGATGTCGTGCAGGAGATCATGAAGAGGCAGGGAAAGACCACGGGGGGCCAGTAGGTGCCGGAAGAGCCCGCGGGGCGCGCACTCGGGGTAGACCTCGGCGCGCGCAGGGTCGGGCTTGCCCTCTCCGATCCCCAGCGGATCATCAGCTCGCCCTACACAACAATTCCAATGAAATCCGAAACGCTGCTCGTGCGGGACCTCATGCGCCTCTGTGCGGAACGCGGCGTCTCCCTGGTGGTGATCGGGCTTCCCTTGAGCGCCGACGGCAGCGAGGGTCCCGGCTGCGTCCGGGCGCACAGGATCGCCGAGGCCCTCCATGCGGGCGGGGTGGTGGTGAAACTGCAGGACGAGCGATGGTCCAGCCGGGACGCGGAAGAGATCATGCGTGAGACAGGCAAACGCCGCCGAACGTCGAAAGAGAAGGTGGACGCCATCGCGGCGTCGCTGATCCTCAGCGAGTATCTCCGGGAGGTTTCCCGGCCCTGATCTTGCGCTCCAGCTCATCACGGAGGAGGCTGAACTTCCTGCGCGCTTCCTCAGAGTTCTCCATGAGCGCTTCGTGAGCATGAAGGACAAAATCCGCACCCGGTCGGCCGGGTGCCGAGGCGAGCTCTCCCATTTCGGGCGGAGGCTGGATCGGAGCAGAGTCAACAAGCAGGTATTCCTGCAGCCCCAGCTGATGGAAGAGATCGAGACATTCCGCGCTGGGCTGCATGATGTGCAGCCGACCGCCGGAGCCCTTCTGCAGCCTCCGGTCGATCGCGACGAGCAAACCGATGAACGTGGAGTCCATGTAGGTGCATTTCGAGAGATCGGCAAACACCGCGGGCACATCCGAAGATTCTTCCAACCTCGCGAGGAGGGTTTCGCGAAGGGGGTAGCAGAGGGAGGCTCGTACCGCGCCGCGGGCAGTGATGAACCAGCCCCGGTCGTCCGAGCCCACGAGAATCGAGTCAGCAGCCGGAACCGGCGCCGGGTGCGGCACAGCCGTGTTGCCCACGTCCATCACTGCATACTATAATTCTCCCCCCATGGTCGAAACAACCCCCATGATGACGCAGTACCGGCGCGTCAAGGACGAGTTTTCTGATTCGATCGTGTTCTTCCGGCTCGGTGACTTCTACGAGATGTTCGACGGCGATGCTCGGGAAGCATCCTCCTTGCTCGACCTCACCCTGACGCAGAGAGCGGGCGTTCCGATGTGCGGGATCCCCTACCATGCCGCCACGTCCTACATTTCCCGGCTGCTTGCGGCGGGAAAAAAGGTTGCCATCTGCGAGCAGCTCACCCCGCCCGGAGGCCGCGGCCTGGTCAGCCGGGAAGTCGTTGAGGTCGTCACCCCGGGGACCGTGCTCGATGAGAACTATCTTTCCAAGCATACGAACAATTACCTTTTGTCTCTCGGCAGGGTCGGGGACTCACTCGCGCTGGCCTACGCGGATGTTTCCACCGGCGAGTTCCGCGCCACCTCTTTTCCGTTCGAGGACCGTGCCGAGATGCTGAAGCGTGAGCTGCATCGCATCGACCCCCGGGAGGCGCTCACGCAGGAATCCCTTATCGTGGAGGACCAGGTCACCCGGGATCTCCTGGGTGAGCGCGAGGGCCTTCTCGTCAACAGGTACCCCGACTGGAGCTTCGATCCGGAATCCTGCACCCGGCGGCTCGAGAGACAGTTCGGCGTGGCCAATCTCAAGGGCTTCGGTCTCGCGGATGGCGCACCCGAAATCATAGCGGCAGGCGTCCTCCTGGAATACCTGGGCCAGACCGCGAAACGGTCCCTGGGGCATGTGTCGACTCTCGGTCTCTATGCGGACCGCAGCTACGTGGAGCTGGACGAGGCGACCCAGCGCAACCTCGAGCTGCTTGCCAACCTCCAGGACGGGAGCCGCAAGTACACGCTGCTGGAAGTCCTCGACCAGACCCGAACGTCACCCGGTGCCCGCATGCTCCGCCGCTGGCTCCTCACTCCGCTGAAGGACGGGGAGGCAATCGAGCGGCGGCTTTCGGCCGTAGATTTCCTCTACAGGGACCAGGTCCTGCTGTCCCGGCTGCGCGAGACACTCGGCGGAGTCCTGGACCTGGAGCGACTGACCGCCCGGGTGGCCATGGATCGTGCGCACGCGAAGGATCTTCTCGCAGTGAAGTCCACACTGAAGTCCGTGATGTCCGTGCGCGCGCTTCTCACGCGCGTGGCTCGGCCCGAACCTTCCGGGGGCGTCCAGCCCTTGGCGGAGGCAATTTCGAAGCGCATGGGAGAGATGGCGGCGCTCGTGGACCTTCTGGACCGGGCGATCAGCGAGGAACCCTCGATTCTCCTGACAGAGGGCAACCTGATCCGGCGCGGCTATGATGCAGAGCTGGACCGGCTGCACGGCCTGAAGGAGAACGCACGGGGCATCCTGGAAGCGTATCTTGCGGAAGAGAAGGAACGCACGGGCATCGGATCGCTGAAGCTTCGGTTCAACAGGATCATCGGGTACTACTTCGAGGTCACGAAGTCGAACCTCCACCTTGTCCCGTCGACCTTCATCCGCCGCCAGTCCCTCGTGGGCGGGGAGAGGTTCACGACCGACAGGCTGGCCGACCTCGAGTCGGAGATCAACGATGCTTCAGAAAGGATCGTGGAGATCGAGAGAACACTTTTCCTGGACGTGCGGGCCCGTGTGAAAGATGCCGTGCCCTGGCTCATGACAGTCTGCGCCGCGATGGCGGAGCTGGACGTTTTCCAGTCTTTCGCGTTTGCCGCCACGGTGCGCGGCTACGTGCGGCCCCGGGTGACGCACGGCACCGAGTTGTCCATCCGCGATGGACGGCATCCCGTCGTGGAGGCGCACCTCCCGGGCGGCGCCTTCATTCCCAACAGCCTCGAGTGCGCGGGCACGGGACGGTTTTTCATCATCCTGACGGGGCCCAACATGGCAGGAAAATCGACCTTCCTCCGACAGGTTGCGCTCATCACCCTCATGGCTCAGATTGGCTGCTTCGTGCCCGCCTCCGGCGCGGACATCGGCATTGTGGACAGGGTCTTCTGCCGCGTGGGCGCGGCGGACAACCTCGCCCGGGGTGAGTCGACCTTTCTCGTCGAGATGAACGAGACGGCGCACATCCTCCGTACTGCCACGCGCCACAGCCTCGTCATCATGGACGAGATCGGCAGGGGAACAGGCACCCGCGACGGCCTGGCAATTGCGCGGGCGGTCTGCATTTCGATATTAGAGAACGTTCGGGCACGGACCTTGTTCGCTACCCACTTCCACGAGCTGACGGCGCTCCAGCATGATGCGATCTCGAACCTCTCCATGGACGTGCGCGACACGGACGGCGAAATCGTGTTTCTCAAGCGCGTCAGGGAAGGGCCTTCCAGCAATTCATACGGGATTCACGTTGCTCGCCTCGCCGGTCTTCCCCGGGAAACGATCCAGCTCGCCGAGCGGCTGCTGAACGAGGAAACCGGAAGGACCGTCCCTCCTGCGGCCGCGGCGGGGGAAACAGGTGCCTCAGCACCGGCCTCACGCGAGCGGCAAGAGCAGGCGCCTGCTCGCCAGGAGCAGCTCTTCTCGCCGGAGGAGATGGTTGCACGGCAGATCGCGGGCCTCCAGACCGACCTCATGACACCCATGGAGGCGCTCACGCTCCTGGCGCGGCTGAAACGCGAGCTCGCCGGGGGCAAGGAGCCCTGAAGTAACCATGGCGCGTTGGCAGGATGCTGGCAGGATCTTCCTGGAGGCGCTCTTTCCAGGCCGGTGCCTTCAATGCGGGGTGTGGCTCATGCTGTCGGGTGATCATTCCGTCCCTCTGTGCGACAACTGCGAGAAGGCGATCACGCCCCTCGGTAATCCACGCTGCCAGCGATGCGGTATCGAGCTGATCTCCGAGAAAAAGACGTGCCTGAGATGTCGCACCGCGGATTACAAGTTTGACTCGAATGTGTCTCTTTTTGCATACAGTGGTGTGCCGAAACGGCTCCTGGCAGCATTGAAATTCAAAGGCCGGAGGAGACTGGCCCCCTTCTTCGCCGAGCGTGTGGCTGCCGCGCTGAGGGCGGGCGGGCTTCATGGTACCGTGGTGGTCCCCGCGCCGCCGCGCCGCGGACGGAGAGCGCCGGATGCTGTCGAGCTTGTCGCGCGCGCGTTGGAGAGAAGCCGCGGCCTCATCGTGCGGCGTCTCTTGCAGAGAGCGGGAGATGTGCAGCAGAAATCGTTGGATTACGAGCAACGAAGGGACAACCTGCGGGGGAAGATCCGCCTGACCCCGGACGCGATGAAACAGGCTCTGCCCCCGGAGGTACTTCTTCTCGACGATGTGTTCACCACCGGTGCAACCCTCGATGCCTGTGCGCGTGCCCTCCGAGAGGCCGGGTGCACTGCGGTGAAGGCAATCACGCTGGTCATCGAGGAGTGAGGCGGGCAGATCCGTCAGGGTTTTCTCAGGATCGCCGCGCGGAAGCCCGCATGTTTCCTGCTGATCAGCGGCCGCAAGCCATGGTCATGGTCCAGGAATCTATGTATCTCCGTGCTGGTCCCGACGACAAAGAGCTCTCCGCCCGGCCTCAGCAGGCACGCCGCCGCCGCGGAAAGGTCCGCCTGCCAGGGCACGCGAGGAATCGGATTCGGCACGGCGATGACCTGATCGAACGAACCCCCGGGGAAGGCTTCTCCCAGGTCAGCTTCCGAGCAGAGACGGTGGATGCTTGCGGGAGGCTTGCCCATGGACGAGAGATTCAAACTGGCGATCGCACACTGGAGGGAATCCCGGCTGGCCAGCGCCATCAATGAGGTCCCCTGCCCCGGTCGCGCAAGGAGCCCGACAGGAAGGTGTCCCTGTCCCGGGTTCCACACCAGCACTCGATCTGCAGCGGCCGCGCCATTCAGGACGTCGAAGGAGAGCTCCACAGCATGCCCCAGGGAATCGAAATCGGGCAGGGAGTGCGCCGTCTGAAGGGAGTAGGAGAACCCTTTCGAGGTAAACCTGGCTGCTGCCCTGATGTAGGGAGAGAGGTCCTCGCGCTGGGCCTCCGTTTCCTGACCGGGGGAGCCCGCCCGAAAGTGGATCACCGTGTATCCTCGCGACTCTTCGAGGAGAATGATCCGGCAGCCGAGATCAGAGAGCGTGTTCCGCGCGAACGACCCGAGGGATGCCACGATCACGACCGCTGCAACTCCCTGCGGAGCCAGGCACCCTGCCGCGTGACGGAAAAATGAAGTAAGGACGGGTTTTCCGGCTTTTGCAGGGAGATTGGACATGACGAGGTCGAACGTCCGGCCTCCCAGTCCCCAGAAGGCCAGGCCACAGACGGCGGAAACCCGCTCAATCCCGTTTGCATGGCAGTTTTCCCGGGCGAACGCGGCGGCCAGCGCGTCCCTGTCCTGCATCACGACCACCGCTTCCGGGGCCACAGAGGCGATGCAGGCGCCGATCACACCGACCCCGCACCCGATGTCGAGCGCGGACCGCAGGGCCCCCAGGTCGATTCCCTGGGCAATCGACTTCAGGAGAAGGCGCGAGCCGTCATCGATATCGAAGCTGCTGAAGAGGGCATGGGAGAGTCGGAAGGACAACTCACGGCCGCTGAAATGGAAGGAAACAGTCTTGTTCACAAATCGGGCAAGGCCGGCGGGGAAGGAGTCCATGGGAGAGTATTGATTATCCGAAGGTTCGGTTGACAAGGCCCCATCTCCTGGGGTATCTTATCAGAAGAAAGAGTCGGTCCCAGACTCTTTTTTTTATGGGGCCGGCCCAGGAAATGCCACGGAGGAGCGCGTGTACCTGGAACATTTCCATGACAGCGTACGTGATGCTGTTGCTCCCGTGCTCGCCGGCATGGGGTATGCCCTCGTGGAACTGATGCTGGGGCGGCGCAAGGGGACCACTCGCGTGAGCGTGGTGATCTACCGACAGGGAGGAGTAGGGGTGGATGACTGCGCCGAGGTGTCGGGAATGCTTCTCCCAAGGCTGGAGACGATCGAGGGAATGGCGGACGTCAGCCTGGAAGTGAGCTCCCCCGGCATCGAGCGCACGCTGCGCGGCCCGGCAGAGTACGCGATTTTCATCGGGCGGGGAGTCCGCGTGCTCGCCGGCGCGGAGACGGAGTGGCGGAGCGGGATCATCGACCGCGTGGAAGGTGATACGCTCTGGCTGCGAATCGGAAGGGAACGCAAGGGGATCGCGCTCGCGGACATCCGCAAGGCGCGACTGGACCACTCAGTTGAGGTTGAGGAAGCAAAAAATGCAGTCTGAACTGTCGCAGGCAATCAAGCAGCTCGTGCAGGAAAGGGGGATCCCCGAGGATCTCGTCATGACCACAATCGAGAACTTCCTGCTGGCTGCCTACAAGAAGAAATACGGGGTCGTCGACAACGCCGTAGTGCGTTTCAGCGAGGACGCGATGGAGGTCACCCTCTTCGCGAAAAAGAAGATCGTGCTGGACGACGACCTGGATGACACGGTCTACGAGATCCCGCTCTCCGAGGCTCTCCAGCTCAACGAGGAGTGCGAGGTAGGCGACGAGCTCCTCATCGAGATCAACCCCAAGGAGTTCGACCGCGTTTCGGTGCAGAGCGCGAAGCAAAAGGCGCGCCAGAGCCTGCGCGAGATCCAGAAGGACACGCTGTACTCGGAGTACAAGGACAAGGTCGGTGAGATGATCATCGGCTACTATCAACGCGAGCGCAACGGAAACATCTACGTGGACCTCGGCAAGACGGAGGGAATTCTCCCCAAGAAGTACCAGTCACCGCGGGAGATCTACCATCCGAATGACCGGATCAAGGCCCTGATCTACGAGGTCGTGAAGACCCCGACGGGGCTGCAGATCGTGCTCTCGCGCAACCACGCGGAGTTCGTGAAGAAGATCTTCGAGCTCGAGGTTCCCGAGATCTATGACAAGACGATCGAGATCATGAAGATCGTACGGGAGCCCGGCTACCGCACGAAGATTGCCGTCCGCTCCACCCGCGAGGACGTGGATCCTGTCGGCGCGTGCGTCGGCCTCAAAGGCGTGCGCATCCAGGCAGTGGTGCGGGAGCTGGAGGGGGAGAAGATCGACATCCTCCGTTACTCGCTGGATTCTCGCAGCTTCATCAAGAATGCCCTTTCGCCGGCGGAGGTGAACCAGGTCGTCATCCTGGACGAGTCCAAGAAACTGGCCCTCGCGATCGTGCCCGACGCATCTTTCTCCCTGGCCATCGGAAAGCAGGGTCTCAACGTGCGCCTGGCCAACCGGCTCACCGACTGGAACATCGACGTGAAGACGGAAAGCCAGTTCTCCGAGATGGACATCTCGGCGGAAGCCAAGCGTGCCGTCTCCGCGCTCTTCGGAGAGCCCGAGGAAGAGATTCAGAAGATCTCCGAGCTGCCCGGGATCACCCCGCGGCTCGTGGAGATACTGGAAAAGGACAGCATCGCGGACATCGAGAGCCTCGTCGCTCTCAGTCCCGAGCAGCTCGCGGCCCTCGAAGGAATCACGGCGGAAGACATCGAGACGCTGCACAAGATCATCGAAGAGAACGTCGAGATTGTCGAGGAGGAGCCCGCGTCCGAGCCGGAGGCCGAGGCGGAAGCCCCGGCGGAGGCAGAAGCGTCCGGGCCGGAGTCCCCTCTTGCCGCAATCCTTCCCGACGTGACCGCCGAACCCCCGGCACAGGAGCCGGAACCCGAAGCGGCAGCAGAGGCGGCAGGAGAAGACACGTACGAATGCCCCGAGTGCGGTACGGCGATCACTCCTGACATGGCCACTTGTCCAAACTGCGGTGTCGGTTTAACCTTCGAGGAAAGCGCGGAAGAATAAGAGAGCAGGTATGCCCGAGGAACTGGACAGCAAGAAAAAACCCAAGACCACCCTCATCAAGCACAAGAAGGTTGAGGAGGAGACTCCCGTCGTCGTGGAGGAGCACGCCACCGCAGGTGGATTTGGCGCCACCGCAGGTGGCCTCGCCGCCCCTGACAAAAAGAAGGTGGTGGTGGTGAAGAAAAAGGTCGTGGTCGTGGCGAAGAAGACCGTGCACAAACAGGCACCGTCCGCGCCCGAGCCCGCGGCCCCGGAAAGCGCGTCCCCCTCGGCGCCGGCCGCCTCACCTGCTGCCGCACACGCGGCGTCTGCAGCGCATGCGCCGTCACACGCTCATCCGCACGTGCAGCCCGCGCGGCCGCGCGTTGCCCCGGCAGCCATCCATGCACCGGCACACGCGCCGGCGGCGCGTGCCACACCGGCTCCCGCTGCGCCCACCGCGCCGAAAGAGACCGAGAGAACCCGATTCGTCGCGCAGGACCGCAGGCCCGATCCGCGGCCGTCGGTGCGCGAGTCCGTCCGCGAGAAGATGCGGCTCACGCCGTTGCCCCCGCGCCCGTCGGGGTCTCCCGGTCGATCCGGCGGATCCGGCGGCCAGGGCGGCTATGGGCCGCCCCGTCCCGGCATGCGCCCGCCTGCCCGAACAGGGAGCGGGGGGTCGTCGACGGGGACCGAGGAGAAGAAGCCTCCTGCGAAGAAGTTCTTCTCCAAGGCCAAAAAGAAGATCGAGTACCCGAAGCGCAAGCACGACCAGCCGGAAGAGAAGTATCTGCAAGTAAAGAAGAAGACCGTGATCATGGCCAACCCGGTGCCCAAGGAGATAGCGATTACCGAGGGAATCACCGTTGCCGACCTGGCCAAGAAGATGAACCTGAAGGGTTCCGACCTCATCCACAAGCTCATGGGCATGGGGATGATGCTTACGATCAACCAGCAGATCGACTCCGACACCGCCTCCCTCCTCGCGGCGGAGTACGACTGCAAGGTCAACGTCGTCTCTCTCTATGACGAGACGGTCATCGAGGAAGAGAAGGAGAACGAGGAAGACATGGCGTCCCGGCCGCCGATCGTCACGATCATGGGCCATGTCGACCATGGAAAGACGAAGCTTCTGGACGCGATCCGCAGCACGAACGTCGCGGAGGGGGAGTACGGCGGAATCACCCAGCATATCGGCGCGTACTGCGTCGACCTTCCGGAGACCGCTCCGGGAGGCAAATCCCAGGGCAGGATCGTTTTCCTCGATACTCCGGGCCACGAAGCATTCACCATGATGCGCGCCCGGGGCGCGCAGGTGACCGATATCGTCGTGCTGGTCGTGTCCGCCGTGGACGGGGTCATGCCGCAGACCATCGAGGCGATCAACCACGCGAAGCAGGCCGAGGTACCCATCATCGTCGCCGTCAACAAGGTGGATCTTGTCGAGGCGAACGTCGAGCTCGTGAAACGCCAGCTCTCCGAGCACGGGCTTTCCCCGGAGGAATGGGGCGGCACGACGATCTTTAACGAGGTCTCCGCACTGAAGAAGACAGGCATCAAGGAGCTCCTGGAGAGCATCCTTCTGCAGGCAGAGGTCCTCGAGCTGAAGGCCAGCTACAAGACCCGGGCGTCGGGAATCGTGCTGGAGTCCCGTGTTGAAATGGGCCGCGGCATTGTGGCCACCGTCATTCTGCAGAAGGGCACGCTCACCGCCGGGGAATCGTTCGTCGCCGGGATCTACTCGGGCAAGGTGCGGGCGATCTTCAACGACCGTGGTGAAAAGGTGACCGAGGCCACGCCGTCGCTGCCGGTGGAGGTCATCGGTTTCACCAGCATTCCCAACGCCGGCGATCCCTTCCAGGTGACCGATTCCGAGCAGACTGCGCGCCTGATCGGCAGCAAGCGCCAGGAGCTCCGGAAGCAGGAGGAGTCCAAGGGCGTGAAGAAGGTCACGCTGGACAACCTCTACGAGCAGATCAAAGAGGGGCAGATCCAGGAGCTGAAGGTCATCATCAAGGCGGACGTAGCAGGCTCCGTGGAGGCGCTGAAATCATCCCTCCAGAAGCTGTCCACCGCCGAGGTGAAGCTGGAGGTGATCCAGGCAGCCGCGGGCGCTATCAACGAAGGCGACGTGATGCTCGCCTCCGCGTCGAACGCCCTGATTGTCGGATTCCACGTCAGGCCCAGCGCCGTTGCCCAGAGCCTTGCGGACCGGGAGAAGGTGGAGATCCGTAAGTACAACATCATCTACGACGCCCTGGAGGACATCCGCTCCGCCATGGAAGGACTCCTCAAGCCCGAGCTGCGCGAGGAGCAGATCGGCACCGTGGAGGTGCGCAACACCTTCAAGATCCCGAAGGTCGGCACCATCGCCGGCTGCCAGGTCATCTCCGGGAAGGTGCGGCGCAATGCCGATGTCCGGCTCATCCGCGAAGGAGTGGAGATCTTCAAGGGCAAGCTCGTCTCCCTGAAGAGGTTCAAGGACGACGCGCGGGAAGTGGAAGAGGGCTTCGAGTGCGGAATCGGCCTGGACGGTTTCCACGACATCAAAGTCGGGGACAGCATAGAAGTGTACGAGACCCGGGAGCTCGCCAAGAAGCTGGAGGGGGGCCGGGATGCCGGAAATAAGGCTTCGCCGAATTGAAAGCCTTCTGCGTTCAGAAATAAGCTCGATGATCGTCACGGGGGAGATCAAGGACCCCCGCATCGAGCCGCTCACGACGATCACTGAAGTGAACCTGTCCCGGGATATGAGCCACGCGAAGGTGTGGGTCTCCCGGTTCGGTGACAGGGAAGCGGTGTCGGGCAGCGTCCTTGCCCTCAACCACGCGGCCGGCTACATCCAGGGGATCCTTGCAAAGAGGATCTCGCTCCGGATATTTCCCCGGCTCACGTTCCACCGCGACGATGCGATGGAAAACGGTTTCCGCGTGGCGCAGAAGCTGCGGGAAATCATGCATTGACGGAAGGAATCATCCTCCTCGACAAGCCCGCGGGCCAGACGTCCTTCCAGTCTCTCGGGTTCCTGAAGCGATGCCTCGGCACCGGACGCATCGGGCATGCCGGCACGCTGGACAAGTTCGCCGAGGGGCTCTTGATCGTGCTCGCAGGGCGAATGACGCGTCTCTGCCCGCTTGCCACATCCCTGGACAAGGAGTATCTGGCCGTCTTCACCTTCGGCTGCGGGACGGACACCCTGGATCCGGAAGGCGCGGTGACGGCGGAAGGCCCTGTTCCCTCCAGCGACGAGGTGGCAGCCATTCTCCCCGAGTTCCGCGGTTCGCTCTCCCAGGTTCCTCCGGTCTATTCGGCGGTTCACGTCAACGGCAGGCGTGCATCCCAGGCGGCGCGCCAGGGCGAGGCCGTCGAGCTTCAGCCGCGCGAGGTGCGGATCGATGTGCTGGAACTGCTCGACTTCCGCCCCCCCGAGGCGAGCTTCCGCATTTCGTGCTCGAAGGGCACCTACATCCGCTCCCTTGCCCGTGACATCGCCGAGAGACTCGGCACCTGCGCGCATGTCTCGAAGCTTCGGAGGATCAGGATCGGAGGATTCTCCGTCGATGACGCGCGATCCCCCGACGCGTTCGACCCTGCGCGCGACGTGCACTCCCCGACGGCTTTTTTCGAAGCTGTGCCCGCGCTCGGCAGGCTGACGGTGAAAGAGGAGTGGGAGGTGCCCGTCAGCAGGGGCATCAGGCTGGATCCCGTCCTCTTCCAGGAAGCGCCGGCAAGGGAAGGGACGTTCGGCGCGTTTTCTGCAGATCAGCGATTGCTCGCCCTCGTCGAGAATTCCGGTTCCGGCCTGAAGTATCTGGCCACATTCCCTGCACTCGCGCCGGCAGGCAGCCACTGATGACCGTCCTGTCCTGGGCAGACCTCCTGGAGCGTCGGCCGCCCCTGGATCGGCCCGTGAGGCTCACCGTGGGCGTCTTCGACGGCCTGCATCTTGGACACCGCAGGCTCTTGTCGGAAATCGGCGGGGGAACAGGGGATGTGCTGCCGCTGGTGATCACGTTTTCCCGAAGTCCAGTCGTTGTGCGGTCTCCCGACGCATTTCCCGGTTTCATCCTCACCTTCCGGCAGAAAATGGAGCGAATCGGCAGTCTGGGCGTCGAAGCGGCCGTGGTAATTGACTTTTCCGAGGAAATGAGTAACCTATCCGGAGAGGCGTTCGTTCGACTGCTCAGAGAAAATCTTACCATCCAGAAAATCGTCGTCGGGCAGAACTTTCGGTTTGGTAAGAAGAGGATTTCGGGGACCGACGATTTGAAGGAGATGCTTTCCGACACAGGGATCGAGGTTCTCGTGACCGAGCCCGTGCTCTGCGGGGGAAGCATGGTGTCCAGCTCCCGCATCAGGGCAGCCATCCGCGGCGGGCAGCTCGCCGAGGCGCACGAAATGCTGGGGGCGCGCCACGCAATCGACCTGCGGGGAATCGGCAACCGGTCTTCGAACGGGTCTCTCCTCCGAATCTCGCGGAGCGAAATCGTCCAGGTGCTCCCGCCGCCCGGGGAGTATGCAGTCAGCTGCGAGGGCCCGGCAGGCAGTGCGCCAGGCACCTGCCGCGTCGACAACGATTCGCTGACGCTCGCCGCGGGAAACGGCGGCAGCGCCACGATGGTGGTTTTTACCTAAACGCACGAAAGGAGTTCTGCACATGCCGTTGACGAAGGAAGCGAAAGAAGAAGCGATCAAGGCGTTCGGCGCGAACGAGAAGGATACCGGCCGCACCGAGGTGCAGGTGGCGCTCCTCACCAAGAGGGTGGAGGAGCTGACGGAGCACTTCAAGAGGCATCCCAAGGACAACAATTCCCGCCGCGGGCTTCTGAAGATCGTCGGCCAGAGGCGCCGGCTCCTCGCGTATCTGCGAAAGAGGAATCTCGACAAGTACCGCGAGATCATCGAGCGTCTCAATCTGCGCAAGTAAGCGCGAAAGCAAGGATAGACATGGAACATCACGACGCCAAAGGCGTATTTCAAGTATCATTCAAAATCGGGGAGGAGGAGCTCGTCCTGGAAACAGGCAAGATGGCGAAGCAGGCGAACGGTGCCGTGTTCGCCCGGCTCGGCGGCTCGGCGGTCATTGCGACCGCGTGTGCCGCGGAGAACGAGAAGGAAGACCTCGACTTCATCCCCCTTTCCGTGGACTACCTCGAGAAATACTACGCCGCGGGCAAAATCCCCGGCGGGTTCATCAAGCGGGAGGGCAGGCCCAAGGACAAGGAGATCCTGGTCTCCCGCCTCATCGACCGTCCCATCCGCCCGCTTTTCTCCCGGCTGTTCCGGCGTGAGATCCAGGTCATCCCGATGGCCATCTCCACGGATCAGGTCAATCCCCCCGACATCCTGGCGATGAACGCCGCCTCCGCGGCGATCACCATCTCCGACATCCCCTTCGAGGGACCGATCGGCGCGGTACGCGTGGGATACGTCGACGGGAAGCTGGTGATCAACCCGACCTTCGACCAGATCGAGACAAGCACGCTGACCCTCGTGGTGGCGGGCACGGCGAAGGGCATCACAATGGTCGAGGGAAGCGCTCGCCAGGTTTCGGAGGCGCTCATCGTCGAGGCCATTGAGCTCGCCCATGCCGCCATCCGCGAGCTGTGCGGGATCCAGGTGCAGCTCGCACAGAAAGCCGGCAAGGCAAAGCTGCCGCTGGTCGAAAAACCGTCCACGTTTACTCTCGGCCGCGAGGTGAGGGACTGGGCGTTCGCGAAGCTCGAGGAAGCCTGTTTCGTGAAAGGCAAGGAAACCCGCAGCAAGGCCATCAAGGCCGTGCGGACCGAGGCTCTCCAGCATTTTGCCGATCGGCTGGCGGACACGGACGTGAAGCCCGTCAAGGCGCTGTTCGAAGACATAGAGCAGGAAATCATGCGGGCGTCCATCGTGGGGAAAGGACGTCGGACCGACGGCCGATCCCCGACAGATATCCGCCCCATCACCTGCGAGATCGACGTGCTGCCCCGCACCCACGGATCCGCCCTGTTCACGCGCGGGGAGACCCAGGCGCTCGTGGTGACCACCCTCGGAACGGCGCTGGACGAACAGATCATGGACAACATCGACGGGGACACGAAGAAGAACTTCATGCTGCACTACAACTTCGCGCCCTTTTCGGTCGGGGAAGTAGGAAGGCTCGGTTCGCCGGGGCGCCGGGAGATCGGGCACGGGCACCTCGCCGAGCGGGCCATCAGCATGGTCCTGCCGAAGAAGGAAAATTTCCCGTACACGATCCGCATCGTGTCCGAAATCCTCGAGTCCAACGGCTCCTCGTCCATGGCCACGGTGTGCGGGAGCACGCTGAGCCTGCTGAACGCGGGGGTGCGCATGGAGAAGCCCGTGGCGGGCATCGCGATGGGCCTTGTGAAGGAAGGCGAGAAGTTCGTCGTCCTGAGTGACATCCTCGGAGAGGAGGATCACCTCGGCGACATGGATTTCAAGGTCGCCGGCACGGAAGACGGGATCACCGCCCTGCAGATGGACATCAAGATCGAGGGCGTGAGCGCGGAAATCCTCACCAAGGCTCTCGGGCAGGCGCGCGAAGGCCGTCTGCACATCCTTGGCGTCATGAACCGCACCATCTCCCAGCCGCGCAGCGACATCTCCGACTTTGCGCCGAAGGTCATCTCGATCAAGGTGCCCACGGAGAAGATCGGGCTTATCATCGGCCCGGGCGGCAAGAACATCAAAGGCATGAGCGAGAAGACCGGCTCCACGATCAACATTGACGATGACGGCACGGTCACGATCTACAACCACCAGAAGGACGGCGCCGAGAAGGCGCAGCGCATGGTGGAGGGCCTCATTGAAGAGGCGGTCGTGGGCAAGACCTACACCGGCCCGGTGAAGCGCATCATGGATTTCGGCGCCTTCGTCGAGATCCTTCCCGGCAAGGAAGGCCTGGTGCACATCTCCAAGCTGGCCGCCACGCGCGTGGAGAACGTCACGGATGTCGTGCACGAGGGGCAGGAGCTCACGGTGACCGTCACCGAGATCGACCACATGGGCCGGATCAACCTCGCCACGAAGGAAGCACTGGAAGCCAATCCCGGCCTCATGACCGAGCGCGCGGAGCGCCGGCCCCCGCGGCGTGACGGGGAAAGGCCCCGCGGCGGATTCCGGGACGGACCGCGTGGCGGTCACGAGGGACCCCGCGGAGGCTCCGACCGCCGCGGCGGGTATTCCGACCGGCCGCCGCGCAGTCACGACGGACCGCCTCGTGACCGGCCTCCCCGGAGAGACGGGTGATCTCTACGGAAAGACTGGCAAGCGGAGCGACCCTGCTCCTCGAGCCAGTCGACCGGACGGACACGCTCTGCATCGGGTTCTGGTTTCTTCATGGTTCCCGCGACGAAGGCCCGGGGCAAAGCGGGTATTCCCATCTGCTCGAGCACATGCTTTTCAAGGGGACCGCACGGAGATCCGCGCTGTCGATCGCGCAGGAGATCGACAGGGTCGGCGGCATCATCAACGCCTTCACGGAGAAAGAAACCACCTGCGTCTACACGATCATCCCGCGGGAGCACCTGCGCCTCGCCTTCGACATTCTCTCCGACATGACCGTCGGGTCCCTCCTGGACAAGGGAGAGCTGGAGAAGGAAAAAGAAGTCATCATCAACGAGATCCGGTCAGTCGACGATTCTCCCGAGGAGAAGGGCCACGACCGGTATCTGCGCGAAATGTGGGGCGAGCATCCCCTGGCGCGGAAGATCACAGGCGAGGTCGAGGAGGTGCAGCGAGTCAAGCGCGACCAGCTGGCCAGTTTCTCCCGCGAATGGCTCGTGCCCGCTAATACAGTGATCGCGGTCGCGGGGAACTTCGACCCACAGGAGGCCCGGGATCTCGCATCGGCGGTTTTCACTTCGCCGGCCGGAAGCGGTCGTTCACCACGGACGTCCCCGCGCTGGCAGCGGAAGGCGGCGTTCGTCACCGACCGTTTCACCCAGGTGCAGATCTACGCGGGCACCTGCTATCCCATTGACCACCAGATCCCCCACTACTACACGTCGCTCGTCTTCAGCACGGCATTCGGCGAATCGATGAGCTGCCGCCTGTTCCAGAAGCTGCGCGAGGAGCTGGCCCTGTGCTACACGGTCTATTCCTTCCGTACCTTTTTCTCCGACACCGGCATGTGGACGATCTACGCCAACACCACTCCCGGGCAGACCCCGCGGTTCCTCGCGGCGCTGGACAAGGAGCTCGCGCGGCTGCTGAAGGAGCCCCTCACACCGGCGGAGATCGACGATGCAAAGAGCCATCTCGTCGGCAGCATGATACTCTCCCGTGAGGACATGGAGACGCGCATGAAGCGCCTCGTGCGGCAGTACCTGATGATGGACAGGATACTGTCCTTCGAGGAATCGGTCGCGGCCCTGCGTGCCGTCACGCCCGTGGCAATCGAGGAGTTTGCACATCACTGCCTCCGCGGAGACGCCTTCAGCCTCCTCGCGTACGGCAGCCGCGGCATGGCCCGTTTGAGGGGCTTCGATTTCTCATTTGCCAACGGTTCACCGAGGCGCAGAATCCGCGGAGTACCGCGGCGCGCCAGGCGGAGTTGAGCCGTGGGAGATCCGACCGTCTTCTTCACCGGCGAGCCCGAAACAGTTCCCGAGTATCAGTCCGAGGGAGCTTCAGGTGCTGACCTGCGGGCCCGGCTGGAGGAAGACCTCGTTCTTGCCCCCGGCGCCCGGGCGCTGGTCCCGACGGGCCTGCGCCTTCAGATCCCCCGCGGCCTCGAGGGGCAGGTCAGGCCCCGATCGGGCCTCGCTGTTCGACACGGGATCTCGGTGCTCAATTCGCCCGGCACAATCGACAGCGATTATCGGGGTGAAGTCCAGGTCATCCTCGTGAATCTCGGACGGGAGGAGTTTCGCATCAAGAGCGGCGACCGCATTGCCCAGCTGGTCTTCAGCCCCGTGGTGCGCGTGCGCTTCCAGGTCCAGCCGCTCATCGAAGAGACTGCACGGGGGAGCGGCGGCTTTGGCTCGACGGGCAGCTGAGCCGGCGGCTTGGATTCGGGCAGCGGCGATTGCCGTGCTGGTCTGCGGGGGATCGCCTGCGGCGATGGCAGCACCTGCGGGCCCCGAGACGGCGCAGTCATTGTTGAACGCCGCCCGAGTCAGGCTCTCGGGGGGAGATTCGCCTGGAGCGCTGGACACTCTGCGGCAGCTGCGGAGCCGATTCCCCGAATCGCCTCTCCTCATCGATGCTGACGGACTCAGCGTACAATGCTCGCTCGCATCACGGGACGTCTACAAGGCGCGGTACTTCCTCCAGAAGCTCCTTGACACGGCGCCGGGTTCACGACCTGCCTATTCCGCGGCCCTTGCCGTTGCGGGGTACTACTACGATTCCCGGACGTGGCTTGCGGCGCTGGAGTACTACGCGAAGGCAGTCGACATCTTCCAGGACGGCCGCAGCGGGACCCGCGCCGACCTCGACCTGGCACTGGTGCATGCCGCGGAGCTGTCCGCCTACCAGCTCAACGACCCCGAACGCGCGAAATCCTATTTCCAGCGCATCTCGGGACGCACCCTGCCTCCCGCTGAGTCAGCCCTCTACCGCCAGTTGCGCGTACGGCTCCTATGGACGACACTTTCGGCGCAATCCCTCGGCCTGAAGGACGAGAACGTATCCAGCCTGAGGGTCGACGGCGATGACCTGTGGGTGGGAACGTGGAATGGCGGGGTCTCCAGGTATTCGGTCTCTGCCGGCAGCAGTGACCCGTTTCCCACGCCGCCTTATGCCCGTTCAATCGAGGTGGCAGACCGCAGGATCTGGATCGGCACGACTGATGGGCTTGCCTGGTACGGCAAGGGCACCGCGCGCTGGGGTTCCGAAGCGTACCCCGCGGCGGATCACACGTACAATGTGCAGGTTGTTCGCCTCGCTGCGGGAAGGCTCTTCGCGGGCACGCTCGGAGACGGTCTCCTCCGCCTGGGGGAATCCGGCTGGGAGCAGGTGAATGACGGAAGCCTGCCGGGGAAGTTCATCACGTGCATCGCGGAGGACTCGGCGCGCGGGCGGCTGCTGATCGGTACGATGAACGTGGGGCTGGTCTTGCTCGATCTGAAAACGGGCCAGATGAGCACACTCTCCGAATCGGTGCCGGCGTTCACTTCGGAGAACATCACGACAATCCTGCCTGCCCGTGACGGGAAGATCTGGATCGGAACCTACGGGGAAGGCCTCGCAGTCTGGGCGCCGGACGCGAACAGCGTGCGGCAGTACACGAAGGCAGGCGCGGAGATCGCGGACGACTGGATTCTCTCGAGCTGCGAAACCGACCGCGCGCTGTATTTCGGGAGCTTTGGAGGCGGTGTGAGCGTCCTCTCCAAGGCCGACGGGTCGTGGCGGCGCATCGGCATCCACGACGGGCTTGCCTCCCTGGACGTGCCGGCCATTGCCTGGAGGCCGCCGAGCGTCTTTTTCGGCACACTTGGCGGGGGTGTCTCGGTGTACGACGAGGCTGCGGATGGCGCGAACCCATAGGCTGACCTGGCTCTACGTCGGCCGCGAATACGTCATCTCCTTCGTCGTCGCCTTCCTCTTTTTCTTCTTCCTGTTCTTCCTCAACCAGATCCTCGTGATGGCGGAGGAGGTCTTCTCGAAGAAAGTGGCATTCTGGGACGTGGTGAGGCTGATCGTCTACTCCCTGCCCATCGTGATTGCCTTCTCCTTTCCCTTCGGATCTCTCGTCGGCGCCCTGATGGCGGTCGGAAGGCTCGCCTCGGACAACGAGCTGCTCGCCTTCGGCTCCCTCGGCGTGCCGCCACGCCAGCTCCTCCTGCCCATGCTCATGCTCGGGCTCGCCTTTTCCTCGATCTCGTTCGTCACCAATGATTATTTCCTGCCGCTGGGGAACCTGCGATTCGCGGAGATTTATCGGCGGGTCCTGTACTCGAATCCCGGGCTGGAGCTGGAGCCCTATTCGGTGAAACGATACGAGAACACGACGATCATCACCGGCGCGGTGGAGGGACGGCATATGCGGGACATCCTGATCGTCGACAAGTCCGTGGAGGGCAACCGCAGGATCATCACGGCAGCCGATGCGCGGCTCGACGAGAGCTCGGAGCAGGGCGGCATCGTCTCCCTGGCGCTGGACCGCGTGTTCTCCCAGCTCAGCTACCCGCGGGACGGGGACCGCTACGATTACACGCTCGCCGACTCCATGGTGTACACGATATTGTTGAAGAACATCACCACTGTGTCGATCGGAGGGTTGACGCCCTCCACCATGAGCTCGGCCGACCTGTGGAAAGAGATCCGGCAGAAGTCGAAGGAACAGGAGGCCGCGCAGAGCCTGAAAACGGAGAAGATCGCAGGGCTCGCCTTCGGGCTCTCGGGCGGGCTCCGGGCCGCGGAGCGCGCGGCCGCCGCGGATCCCGGACGGATTGGAGCGGCGCGCACTGCTCTGGATATCCTCTGGCGGAATCTGAACGCGGAGAAGGGGCGCAGCGTGGGGGACCTGAGCCTGCAATCCTTCCGGGTGGAATTCCACCGCAAGTTCTCCATGCCCATCGGGTGCCTGGTGTTCGCCTTCTTCGCTTTTCCCGTCGGCGTGCGCGCCCGCCGCAGCGGACGGACAGTCGGATTCGGCGTCGGGTTGTTCGTCGCCATCGTGTACTGGGGACTTCTCGTCGCCGGGCAGACCTTCGGGGTCCGCATGTCCCTCTCCCCCGCGCTCTCGATGTGGTTTCCGGATGCGGTCGTCCTTCTTGCGGGGGCCGCCTTCTTCATGACGGGGGCACGCAGATGAGGCTCCTCCGCCGGATGCTCCTGCGACAGTTCCTGCCGATATTCGTCATGGCACTCGTCTTCTTCGTGCTGCTGCTGCAGCTTATCGACATCTTCGGGAGCATCTGGAGGTACTTCGCCCACGACGTCAGTGTCGGGCAGGTGGCCTGGATCGCGCTGCTCTACACGCCGAAGTGCATCTCATTCGCCCTGCCCGTTTCGTTCCTTTTCGCCATCGCCTACACCCTGGGGCTCTTCTATGCGAACAACGAGCTCTTCGCCATTTTCGGATCAGGGGTGAGCCTCTATCGCCTGGTGCTGCCGTTTCTCGTCCTGGGCGCCGCAATCAGCGTGGGGGGGTTCTTCTTCGAAGATGCAGTGGTCATTCCCACGTTCCAATCCAAGAACGAGATGTACGCCGAGGCCGTCAAGCAGGTCACCTCTCTCAGCCAGTCGAATGTCGCGGTGACCAGCCCCGATCAGCGGGTGGTCTACGTCGCGGACTACTACAACGATTCACTGCGCCGGCTCACCGGGGTCACAGTGGTGATCCGCGACGCCCGCATGACCCTCGTGAGCAGGATCGACGCCCAGAGCGCAGAGTGGCAGGACACCCGATGGGTCCTCGAGGGCTGCCGCACGTTCACCTGGGACCCGCAGACCAGGCTCCTGACCGACAGCACGCAGCCGCGGTACGATTCAGAGCTCTTGAACGAGCCCCCTGCGACGTTCCGCAGGCTGGCGCGCAACATCGACGAAATGAACCGGAGCGAATCGGAGCGATACGTGGCAATGATCCGCAGGGCCGGGCTTCCGTACCGGGAAGCATTGACGGATTTTTACCGCAAGTACTCGTTCGCCTGCACGCCGCTCATCGTTGCCTTCATCGCAAGCAGCCTCGGGAGCGCCTTCAAGAAGAACATCCTGCTCATGAGCCTGCTCTCCGCCCTGGTGATTTCTGTGGGCTTCTACGTCGCGCAGATGGTATCTGCCATTCTTTCCAAGAACGGCTTCATCCCGCCGCTCGCCGGGGCATGGACCCCGTTCAGTCTTTTCCTGGTGCTCGGTTTCATGCTATTCAGAACAGCGCGCACGTGACCGGTCAGGAGAGAGAGGAATGGAGCTCGCAGCGGGCATCGACTTCGGGGGGACATATGCAAAGATCGGGCTCGTCGAAAGGACGGGCAGGATACGCGCGCGCACCCAGGTCGCCATGGACGCGCGGGAGAGCTTCGAAGGAATCGTGCAGCCCGTCGAGGAAGCACTCCGAGGGCTGATCGCGAAGGAAGCGCACGGGGAAACGCTCGTCACCATCGGGATCGGGACCCCTGGATTCATCGATAAGACGGAGGGCGTCCTGCTGAGCGGATGTGAAAACATTCCCTCCCTGCAAAAGCGTTCGGTGCAGCAGTACCTTGCCAACGCGTTTGGAGTCCCCGCATTCGCGGAGAACGACGCAACGAGCGCGGCAGCCGGCGAGCTTGCCTTCGGCGCCGGCAGGAGCTTTTCCAGCTTCGTGCTCATCACATTGGGCACGGCAATCGGCGGCGGGCTCGTGCTGGACGGCAAAGTCTATCGCGGCTGGAGGGGCTTTGCCGGAGAGATCGGCCATCTCTGCGTGAACCGCGACGGGCTGTGGTGCAACTGCGGCAGCAGGGGATGCTTCGAGCAGTACGCATCGGGTACCGCGATCGTTCGGGTCTACGCCGAGAAGCTCCGCAAGAGGGGCGAGGACCCGGGCAGCTCGCTCTCCACCCGCGATGTCGTGGAGAGGGGCACGGCAGGTGACCCGAGTGCCCGTGACACGCTGGAAGAAGCGGGCATGTGGATCGCCCAGGCATTCGGGAGCCTCCTGAACGTCCTCGACCTGGAGGCATGCATCGTCGGCGGGGGAGTCTCCGAGGCCGGGGAGGTGCTCCTGGAGCCCATTCGGCGGCATCTCCCCGACTACTGCTGGCCGCAGATCGGAAGCGGGGTGTCCGTGCGCACCGCCGAGCTTCGAAACGATGCAGGCATCCTGGGCGCCGCGGCGCAGGCGTACGAGCGTCTGCCGTCATGATTCCGTTCTCCATCGACCACCGGGACCCGGGATGCAATGCCCGGACGGGATCCCTCGCCCTCAACCACGGAACAGTGTCGACACCCTGCTTCATGCCCGTGGGAACAAATGCGTCGGTGAAGGCGATGCGCAACGACGACCTGGAGGACCTCGGGGTCAACCTCATCCTGAGCAATACCTACCATCTGTACCTGCGGCCGGGGAAGGCGGTGGTGCGGGCTGCTGGCGGACTGCACGCGTTCATGGGTTGGCAGCACAACATCCTCACCGATTCGGGGGGGTATCAGATCTTCAGCCTCCCCTCCTTCCGTACCGTGGAGGAGGGTGGTGTTTCCTTCCGCTCCCATATCGACGGCTCCGCCCACCACCTCACGCCCCGGGACATCATCGACGTCCAGGGTGTCCTGGGCAGCGACGTGATGATGCCTCTGGATGAGTGCACCGCGCCGGGCATCGGCAGGGGCGACGCTGAGCAGGCGGTGCGGAGAACGACCTTGTGGCTCCGTGAGAGCGCATCGCACTGGCGTGAGGGCCGGGAATCCATGCCGGGGCAGCTCTTCGGGATCATGCAGGGCAACTTCTACCAGGACCTGCGCCGGCGCAGCGCAGATGAGATTGCCGACCTCGACCTCCCCGGCTATGCCATCGGCGGGCTGTCAGTAGGGGAGGATTTTGCGCAGTTCAGCGATTTCCTGCATTTCAGCGCCGCCCTGCTTCCCGAGAACAAGCCGAAATACCTCATGGGTGTCGGCACGCCCGCGTACATCCTGGAGGCCGTGGAGGCGGGGATCGATCTGTTCGACTGCGTGTACCCGACACGGACTGCGCGGAACGCGCAGGTTCTCACGCGGGACGGGCCGCTCTCCCTGCGCAACGAGAAGTTCCGCCAGGACACCGGTCCGATAGACTCCGAATGCCGCTGCTACACCTGCCGCCGACATACCAGGTCGTACCTGCGCCACCTCTTCAAGGCGCGCGAAATCCAGGCGGCCGTGCTCGCCACCTGTCACAATCTCGCGTTCATCCAGGGGCTGGTCAGGGAGATCCGCAGCGCCGTTTCACACGGCACCCTCACAGGGTTCAAACAGAGCTTCCTTTCGCGCTACGATGCTGGAGAGGGATGAGCGCGATGCCGACACAAAGAAGAGGAACTTTCCCGATGTTTCCGCGATCGTTCGTCATCGCCCTCTTTCTCTCAGGTGCGGCTCTTCTCCCTGCCCAGGCGCTCAAGGCCGCCTTTGTGCCGACCCGCGTCTCCGCCCGTCAGCCGGCCGCGGCCCTCTCTCTTCCCTCCCGGGTCGTTCAAGCGGCGATGTCCTACCTCGAGGTTCCCTATGTGCACGCCGGTGATTCTCGACAGGGAATGGATTGCTCGGGCCTGGTCTACCGGGTGTTCTTCGATATGATGGGAGCCAGCCTCCCGCGCGGGGTGGAAGGGCTCTACCGTACGACCGAACCGGCGCTGTACCCCCTCCACATCGGGGACCTCCTGTTTTTCGACACAACCTCGCTGCTCCCGCCGAAAATCCCCACGCATGTCGGGGTCTACATCGGGGAAGGACGCGTCCTCCACGCGGCATCGGAAGGATCGAAGACCGGTGTGATCGTGTCCCCTCTCAGCGATCCCTACTACCGCGACCGTTTTCTTGGCGCACGGCGTGTGCTGCCCTGGCGCGATCCCGTCCTGGACGTAAGCCTCACCGATGAGACGTCGAGCATCACCCAGGTCGAGCCCTTTGCTTCTCACCAGGACGTTACGATCCGGGTCTTCAACGACATGACAGGAGGAGGGCCGGTAAGCCTCAGCCTCATGAAGGACGGTCGGGAGGTCCTCTCGCGCTGGATCGTGCCCGGAACGCAGAAGCCCGCGGAAGTATCCTTCGAGACCGGGATCGGCCGATGGTCGATCCGCATCGCGCGGATCTTCAAGGGACGGACGCTCTCGGACGTTGCGTTCACGGTCGTGGAGTAGGGGATGTCGCAGGGCAGCGCGGAGCGGCCCCCAGCCACCGAAGGTGGCATTCAAGCCGCCACCGAAGGTGGCATTCGAGCCGCCACCGAAGGTGGCATTCGAGCCGCCACCGAAGGTGGCATTCGAGCCGCCACCGAAGGTGGCATTCGAGCCGCCACCGAAGGTGGCATTCGAGCCGCCACCGAAGGTGGCATTCAAGCCGCCACCGAAGGTGGCATTCACGTCGCTCCTGAGGGTGGCGTTCCGACTGCCGGCCGCCAGAGCACCGTGAGCACCGTGATCGTGATGGTCTGCACGGCTGGCTCCCGCCTGTTCGGGTACGTGCGCCAGGCGCTCTTCAACTACTACTTTGGCGGCGCCGGTGCCGCTGACGCAATCAATGCCGTCTTCAACATCCCGAACAACCTGAGGAAGCTCTTCGCGGAGGGTGCGTTCTCGTCCGCCTTCATTCCGGTACTCTCCACCACGCTTGCGGAAGACGGCTCGGGTGCCCGCCCCCGCGAGCTCGTGCGCACCCTCGTGACGCTCCAGCTTCTGGTGCTCCTTCCGCTCGTGGCGCTCAGCCTCGCGTTCCCCCGGCTCATCGTGACGGGGCTGCTCACCTTCTCGGACCCCGAGAAGGTCGCCGTTGGCGCCCAGCTCATGCGGTGGATGTTCAATTACATCCTCTTCGTGTCCCTGAGCGCCCTGGTCATGGCCGTTCTGAACACCCACGGCAGGTTCACGGTCCCGGCCCTCAGCCCCCTCATGTTCACGCTCGCGACGGTCCTGTCGCTCCTCTTCTTCCACGGCCGACTCGGGGTCCTTGCCATGGGAGTCGGCGTGTTCGTGGGCGGCATTCTCCAGCTTGCCTGCCAGCTCCCCGTGCTGCGCCGGCAGGGCTACCGCCTGCTCCCGAGTTTCAGGTTGGCAAACCCGGATCTGCTGAAGACCGCGAAGCTCTGGCTGCCGTACCTGGCCTCGGCGTCCATTGTCACCATTAACCAGTTTTTCGCGCAGTTCTTCGCGAGCGGGCTTGAGGACGGAAGCGTTTCGGCGATCACCAACTCCGTCATGTTCCTCCAAATCCCCATCGGGATCTTCACGACCTCCGTGGCCTCCGTGACATTCCCCGCCATGAGCCGTCAGGCGGCACTGGGCCGCACGGAAGAGCTGAGAGACACCGTTTCCTATGGAATCCAGTTCCTCCTGGTCCTGTTGGTGCCGTCGTCCGTCCTGCTCTGCCTCTTCGGGAAGGAGATCATTGCCGCAGCCGTTCAGAGGGGCCGGTTCACTCCCGAAGCGACGCTCATGGCAGCCCGCGCCCTTACCGGCTATGCACTCGGTCTGGTCAGCATGGGCATCTACACGTTCTTGCTGAAGTTGTTCAATTCGTACAAGAGCCTTATCGTCCCCCTGGTGAGCGCGGGAGCCATCGCCCTCCTGGACATCATCCTGTCCCTGATCCTCAAGGAGACCGCCCTGAGGGTGAGCGGTCTGGCCTACGCGAACTCGATCGCATTCACCCTCGGGATGATCTTGCTTGTCGTCCTGGCCCGCCGTCGTCTCGGTCCGGTGGGCGCACGGCAGATCCTCTGGACGCTGGGGAAATCCGTGCTGGGCTCGATTCCGATGGCGGCGCTGCTGATCGTGTTCCATTGGTGGAAACCGGACCTCTGGGTGCGCGGAGGATCTCTTCGGGCCACGGCCCTGATCGCGGCGGTAGCAGCCGCATGCGTTGGTGTGACGGTACTGATGTACGTTGTCCTGCGCGTGCCCTACCTCACGGACCTCGTCAGGAGGCGAAGAAGCAGATGAAATGCCCGTTCCGCTCTCAGCTCCTGTTGCGTCTGATCCCGATCTATCTGTGTCTTGCACTGTTCCCCGCCTTTGCGGCTGACACTGCCGCGGCAAGGGACCGCTTGAGACAGACGCTCCTCTTCGGGATCGATTCCCAGGTATTGGACGCGGTTCAGTCCATCAAGAGTGCCCAGGACATGACCTTCACGGCCGAGCTTGCACAGATTCTCAACGACACGAGGTCCCCCGAATTACAGAGGGCCGTGTTCGACGTGTTCAAGGAACAGAAAGTGCGGGACGGGGAAGAGCGCGGCAAGGCCGTTGTTTCCGCGTGGCAGGACACGCAGGAAGCGCTGGTGATCGCGGCGATCCAGTACCTTGCCGCCATCACCAGCCCCGGGCTGGGCTCTTCGCTGTCACCCATGGTGGACGCCGGGAGCAATGCCGTAGCGTTGGCTGCCATCCAGGCCCTGGGCGCATCTGCAGACCGCGCGGCGTCAGCTTCACTCCTCGTGTCGAAGCTGAAAAGCGCCGATTTCCCCGACACCAGGAAAAACGACTGCGTCCTCGCGCTCGGCGCGCTCAAGGACCCTGCGGCCGAGGAGATTCTGCTTTCGATCGCGGGGAACACCGACGAGGAGAAGGTGCGCCGGATGTATGCGGCTGACTCGCTGGGGAAGATCGGCGATGCCCGAGCGCTTCCCGTCCTCCGCGCAATGTTCGCGGAAAACGATGCGTTGATCCGTCTGTACGCGGCATCGGCCCTGTCACAGTTCGGCCTGGACGAAGTGTTCCCCAGCATCGTGCAGGGGCTCCGCGATGAAAACGTGAAGGTGCGGCAGCAGAGTGCGAAGGCGTTGGCCCGGCAGCTCAGTCCGTCGCAGGCGGAGACTGCCGTGCCGATTCTCGCCTACAAGGCCGAGTTCGATCCGGAACCGATCGTGCGCGTCGCCTCCATTCAGGCACTCGGCGCAATCGGCGGCGATACGGCAATGAAGACCCTCCTCAAGATCTATTCGGGAGCTGCGCATCCCCTGGACAGCAGGGAGACCGCCCTGGGCATCCTCGCCGAGAAATCCCTGCCCTCCACCATGGAGGCCATTCGCGCGGTCATCGCGAGCGAATGGGGCTCATTCGATACCCGAACACTGGAATCCACGGCAAAGGTGCTCTCCGCGATCAGGAGCGCCGATCTCAGGGACGTCTTTGTACGGTTCCTGGATAGCCCTGACGCGGTGGTCAGGTCCTATGGAGTCCGCGGTATCGGAGCGAACGGTTTCTCCGACCTGAAGGATCGAGTGAAGAAGATATCGGAACAGGATCCGAATCCAGGGACCAGGCGGGAGGCGGCGCTCAGCCTGGGAAGATTCTAGGACACACTGCGCTGCGCGCGCTGTGCCCTAGTGTAATGTCCCTCAAATGACTATACAGACGTGGCATCTTATGATAGACTTTTCCCATGCCAAAGCGAAGCATTCCTGTGGTATTGAGCACCGTTGACCAGGCCCAACTGCGACAGTGGGAGC
>Ga0315279_10000480_pt1 | contig 79205 bp, 80 predicted proteins | sample YL17G06_20_MG_FD_203694 | JGI IMG/M metagenome (GOLD analysis project Ga0315279, IMG submission 203694) | Sediment microbial communities from Yellowstone Lake, YNP, Wyoming, USA - YL17G06_20 | ecosystem: Environmental > Aquatic > Freshwater > Lake > Sediment | place: USA: Wyoming | collected...
GTTGTAAAGTAAACAGACATCGCCAACATTCTTACAAAAAAATTAAAAATGAAGCGATCACATCTCTTTCCTGGGATGGGAAAAGATGGGATCACTTCCACCAGAAATCAGAGAACGTATAGTTAAAGCTTACAAAAAAGGATACAAAGTCAAGGAGATCGCAGACATCTTCGATGTCCACCGATGGACAGTATGGAACTGGGTGACAAAGACACGTCACCCTGGAAGGAAAAACTTCAAGGATCGTTCACGAAAACCACATACCATCCATCGGAAAATCATACCAACTGTTGAAGATGCTGTCATCATTTTGAGAGATGAATTCAACTGGGGGACACAACGACTGAAACTTATGTTACAGTCGCCTCCACCATATATCAGACAACTCCTGGAGACAGCACTTGGAAGAGAATGGAAACCTGTTCGTTTAAGTAGACAAAGCATCAACACTATCCTCAAGAAACACAGGAGAAATGGCTCACCCTACAGAGAGACGAAAAAGGATTGGAACTTCTTCAGAGCCGCCTATCCGAATCAGATGTGGCAGATCGACATCAAAGGACCATTCCTGCTTGATGGAGAACGATGGAAAGCCCTGCTCATCCTTGACGATTACTCTCGGTTTCTCCTCTCCATCCGACTCTTGAAATCAGTGACCACTGAACTGGTGACACAAGAGATCAGTCAGTGCACCACCCGATATCAACCACCTGAGAAGATACTTACCGACAATGGTCCTCAGTTCCTCCAGCAGTTTACGAGCTGGTGCACTAATCCAGAAAGGCACATCGAGGTTATCCATACACCACCTTATTACCCGCAGGCAAAAGGAAAAATCGAACGATGTATCCGATCTTTTAACGAGGAGTTCCTTCCTCTAGATAAAGTGTTTGATCATGCTGCTCTTCTTACTGAAGATTATCGCGGTTGGTATAACAATGATCGATATAATCTTGGAGTGCAAGCTGTTCCTGCGGAATTGTACTTCACGTGATGTTGGCGATCACACTTGACATAACAGATGTATTATAAAGAAGAGGGAATGGTTTCCTTCATGTGCATAATCTCCTTAACAATAAAGATGTTCTTTGAGAATCTCAGGAGTATCGTCCTCTATCGATTAAGTTTATAAGTAATTATTTTATCCGAACCATGATGGTGGATGCGGCTTCGTTTTTAAACTTGTTAGGTGGGTATGTTGTTGTTGTACTTCTTCCGTTACTCGCATTCTATATTGGGTATTTGATTATCACGAAGGCATTTCATCAGATGGGATTTTCATCATGGGAAGCAATCGTCATTGTGTTCGTCTCGTTTTTATTAGGCTCGGGAATTGCTGACGGAGTTGCCGGTATTCGTTTTTCCAATATCAGGTTGTTCACGTACAACAGCTATTGGCTTGTCGGGATTAATGTAGGTGGCGCGCTCATCCCTTTTATACTCAGTGTCTATCTTTCAATAAAAAATAAATTACAACCGGTGCGTGTGTTTTCTGGCATCATTCTCATTGCTGTTGTGACCTATTTCGTTACGTATCCTGATCCTGAAAAAGGGATTGTCTCTAAATTTCCTCTATGGCTCGTTCCAGTCGTATGCGCGAGTCTGTTCTCCGTTATTTTCTATTGGAGGGAGAAGAAAAAAGCTGCACCACTCGCGTACACCATAGGGACGCTGGGGGTGCTCGTCGGGGCAGATATGTTTCATTTGTTTGGTCTCCTCGAAAATGAACTCCATACCTCTGGGAACGCGGTCATTGGCGGGGCAAACGTCTTTGATATGGTGTTCATCACAGGACTGCTCGCCGTGTTTCTCGATAGTCTCTTCATGTATCAGCACAAAAGAAAGAAGGAAACAAGAGAACAATGAGGTTCCCCTCTTATGAACGGGTACTACTGCTCCTTTTTTTCCTCATGGTGTTCATGGTGAACCTCATGGCCGTGCTTAATACCCCAGGCCGCCCACATGGCGCCAAGGATGCCACCCATAATTAAAAACGATACAATAAAAATCGCGATATTCTGATAGACATTATAGGGCTCAGCGAGGTACCAGAACCAATACACAAGGAACACAAAGACTGCAAGCACGAGAATCCCGGAGGCCCATGCCCGCCAGCGGAAGCCTTTTACTCGCCACATTTCTTTTTCAGCGGTAGTACGGAACCGTAACCCCCAGATCGCCCAGGGGAGACCTAAGATCCCAACAAGTATCAAAATCGATAGTAGAAAAATTGCGACATTCTTCTCCCATGCATAATTTTTCGCGTAGAAAAATAACCAGATAATAAGAAACACAAGCCAACCGACACCGACAAGAATCGAAAGTGAGACTCTCCAACCTAATCCTTTCATTTCCATTTTCTTATCACTTGCTTCTTCACTCATACGAACGCTCCTCTCTGTGGCTACGTAAATCTGCTTCAGCTATATAAACATAACAACACAGCACAATCATTGGTGTAATTGCTTAGAAGTATTATCTTTCGAAATACTTAATAAACACCTAATATTTTACCTGACTGTTTTTATATCGAATAAGAGGCACACAATGGACGAGGAACAACTCGACGAGATGATTCGAAAAAAAGACCAGCTGCAAGAAAAGGCGAATCAATTGAGACGACAGCGAGATGAACTGCATGACCAGTCTAAAAAGATGGCAAAGGAACGCGACGAACTTAACGCGAAGGTTCGACAGATTAGAAACCAAGTCAGTGAACATAAAAAGAAACGTGATGAATATAACGAACGCGTCAAGCATGCAAAAGAGCAACGCAACGAATTTTCAAAGCGTCATCTCGAGCTAAAAAAAATCGTTAAAGAGTTGGAACGGGAACGTACAACCTCTTCAGGTGTCAACATCAACGAGTTGAAACAACATCTTAGAAAACTAGAAAATGAACAGATGACGCAACCGATGTCTTCACAGAAAGAAAAAAAATTAATTGAAACCATTAAAGAAATCCATTTAAAAATCAAGGATGCCGAAGAATCATTGAATAAAGATCCGAAGCTGAAAAAAGCTATCGAGGAAGAAAAACTCTTTAAACAAAAGGCAGAAAAACAGCATGACCTTGTTGAAAAAATGGCGACAAAGGCTCAGGAAGAGCATCAATGTATGATTGAGCAGTTAACACAACTTGATAAACTCATGAAACGAATCACGGAAATCCAGGAAAACATCGTTATCACAAAAATCGAGGCTGACAAGGTCCACAAGGATTTCATTGATCATGTGAACCAAATCCACGAACTGGAGAAGACCATTGCAAGCACCGAGAAAAAGAAAGAGAAAAAGAAGAAAATGGAAGACGTCTCTGCCGCACAGAAAGAGGCTGATGAGGTCTTTGAACGGTTCAAGCGAGGCGAAAAACTCAGTACCGAGGATCTCATGATTCTCCAAAAAGCAGGATTATTGTAAACAAACGGGTTCCTATGGAGGGATTACGCGATGCCTTGTGAATTATGTGGGAGAGAGTGCAAAGGCTGCAAAGAGGCGATCATTGACGGTGCAAAGATGTATGTCTGCCCAGATTGCATTAAATATGCGGAAGGCGGCGTACAACAAGAAGAGCCAGTAAGCCGCAGTAGCCGAAGCCCTACGCAAGTCTCTCGACTCCCGGCCTATCGACCCCGACAAGGCCCACCGAAAGATATTTACAAGGACATGGTAAAAGAGCTGGTGACAAACTGGAACCATCTCATTGGAGCAGCACGAAAAAAGAAGGGGATGACACGGGAACAACTCGGATTTAAAATCGGTGAGCGAACTGTAACGATCGCGAAAATCGAAAATGGGGATCTTCGCCCGTCCGATCAGATGATTGCAAAATTGGAAAAGGAACTCGGGATTTCACTCCTTGAGGAAGTAAAAGAGGCACCAACCACGCAGCAGACGCGTACTCCGACGAAATTCACCCTTGGGGATTTTATCAAGACAGATAAGTAAGATTCATGAATCAAACTGATTTCCCACGTGCGCTTCACGCGTTGAAAAACGGTGAAATTATTATTTATCCGACGGACACCTTATACGCGCTTGGCGCAGACATCTACAACGAGGCAGCGGTGAAGAAGGTCTTTGAAATCAAGCGCCGTCCCTTCTCACTCCCACTTCCGGTCGCGGTTGCCTCCAAAAAAGATATTGAAACCATCGCATATATTGATGAGGCGGCACAAAAAATCATCCACCGGTTTCTTCCAGGAACACTCACCGTTATTTTAAAGAAGAAACCGTCAGTGCCCGCGATCATCACGAGTGGGTCGGAGACCATCGCAGTGAGGATCCCACGGCATAAGATTGCACTACGGCTCCTAAAAGAATATGGACCGCTCACCGTGACAAGCGCAAACATCCATAACGAAAAAACACCAAGTGTTATAAAAGATATTTTGATGCAGTTACAGACAACTATCCCGGTCTTTTTCGATGCCGGACCACTGGATGAAACCCCGTCCACAATCATTGATCTTACTACACCCTCGCCACGGGTAGTCCGTAGCGGTACGATCACAGAAAAGGAACTGTTGGATGCGATCACTCATGGATAACGCGATTTATGAGAAATACAAACATGCAGGGAAAATAGCGGCGGACGCGAGAGATTACGGTGTTTCTCTGCTCAAACCTGGGGTACGGCTAGTCGATGTGGCGACCGACATCGAAACCAAAATCAAGGAAAACGGCGCTGGGCTGGCATTTCCTGTGAACATTGCGTTGAACACCGCTGCCGCACACTACAGCCCACGACACGATGATTCCCTCGTATTTAAAAAAGGAGACGTATCGAAACTTGATGTCGGCGCTCATGTCGATGGGTACATTGCTGATACAGCAATCACCGTTGAAATCGGCACCCATACCTATGATACGATGATAAAAGCCTCTAGCGAGGCCTTGGAAAAAGTAATTGAGGTTCTCAAAGCGGGAATCCTCCTGTCTGAAATAGGAGCCGTTGTGCAGGAGACGATCACTGCGTGTGGCTACAAGCCAATCGATAATCTCATGGGTCATGGCCTTGATCGATTCGAACTCCACTCAGGGTTATCAGTCCCGAACGTGAGATCGCTTGGAAATAAAATGAAGCCAAAAGATGGTGACGTGTTAGCAATCGAGCCATTTGCCACGAACGGCGCGGGACATGTGATTTCCGGGGGCGGCAGCAACATCTACCTGTGCAACCAGTCATTGAAAGCAAAATTGATCAGGGACAGTAAAATAAAATTCATGTTCGAAAGGATGGCCGCACAATTTACAACACTACCGTTTGCAGAGCGCTGGTACCATGACCTTTTCCCAAACAGCAATGATCTTGCGCTAAAGAAACTGTCATTTTTAGGGGTAATAAAACATTACCCGCAGCTTTTTGAAGCAAAAGGTGGTATCGTCACACAAAAAGAACACACGGTGATCGTGAAAGAAAATGGATGTGAGGTGACTACATGAAAACAGCGAAAAATAACGAGAAGAACGACGTGAAAATCATTCAACTTGAGGAGCTCAACTGGAAACAAATCGAGTCGTTAGATAAAGAAAAAACGCTTTTTTTCATCCCCATGAGTCCCCTGGAAGAGCATGGCCCGCACCTCCCTGTTGGAACAGACCTTCTGACTGCCAGGGATGCAGCAAAAGAGGCGATGAAGCTTGTGAAAAAGAAAAAACCGGAACTAACGATGGTTCTGTTCCCTGCGATTCCCTTGGGATATGCGAAGATGACGTCAGGGTTCCCTGGGACGGTGTCAACGCAAGTAAAAACCATCAAATCGATTGTCAATGATGTCTGTTGCTCACTTGCACAATTCGGATTCAAATACTATGTGGTGTGTACTTTCCATATGGATCTTGGTCATTTGAAAGGGGTCTATAGTGGGATGAAGAAGGCGATGAGCGCGTATCCCAGGATTCGCATTACTGAGCCCTGGGGGCCTTACTTCTTCAATAAAGAGGCTGAGAAACGGGAGCCGAAAGTTGGATTCGATACGAAAAAAGAGGTACACGGATGTTTCCGAGAGACATCCCTTATGAATTATCAATACCCGTATCTGGTGGACCCTTCGTACAAGAATTTACAAAGCATCTATCGTGATTTGTATTCACCCCGGCTCCTTGGAAAAACATTAAAGGAGATCGGGATCATGGACGGGTACGTGGGAAGTCCCGCGCGCGCTGATAGCGACTACGGGCGATGGTACTTTCAGCAGATCGTTGAGACCCTCGCCCAGGCGGCGCTTGATCTTGTGGAAGGGAAGACCCCGCCCGAGCTTCCGAAAAAAACGCAGCGGCTTATGCGTTCCATGTTCTGGGTATAAATCAAGGGTTAGGTGGGGATCCGGTGGTCGCCTGCGCCGTAGTACACGAGTTTTGAGTGAAACACCCGGTTGTAGACCCCGCCGAATCGGATAAGCGTGCAGACTTGCTGGACGGTACATCCACACGCTAGCAAGCGGAACGCGTTCACCGATGTTCTACTATTGGTCCAGAACATGGTATTCTTCGTCCACCCCATGTACGTACTCGCACCCGCATCGAGAAATACCTGTGCCATTGACGCATCGTATGTCGCGTAACATGTCGCCATGTAAATAAGAGAATTTGTGAAGCCTCCTGGTGAATAGTAATACTCGATGAACGCAGGGGTGAAGGTGACAAAACCACGATCGCCTACCATGCCTTTGACGATCAATTGATGTTGATATTCGAATTCGTAGTTCTGTTCCGTGTCATTCGTCCATGGCTCACCGGTCGCAATGACCACCGCGTCAGCTTGTTGATCACCATTCAAATCGAAATACCCCGCATGGGTGTCCATATAGACAATGTCCGCGGTGAGATTATGTCGGAGATACGAAAGGTCCACTGCTTCGTTCGCGAGGTACTCAAGTCGATAGTCATGTCGTAGTAAGGTGGCGATGATTCGGTTGCATTGCTGATGACCGTAGAGATACTCGAAGGGGTTCAGGATGACGGCTGTATTATTGCTCGCCTCAGCACCACGATGATGGAAAATGAGAGAGGGGGTATCTGGCATCTGTTCTTTTTCATCGGCGAATGCATCCATGATGACGGTATATGACCCGTCGATGAATTTCACGGTCATGGTTGTTCTTATGAGGCTTGCGAACGCAACCAGGGGTTGTCCATTGAACCAATTTTTCAAATCTAAGAGAAGAGCGGAATAGTTTTTTGTTTCTTGCTGTCCGTTTCCTATTGTCCGAATCCCTTGCCGGATGATAGCGTCAGATGGGACGTGAACTGAGGTCGGGTGTTCGGCGGGGGGGCAAATGACCTGCCCCTGAATGGCTAGTTCACTCGAGAGAAGACCCAGAATTAGAAGTACCATGAACGCTTGTTTTTCTTTACGAATCATCATTCATCTGTACCATTACGATTGGCGCGAACTCTATATAAATATATCGTACGAAAAATATAAGAGAAAGTAAACCACCGTGTTCTCTATTTTTTCAGGATCTCATTGAAGAGGTAAAACTCGGTTGTATATATCTGCTGTTGCTGCTCGGTCGGTTCGGTGAACGTTCCGCCCATGGCTGCATCGCTAAAACTGTATGAGTCGACGACTACAACAAGCTTCCCCATGGTCCTAGTTGTTGTGTTTGGGAATTCGATCATGCTTGCATATGTGTCGTTATTTCCGCTGATGAAAATGGGTTGCCCACCTGTTATTGAGAGGTACGGGGCGATGATTGACCCGAGCGATGCATTCTCACTAAGAGCGGTTTCATTTTGATAGACCTTCTGATCAACGGTGTTGGTTGTGATCCACATCCCGTAAGTACCGATGAATTCATTCGCGGTTGATTTCGCATTGGTGATACTGTCCATGAGCAATACCCTGCCGCCGTTTTCAAGGTAGGTCGACAGCATTTTCATGTTAGATTCTGTGAAGGGTCGCGTCGGGTTGATTATGACTACGATATCCCCGGTTGTGATCGCGTCGGCGAGTGTTTTCTGTAGTGAGGGGACACATCCGACCCGCTGCGTCCAGACGTAAAACGTGCCATAGTTATTGCTGTCGCTTCCTAGGGTGACGCTTGGTTTGACAGTGACATTGTTCGACGAATGCTGTTGATCGAAACAGACTTGGATGTAGTCTGTCTGCGCATGTGGCAGTGGATAGTTAATCGTATTGAGATAAGAAAATGAGGGGGCTGCAGCGGAGAAGGCGAGCAGGGCTGCGAATAGGCTCATCCAGATGATCGTGATTTTCTTTGCTTTCCTTGAAAGGAACAGGAGGATACCGAAGGAGAGGGCCGCAACGCCAAGAAAGAGGATAGGAAGAGACGAATACGCGTTAGTTCGATTCAGGTACTCCATCGCGCCAAGTGTAAACGACGGGTATCCATCAGTGAACATGGAGAAGCTGGAAAACACGGTGCTGTCGGTGAATGCGACAACCCTTCCTTTCCCATGTTTCATCGCAGCAGCTTGAAGGAGGAACCCGAACGCGGAGTCTGGTGACCCGACTGATTCTCTGAAGAAATTCTCGGTTGCGTATGTCCCGGGTTCACTGGTGACGCGGTTGCCGATGATGATGTTTTCCATGGTTACTGATGCAACCAGCGAGGTTGGTTCCACGGTGCATGAGGTCATGAACTCAAACCGGGTGACGTGCTGGAGCACCGGGTGGGTGAACAGGCGATCCGGCTGGTAAACGGAAAGATCCCCGGTTCCAAGCTCATAGGTTGCGTCGGTGTTGAACCGGATGCCGAATTGCTCAGAGACCTGATTAAGGAACGTATTCATGCCAAACACGTTCGTGTGATCACCGATGAGGTACAGGCCGCCGCCGTTTTCAACGAAATGGTCGATCGCTTGGACTTCCTGGTCCGTGTAACTTTCCGTGGGACATTTCAGGATAAGGATATCATATTGGTTGAGTAGATTGTCTGTTAATGAATCGTTGACGTTCCGTGTTACGCTGTAATACTGGCTTAGCCATGTGGCCCATGAGTAGTAATTGTAGGTGGAAAGGAGTCCGAACCATTCGGTATCAAGCGGTTTGGTTGTATTTTCCCAGTCGCTATGGTACTCGTCGATTAACACCCGACCGTTTTTGGGTGTTCCCGGGTCTTGGAAGGTGAACACGCCAACGGTGGAGAAGACCATGAGAAACACCAGGGCCATGGCTGCGAGATGTTTTTTTGTGAACGCAAGCGAGGATAACCAGGTGAGTCGGTCGTCGGTGTTTTGGAATGGGAGCAGCTTCATGAGGAGCAGCGAGAACGGCAGAAAACCGAGTATCATGTACCAGGGGTTCCAAAATATGGAAAGATCGGTAGTGATCAAGTACCCGTAAATATAGGTGGTGTACCGCAGGAGACTATAGCCGATGCTTGCAAGAAGAAAAATGAGGATTGGTCGCAGTAATTTTCGTTTTTGGTGAAAGAATCCAAAAAGGAGGAGCGCCCCGATGAAGAGATTCAGCCAGAGCCCAAACCCGAGTTTCTCAAGGGTTGTGGTGATCGGGTAGGTCTGCTGGGTGATCTGAACAAATACGATGCCGTTGTTCACCGATGTGTGAAGACCCAGGATGGTTCCGACCCATGAGATAAGCGGTGAGAGCAGGTCGATGCGATGCCCGTGAGCGATGAACATTGTGTACAAGGGAACGACCGCGGTTTGTATGAGAAGGATGAGGCCTGCAAGCATGAGGCCAGCGCTCACCATGTATGTTTTTTGTACGCGATTTGCAAGGGGAACAAGTAGAAGTCCCCCCGTGAGAACAATGACCCCGATGTTGTAAGGATAGGGAAGGATAAGGAGGATAATGAAGAGCGGAATGAGAAGGAGCAGATATTTTTTATCGAAATGTAATGGTGGAGCGTTCCATAGCGCTGTGATAGTGCAAAGAATCCCAAGGATGAGGACGGTGCTGCCCCAGAGGAGATTCGGGGCTATAAACTCCGGGATGAAAAAAAGCCAGCTTGCTGAGAGGAACATCAGCCCGAGCCAGAGGAGTCGTCTCATGGGGCTTCCTCCTGAGTGTCCAACGTAGTAAGAAGATATTTGAGGAAGAGGATGTTTCCTGGCCAGTAATCATAGATTGACTCAATGTTTTTGTCGAGGAGGAACTGGCTGTCGCTGATGAGGATGAGACCGCCGCGTCCTTGTTTTACGAGGATAACAAGATCGAAGATGGTGTCCCCCCAGGTGAAGTTGTAGTAGGAGGTCACCTGGGTTTTTTCATAGTGTATCGGCCAAGCGTCGACGAATCGTGGCTCGTTTTGATACATGGTCGTATTTCCCTCTACATAAGGGACAGGGCCAAGAGGTGTTGGTGCCACGTCAACGGTCAGTTCCTTGAGGAGTGGAAGCGCAGCTTCCTTCTCTTCGTAACCGGTGGCAAGGATAATGAACCCGCCGTGTTCCATGTACTGCCTCAGGATCGTGATTTCTGCTGGGGTGAATGCCTGTGTCGGTGCGATAAAGAACAAAAGTTTACTTGCGGAGATCTGTTCAGGGGAGAACCCTCTGAGGAATATCGGGAGATAAGAATTCCGCTGGAGGTTGACGACAAGACCGCTGACCGATGAGTCGGTAAACGGCTCAAGGCTGAAACGCTCAGTGTGTGAGGTATCGATTAATACAAGGTTTCTCGTCAGTATTTTTTCTGGGGCAAAGACAGGATTGATGGTCACCGTGAGAAGTAAGGCAACGCACAGAGCAACAGGGAACACCGTAAAAGGAAGGGGTGTCCGCTTCATGAAAACGAGTGCAAGTGTTGCTCCAAAGAGGAGTACGAGTGAAACACCGAGTTGCATTGTTCGAATAGTCGCGGTTTTCGTGCTGGTTAACCAGGTGAATATCCGCTGAATAAATGGAAATGATAGGGGGAGTGCTGAGTTTTGGAATGAGCTGGTATCACCAAAGACAAGGGCTTTTCCGTCTCCGTAATACGAGCCGGCAACAAGGATGAGGTCCCCGAGTTGCTCTCCTTTATTGTAGGTATAGTCACCGAGATATGCCATTTCTGCTGCAGAATGATTTCCTGTGTCAGAGAGCGCGTACTTTCCGATGATCACGGGAAAACCGGTCGCGGTGATGTTGAGCGATGCACCGACGCTAATCTGTAATTGATCAAGGCTTGTGAGAGGTGTCGTTATTTCATTGGTGGGGAGTTCATAGCAGGTGAGCCATTTGAATGTATCGTCAAATGGGAGTGCGGCGTCAAAGCGAAAGCTGATGTCGACCGGGGTGAGTAACTCATTTAACGGCGTTTGTATGCCACCGACATTGGTATGGTCCCCAAGGACAAGGAGTGATCCACCGTCTCTCACAAAATCCCAGATCACCGTTTGTTCATCGGGGGTGAACGAGGTGTTCAGGTTCGTGACCACAAAGACGGTTGTGTCGCGGAGAAGCTCCCTGGTAATGTGATTTGATTCGATGACGGTGATGTAGTCGGTGAGGTTCAGGGTTCGGGTGATGTTCTTCTCAAGTGGTTGTGTCGCATTGAGGAACATAGTGATGTTGTCGACGATAATCTCTATCTTGTACCCTGAGGCATTAAGATACACGGGTAAAAGCCCGAACATGCCGACTGCATCCCGCCCGTATTTTCCGTACTGTGGGACATCCCAGGTTCCCAGCATGTGTTGTGCGTAGAACACGATTTTTTGATTTCCTGTAGAACGATTTTCGGGGAGTACAGTACTGGTGAGTAGCGTTGCCGAGAGAAAGATAAACAGTACCGCCCAAAGTGTGCCGTTTTTAAGGAGGTGTTTTGCTTTGTATTCCGATAATGGAAGGGCAGGGGCCGGTTCTTTGTAACGATATCGCGATAAATAGAGATAGGTGGGGATGAGACAGACCATAAAGAGGAGCGGGTGGAAATTGATGGTGTCGGTTTTTGTTGTAAAGGAAACAACGCTAAGGACTGCCAAATAGACGAGCCAGGTGAGTAGGACGCCGCCGATACTCCCGAGGAATCGGAGGGTTTCTTTCTTGTGATGTTGATGGCTAACGATGTAGCTACTGCTAAGAAATAGGAGGGTGATGGTGATGATCCATAGGCCGCTTGTTGAGGGCCCAAGCAGCAACGGGGTTCCTGTGAGAAGGCCGATGGCGTGGGAGATAAAAAGCGAGGTCTGTTGGAATCCGTCCCAGAGGAACGGGATGGTTTGAACGAGAAGAAAGAAGAGCGCGTAGCCAAATGATGCGACCGTGAGAAGTGGGAGTTCTTGTCGGGTTTGTTGAATGCTGGTTCTGATCATGGTGATGCCGGCAAGGAGGAGTGGTATGCTTGAGAGCCAGAGTATCTGTGTTGCGGTGAAAAGAAGGATTACATATGCACTGATGAGAAGGATACTTCCTATAAGGACTGGGATGCGTGCAGGGTTTTTCTTTTGAAATGCCTGAGCCGTGCGTGTGAGGGGGAGGTTCAGGAGGGCGATTCCGAGGAGGAGAAAGACGGCGAGGAGGCGCAGGAATAAGAGGTCAAGGATCCCAAAGTTGTTGGAAAGGATGTTTAACGCAAGGAGGAGACAGAAGATATTGGTGGCAGAGAGTACGGTTGTTGAGAGAAATCTCCTGGAGATGTCATTTCCTTTCATATGACACGAGCGGAGAACAGGTGTTTTCATATAATCTTAATGGTAACGACCTTTCGGTTGGGCGGAAGGGGGATTGGGTTTTGTTTTTGAGCGGTTTGTCATTCTGCCAGGGTAACTTTATATACAATCACTGAGAACAGGTATCATGATAAGCAGTAGCAATACTTCTTGTCCGAAAGAGGTGAATGGAGAGATGAAAGATCAACAAGAAAAAGATGAAATCATCGAATTCTGCTTGAAGCATGACCTTATAAAAAAAACCGCTTGCGGGGTTGTCATCAAGAAAGAATTCTTCGAACTATTAGATATCTATAACGAATAGAGGTGACACCATGGCACTTTCAGCACAACAAAAAGAACTAATCCTCAAATTCCTGGCTTCATCTGCAAAGCAAAACAATCTCGTCAAAGAAGTGATGGAAAAAGAGTAACGAACTCTCTCATTATTCTATAATGACTTCTTTTTCATCCAGGTATTTTTTGGAGAAATACTTGTTCATTTTTATCCTTAATTTTTGAATAAAAGAAAAGTATAAAATACGACTAACGTTATTGTTTTTGTACGATAGGATGGGAGAAAAATGAAACGACCCGAAAATATTTACGTGTCACTCCAACTCGATAAAGATCAAATCTCAGGGAATCTGTTATTAAACATCCAGTTTGATAAAAACGCACCGAACTTTTCCACAGATAAAGGAATCATCAGCTGGTGCCCCACAATCGAAGAACTGGATTTTGTGAGTGAGGCGTTTGATGCAATCGCAAAGGGAAAACGCCATAAACAAGAACGGCAGGGAACCACCGGGCAGGGCCAGCCAGAGCAACACGATGAGTGGGAACATCCAACCGACGGGACCGAAGTCCTAGACCGCGTCCTCGACCGGAAAGACCGTGCCTTTATAAAGTAGAATCCCGGGTTTACAATCGTTCTAGTAATGCACTGATCATGAGCGGAAGCAAGACGGTCGCGTCACCCTCGATGGTGATGTTTTCCGCGCGCTCCTTAACCTTTCCCCAGGAAATCGCCTCCCGGGTCTGCGCCCCGGAAAGACTCCCGTCGTATTCCACCGCGGTGCTGATGTAAACAACATAGTCAAGCCCACCATGGAACTGGTTCCACCAAATCACGTGATGCTTGGAGATTCCGCCACCGATCACCAGCGCACCGGTTTTTTTCGCCTCGAACACGATATCGGATAAATCCTGTTCATCTCGGAATAAATCAATCGTGAGATTCCGATGCTCCTGATAGTACATCCAGAGCTGTGAGCCGAACGCGCCGTCAGTAATGCCAGGGACGTACACAGGGATCCTGTTTTTCCATGCCCAGTACACAATGGAGTCTTTGCCGTTTTTCTCTTTCTCGAGCCGTCGTCCGAACTCCCAGATCAGGTCTTTTGTGGACCATCTCTGTTTTATCGCAAAGATCTCCTTAAGAATTGGTTGCATTCGCTCTTCGAGGATGGTCCCATAGCATTCGATGGGGATGAAAACATTCCCAAGGCGATTGATCCCTTTTTTATGGAGCTCACGGTCATCCGCCATAAACGAGCCATGGTAATAGTCCTTCCAGACACGCGCAAGATCATGATCCAGGGTACCCGCGGTCGTGATCACCACATTGAATAATTTTCGTTTCAACAATTCTTTTATGATACCACGCGTCCCTGTCGAGATGATGCAGGCGGGAAATGAGAGGAACTTCACGCAGTCTTTTTCCTTCATCATTTGTTCGAGAATATCGACGCCCAAAGCGACCTTCTTTGCGGAAAATCCACCTGAGTTGTACAGTTCCTTGACAAGTTGGTTTGTATTCATGCCTTTTTTCAGCTGGATGTCTTCGACCGGTTGTTTCTTCATTGCTGCACCTTAATACACTTTGATTGCTCCATAGCCGACGCAGGAACTGTCAGGGTGAACCTCATACGATGAGCCGTATTTTAAGAGTCCTGCCTTCGTCGCCCCGAGTTTTTTCACCGCGGTAAGCATCGCCGCGACCGGACCGTACCCGCACATCGTGATATCATGGTCCTCCACGGTGCGAATAAGACCTGCGGGGTCCATCGCAAGGATCTTTTCTATCGCAAGATGATCCTGCCGTTCCGCGTACTTGTCCACCCGCATCCCCTCGGGAGGCATGCTACGGTAATTGAACCCAGCGTGTGAGAAATCACTGCTGGCAATTATCGTGACGGTCTGTTTCGATTTCTGTACCGCGGCGGCAAGAATCGAACCAACCTCCGAAGCGGTCTCACTGTCCTGCATCATCATACAAATCGGGACAAAATCAAACGACGTGCCATGAGCACAGTACTGTAAAAATGGGAGTTGAACCTCGATGCTGTGTTCATAGGCATGCGCTCTTTCATCCTGATCAATGATGCCGGTGTGGATTGTCTTCCCAAGTGAAGCATTAATAGGAACAGTCCCGAGTGGCGTCTTCCAGGCGCCCTCGATCATGACCGAGACGCCGGAGCCCATCCCGGTATGGTTCGGCCCAAGAATAATGAACGTCTCAGCGAACCCGTGCGCGGCAAGTACGCAGTACGAATGCGATGCGATCGCCCCTGAGTAGATATACCCTGCATGAGGGACCACAAGTCCCTTGATCCGCGGGCTTTTTTGGGTAATATTCGGGAGTGTCCCGCACCCTCTCCTATCGAGGAAACATTCTTCAATTTGTTTCCGTAGACTTTTCTCGGTTCCAGGGTAAAACTGGCCTGCGACCACCGCATTTCGTATATGAGCGACCATAGTGACAACCTCAGTGCGACATGGGAAGGAAACACATTAAGCTTATGCACAAAAAATATAAATATTGTTGATGAATACGGGAGTTAAAACCAGAAGGGAACATCATGGAGACCGTTTGCCATATTGAAATCCTGAAAGACGGGAGAGATTTTGTCGCCCGAGCGCATCTTGCGAATGGCTCTGTGAAGGAATACCGTCATCAGATTTTCGAGGACGTTTTAACTGAGATGGTGATTGATCTCCAGGAAGAGCTCAGCGAATAATTTCTCATTGCGTTCCTTTTAGGATGAAAAGAAGAGAACAAAGGTATTACTAGGTTTTTTAGGCTCTCGTCATACCGCTCAGAAGGAGAATAATCACGATGAAAATCATGGACCCATACAGGATGTAGCTGAGCCATTTCCTTCGCTTTATCATCGACGCATACCGCTGTTTGCATTCATCAGAACACATGGCTTCTTCTCCGACAATAGCCTTGCCGCAGATCTGACAATGGGTGTGTTGAGGTATTTTTTCAGTCATAGTTTTCAACGCAGCAATACAACACCTCCTGAAATAGTTTTTCATTCCTGATAGGGGGTAATAAAAAACGGTGAACGAACAACCGGTTTTTCCTCTAGTTCCGTTCACATCTCGTGATAGTTATAACTCAATCAGCGGTAATTCGCCGTTGTAATCGTCTTGCATTATGGGGAAATTACCCATGGGATGGTTGGTAAAGAGTTTTAGCACCATCTGGATAGTGAGATACATGTCAATAACCACGAGGGACGCAAGGAAAAACGATCTAACGTCATATTTAATCACGAACGCAAAATAGCTATACATCCATGATCCTATCCAGAGGAAGGATGATTGAACGTAGACGAGCGTCCGTGCAACGTTGAATGCCTCCTCCGCTGAAATGACACCGTCTCTGTTTCTATCAGTGATGCTTCCATGCGTGCAGGCAAACGCAATTCCAGCAACAAGAGGAAACCCCGTGAGATAATTGGCTCGTTCGAGCAGATCTGGTTCAGTGGACACGAGAACCACGCGGTTGTTCCCATTGACATCCGTTGATCTTGGCGTTTTGATCTCTTCACTAAAATCACTTGTGAATGATGCTATTTTCGAAAGATCAAGTTGGGTGCCCATCGTACGATTGGTGGTATTTCTATCGACCATTCCACCGCTTAGACAGCAATCAAAAATCAGACACATTCCCTTGCAGGTGATATTTGAAAAATAGTTCCCGAGTTCATCATCGGCAATAACGTTTTGTTTCGAAAGATTCTCATCGGTATAGATGTCGTACGGGCAGATCGCTTCATCAAAAGTATCTGTCGGGTCTCTGCTGCTTTCATCTCCATCTTTATCGGGGACTTCTGTTCCATGGCCGCTCCATGAGAAAAGGAAGAAGTCGTTCGACCCTACGATTTCTGCCATTTGTACAAGGGCAGCAGTGATGTTTTGTTTTGTGGCATGGTCATTCAAAAGAAGGATGATGTGACTTTCATTCCAATTTTTTGATTGTACGAGTGCATTGTAGAAAACCGTGAGTTTCGAATCTGAAAACGGGGGAAATGGTTTACGAGGTAAGTTATATTTTGGATTTTTATAATGCGAACATGCGACTATCACCGCGTAGTATTGCGAGCTTGATGAAGGTGCAGTGTATGGTTGATTCTCAATAACTATGCTGCCTGTGAGACCCCCGTTTTCTTTAGGCAGGTCTCTGGAAAGAACAGAAGGCATCAGGGTACTACCTATGAAAACGGTGAAAATGACGATCATTTGCATGAGAAGAATTTTGCTCATAGTTCTCCCGCTGTGAAAAAAATATATTGCATCTAGAATATATAGTTCTTACCATGAGAATATATATCTCGTGATGTGTTTCGTTGTTCTTTTATGGAAATGAACAGGGTAAGAACGAAATCGAGATTGTTAATCGATTATCAGGAAATGAACAATAACTGGAGAAGCGGTGCCGTCCATTTTAGCATATCAATCGATATTCCCTGAGCAGGTGCTTCTTTTTTCTGCATCGAAAAATAACGCAGTAACATTATTAAAAAAAGTAATATCGTTTTATGTTCATACAACGATAATCACACCCAGGCTGCATTATTAAATATTGATTCGTTATATCGACATGACATACTATGTATTTCTACGAAGAAAGAAAAAATATTATCAACGAATCGACGAAAAGGATCATAAGAAGTTATCGGGGGGAAATTCTGTGAAACAGGACGCTCTCTCCGTCCTTAAAGATCGATTGAACCAGAAGGATTATCAGAAAATCACACGGCTTGACAACCCAGCGATCGATACATTCATCGCAAGCATCATTGAACGATGCAACCCAGAGAAAATCTTCGTCGCGACCGATGCCCAAGAAGACATCCGCTACACACGAGAGGCTGCATTGAGAAACCATGAGGAAAAAAAACTTGCCATGGAAGGGCATACAATTCATTTTGATGGATACCTCGATCAAGCCAGGGATAAAGTCCATACCAAATTTCTCCTGCCTTCAGGCACAACCCTGGGACCTGAACTGAATACCATGGATCGTGACGAAGGACTCAAAGAAATAAGGGAAATCATGACCGACATCATGGCTGGTCATGAGCTCTTCATCAAATTCTATTGTCTGGGGCCAACGAACTCACTGTTTTCCATCCCCTGCGTCCAGCTCACCGACTCCGCGTACGTCGCCCATAGCGAGGACCTCCTCTACCGTCAAGGGTATCAGGAGTTCCTCAGACAAGGAAGTGCAGCACGGTTCTTCAAATTCGTGCACTCCCAAGGAGAACTTGAAGAAGCTGGATTGGGCTTACTCGTGAGCAAAAACATTGAAAAAAGACGGGTGTACATTGATCTGGAAGAAGAAATCATCTATAGCATGAACACCCAATATGGCGGCAACAGTCTCGGCCTGAAGAAACTCGCGATGCGCCTCGCCATCAACCGCTCTTCACAAGAAGGCTGGCTCGTCGAACACATGCTTCTCATGGGTGTTCACGGGCCAAAAGGACGTATGAGTTATTTAACCGGTGCATTCCCGTCGATGTGCGGCAAAACCTCCACCGCGATGATGGACGGAGAAACGATTATCGGAGATGACATCGCGTACCTCCGGTGTATCGAAGGCACCGTACGGGCTGTCAACGTCGAATCAGGAATCTTCGGCATCATCGAAGGCATCAATGACACCAACGATCCACTCCAATGGGAGGCGCTGACCCATCCTGTAGAACTCATCTTCTCAAACGTGCTGGTGACCAAGGACAACGATGTGTATTGGAACGGAAAACCAGGGATACCCCCGAAATCTGGCGTCAACTTTTCAGGGAACTGGTTCAAAGGAAAAGTCGATAGCAACGGAAAAGACATCCCTCCATCACATAAGAACGCTAGGTTCACGTTCCGCCTTGACATCCTCCCGAATGTTGACCCTCTACTCCATGATCCAAACGGCGTTGCAGTACATGGTATCATCTACGGGGGAAGAGATTCAGATACATCGGTACCAGTCGAGGAGTCGTTCAACTGGGTGCATGGAATCGTCACCAAGGGCGCATGTCTTGAGTCTGAGACGACCGCGGCCACCTTAGGAGCCGAGGGCGTCCGTGTCTTTAACCCCATGTCCAACATCGATTTCCTTTCCATCCCGATTGGGCGATATATCCAAAACAACCTGGATTTCGGAGAAACACTCACATATCCTCCACGGATCTTCGCAGTCAACTATTTCCTAAAAGATAAAGACGGTCGTTGGTTGAATGAGAAAAACGACAAGGCTGTATGGCTCAAATGGATGGAACGACGGGTGAACGATGAGATCGATGCGCTCTCAACGCCGACGGGATACATTCCTTCCTACCACGACCTTGAGACGCTCTTTTCCGAGGTGTTGCATAGGCAATATCCACGAGACCATTACATCAAACAATTCACGATACGAATCAATGAGAACCTTTCAAAAATCAACAGAATGATGAAGATTTTCCAAACTCGAGTACTGGATACACCAGCGATCGTTTTCACGGTACTCAAGGAGCAACAACAAAGACTCATCAATGCCCAAAAAACATATGGAGATTATCTATTGCCAGAACAACTGTGAACCTAGACGATGAACCGCTATCGATAAAAGAGTGCATTTGTTTATGCAAGAAAAAGAGATGCAACTTATTATACGCGAGTCGTTTACTGGGCTTGGGACTGTGTAGATAAAAATGGTGAAGATTGGAGAATTGCACTATAAACTTAATATATTCGAATCGACCATTTTGTCGAAGAGCTTGATATAATCAAGCAATGATGGAGGAAAAAAATATGAAAATTAATTTATGGAAAATAGGATTTGAATTCGGGAAGAAAAAAATTATACTCGGATATGGTGGAGCAATTTTCATTACATTGTTGTTTATCTCGAGTGCGTGTGCTACTCCAGTAATGCAAATGAGTCAAACGGATAATCTATTGAGATCCGATATTCTTAAAACAAAAAAAGAGGTAACAGTCGATCCAAATATCTGTATAACCAAAGAGAAACTACCGCTCTTAAAAATCGCTCTCCAACATATTGACGACCCTGAATACAAAATATTTGTGACTGAATTGATTAATATCATCGAAAAAAATGGAAAAGCAACGTGTGACGACTTAACATACATTGTACATCGTTTTCATCTCAACATCGATCGAATAGCCGCTGGATTTGTATTAGCAGTAGGATATGATGATACAAGAAATCATTTATTTTGGTTTCCTGGTTACATAAGGCTCAGACATTTTATAAATGCTATAATTTTTTGGGGTACCTATATGGATACTGGACCTATATTAGTCGGGACATGGCAGTTATATAATGGAGAAAAAGATAAAGCAGATTATCGAATTAATTTAGGCGAAGACAAAGTAACTCCCAATAAAGGTATGGTGCTACTAGGATGGTCAGGTTATTTAATTTATGGCTTCGCTTCCTGGTATAATTATAATAGAGATGAAAATGGATATCGAGCAGGTGGTTTTTATTCATTAATTATTATAACAGAGATTTAAATGGTGGATATTATGCAAAAGAAAAAATATTGGTTGGTTTTTGGAGCAGTCGTTATCTCATTGCTAATGATTTCAAGTGCAACAGCGATTAATGTAATAGAGACAAGGAGGCCTGTTTCTAGTAACAAACAAGTATATATTGATCCGAATATCTGTTTAACCAGAGGACAAGTATCGAAGTTACAACAAGCCATTCCATATATTAGCGATCGCCAAGATAAAGCAATTGTTCAAGAGATTATTCAAAGGATTCAAATAAAGGGAAAAGTCGATAGTCAGGATATAAGTAATATTGTTTATAAGTTGAATATCTATGATAGATCGTTTTATACTGGATTTGTTAGTGCGAGTGGCGGAGCTGGTTTAGTAGGAGGTTTCCCTATTCATTTTATAAGAGCTTTAATTTTTTTTATTTTTGCTATGGGTGGATCTTTTGGGACAATACTCGTTGGTAGTTGGAACGTGATTGGAGGAACTCATAACGTCCCGAACTGTGAGATTAATGGAAGAACTATTTTTTATAGCCAACCAAACAAAGGGCTAGCATTACTTGGATTCGGCATTTGGGGTTATGGTTATTGGGGTGGTCCTGATTGTAGTTTCTCCGGATTATTCGCCCTAATAATTGTTTCACCAGTATAAGTATCGAATGAAAAAGGGAAAAAAATCACTTGATGAGTACCTTTCCATCAACCACATCAATATCAACAATCGTCGTAATCGGAACGCCATAGGATTTTACGATTTCCTCTTTACAGGTTCCTTTGTAGATTGCGATAAACACACCTTTCACCTTTACACCCATTTCTTTGAGAACATACAACACAGCTTTTAGCGTTCCCCCAGTACTCAACACATCATCGACAATTATCACCGTGTCTCCTTTTTTGAGTCCATTGATAAACATTCTTGATTTCGAATACCCGGTCACCTGCTCCACAGAAACTTCACCGGGAAGACCATACTCTCGTTTTCGGATAATCGTAAATGGAATCCCAAGATCAAGCGACAGAGCGGTAGCAAGTGGAATGCCCATGGCCTCCATCGTCACAATGCGATCATACTTTCCGCATTTTTTTATCAGTTTCTTTATCTCATCTGCAACTTCTTTCAACAGTTCAGAAGCGATATACGGCACACCGTCAGTAATGGGATGTATCACGTAATTATACTCACCTTTTTTCACGATCGGGGCCTCATACAAGGATTTTTTCAAATGCTCAAGACTCATAGTTCTCCAACCTCTTTACATGTTTTTTTCAGAACTGGAATAAATTCGTCAATAATCTTTTTTGTGATTTGCGGCATCAAAACCAACCGGATGCAGGAAAGACGTTCGACCTTGTTCACTCGCCACCCCTTCTCAGAAAGTTTCTTTACAATTTGGCCAGGTTTTGTAAGTTTTACTCCCAGTACGTTCATAGTTGGCGCGGTCACAATATTCAACCCAATCTCCGTGATTCGCTGTTCCGTGTACCTTGTTACATCCATGCAGGATTTCACCATGTTTCTATATCCCTTATGTCCTAGGTAGTGTGCGACCGCGTACGCGGCAGCGACGGGTGCCCCTGACCGCGTCCCAAGGATACCTGATTGTTTCTCGCTGCTGATATAGGGAGATTCTACGCTAATACAATCAAGCCATTGCCTCTGTCGGATCACGAGAGTCCCCAAGGGAATAGCAGAATAACCCATTTTATGCGAATCAATGGAAACGCTACTCACCCCTTTGAGCTGAAAATCGAAATCAGGAACCTTATACTGTAATTCCTTCAGAAATGGGATAACAAACCCGCCAAATGCGGCATCCACATGGAAAAAGAGATGCTCATCAGCGCAAATATCGCTGATCTCCGGGATCGGATCAATGGTTCCAAGTTCTGTCGACCCAGCAATGCCGATAACTGCCGCAGTACCCTTACGAATCTTCTTTTTCATTTGCTGTATATCCAAAATATAGTCATTGGTCAACGGTACTTCCATAAGCTTCATGTTCATAAGAGACGCGATTTTTTGAAACGAAAAATGCGCGCTTTCGGGAAGGACCACTTCATGTTTTCCAGATAGTTGTTTCGCGATCCACATCGCAGTAATGTTCCCCTCAGTCCCACCACTGACGATCTGTCCGACCGCTGTTTTCGGTGCATGGAGAAGCCTGGAAATAAAAGCGATGAATCGAGATTCAATTTCTTTCGTTCCCGGACACAGCTCAGGGTCACCGAGATTTGTTTCTAAAAATCTGATGTACGCCTCACGGGTAATTGGGTGCGGTCGCGTGCACATAGAACCAAGGATATGACCGCTGGAAAAACTAAAATCTTGTTGTTGCAACGAATCGAGTTCTTTAAGAATTTTATCTCTTTTTTTAGAGTCATCAGATATCATTGTGTGGGATAAGACATTACAGCTCAAAAAATATTCTATTCATAAAAACCATCACATTTTAATATGGGTAACTGTATTTTGATTACATGATGCAAAAAGATACTTGGAAGCCAGAAGAGGTAACCTCTTTTCTCAAATTACCGGTCTATACTCGCGAAGGAATCTATGTCGGCCATGTAAAAAATGTGTTTTTAGAAATCGAGGAAAAGAGAGTGGGAAGTCTCCTTGTCACCAACACGAATCCAACGCTTGTTGAAGGGAGTGTCGACATCGCAGTTCCCTACCGCTGGGTCAACGCAGTCGGCGATATCATCATTCTTTCCAATTTCCCCGGGAAAATCGCAACAAAGAAAGAAAAAAACCCAGACAAAACAAAGAAAACACAAGAAGGCGATACGAAAATCGACATGATCCAATAACAACAGATAATCTTCGCAGGTAATAGGAGAAAAGATATCCACTCTATTTCTTTCTTATTTTTTTATATATATGATGTATTCTAAATGCAAATATTTTTATAGCTAGTAAGTTATATATTAACATGTACATCCTACTCCAGGAAACGAGTAAGAATTGTACAACAATGTTTAAATACTCAGAAAAGAAAGTAATAATTGTATAAACAGAATAAAATGGTGGTAAGAACATGATAAAACACCTAAGAACAGCAAGCGTTAGTTTGATAATTGGAATACTGCTATTGAGTACTATTCCTTTTCTTGCTACCCAAAAACCAGCTGCTGCAGCGAAATTAGTCAGTTTTCATTCATATTTAGAAATTTCGTATGATATCTCTCCATTAAATCAGCCGCTACAGATAGATGTTTCTGTTTCTGTTCCAGTAACTGTAAAGTTTTGGACAGATATACCACCTACCTTTGGCAATAAATTGTTCCGTTTTCCTTTCAGTTATTTAATTCTCTTTGGAACCCCAGTTGGCCCTGAAGAAAAAATACATTTAGAAATAAATAACGCTCCGGATTGGGCGAATATTTATTTTAGTTCACCAGATATTTTAGCTAATATCCCCTTCCAAGGTGATACGCCTTCAGTAGTAAACAAAACTGTTAATCTCATCATATCACCGAGGGTTGAAGCGCCAGCCGAACCCCAAAAGATAGACATCACAGTATCCTGTGCTACGTTGAAAAGATTAAACGGATTTTCTATTCAAATAAACATTCCATTTACCCCATCATTCATTCCAACAATTGCCATAACTCCAGACAATCCAATACGAACCGTTGGACCTCATGCATCAGTATCCTATAAAATTACCGTAAAAAACCTAGGTAATAAAATTACTCGAATAACTCCGACAATTATTGGCGCAGACTTAGCATGGACTCCCACGATCAATCCACCACAGTATGAAATTCAACCGAATCAAGAAAATACATTTACCTTTGCTATTATTACACCGTATAATTTCGGATGGCATAACGAATATGGACGCTTTCAGGTAGATTTCAAAGCTGAAGTTTACCCATATGTATCTGGTTCACCAAATTCTACTCAGAGTATCTATCTCGTCGTCAATAATCATGGCTTCTCCACTCCAGGCTTTGAACTCGTGATATTCCTTATTGCTATATTTGTGATTGCTTTAATTATTAGAAAAAGACACATTAAAAATTAGGAATATATCGCTCAACAAAGGTAGTGATAGATAGTGATTCGATGTCTTTCAAAAATAATTCCAATATTAATTTTTTCGAGTATATTCATAACTGATATATTACCAATTTATGCCCAACAAATGGAACCTGCAGAGATTATCGGTATAATAGATGCCCCGAATAACAAAATTCCTTCCATAAAAACAGCAAATTGGACAACAATAAATATCACTGTAGAAGATGTCCAAGGTTTTAATTGGACTCAATTATCAAAGGTTTTTGCAATACGTGCTAAATATATCTGGCCAATAATACACCCTAAATGGAGACCATATTTAGGATACACTTCTTTACGATTCCAACCGGAGATCATACAAGGAGATCCACGCGGATGGTTTATGGAAATCACGCCAAATACAATAACGGGAGCTGATCAAGGTAAAACGTATCATTTACAATTAAGGGTTAAAACAGACAACATTACAGTTGATTATGCTGTAGTCATCGGTGTGAAAGTCACCCGAGTAGATGTTTTTGGTAATGATTTCGGACAATCCTACATTTACATACCTGTGAAAGCATCTTCACTGAACAATGTTAAAATGATTCCACAAGGTATTACAAATCAAAATATTGCTCCTCACTCTTACGGGTATTTTGATATTACTATTCAGAATTTTGGGTATTATAGAGATATGTTTCGACTTCAGTTCGTTGCAGAGGATGGGTTAATAGCCGCAGCTACACAACAATTATTCGTATTAAGCCCAAGTGACTCTCAAAATGTAAGAATAAATTTCTTAACGCCAGAACAATTCTTTGATATAGGTACTCCAAATAAAATTGATGTATATGTCACTTCGCAATCAGATCCAAATCCCAAGCTTATAGGTACACTCGTTGTCATCACCCAAGGATTTTATATTTCTCCGCTCATTGGAATAATTCTCGCTCCGATAATTATCATCTTACTTCTCATATTTTTCTTCTTTTTCATCATAAAAACACGACGCGATAGAGAACGCTATGGTAAACCAGAAAAACCCTGGAAACTCCCTGAGGAACGAGAGCATCTTCGCGAACTGAAACAGACGGACAATAAGGCGTACGAACAAGAGCGGCTCATGATGGAAGATGAGTACAAATCAGCGATGCTTTACTATAAGGATTATCGGCAGTCACTGAAAGCAAAACCAAAGGAGGAAGTACCTGAGAAAAAAGAACAACCAAAGAAACCATTGCCGACGCTCTTCAAAAAATCAGAGAAACCACCGAAAGTCGAAGAAAAAAAGGTTGAAGCGATAGTGCCTACTGAAGATAAAAATAAGGAAAAGGCGCTGGCGAAAATACAGCGTGAGCAGGCAAAACAACTCAAAAGGAAAAAAGAATAGCGAGTTTTCTTTCTATCTTTTCTTTTGTATTATTGATAGGAGAAGAGCGGCGAGCAATATAATGATTGTAACTATGAACACGATGAATCCTTCTGCCGGCCCCCAGTGACACAGGATTGGTACGGGAGTGTTTATCCCAGGAACAGATACGTCGACGGTTCCTTCCCCGAGGAAACTGCCAACGCCAGCTTGTGAATAGGTTGTGATCGCAAAGGAGAATGCGGTTAAGCTTCCCACAAAAAGAAGAATCCCTGCGAGTATCAAGAGGAGTTGAATCCTTTTTTTATCTATTCGTTTAAACGCGAGGCTTGCAAAACAAAGCAGACACCCAAATGCAATGACGGCTGGTATCACCGCCATAACAGTAATGAAAAGATCCGGGGCATACGCAAGCTCGCCGGTTACAACTGATGCGGTCCTCGTGATGGTCACGAGTTGCGGAGGGACAAGATAGAGCACCGAGGAGGTGTTCGCCTCAGAGGAACGACCTGCAAGAGACCACCAGGGAAGCACACAGGCGACAACCGCAAGACAAACGGCGAGCAACGAAAGGAGCAATATTGGGTCTTTTTTCTTGATGCTGTAGATGAAAAGCATACCTCCTAATGCAATTATAATGATGATAATAACAAGTGGAAAAAGAGGGCCCTGGGTGGTGACGAGGTCAATGGTTCGTTCACCGCTAATAGTGAGCGGCCGTCTGCCGATGACGACATTGTTGGAAACAACGGATATGGTGTAATCGCCGGGTGGAAGGGATGTCTGAGTTGACGACGAATTATGGATGAGCTCAGCGGTTTTTCCACTGCGATTTATTGTAATCGTTGCATCATTGAGGTCTAGGCCATGGGAGTCCAATACATGGAACGTAATCGGGAAGGCCGCAGGAAACACAAAAGACGCTTCCGACGCAGGAATCGTAACATTCTCCTCGATGCTGAACGATTTGTATTGCAGTTGGAGATGATACAGCGCAGGGAGAAGCCCGGTATAGGTGTAGACGCCTGGTTCTTGTTGTGTGGCAGGAAGTAAAGTGGGTTGTTTCATGTCATCGCTTGAAAGTCGCGGTGTTATCTCGATCGCTGGTGGAAGCCCCCAGTTATCTACCAAGGTGAACGTCCAATCGTATTGTTCGATCTGCAGTGACTTTACAAGTGGAATAACGGTTCGTATGACGTGGAACGGCACTCGCTCGCTCTCAACAACAAATCCCTTGTAGAGAACCTGCAATGTGTACTCCTTTGTTATCCCACAGGGAGCCGTGAGATGTGCTGTCCCTTGTTGATCCGTCATGTTCTCTGCAATAACAATATCGTTCGCTCTCAGTGAGACGAGAGCTCCTTGTAAACCGTTTCCATGTTGATCAGTAAGGATGACACGACCTGACCCTTCCCGTGTGCAGGATACCTGTATCATTTCGTTGTGCTCAAGGTCAACGGTTGCGTATCCAATGTATCGACGATCCGTTCTAAAAAACGTGTTTTCCTTGAATACCTTCACAAGATACCGGCCTGGCTCGAGGGACTGGAACTGGAATTTCTTGAACACGGACAGATTTCGTACATCGAAGGCTCGTGCCGCGGCAACGAGCCGACCGAAAAAAGTTGCTGATGAGCCTGTGAATGGTTTCATCGGAAGCCGGACCGCGGTGCCTGAGGAGACAACCTGGTCATTTTGGTACAGCTCGACCGTTATGAACGGAAAATTACGTCCGGTGAGTACCGAGAGATCCGCTCCAAGGGGAAATGAGGGGGCATGATGAACAGTGACGGTTAATGTGCACCGGTTTGTTTCATTTCTTTGCTGTGGGGCGTTCATCTCTGATGAAGGTTTGAGATGTGCGAGTGTTTGGAAGAGGTTTGCCTCCTGTGCAACGAGTGAAGGACCGCCGGACGGTGCCGAGAAAAACTCTACCTCGAACGATGCCACAAACCCTTTTGGGATCACATAATCTGGGGGTCCGTCGCCAGGCTCGTACGCATTTCGTGTGCATTCAAACCCTGCGACGTCGTTCTGCAGTCCGGGGAGATGAGGGTACGCGGATTCATACAGCTTCAGTTGAATACCGTCTCGTTCAACAGCGCCCGCTTTCACGACAGAAGTAGACCCAAAGAGAATCGCATGAACAGCCCCGGCGGCTCCTTCATCAAAATCAGCCCAGGCGTTCGACCCAAGATCAACATCATCGGTCGTCCCGATAAGACGAATAATACGTTCATCTTTATTATATTCGACGTTGAGGTCAACCAGGTATTCCTCCGTAGTATTATGGTCCGAATACACATGCAGGTAAGGGTACAGCTTCCCGAAATTGAGGTCCTGAATCGATGTGCTGCGCACCCGGCCGCATTGCAGTGTCGCGTAGGTGCCATCGGTATCGGTGGTCGGGTCAACCACGCAGTCCCGTAATGCAGTATGCGTGACCTGCGCCTGGATCCGTTTCTGCGGCGTCGGGCAGAAGTAATACTTGTACACGGCGGTGGTCTCGAGGTCATCTCCCTTGGACCGGCTCGCGATTCGACAGGAGACCATAAGGTTTCCGTCAGTGAGTATTTCCTTTGATACCAGTTGTTGGCTCGTTGAATTGTACTCGGACACACCGCTCCCGTAGTAATATGCAAAGTCAAACGACGCGATAACCTCTCCATTCTGCGGGATCATCTCCGTCGCCCCATCCACGAGCTTCGTGACATATTGTGAGGTGCTGTACCACAGATACTCTCCTTCTTGTGATACCGCATAGACGACGAAACCGTCCTGGGAGATTTTATAAAAATGGGATTGTGTAGGATACCCTGGGAGAGGCTCGTAGGAGTAGGAGGAGTCCTCGATCGAGACGTGATCCGGATACTTTGAGGGTGCGGTCTCCAATTCATTATAATATATATAGTACCGTTCTTCTCCGGTGGTGTTTTCCGGGATAAGAAAGATGAGGTCGCAGGAGGAGATGTGGTTTGGATCGGTATGGTTCAGATCGTAGATCTGCGACTCTAACTCCTGGAGGGCGTCTTTGGTCTGCATGATCACGCGAACAGAGCTATGCTGTTCATCAGGCGCCCAGCACGGGTGCTCAAACACCACTGTGGTATCGACAGGCTGAAACCTCGCGAGACCGACGGTCGTATCGATAGGAATGCTAAGCTCCTGGCGGTACGCCCATGATTCATTCCACCATCGTTCGTTTTCCGCTCCAACTTGGTAAGGCAGTAGCGGGACGAGGATCAACGGTACAAGGAAACAAAGTACAATTGATTTTGTCGTCATATGATTTGCAGACCCCCAAGGTTATTTTTATATGATGATAAATATAGAATGATTGTTTTCTTATATTATTGTTCCGCTCTTCCTCTTGGAAAGCCATTATAAAATGCGTCCTTTCTTGATCACGGTATCCACTAGGTTCACCCCGAAATGATAGGGGAGGAACAGATGATTCGGACAATCAAGGATCAACAGATCCGCTTGCTTCCCAGGCTCCAGGCTTCCCACCTTTTTTTGGCGCCCGATCGCGCACGCTGCGTTCATAGTCGCAGCGGTGATCGCCTCTGCAGGTGTCATACGCATATTCAGACACGCGAGCTGGATGATACCTTGCATGGATTCGGTCCAGCAGTTCGGATTCAAATCAGTCGCAAGCGCGACCGGCACACCCAGGTCAATGATCCTGCGGGCAGGTGCGTACCGCTGCTGCATAAGGCTGAACGGGGTCCCTGGAAGAAGCACGCCAACCACTTTTTTATCCGCCATCGCTCGCAATCCGACGTCAGAGGACATCAGGAGATGATCCGCGCTGATCGCGCCAACATCCGCGGCGCATTGCGCGCCACCGGTATCAACGATTTCATCGGCATGCATCTTTGGGATAAGGCCATGCTGCTTTCCCGCCTCTAATATCTGCTTCGCCTGCGGCACGGTAAACACCCCCTGCTCGCAGAACACATCACAAAACTCAGCAAACCCTTTTACTCTCGGAAGCATCTCATCAATGACGGTGCGAATATACTGTTCAGACCTTTGATCCCTCGGTACCGCATGTGCTCCTAAAAACGTCGAGGCGATATCCATCGGATGCGTCTCCTTCAGTTTCTGTAGCACCTTTAGCAATTTAAGTTCGGTTTTTACGTCCAACCCGTACCCGGTTTTCGCCTCACAGGTCGTCGTCCCGTACGACAGCATCGTATCAAGCCGTTTTTTACTTTGACTCACCAGGCTTCCGAACGATGCCTTCCTTGTCTCCTCAACGGTGTAAAAGATGCCACCACCTCGTTTCAAAATCTCCATGTACGACATACCAGCAAGCTTCATATCAAGCTCAAATTCCCTGGAGCCAGCAAACACCACATGCGTATGAGGATCCACAAACCCGGGCATGACCAGCTTCCCGGCCGCATCGATGGTTTTTTTTGCCTTGTAGCGAAGGGCTCTTCCCACTGCAACGATACACCCATTTTTCACTGCAACAGAGCCTTTTTTGATGATGGATAGCTTGCGCATCTCCTCTTGTACCCTCGGGGCATTCGGCCCTTGCAAGGTAAGCAATTCGTTCGCATTGGTAACGAGGAGATCAACGGTTTCCATGGGTGTTCCCAAATAGTTAAATGAAGGTCCGTTGATTAAGGTTTACGGTGATACATAATGGCGAAAATCGTTGAATGCGTCCCGAACTTCAGTGAGGGAAGAAATAAGGAGACCATCGAGGCAATCCGTACCCTTATCAAGAAGCATAAGGATGTTGCACTGCTTGATTTCACCCCCGATGTGGACCATAATCGGACTGATGTGACCATTGTCGGTTCTCCAGAAGCGGTGAAAGCGGCGGCGCTGGATATCGCGTTGAAATGCGTGGAGCTCATCGAAATGAACAAACACAAAGGGGAGCACCCGCGCATGGGCGCAATCGACGTCGTCCCGTTCATCCCCATCGCGGAGGTAACCATGGAGGAATGCGTTCAGCTTGCCAATGAGTTCGCGAAGGAGTTCTCCGAGAAAACCCATGTCCCCTGTTATTTATACGAGGATGCAGCGAAACGGGAGGACCGCCGAAACCTCGCGGACGTCCGTCGCGGTGAATACGAAGGACTCAAAGAAGAGATCGGGAAAAACCCGGATAGGGTCCCGGACTATGGCCCCAATAAGGTTCATCCGACAGCGGGTGCGACCGCGGTCGGCGCACGATTCTTTTTGATCGCGTTCAACGTAAACCTTGGAACAACCAACATAGAGGTAGCGAAAAACATCGCGAAAGCAGTTCGGCAGAGCAGCGGTGGGTACCAGTACGTAAAAGCGATGGGGTTCGATATCAAAGAACGCTCACTTGTGCAAGTGTCCATGAATCTCACCAATTACCAGAAAACACCGATCTTCCGCGTGTTTGAAACCATTAAAAATGAGGCGAGACGCTACGGCGTCCCCGTGATTGGCAGTGAAATCGTCGGCCTGGTCCCCATGGAGGCGCTCGTTGGAGTTGCAGATCATTATCTTCAACTAGAAAAATTCACGATTGACCAGGTGCTCGAAAAACGACTGATGGAGCCAAAGAAGTGAACCACATGAAAAAACTCGTTGATATGAAACTGCATGCGTTTTTAGATGAACTTGCATCAAGCAGTCCTGCTCCAGGCGGCGGCAGCGTCGCAGCGCTTGCGGGGGCGCTCGGGGCTGCGCTTTCATCCATGGTCTGTAATTTGACTATTGGAAAAGAAAAGTATGAGGCAGTCCAAACAGAAATTAAAGCAGCGTTGAAAGAAAGCGAACAGCTCCGAAAACAACTGACTGAACTTATCGATAAAGATACCGAGGCGTTCAATGAGGTGATGGCTGCGGTAAAAATGCCGAAAGAAACTGACGAGCAGAAAGAAAAACGAGGGCAGGCACTTCAGAAGGCATACAAAAACGCGACACGTGTTCCCCTGCAGACTGCGCGGATCTGCGACCATGTCCTTGATATTGCGCTCGTCGTGGCAGAAAAAGGAAATAAACGCTCCATCACGGATGCAGCAGCATCTGCCCTTCTGACATTAGCAGGAGTTGAAACCGCACTGATGAACATCAGGATCAATCTTGGATCACTCGCGGACACGGCGTGTGTTCAGACAGTCACCTCGGAGGTCGCGACCTTACGGCAGCGAACGAAAGAAAAAACGACGACAATACTGCGCATTGTAGAAACAGCCCTGTAACAACCCTTTTTTGGGAGGTGATTATGACCGTAAATTCAGAGAAATTGTACGACCTTCTCCTCAATCATTTTGGACACCAAGACTGGTGGCCGGTTGACCACACGTATCACGCAACCCATCACAGTGACCCTCGTTTCGAGGTCATCGTTGGAGCAATACTGACACAAAACACCGCTTGGTCGAACGTAAAAAAAGCGCTGGAAAACCTAAAACGGCACAACGCACTCACGATTGAATCAATCGCCCGTATGGATATAAACACCCTGAAAACCATGATCCAGCCATCAGGGTTTTTCAACCAAAAAGCACACCGACTTAAAACCATTACCGCATTTATCCAGCAGAACTTCGAGGCTAATCTCTCCGCGTTTTTCTCACGCGATACACGCGTGGTCCGTAAGGAGTTACTCGCACTCAACGGGATCGGCCCGGAGACAGCGGACTCTATCCTGTTGTACGTGGGGAACCAGCCGGTTTTCGTGATCGATGCTTATACGAAACGAATCTCTCGACGGATACCACTTCCTGTCCCCAGGGATACCTATGACGAACTGCAACGGTTTTTCGAACGAACACTGCAAAAGAAATATCCCGCAGAACACCTCGTACCAGTATATAAAGAACTCCACGCGCTCATCGTCGAGCTTGCGAAAAACTATTGCAGAACAACACCGCTCTGCGACCAGTGTCCCCTCACGAGATTATGCCAAAAGACCCTCTAATTTCTCACGGAGCACTTCCGCGGGGATGTCAGGAAGCGAAATCAGCTGGGTGATCCCGGACTGCCCTTTCCTCGAGGGTTTCACGGCAATAAAACCGGCCTGCTCTACTTCCTTGAGGTACTCCCAAAACTGGGTATGCGCCCGAGGCTTTTCATTGTACTCCTCACAGGTAATCGCATAAGTTTTCTCCACCTCACCGGTGTTCGTGTACGCGGTCCCGTCCTTCTGCAGACGCTTCGCGATAGAAAGTAACGTCAGCAGCTGATGTCGCCCCAGGTTCTGTAACTTCGACTCGGTCACCACAGAATATGTTTCCGCCTTCGCAGCACGGACATGCTCAGGGACCACCTGCTTTTGATGTTTCTCATCCGCGTACAACCCTGCCTTCCAGAGCAGCTCGATCGCGAACCGTGCGTCACCGCTCTCGCTTGCGATATCAGCAATAAGGTCCATGCTTTCCCCAGGAACCGTACGCGGATAAAACGCAAGCTCAACACGTTGTTTCACGATGTCGTACAACTCGTCACGGGCGTACTTCTCGAGCGCAATGGCGTTGCTTCGTTTGAAGGTGCTGAGCGCTGAAGTATCGACCAGAGCGAAGGCGTCCTTCTGCGAGATCATGATCACGGAGACAGGGTTCCCTGTTTTCATGGATTCATCATTGAACCGCGTGAGATCATAGATCAGGTTTGACCCGCTTTTTTTCAGGAGAGCATCCACTTCGTCTAGGACGAGCATGAGTTGCGCCTCTTTCCGCTGCAGGCGCGTACGAAGAACCTGCAGCATCTCTTGCACTGAGAACCCCCGGTCTGGAAACCGCTGGTCAAAATGGGTCAAAATCCCCAGAAGCACCAGGCTGTCGGTAGACCGTTTCCGGCAATTGATATGAATATATTCGATGACGATCCCTTGTTTCCGTGCGATACTGACCAGGGATTGGCAGAAATGTTTCGTCATCGCGGTTTTCCCGGTTCCGACTGGTCCTCGGATAAATACATTCTGTGGGAGACCGGAGAGAAGTGGTTTGAACATCTGGGCAAGTTTTTTCAGCTGTTCGGTTCTATGCGGAAGCTCCTCTGGGACGTAATCGAAATCAAGCATGCGAAGATCCTTGATCACCGACGAAGAGAACAGTTCATCCTCGATAATACTACCCATACAACTCGGTAATGTAGACTGCTCATATAATGTTATCTTCTGGATTTAATCAATAAAAGGAATAAATATAGAAAAAACCGTGGTTTTAAAGGAGGATAAAGATTATACGCACGGATGCTATGTTGACACCCATCATGGGAGACGAGCGGTCGGTTCAGACAACCTTAGAATTCCTGAAACACACGTTTCAACAGTATTATGCGTCCAATAAAATAGAGCTCCCTGATCGCTTCGGGAGGCGGGAATTTGCGTTTCTTTTCTTCGGTGGGAAAGGCATGGTACGGCATCTTGCCTTTGAAAAACGAGAGGCAGTCTGGGGATTCCTTGAGGAGCGAGCCCCGCAGCATGCGTACTATTCCTCCGCGTACTATCATCAGCCCAATGCTGCGAAAATGCAGGAGAAAGCCTGGATGGGCGCAGAACTCATCTTTGACCTCGACTCGGATCATCTCCCCGATGCCGATAAGATGGGTTACGTGGAATCCCTTATTGAGGTCAAGAAGGAATTCAAGAAGCTTGTGGTGGAGTTTTTACTCGGTGATTTCGGGTTTAATGAAAAATACCTCGAATTGTGTTTCAGCGGGGGGCGAGGATATCATTGTCATGTGAAGGACCCGGCTATCCTTGATTTGGATAGCAACGAGCGGCGGGAAATCGTGGATTACATCACTGGTCGGGACCTGCAGGACTCCATTATTTTCCATGAGCAGGCCACCGGGAGGAAACGCTATGGGCAGTACTCGTTTGCGAGTGGGAGAAGCCTGAAGATGCCAACCCCAGACCAGGTCGGATGGAAAGGGCGGATCAGCCGTGGTATTATCGATCTTGTCGATGAAATCAAAAAGAGCGATGATCCTGAGAAAAAACTCCAGGAATATGGGGTCAGCAAAAAAGAGGCGGAGCGCCTCGTTCAAGAACTTTCAGAGGAACGCATGAGACGGATTAAAGACGGGTTACTGGATCAATCGAAGACCATCCGCAGGTTCTTCTTGAATCGTGCGTTACGCAAAACCGCAGTATCGTTAAGTGCGGGGGAGACCGATGAACCGGTTACCTGTGATGTGAAGCGACTCATTCGGTTACCGTCGTCGCTGCATGGGAAAACAGGGTTCAAAGTGGCAAAGCTCGCTGTTGACGAGCTCGATGACTTTGATCCGCTCAGGGATGCGGTCGTCTTACCGGAGGATCCCATCAAGGTGACCCTTCTGAAACCTGTTACGATTACCATTAAGGATGAGACGTACCATCTCACAGAGGGGAACCAGGAGGTACCTGTGTATCTTGCTGTTTTTCTCATCGGGCGGAAAGAAGCGACACTATAAATATAGAATCGACAGAATATTTATAAACTCGGGATGCTATTAAAATAGATAAGATGAAGAACAAATTGGCTCTCCTCTGCATCTTTACCATATTTTTCCTGCTTTCACCAAGCGTACTCGCCTTAGGCATCTCATCAGATATCCTCCCGTTCACTCCCGCGCAAGGAACACAAGACATCTCTGCGATACGAACTCAACGGCTCCTCGATTTCCAAAAAAATAAACCGGAACCGACCCCGCTTGGCATTTACCACTCATACCAGGAGATGACTAGTCTTTTGTTCAGCCTTGCCGCGAACCATTCTGATATCATGGCCGTTATCTCCATTGGAAAAACCCATGAAGGCCGAGACCTCTGGCTTGTGAAACTATCTGATAACGTAAGCCAGCAGGAAAATGAACCCGAGGTACTGTTCATGGGCGCGCACCACGGAAATGAACGCCCGGGGTACGAAATCCTAATCTATTTTATCCAGTACATGGTGGACAACTACCATAATACGAGCACGGTGCGCGAGGCAATCAATACCACACAGATCTACATCATCCCGATGGTCAATCCCGATGGCGTTGAGGCAGGCACACGGAAAAACCAGGAGCCGAACCACGGATGGTTTGGGTTCAGAAGAACCGTGACGTCTATCGGTGTTGACCTGAATAGAAACTACGAAGGCAAATGGTTCCTTTTGTTTCTGCGTCCGCGGTTCTATCATTCCGCCACAAGTTTTCATGACGATAGCGAGGTCTACCGCGGGCCTCGGCCGTTCAGCGAAAATGAGACCCAAGCCGTCAGACAGTTCGTCGACACCCACAACATCACCATTTCCATTGATTACCATACCTTCGGTGAGCTCATTCTCTACCCCTGGGGGTACACCCTAGTGCCTCCAAGGGATTGGCGCGTGTTCGACTCCATCGGGGAGAACATCTCGCAGCTGGACAATTATACATACGAACAATCCATTTCCTTCTATCCAACCTTAGGGGACAACTGCGATTGGATGTACGCCACGCATCGTATCCTTGCATTTACCATTGAGTTAGGGACAAGCTACGCCCCGAACGACCCAGCAGTGCTGCATGAGATGAGCGTGGATCACACAAAGGTGAATCTGTACGTGTGCCAACGGGCGCAGACAATCATAGAAAAAAGATAAAAAAAATCATGTTTTTTTCTGTTTTAGACGAATCGAAGCGTTTCCAGGTTCATCGGCGCATTGGTGCTCAGGTTCATCCGTTTATGGATCGTCGAGGATAAATCCAGACATTTTGTCTCCTCGCCATGGCCGAAGATCACGCGCTCCGGGCGGGGCGACATGTTGTTGATAAACCCGACCAGCTGCCTGCGGTCGCTATGACCCGAGAACCCATCACAGGTTTCGACGTTCATATCCACAGGCAACCCGACAATATTCCCGCCGATGTTCATCGGGACTTCTTTCGCACCCCGTTGGATCCGCCGTCCAATAGTCCCTTCGGCTTGATATCCGACGAATACAAGCGTGTTTTTGCTTTCCCCAGCCCAGGCCTTGAAATATTCCATGACCGGACCGCCGTTCATCATACCACTGGTCGCAAGGACAACACAGAGATCATGGTCCGCTAGGATCTTCTCCCGCATTTCAGCACTGTCGACACGCTTGAAAATCTCTGAAAGCAACGGGTTGTCGCCCTGCTGGAAGATCTGTGTCCGCAATTTATTGTTGAGGTATTCCGGGTACGCGGTGTGAATCGCGGTCGCCTCCCAAATCATCCCATCAAGGTACACCGGGATCTCAGGGATTTCCTTGGATCGAACAAGGTTTTCCAGCACGATCATCACTTCTTGGCTTCGTCCGACCGCAAACACTGGGACTAGTAATTTTCCTTTCTTTTTCATGGATTGACGGATGATGTCCTTGAGGCGATCTGTCGCCTCTTTTCTGCTGGGTTGGAAGTCATCACGGCCACCGTATGTTGATTCAATAATCAATGCCTCTGCGCGGGGGAAATGGTTCACTGCAGGGTTGAAAAGCCAGGTGCGCTCAAATTTGATATCCCCGGAAAACGCGATATTGTACAATCCCTCCCCTATATGGAAGTGGCAGATCGAGGACCCGAGGATATGCCCTGCGTTATGAAACGTCAGGCGAATGTCAGGCGTGATATCGGTCGTGTCCCCATACCCCATGGTGATACAATGTTTAATCACGCTGCGGATATTGTCAGAGGAGTACGGTACCTTTTTTCCATCCGCAGCCGCTACCTTGATATAATCCATCTGCAGAAGCGTCATGAGATCACGCGTCGGCGGAGTACAATAAATAGGGCCGTCGTACCCATATTTGAACAATAAGGGGACCAGGCCGCAATGATCAAGGTGCGCGTGGGTGATCACCACCGCATCGATTTTCTCCAAAGGAAGCACCTCTGGTAAATGAATATACGGCGATCCGTTGTTCTCTGATGATACGTCGATACCGCAATCGATGAGAACCTTGCTATCCTGCGTGTGTAGCATCGCACACGATCGTCCAACCTCGCGAAACCCGCCCAATGCGACTATTCTTACGTATTTTTCACCGGTTGAAACACCCCGGTGGATCTTTCGTCCGATCTTTCGCAGGATATCCTTGCGTTCATCGCTCATGGACCGTAGATACCCGCGGATTTCTTGCACGGTTTTCGATTGTATCGGTGGAGCACGGACGATGCTTGGCGCCCAGTTGATTTTCCTTCGTATTTCGTTGAGCAGCTGCCCTTCTTTCCCAATTGCTGCACCGGGTTTGAGCGCCTCGATGGTGACTTCACCGACATCCGGCTGGAAATAGATATTGGTGATCTCCGCCTCTTTTGGAATAATCTGGCGGATCTTCTTTTCAGCGATATCGATATCCGTAAGAACCGTTGGATCAGGGCGTACAACGATGCGCTTTTGCAGGTTCTTCGCCATATTTTTGACAAGATCCTTGTTACTGGCGAATTTATCAGGAGTCTTTGTGTAAATAACAAGAAGCGCTCCTTCGAACTCGACCTCCGAGATGTCAATACTCGCTGGTATCGATCCCCGTATTTTCCCTCTAATTTCTGCTAAAACATCATCAACGGTCATTTTTCTAACCTTTTTTTAAAGCTTGTAAAACGAATCATGAATTCCATAATTACAACACAATTACTTCCCTTAAAAACACGGGAAGCTACTTCCCCAATTTCTGCAAGCGTTTCTTCACTTCATCATCGGGAATCATTTTAAATTCCTTCTCAGTGATCACTGCGACGTCAGTCCCGTTTCCCGAGGCGGAATCTCGTCCCATGGCAGCAGTCACTGCTCGCAATGCGAGGTCGATTCCTTCATTTACCGTCATGTCATCCCTAAATGAATCCTCAAGCACGCCAAACGCGTACGGTGACCCAGAGCCACCAGCGGTATACTTGTCAGGGATTGAGCCGCCAGCCGCATCGAGTGAAAAGATATGGCCGCCTGAGGAATCCCAGCCACCGAGGATTAATTGAACATAATAGGGAGCAAATTTCCGTGAGTTCAGGATATTTGACATTAAGGTTGCGGCGCTTTGCACCGGTATTTTTGTGTCTCGTTTCAGTCGATAGAGTTTTGATTCAGCACTGAGATAGCGAGATAGTATCTGCAAATCACCGACAAGCCCAGCGGTCGCAAGCGCGAGATGTTCGTCTATTTGGTACAGCTTTTTTGTTGCTTTATGAGCGATAAGTGTGCCCATGGTCGCTCGTCGTTCTGTCGCTATAACGACGCCATCTTTACAGACCATTCCAAGAATGGTCGTACCTGTCTTCTTTAATTCTTCTGTCATAAATTGCTCTCCAGTAAACATCAGAAAAACACTAAGTTATGAATAACACATCTTTTATTTATACTTTATGCAATTAAAAATTCAACACTTGTCATAGGGAAAAATCAATTAAAATGCAAAACTCCGGTTTTTTAGGGAAAAAAGGATTTATTATACAATCTTATTTTCCGGCATAGATTTATGACACATCGAATCATTCGTATGATTCCTATGGACCCATTTTATCGGGAATTCGAGTTAATCAAACCAGTTTCTGATTATTTTACGACACAGGGATATACGGTCTTAGAGGAAGTACCTGTTGGGTATTGTCGTGGGGATCTTGTTGCTTTTAAGGATGAAATTGTCATTGCAATTGAACTAAAAGTACAATACAGTACCAAAGCCCTGATTCAAGCAAAGAATTATCAGCTCGCAGCTGACTTTGTGTACCTGGCGATTCCTTTGATGAAATCCTTTTCTCTCCTCAGAAAAAAAGAGCATCTGCTTCGAAAAGAAGGAATCGGTGTGCTGCTCGTCAATGAAGAAACCTGCGTTGTAGAAAAAATCATTGATGCCCAGCAGTCAACACGAAAGTTCGCATCCCTGACGATTCAAGAGGTACAAACCAGGAGAAATCAGAGGATGCATAAGTTTCAGTTCTATTGAAAAACGGAAAAAAATAACAAGGATGAGAAGCAAGGCTTCTCGAGAAAGTTTATGGGATAATGGCAAGCTTCTTTCCTAATGTCTCGAATTTTTCGAGCGCAAAATCAAGATCTTTCTTGGTGAGACCCGCATTCATGATCATGCGGATTCGTGCCTTATCCCTGGCAACCATAGGAAAGACAATGGGTAATGCAAACACTCCTTCTTTGAACAACATGTTGCTTAGCTCTTTTGCTTTCCCGGAATCACCAACAATGACAGGGGTGATTGGCGACTCGCTGTTCCCTGTGTTAAATCCCATGGAATTGAGCTCTTTTTTGAAATAGTTTGTGTTATCCCAGAGCCGCTTCACGTGCTCCGGTTCTGATTCCAGGACATCGATTGCGGCAAGCTGCGCTCCTGAGACCGCAGGCGGATGCGAGCCACTAAGAAGCCATGTCCGTGATTTGTTATACGCGAAGTTCACTAGGTCCTGGCTTCCTGCGATGAGACCGCCGACGACGCCGTAGGCTTTGCTGAAGGTCCCCATCTCAACGTCGATTTTTCCCTCGATGTGGAAATGCGCACCGATCCCGCGTCCATCCTCTCCGATGACTCCTTCACCATGCGCGTCATCGACATAGGTCATCGCACCGTACTCGTTTGCGAGTTTCACAATCTTATCCATAGGAGCGATATCCCCGTCCATGCTGAACACGCCATCTGTAATGATCAGGATCCTCCGGTATTTCTTATCGGCCTCCCTCAGAACTTTCTCCAGGTCACCGACATCACGGTGTCTGAAGATCGCTCGATCTGCTTTGGTGAGCCGGACACCATCGATGATACTCCCATGGTTAAGCTCATCGCTGATCACAATATCTCCCTCGCCGACAAGTTGGGGGATCAGCCCAGCATTTGCCGCAAATCCAGTTTGATAGATCAATGCAGCCTCGGTTCGTTTGAATTTTGCGAGGCGTTTTTCCACCTCGGTATGAATCTTCAGGGTTCCTGCGATTGCGCGCACTGACCCGGATCCGGCACCGTACTTTTTTGCCGCGGCAATCGCCGCTTTCACTAATCGAGGATGGTTGCTTAAGTTTAGGTAATTATTAGAACATAGCATAATAACTTCTTTACCGTCAACAATGGAATGGGGTTTTGACCCGCTTTCAAGGATGTGAATGTTCCACTCAAGATTTTTCTTCACAAGATCTTCGTATTCTTCTTTCAAAAAACTGGTTGGATTCCGCTTAGTGATTTGCGTCATACTATAGCCTCCTATAATGACTGTGTTTTCAAGGGGCCAGGAATAAGATTAGGATATTAAAAGCTGTTGGTCTGTATCTTTACAACCCTGCTGAGACGGTACCCGATCACCACCATGAGGTACTCCTGTGTGGTAAAAAGACGATCTAGTTCCTTATCGCCTGTATCCACCCGCAGGACTGGAGTATGCATAAGCTTAGAGGGAGTTGCAACGACGATAATATTTTCGATTCCAATTTTTTTAATCACAGCAGGGCTGAGTTGGAGGTTCCCGCGGCCGAGGATGAACCCTTGTGCACCAATCGGGCTGAGGATTACTTTCACTTTTGGATATTTCTTCAGAAGCGCTAGTATTTGCTGTTCGTTGACATCTTTAGCCACGAGCTGTTTTTGATAAATCGCATCGATACCAAGTAGTGTGTGCTCAATGATAAGTTTTTTTGCGATATAATCAACGGTTCCCCCAGGACCAAACAGAAATAACGAATCTCTGTATTTTTCCAGCTCGTCTTTGATATGGTCCGCAAGCTCATCTTTCACTGCATCATCTGACACAGATTCATAACTTGCTTTCCCCACCTGAATGTAGGTCGGTTCAACGATACCTTTTGCGAGACCGAATAGGCGGACTTTCCATTTGTCTTTCCTATACAGGTCTTCATCAAGGTCCATGATTTCCGCATCCCCGATCGTCAGCCTTTTATTAATGAATTCGCGGAGCATTTTTGCGGTAGCGCTCGTGTTGATCCCGAAGACCCCTGAATGCATTTTTACTCCGGAAGGGATTCCGAGCAACGGGATTTTTTTATCTATGACGGAAAAGATATCTCGCACGGTGCCATCTCCTCCACAAAACACCAAGATGTCGACCTGATACTCCATGAATTTTTGGCAGGCTTTTTTTGTATCCTCAGCGGTTGTTGTTTTCGCTCGAGGATTATAGATGATTTCTTTCGCTTTGATCCCATACTTCTCTAGCTCGGTGTTTCCCATGTCTCTTGCGCAGGTGAACCAGTGAATGTCGTGTGGTTGTGGGTCGGCGAGAAATTCTTTCAGCATTTCCCCTGCTTTTTGTGAGGCAATGGGTTTCGCTCCGAGTTTTTTTGCTTGTGCAAGTACGTTATCGGTTCCTTTCAGGCCCACCCGGCCGCCCATGCCTGCTATGGGGTTGACGAGAAACCCAATCCTTGTTGGCATCACGACCTACATGAGGTATGTGTTATTTTAATGATACCCAGATGAAGGGTTTTTTCTGCTCTTCATCAGATGATATTGTTTCATTGTGAGATTTTGACACGATGCATTTATATATGGTTACAGACAGAGTGTAGATGTGGTGAGGAAGTGCGATGTTCGGTTGGACTTGTCTTCCCGATTTGCGCTCCTGTCTTTCGGTGACGCTGGTGGTGTGTCGGTGCGGCGCGGTTCTTGTGCGCCTCGTTCCCCCTCCTTCCTTACCTGTTTTGGCTGGACTTTTTTAGCAAGGAATTTTATCTAAGGTCAGGTTTGACCGAGCCGCTTCTCTTTCTTCCGTATCGATTGCATTCGTGTGCAAACAACATCAAGATCAATCATCGAATGCTGATATGCCTCTAGAAATGTTCTCGTGTCAATACTATACATCATCTTATCACACATCTGATGATACTCGCTACATGCTGCGCTTGTCACCTCATCAATCACCTCTCGCGTGATTTGCGAGGTGAAATGAAAATCCTCAGAAAGAAACACATCGACCCCGTTTTTCAATGCGGAGACAATAATGGAACAATCATTGACGATATCGGAAGAGGAGACGCCATGGTGGGTCTCCATCGAATGAACGCATGCCCTCCCGAAGGCATCAGCAAGCAGTCGATTCTTAAAATCGATCACGGTCGCATGCACATGGGTCCACCGTTTCATCGCCTTCTTATACACGGATTGTGAGATTCGTCCCCAGACTTTGAGTTGCTCAAGCTCGGAGACAACGGTCGAGGTAATAAAACACGGTATTTTATCCCGGGCGAGCATATGAATCACCTCATCAACGCGCTGATCTTCTTTAAGGAGAAACGAGGTATCGAAGGAGACACTTCTGAGTGGGATTGCATCAACCATTGGTTTTCAAACCCTAAAACATGTCAATGGTGTTCAACCATTTCTATTTGACGATGAGTAAAGGACTAGGGTCTCAGAAGCGATACAACATGGTAAATGAACACAGCTTTTATGTACGCATTATAGTATTTAGGAAGGAAAAATCGGTGGACGAATGAGAGAGCCTCTCGTCATGCTTGGCGTGATCTTTATCGTTGTTGGTGTCGCATTAACTTTTGTCACTTTTGGTATCGGCATCATTTGTGCCTGGCCGCTGATTGTCGTGGGGCTTATCCTCTTACTCATCGGCGCTGTTCTTCCTCCTGATGGAAGACCGGTAGTGATCCACCAACCTCCTCCTTCCGAGGCATCCCGAAATAAAAGGTATTGTACAAATTGTGGAAGAGAGATTCCCTTCGACTCAAATGTGTGCCCGTACTGTGGAAAGGATTTTCGATCGAAATAATTTTTTCTTCTTTTCGAGAGCTATTTGAATCCTTTTTGCCGGGAATATCATACGTGTTTGATTTCTTAGAAGAGAGAACGGACCTATGGGGGTTAAGGTTTTCTCTTATCTGTTGAAAATCTTAACAAACGCCCATTTTTACGGTTTATCGATTCGTCGACATTACTCTTTCTTTTCTTTTTTTGTTTCAGGCTCACAATATTCAATGAATTGTGAGGAAGTGATAGAACATGGATGAATTGACCGACATGATAAGGAAAACGGATCTTCAAGGGAAGATCGAGGCCGGAGACTTGAAAATAATTCAGATCGGAGACAACGAGTTTTTAGCAACAAAACAAGGTGTGGGTTTCCTAGAGGCATGTAAGGAGCAAACAGTAAGAAAAGCATTCTGGGAGGCTGAACGCAGGAAGAATTTTACAAAAGCCGGGAAACCAAGAAAGAATATACTCTCCTGGAAGAAATACAAAGCTACAATCAATGAAAGCTGGAAAAAATACAGAGCTACAATTCAATGAAAAAGTGGTCGTGGATCTATCCTATCAAAGGCTGCGGTGCGCACGGAGTGAAGGGAATATCGCACCGCAGCGCCCTTCATAATGGAAAATGGCACGTTATCCACGTTCATGGAATACAGCATATGGATCCTATTTTAGTTGAATCCCGACCAAACCATACCTCACTACAAATATTAACTGAGGCGATAAATTGACCGAGGCACAAATATGCCTCGAGGCATTTTCTTTCTTTATCGGTGATAACGACAGGAGCTATATCGCCGATAAGCACCTACGAGACAGTCTCGGTGCAGTCTCGAGAAAATCTCGAGACATTCAACGAGACAGTCAGCGAGACATTCTCGAGACATGTGTCTCGTGACAGTCTCGTAAAAAATAGAAAATATGGAATTGGTGAAAAACCATGTTTCGCGAAGCATTGACGGAAAAAATGAAGCTGGAGATCGCAAGAATTTACCACACGATAGACACGCCCGTAGAAGCGATTGCTACACAACTTAATGTGAGCGCTAGCTCGGTTCATCGATTCAAAAACTATGGATACTCGACCAAGGATGAACCACAGGATCAACCACAGAGCACATATCCTGAGAAGGAACAGGATCATAAAACACGGCAACGGCGGTGTAAACGGTGCGGTTATACCACAGATAAGAAAATCAAAGGTGCTTGTCCTGGCTGCGGTTCTGGTCCTTTTGATTCGATTTCTGTTGAAATCGGCTCCCCTGAATATGAGCGATTCATCGAAGAAAACCAAAAGTGGAGAGCATTGGAAGAGCAAAAAACATTCATAGGACGCACAGAGAATGAAGAGATTTGCGACATGACAAAAGATTATTGGGCTTGCCAGGATTGCGATTATTGCTCAAATACTGAGTTTAAAATATGTCCAGAATGCAAAAGCAGAGATGTTGTTTTTGCTCCCGATGGGATAGAACCCAGGGATCCTTCAAAATATGGAGATCCAGGTCCACAGGATAATGAAGAACCAGAGGATGAAAACGAAAAGAATGCTGCCATGACCGGAGAAGAACAACAACAAGAGTTGGAATACGAATGCCCTCATTGTCATAAAGAATTTAACGGGGTGCTTGAACGTTGCCCTCATTGCGGAACGTTGTTAGAGGATTCCTGGGAATGCCCGAAATGCCATCATCGATGGTACGGAAGTCCCGATAAATGTCCGAAGTGCGGGGCCGAACTACAAGCTTAGAAATGGGGTCATGAAAACCCAGGCTTTACAGGCCAAAAAGAGGTTTCTAAGGCATTTTGACTTATAAAGAATCCAAGTAATCATGCGGGAATTGAAAAAAATATAATTCTTAGCATGGTTTGATTAATTTTCGTTGATCAATGAAAAACGTCTAAAATTTCTCGAAGGACACTGATCAGTTGCAGCAACCAAGTCCAGCTCGCGCCGGTGAAAGCATTAAAAAAGAATAAAAATCCTTAAACCTCAACCAAAAGGTGTTATCAAAAACTACAAGAATGATGATTTTATAACGTATGATAGAATATCAAAATTGGGAGGCTGAAAATATAAACGTAAAAGACGAATTACAAAAATTGTTGGATGATGGAAAAAAATTTACTTATGATAATTTTGCAAGGTTCGGTGGTCATGGTTACCCTATTGCATTTACAATGGAATATGTTGGATGGAAGACCAAGGTTAGAGCAATCCTCGAACTTCAATTCGGTTTGAATAGTCAAATAATGAGTGATATTGAAAAGGCAGAAAAAATCGGTGTGATTGGAGGAAGAAACGAGCATTTTTTTCAAGCGCATGGACATTATCTAGGAGCAATACTAGCAGGTATTGATCTTATCGATTTTAATCCTGGTAAAACATCAAATAAAGAACAAATGATTATTTCAAATAGAAAAATTTTCATCGTCCATGGTCATGATGACCTCCTGAAAAATCAAATTGAAAATTTAATAAAATCTTTTGGTCTTGAACCGATAGTACTTCACCGAGAACCAGATGAAGGAAAAACTGTTATCGAGAAATTTGAAAAATATAGTGATGTCGGATATGCATTTATCCTTCTAACTCCGGATGATTATGGTTATGATGTAACTGAAGCGAGTAAGGAAGAATCAAAGAGAAATATTGAATTAAGAGCTAGACAAAATGTAATCTTTGAATTTGGTTATTTTGCTGGAAAATTGGGGAGAAATAGAGTTTGTTGTCTTCATAAAAGCGGAGTAAAATTACCCACAGATCTCCATGGTATTATATATAAAGAAATTCACAATGATGTAAATGAAAAAGGACTTGAAATTTTTAAAGAATTAAAAGCCGTTGGATATGATATAAAAATTTAATTAGTTGGAGGAAACAAATGCCAACAAACAATATCTCTGATTGGTTATCTTTTCTGAATGAACGAATTACAAGTAACGAAGCTTCACAAATTTCTAAAATAACGTTAATTGAAATAATTTGCGCATTAATTGTCGCAATGCTTGGAATCCTAGGGACTAACCTTATTGTTACAGGTGGAAATCTTCCTTTTTTAATTGCTCAATCAGTATTTATTATCGGCTTAATAATTGTAGGTATACTTGTATTTTTTAATTATACAAAAGAAAAAGATGCCCCGGAATCATCATATCAACAAGCATTACAAATACGTGGGAGAATTCTAGAAGGGACACTTGTAAATCCGGACGATATTTATCAAGAGTGTATCGATGCAAGAATCTTGTTTAACGAATGGCCAGAAAAATATCAGTATTATTGGTTAAAAATAAAAGAAATCGAAGGCATACCAATTGAAGGTAGACCATTTGGAAAAATTTTAGATTTTGGTTTAAATGTTATTAAAATTTCTGTATGGACATTAAATCCAAAACCCTCTGAAATTAGAAAAATGTATTATGCAAAGAGAAGTCAAATTGGAGAAAAAATAACGGAAAAAGAAATACAAGATTATGAAATTTGGTTGCACAGAATTTGATTATTAAATTGATAATTAAATCTGGGACTTTTTCATCGATTTTTATTTTTTTTAACATAAAATGTAGTAATTCACTATATCTAACAGTGCTCTCGAAGGCCAGCCGTTAGGATTCTGGCGAGCTCGACAACGAGGTCCAGGGATTTTTATTTTTTTCTTATTGGCTTTTCAAAAAGTTTAGAGATATCGCGTGAAGTGGAAAGTAAATTAAAATATTTAGCTCCGAATGAACTAAAACCAGAATAAAAATCAATCAGTTTCCCAGGGAAAATAAACAAATAGGGTAGTTGTTCAATAACATCGACTGGAGTATTTTTTTCTCGATAAAGAAGCTCACAGATATCAAGAGATCGCGCGATAAATCGTTTATCCTTCTGTAATAATTTAATGGCATTTTTGTAATCTTCTTCTTCGTGTATATTACGGGTAAATTTTTTGATATAATTATTTTGAGAAGAAATGAAGGCCAAGAAATCGAAGTAAGTGAGAATGAAATCAATGGCATTTATCGGAGCTTCCGTGTAATGCTCAGGGAGATTTCTTTTTATAAAATATCGGAAAGCTAGTGATTCTAATGTATATTTAATTGAGAATTCATTCGTTGGATCGGACACAGTATCCTGCGTTATATCTTCTATGTGATTCAGGATCGGGTTGATGTTTGCTTGATAATAAATCCGTTGTTGAGATCTGCCATCGATTGCATCCTGGACAGTCATTTTATGGGCTTTAATCCATCTGTCCTCTTCCAACTTTCTGATTTCCAAAAATACTCTTTTATTCTCCCGACCATAGAGTCGGCGGGAGATTTCAAAAGCATACAAAGGCTCGGAAAAAATCATCAAATAGATTACATCTCTTACTCGCTTTATTCGATCTACACTTTGGTTCTTCATATGAGATCAATAATACCGTAAGAGATAGCCCTTCTTAAGAGTTACCTTAACTGGATAGTTAAGCTTTTATTCCACTAATGCATGTAGGTGTTCATGTTGAAAACAATTAATCTGGATCCCGAAACGGATGCGATGCTGACCGAATATGCGAAAAAAATCCATGTTTCAAGATCCTCGGTAGTTCGCATTTTGATATCTGAAAAATGTGGGATAGACAACAGTAGGATACACAATGAGCATAGAAGCCGATTTCAAAGAAATTGATTTGATTTTGTGTAATAACGAGCAAGGTCATGCAGCAATCCGAGAGATATTAAAGAGAATTCGGGACCGTGACATACGAAGGAATCAACAGATAAATAACGAGGAGAAAATCAACAATGGATAATGCATTTAAATCATCCTTTTGTAATAATAACTTTCCCTTTATCTTCATAGAAGAGAATATGATCCCCATCCTTGGCATCCAAGATATTCGCAGCTTCAGTGACAAGACGAATATTCCCCTTACCCGTGACTTTGCTACTACCCAGGAACTTCATTTTTTCCATGAAATCAATAACATCAACGAAATTCTTAAATATATTACCAATGATTTCAATTATATCAATATTTTAATTGGAAATATTGACATGAAGGATGAGGATGAGATGAATGACGGAGAAGCACTCTAATTTTAATCAGACTTTTAATGTAAAATTCAACCTAGGCTTTGTTTTAAGAGTGACCCCTGAGGATCTACAACAGATCAAAACTTTTATTGAATCATTGCCAAACGTTATTATCGTCCACAGTCAAGTTTCTGGGAATCGTTTATACATCAAAGAGGAGGGAAAAACATAACAGTGAAGTCAAAGTATCCTAAAGATCTCAAGAAAAAAATGGAGATCACGAAAGAAAAAGCGATCGAGGAAAATAAAAAACTTAACAAATCCAGGAGACCAATCAAAGAATATTTTGAAGAGACGAAACGATTAGAAGAGGAAGCAGAAAAAAAAGCACCAGTGATATTATCGGATCCGGCACTTCTTCCGAATACTGTTAATGAAATTCAAAAACAAGTAGCCGGAGAAGAAGATACAATTATCGCATTAATAATAACCGCAACAACGCGATTAGTAAAAAACGCGATCCCTGAAAGTAAAAATCTACTTTTAAGCGACACGACTGGAGTTGGAAAAGATCACGTTACAAAAAAAACACTGGAGGCAATTGTCCCATCAGATAATCTTTTTTCAATTACGAAAATGAGCAAAGAGGCATTTACCTATTGGCATGCCAATGAACCGGAATGGACATGGGATCCCAAAGTGATTCATCTCGAAGATATTACGCAAGAACTCCTTAATTCGTCAACATTCAAATGTATGGCAAGCGGAGGTAGTTACGCAGCTGTTGTCAACAAACAGAAAACTGAATTACTTAAAATTAATGGAAAACCAGTCATGATTCTTACGTCCCATCATGCAAATCCGGAGGACGAAGGGCTTCGACGTTTTCCTATCGGAACATGCGATGATACAAGCAGACAAACCGAAAGAATCTTTGATAAAATTTCCCGGAAGTATACAAAAAGAGGAGGAAATGAACCAGATATTATCTTTCGTTTCGCTATTAAAACATTACAATTATATTCCGTTGTAATTCCCTATGCCGAACTAATACAATTTTTATTCCCTCAAAATACATTCATGAGAACACATTATCAACGATTTCTTAATTATATTTGCGCGAGCGCAGTTTTTCATCAATACCAAAGAGAAACAACTGAAGATGATGAAGTAATCGCAGAATGGGAGGATTATATGATTGCACGAATGGTTTTAATTTATACGACAAGCAATCCAAGTATGCTTCCCATGAGCAAGGAATACCGCGATATTTTGGACATGCTACAACAAAATGTAGAACCAATGACGGTTAATGAGATGTTTCTTAAAGGAGGAACACCAAAGGACTGGTATTATCGGAATTTACCAAAGATACCGATGCTAATCAAAGGAGAAAAATTCGATAATGATGCTAATAAAAAAGTTACAATCTATCAATATAATCCAGGACAAAACCCAAACTCAATTCCGACATTGAACGAGATCTTTAAAATTTTAGATGACATAATTAATAAAAAAACCCATAAAACCCAGAAAACCAACCTTGAAAATAAGATAGAACAATGGTTTTCTGACAATGCAATAAAACCCAGAAAACCAAAAACTGATGAAAAAATCGATGAGAATGAGGGGGTTTTCTTACGTTTTCTGACTCAAAAAAAGAACCTCCAACAGAGAGGTTTTCTGGTTTTCTCGGTTTTTGCATTTTTGCACGAAAGAGATGAAAAACGATATAAAAAATATTACGCGGATAAAATAGACCTGACTGTAACTGAGAATGCAGACGATAAAAAACAATCTAAATTATCATGCGTAGAAAGGGAGAATAATATTAAGGGTCCACAGCTAGAAAAAAAATCTCAGAATCAACGAATGAAAGAACTCAAGGAATACCTTCAACGCGATAAATTATCTGATACTGGTGTTTCTGAAACGGCTCTTTATGATAATTTCCTTTCCGCTGATATCAATCAAGCAATTCAAAGTGGTATTTTAATAAAATTACCGAATGGAAACTACACATGGAAGGGTTAATAAATGATTGAAAACACGGAGAAATATCAAATCAGGATTTGTCCTTTTTGCGGTCAACCAATGAACGACCGGAACGATGCTAAGAAATATTTTCCTCAGAACTTCGATGTCCTTGATGGGGGCGTTTCTGAATGATAACCGGTTCTCCTGTGAAATTCCTTCGATACGGGCCTCTCAGGGCCGCACAGACGCGGTTTCCTCGCGTCCGGGTATCTTCCTATGTGGTAAAATTCCCACTTTCTAGTTTTTTAAGGAGGAAACACGCATGGGCAACATAAAAGACCGTGAGCGTCTAGAGCGATTGAAGTCAGCGATTTGGAAAAAACGCAAGGTAGACGAAAAAGGCCGGACCGTCCTTCCAAAGAAGCTTCGTCAAAAACTCGGGATTAAAGATGGCTCAAGTAAGATCCTTTGGATCCAATGCAACCGGCGCGAGGGGAAGACAAACGAATTCATTATTGAGGTAGGGGTGGAAAAGTGAAGAATGACGGTAAAAAGAAGGCGATATCGCCAGGATCCGGGCGCGGCCAGCGAAAAAGCGACGGCAAAAAGGCCGACGTCGACGGCCGACAGCAACTTAAATTAACGGCAAAAGACACAAAATATACTATCGTCCGGTCAAAACAGGATATCGCAGAGCTAGAAAAAGTAAGAAAAATGTTTTGTGAAAAATGGCCTGGCCGGTCATTAAAAACTGATTCTGAGATTTACAGGATCTTACCAAATGAATATCAAAATGCCGTTGAAAGAATCCAGGAACTTGATCACCAGGTTGAGGAATTAACGGCAAAACTAGCCCGGTTGCAGCAGCTCGAGGACCATATTTGCCGTATTTTAGAATATTGCAAGGAGAAAAAGAAACCATGATTGGTTGTGCTTTGTGCGGTAGGGATTTCGGAGAATCCGGGGGTGCAATGGGGATGTTGACGTTTCATTATATCAGGAAACATAAGGAAGGGAAGAATGAAAAAGGCCCAGACTAAGTATCCTTTGGAATTTCAGACAGCTGCGGATCTTGCGCGACCAAAGACCGCAGCGATCTACGTACGAGTGTCTACTGACAAACAGGAAGTCCAAAATCAATTTTTACAACTCAGGGCATACACGAAGCGCTCTCATTATAAAATTTTCAAGGAATATGTAGACATCATCTCAGGTAAGGAGGACTCCCGGCCATCCTGGGATTCACTCTTCCTGGATGCTCATAAGAAATTGTTTGATATTATCCTGTTCTGGGATCTCTCACGATTCAGCCGCTCAGGAACCTTGTTTACGTTGCAGAAACTCCAGGAGTTAGACAATCTTGGGATCGGATATATCAGTTATCAGGAGCCTTATTTGAACACTACGGGCATGTTCAAGGATGTTGTGATCTCTATCCTTGCGACATTCGCAAAGATCGAAAGGATACAAATATCCGAGCGCACTAAAGCCGGGTTGGAACGCGCAAGAAAGAATGGTGTTCATCTTGGACGCGGTGTGATCCCACCGGAGACAATCGAAGAGATTTCTTCGATGCTGCGGGATGGTGCTTCAATTACGAAGATTCATGACCGGGTGAAATACCGGTTACACTCCGGCGAGCTGCGACATCCGAGCATCGGGAAAATCAGCGCGATCAAGCAATGTCTTTCAAAAAAAGAGGGTGCTTTTTCTGGCTAAATCGTCAGAGAAGAGCATTCGCCATTTTCAGGCTTCAACAAACGACCGTTTATTGAAAGGTAATTTAAACTTTAAAAATGATACCTCTCTTGCCAAGTCAGATCTTGATTTGGGAGGAGGTACAAACGAAAAATGGAGAGAATTTTTAGAGATAAGCGAGAACTTGTTAACCGATCTACCCCAACCAGGGGAGGAAACGGTGAAACAAGCCTATGATGTAGGAAAAATCATTAATGTAGGCGAATTGGTAAGGTCGCGTATTGACGATAGTAAACTCATTATCGCGTTGCATGTTGAACGGTCCAAATACACAACCCACGAGGAATTATATCATGCTATTAAGAACTGGTGGGTTGAAACAAAGGGTCGATCCCCAAAAACCATAATCGACAGGATCCGCCACGCTAGATCTATGCAAAATCACCCAGTTTACCCGGTGAATTGGTTAACATTCGAGCCTGAGCAAATACTTAACCAATTGTTACACCGGCAACTATACGAGTATAAGGAACGCGCAAAACAAACCGGAAACCCGACGTACGGCACAACACAATTACATAACCTATGGAAAACCGTTAACATGTTCGCGGAAGCTTACGGCATTGATATATCGTTTTGGGGCTGGAATCCCCCAACAGTACCGGAACCACAAGTCAAGATCGTTCCCAGGCCCGAAACCGTGAATCGATTAATGCACAAATGGTATTCAAACGACCGATTCGAGAACGCGCTTATACGAACGTTATTAACCGTTGGTTTTCACATTGGATTAAGACCAGAGGAATTAATAACGATTAAAGTAGACGACATTAAACTCGACGATGGGTATATTTTCATAAGGGAGCAAAAAAAGAAATTCCGGGAACGCCAAGTGTGGATCGATGACGCGGTAATGAATAGTCGCCGGCAAAACTCATTAAGGAATTGGGTTGAGATCTGGCGACCGAAACGAGCGAATGAGAACTCTGGGAAATTCCTCTTTATACAGAAAAACGGGGAACCATTCCCGTCCGAGGATGCTCTTCGGATGTATTTATCGCCGTTTGTTAAACCCGTATGGAGTGATTTTAAACCTAAGATAATGAGGGATTGGAGTGCTATCGCTCGGTTGATACGGACCAAAGAGGAAACTAAGAAATGGGACATTAGGACCGTTAAACACGATCTCGGGCATAAATTCCAACAAACAACCGAATCGTATATTCGATACGCGGAAAATTATTATCGAAAAGACCCTTATGATTGGTTGCGAGCCGTACTGAAATTCCATAAAAACAGTTTGCGAATGTTGCGACTTATGGAACAGGAATACGGGCCGGGCCAAGAAATTCCCACAATCTCGATAAACACTAAAAAGGGGTCTCAATCGAGATGGTTTTCTCCTGTAAGAAAAGACGGACCTATGGGGATTTGAACCCCAGTATCCGGCTCCGAAGGCCGGAAGGATATCCAGACTACCTCATAGGCCCATGAGTTACATTGGAATTGTACATCTACTATAAAACTTAGAGTGGTCGATAACCTATTAATTTTTTTTGAAAAACATTTTTTTCAGGTTTTCAGAATGATATTTTGTCACCGTACGTATATATAGCAATTTTATCAAAATATAATATGTTAGAAAGTACCCCCCCCCTATAAAAACGGTGGAGTCATACTATGAAGAGAAATATCTTAGTAGTGGATGATGACGCTGACGTTCTGAACAGCATAAAAGACATTTTTGAACACGAAGAACATACCGTCACAATCACCGACAATGGTAGGGATTGTCTTCAACTCCTCGAAAAAGGATTTACAGGGATCCTTCTCATCGATATCGTGATGCCGCACATGGACGGATGGGCGACCATTAAAGAAATCGTGAGCAGAGGCCTTGAAAAAAACATTCGCATTGTCGTCATTACCGCGATTGGCAGTACGAAATGCCATAAAAAAATGAAAGGACTTGAGCCGTATATCCTTGATTATATCGCAAAACCATTCGATATAAAAGATATTATAAATACAGTAAGAAAATTAAATTAAAAAAAAGAGAATGAGAAGCTACGGGTGTAGCTTTCTGATTTTAGCGAACAAAGTCGATGTTTCCGATTTTGGGGTTGACCATAGGTTTTCGTGCAGGAATCACTGGCGGGACTTGCTGTGTATGGCGGTCTGGTTTTGAGCCGAGCAGATTCGGTGATTGAACACCGGTCATAATCGCCATGACACGGCATTTTCCTTCAAAGGCAGGATCAACACGCGCACCAAGGATCACATTTGAGTAGCAATCCATATCCTCCGTGAGCGCCTTTGCAACATCCTGAACGTACTTCAGGCTCATGTTCGGACCACCGGTGATGTGAACCAAAGCGCTGTGTGCGCCACGGTAATCAACATTCAACAACGGATGGTTTAACGCCTCTTTTACGATCGTGTCAACCCCGGCATCCTCGTCGGCTTCTCCCCAGAGCATCACGGACAGGCCACCTGAGTCCATGACCGCTTTCATGTCAGCAAAGTCGAGGTTAATCAGTGACGGTACTGAGATGGTCTCAGAGATGCCTTTGACGGTCTCTGCAACGAGTTGATCCATCACGGAGAACGCCTGGTTAATCGGGAGGTTTGGGACAAATTCAAGCAATCGGTTGTTATCGAGGACCACCGTGCTGTCCGCGGTGACCCGCAGCTTGTCAAGGCCTTCATCTGCCTTTACAAGTCGTGCGCGCTCCACGTTAAACGGCGTAGAGACCATACAGGTAACGATCGCACCGTTTTTCTTTGCAATCTCTGAGACAACAGGGGCAGCGCCAGTCCCAGTTCCACCGCCCATTCCAGCGCATACAAACACAAGGTCGGCATCTTGGAGCATCTCCTCGATTTCCCTGCTTGATTCTCGAGCAGCTCGCTCACCTATTTCGGGAAATCCACCAGCGCCAAGACCTCTGGTAAGGTTCTTTCCGATGAGAAGTTTTTTGTCAGCATCAACGAGATCAAGTGCGATTTTATCGGTGTTTATCGCAATGGTTTCTGCGCCCTTCACACCGAGTTTGTGAAGCCGGGTAATTGTGTTTCCCCCAGCGCCACCACATCCAACAATGATGATGCGTGCATTCCCAAAAAGTCCGTCATCAATCTTCTGCTTGCTTTCCTCACTCACCTTATTTTCTATTGCAGCCTCAACGAAAGACTGCATTTTTTGTTCGGTCATTTCTTCATTCCTCCTATTCTGGTAGTTGGGAAGGCCGCCCTTAAAGGACGGCCTTCGCTAAAGGGGTGCATCCCATCCCCTGCTTTTATCTTGATTTTATTTTTTCATGTAAGGTTCTATTGCAGCGGCCGCAGCCTCCAACTCTTGGATTTTTTTGAGCTTGTCTGCCTTCGCAAGAAAGCGGGTTGTGTGGTTTTCAATATATTCTTTCACCGCATGCCGTACTGCCTCTGACCGCGTTGTAAATTCACCAAGTCGAATGAAAATGTCGATTTGATGGAGATCGATTTGAGGCAAACGGATTGTGATGCGGTCGTTTTCCATAGTTCTCCTCACATTTTTTTGCGCCTGTCAATGTGATGTCAATTTTGTGCCAATAGTACGGTATACGTGTGTCAAACAAGCACCAAACGGCATCATTTGTCCGACAGGACGTGAAACGAATACGTCCGTCGGTATATATAATTTTCCATTTTTTAGACCCACCGTCACAAACCGTGCTAATCATTGGCTTGCATCGTAAAAAAAATTTTTCATATCTGGAAATCGGGAAAAAATTACTCTTTTTCAATGACAAGTACGCAGGTAACACGGTAAGTAAAACTGCAGGTATTGTCGAAGCATTTCAACCGTCTTCCCATCAAAAATCGAGTGGTCTATTGGGTGATGTGGCCGAACGCGACCGTACCAGAGATTTTTTCTATCTTCACCTTTACCGTCGAGCCCTTCACCGCCTCAGGAACATACACGACGTACTTATCGAAAAACGCGACACCGTCTCCCCGTTTCCCAATATCTTTGATCGTGAGCTCGTACACCTCACCTTCCTTGAACAATTCACTTGGCGTTGGTGCTTTCTTCTTTTTCATCGACCCGATCGATCGAAACGCGCCGCACGCATCACAGCGGATCAAGAGTGTCCGATCCTTCTTCACCAGATGGGTATCAGGCCGGTGACACTCCTGACAAATCACATAGGTTTGGACATATTCATCGAGCCGATCTTGAAGCGTTTTCATGGGAATCTTTCCTTGGAATATCACGCGTCCGCTCGAAATTTCGCCGGCGGTGCCTACAGACCCGAGTAAAAACTTCAAGAAATGATTCGCATCACGATTGAGGACATCGATAATTTTATCAAAATTCTTCAGGACGGTGGTGTTTCCTTCATAGAACACATCGACCTTTGGTACTTTAAATCGATCATCGTCGATCCGTTCTTTTGCTGTCGCGCTATGCACACGCTTCAGCAAGCTATTGTAATCAGGTTCCGCCATAGGTCGAACTTGCTAATACCACATCCTCATAAAAAACTTCCGTAGAACAACCCAGAGGAAAAACCCTTCCTATGTAGAATCAGGTTTGAGACGGGAACCCATCACAAAAAAACCTTCTTTCAAGGCTTGTTCAGCCTGATCTACTTGCGTCGTGTATACCTTTTTATTTCCTTTCGTCCAATGCCAGATGAATTCGGACATGAATGACTCTCCCCCAACCATCGAACTGGTTGTACACCACAGAAAACGCTCCATCTTTAAATACATTTGGAAAAAAATGACACGAGGAAAAGATACTCAGCCCTGGAAGTTGTATCCTCTCCATCACGTCGCGAGAACCTCTGAGAAATAATGGATTATGTACCTAACAAGAATCATGAAGGATTTGACGAGCTTTTGAGGAACAAATCATATTACTATCAAAATTATATAAAGAGTACACCCTTTTTCGTACAGTACATGGATTACATGCAGTTGAACGAGAACGCGCTGATCGTGACACGAGAGCCACTTGCTGGCGCCTCTCTTTCGAATCTTGCTCGTTTGCTCGTACAAAATCGATTCAAAATTGACGGGCGATATCTGCCAAGAATGCTGTATGCGACGACGATAAGCAGTCTGATGACCCCACTACGTATCAAAGAATACCTACAATTTGATAAAACCATAAAAAAAACCGAGATACCGCATCACCCCATCTTCATTCTTGGGCATTGGAGAAGTGGCACAACCTACCTGCATAATATGTTGTCGTTAGATACAACGCTTGGATATTTTTCCACCTTTCACGCGTCGCTCCCTAGCGTATTTTTAGGAAGCGAAACACTCATCAAATCATTTGTCGCCTCAAGCCTCCCCAAAAAAAGACCCATGGATGACGTACCTATGGGACCAGCGCTCCCCCAGGAAGATGAATTCGCCCTTGCCGCAGTGTCTCCGTACTCAGCGAATCATGGGTTGTGTTTCCCGAGCAACGCAGCGTATTACAACAGGTTCATCTTCATGGACGACGTCCCTCAAAAAATACTGGACGAATGGAAAGAAATCTACCGATATCTCATACAGAAAGAAACACTCTATAGCCAAGGACGACAGCTGGTATTAAAAAATCCTGCGAACACGGCAAGGGTAAAACTTATCCTTGAAATGTTCCCAGAAGCGAAATTCATCCACATCTATCGGAACCCCTATCACGTCTACCAATCCATGTTGAAACTGTTACTCAGCATCGTCCCCTACATGTGTGTTCAAAAACCCCCTAACACAGCGGAGGTCGAACAGCAGGTGCTACATGTGTATAAACGGATGTACACGAAATACCTCAAAGAAAGGGCTCATATTCCAAAGGAAAACCTTGTTGAGGTGCGTTACGAAGAGTTCATACAACAGCCGCTCGAACAGTTGAACCATATATATACAAAATTAAACCTTTGTGGGTTCGAAGAATCTGAAAAAAAATTTGCAGACTATATTGAAACCCAAGCGAAGGTGAAAAAACAAAAATATCTGTCGGATGAGAGCGTAAAAGAAAAAATATACACAGATTGGAAATTTGCATTTGAGGCTTTTCATTATAGAAAATAAAGAAATTATCATTTTATGTAAAAACGCGAAAGACAAAAATCCAAAGGATCTTCATTGATCTAGCCAGACCCCCTACAAATTATCAAAGCACTTTTTTCTTCAAGTAGATGCCATCATCGGAAAATCCTAGTGCACGGTAGTACGGTTTCACGCCGACACCACTGAGGACAAACAGGTGTTTCTTCCCATAGTCTTCTCTGCAGATGCGCTCAGCTTCATGAATTAATTGTTTTCCGTATCCTCGATGTTGGAATGCATCCGTTGTCCGCTCACCAAGTGGGGCCTCCCGCCCAAGGATTCGCAGCTCGCGAATAATCATGCAGGGTTCTTGTCGGAGTTCAGCACGATGCGAAGAAGCAATATCTCGTAACCGCAAAAAACCGATTAAGACATTTTGCGAGGTGTCTTCTAATGAAAGAAACACCTCGTCACTGTTGTTAGCCTGGTATTGACGGCGGATACATTCGATATGCAATTGATTGATAACGATATCCTTTTTCAATGAGCGATGTCCGATTTCTCGGCATCTGATACATCGACAGCTTCCCCCGTGCTCATGCAATTCCCTTTCCACGTACTGACGAAGATTACTTTTTTTAATGCCACCGCTGATTTTATGCGCAGGGATGTCTCGTTGAATCCGCTGGATCCTGACCCACGGAGGAACTTTCTGTTTAACCCGGGCGATCAGGCGAGACGCAGATTCTGTCGTGAGCGGCTCATACTTACCCGCAGTCCAGAGGTCATACAGCTTCGTCCCCTTGATAATAAGGGTTGGATAAATTTTTATCATATCTGGTTTGAAGGAAGAATCCTCAAAAATCGTTCGAAAACTATCAAGGTCTCGTCGTTCATTTGAACCAGGCAGCCCCGGCATCATATGATAACACACCTTGAGCCCTGCATCCTTTGCGATGCGGGTAGCCGCAATCGAATCAAACACCGTATGACCACGCCCCATGAGATGCAACACATCATCGTACACTGTTTGTACACCAAGCTCAACACGGGTCGCGCCAAGGGAAAGCGCTTGATCTGCATGCTGCAATCTAAACCAGTCGGGTCGCGTTTCAATTGTTAGCCCGATGCAACGAGACGGCGCTGTCTCATTTTGATGTTTCGCCTGTTCCAAGGATCGCGAGCGTTTCATATTCAAGGCGTCATAGCATCGTTTCACGAACCAATCCTGATACTCTGGTAGTCGCGCAGTGAGCGTACCCCCCATGATAATAAGGTCGACTTTATCGGTCGCATGCCCGATTGCGTGAAGTTGTTCTATCCTGCTCTGAACTTGCAGATATGGGTCAAAGTTATTGCAACAGGCACGCATCGCAGCAGGCTCATAACCGGTGTAACTTTGCGGAGTGTTCTGATCAGGGCCACCGGGACACGGGAAACATCGCCCATGCGGACAATTCTCCGGGGAGGTCATCGCAGCAACAACGGCAACACCAGAGATCGTGCGCATTGATTTCTTGCGAAGCAGTGACGAGGCACCGCCATTTTCTGAAAGATCATTCGGAAGTTTCGCTAAAATTTCACTGTCTCGCGGAACAGATCGTAAATTGTATTTTTTACACAGTTTAACCTTAGTCCTATGAAGCTCGTCTTTGGTCAGAATTTTTTTCGAACGAATCAACGAAATGATCTCATCATGAAACTGCATCAACGGGCGATATAAGACCCTAGATAAAAAATCTTTGTTCAAACCCTAAACCAGTGGGTATTGCTATGTATCTGTCTGATGGAAAATGATTATGCATCCCAGAATCCTCTTGTACGGGCATACTGGAGCTCAGCCTGTAAAATATCTCGTAAAAATTTTATTTCAAGCTCCTCTGATTTTGTCAGCTCAAGCTTATTATAGCGACCAAGGATCCGGGCTGCGGTGTCAGGGCCGACCCCGCGGGCAACCAGGGCAAGGATCGCGAACCTCCCATAACTGAGAACCAGGCTTGCGTTCTTATACAACCGTTTTACTTCTCTATTCTCTTCGGCTGTCCGATGTTTTTTTGAGAGCAATTTCGCTGTTTCTTTATTGTACCGTCGGAGCACCGCGATTTTTATCGCACCGCACCGAGGACACCTCGGTTGCATCGGTGCTCGCCCGGCAAACGTATTCCAAGAATGATGACAATTGGTGCATGCCATGGTAATATCTGCATCTTCCAATCGTTTTTTAAGCGCCATGAGAATTGTCCGGTCTGCTCGCTGCGGTACCATCAGTCCGCGGATTGTTTCAAACCCAGCAAGGGCAATCGGTGAGAGGCCTTGGATATGAACCGCGATCTCGCCATTCTGTATTTTCTGTAGGATCCGGGCGGTATGATCAATATCCATCCGATCCCACATAAGCTTATCAAGTGCTTCCTCAAAGATCAGCGATTGTTCAAAGAGGCTTGAGAGGCGCCTGATGCCGATGTTTTTGTAATCGAAGCCTTTTCGTAGCGCACCGAATTTGCGTGCGACATGAACCAGTTGCCAGCGGAGGTACGTCGAATTACGAAGAATCGTTTTTAAAAGGTATTCAAGGGTGCCCGGTTTTGTGGTCATGAGAATGTCTTTTACTCGCTCCGGTGGGATACGTCCAGGCAACTCCAGGTTGATCCGATAGGAATCGCTGTTAATCCCGATGCTTTCGCCAATGGATTGCGCAAGAACCGCGGAGATTAGTCGCCCGAGCGTTTCATTGACTTTTGTGCCGAAACACGCGTTGATGACAATTGTTTTTTCCTCGACATCAAGCGTGATGGTTCGTTCATCGGGAACGATGAACCCTTGATCCTTTTGATAGGTGATGTACTCAATGAATTTCTTGAGGCTGTCGACATCAGAAGGATACTGGGATATCGTATTATTTTCTCTCGCGAGCCTGCGCAGTGTCCCGACTTCCTGGGCCACCTCGAATGGTACCGGTATATCCTCGCCAACCCAAGTGGGGACATTCCCAATTTCCTTGATCGGAGACACGAGCAGCTCATGTTCCTCCCGTTTTACGATCACCCATGGTCGGCCCCGAAGGATGAATTTCTCCCCTTCAAACCCGCTGCTTAGCACAAAACGTTCATCGAGGGTTCCAATGGATTTCCTTGTGCTGATATCAATCACTGGGTATGTTTTTTCGTCAGGGATCATAGAGATGTTGTCAAGGAAATAATGTCGGGAGTTCATACGTTTAACAAGATATAGTTCATTGTGCTCTTCTTCGAGCCATACGGTCCGTTGAGCTTTCAGTTGGTGCACGACCGCTTCGAATGTTTTCCACGGGAGGGTATGAAACGGGTAGGCACGTGTGACAATTTCAAAGGCTTTTTTTATCGGGATCCGTCCGTACTCGAGGGCGAGGGAGATCAGTTGATTGGAAAGGACTGAGAGTGGGTTTTGTCGCACTGACATTTTTTCGAGCTGCCCGGCAAGCGCCCTTCGGGCGATCACGAGGCTTTCTGAGAGATCCTCCGGGTTCGTCGCAAGGATCATTCCTTTTGATGTTCGACCGACTCTGTGTCCTGAGCGGCCGACCCGTTGGACGATACGGGTCACTTCACGGGGGGAGTTATACTGAATGACAAAATCCGTGTCCCCGACATCGATGCCGAGTTCAAGCGAGGACGTACAAATCAGTGCTTTCAGCGTCCCGTTTTTGAACTCGTTTTCTGATTCAATGCGGGCATGTTTGGAGAGCGATCCGTGGTGAACCCCGATTTTCATATCCTCATGCCAGACGTGAAACCGTGATGCGAGAATCTCTGCGCCGTCTCTCGTGTTGATGAACAGAAGCGTGGAGGTGTGCCCCTCGATGAGTTCCTTGCATCTGCGCAGTAATGCAAATGACATGGGTTCTATTGAGAGGCGCTGTGCAGACGGATAATCCTGGCTTTTTACCACGGGCATCTCCACTTGGATGTCGATATGTTTTGTGACATCGATTTCAAGGATTGTCACTGGTCGGAACATTTTGTGTTCTTTGCCACCGAGGTAGCGCGCGACTTCCTGTGGCAGTCCCACGGTCGCGGAAAGGCCGATGCGTTGGAACGCGTGGCCTGCTTGCGCGGTGAGCTCAAATAATCGCTCGAGTCCAACTGCGAGTTGCGCACCGCGCTCGTCACCTGCGAGTTCATGGATCTCGTCGACGACGACCCATTGCACGGTGCTGAGGTGTTTGCGCATGCGTTTTCCAGTGAAGAGAATCTGGAGTGTTTCTGGGGTGGTGATGAGCATGTCCGGCGGTGTTTTTGCTTGTTTCACCCGTTCGCTTTCCGAGGTGTCCCCATGGCGAACCGCGACTTGCATCCCAAGTTGTTTTCCCCATTCGAATGTCCTTCGTAACATATCGCGGTTTAGGGCACGAAGCGGTGTGATGTATACGATGGAGATACCCTTTTCTTTCTTTTCTTGCGGGGAGACCGACCTTGTTAAAAATTCATGGAAGATAGGGAGTAGCGCCGCCTCGGTTTTGCCAAGGCCGGTTGGCGCAATGAGTAGGACGTGCCCGCCTTGGAGAATCGCGGGGATCGCTTTGCGTTGCGGCTCTGTTGGATGCTGGATGTTGTTTGCTGAGAGTAAGTCTCGTAACCGCTGATCAAGCACCTCAAAAGTTGATTCCATACGTATCGCTGCAATATTGTCCCTTCTTTAGTACTTTTTCCTTGGAAAAAAGGGTATTAACGGTTACACTAAGAAAAGAAATTTGGAGATAGGCTATGGATCACTCTTTCACGGTTTTTTTCACTGCCAAGCATATTTCGATGGAGGACACGTTTGATTTCCGTCCATCCTCATTCGTCACTGCTTCTGTCCCAATATCGATCTTTTTGACTTCCATGTTGGTCATAAAACGGTTACGGGTGATCTCCGCGGCATCCACTGCTCTGCTGATCGCGTTACCTCTGGCCTTAAGAATTATTTCGGTGAAGCTCCCTGAGTTTAATAGTGCCATGATCGCGGTCACATAATTCATTGGCGGTTTATTGCCGACGTAAATAATGTTGCTCGCGGTGTCGATTTCTTTTTTCTCGTTTTTTGCCATATGGTTTCTCTCTCCCCAAATAACTGTTTTCTCTTGAGGTCCATCAGATTCAAAGTGAATCCTCTTTTATAAACATTTTGTTTTTTTTAAATATATCAACAGGGTATCAGCTGTTTTTAGATAAGCAGCAATCATATGGATTTACAGAATCTCCATGGTTCGATTTCATCGAATGAAAATCTTTGTTAATAATTAATGACCAATAGCCGCTGTCGAAAAAAATAGGGATGCTGGTAAATCACCATGTTTCTTACCATTTATTGACAAGCACATTGTCCTGTTCATGGGATGTTTTTATATAACCAAAATGAAATACCTATTCGCATAGAATGGGATGCAAAAAAGAGAACCATATTATCAAAATAAACACACGGGTCAAGCCGACATTATCTTCTATGAACGGCACCTATTTACCTCATGATTATTCAATGATCAGTAGATATCGTATGTCATGGATTCGGAATACATAAATTCGATATGCTTTCATCCAGGGAAGAACTATGAATAGTGAGAATGAGGAATCAAATAATAAAGAACAAACGGAGGATTGCGCACCCTCTCAAGGGAGTACGGACACGAACCCCTCCACCGAGCGTCATGGAGATACCCAGAAAGCAATCTGTCAACAAATCATCAAATCAGTCTGGACCCATGAACCCTGGTTATATTTCAAAGTCATCGTAAAAAGCGTAGAAGAAATGGGGGATTACATCGCGCTCCATGGGCTGGTACCACAAAATGAGCTCCCTGTTCATTTGCGATATAAAATACCTGAAAATGAAATCTGGATCAGAGAAAACGTGTATGCTGATATAGAGCGAAGAAAAAGCATCCTTGCCCATGAGTACGCCGAGCTTGACTTAATGATTACCCATGGAATGAGCTATAGAGAGGCACATCAGCAAGCGGAGTTCTTTGAAAATCTGTACTACCCTCGCCTCAATGAACATCCCTAAGGTTTCCTCATCGAGATTAAAATTTTATACTCTCTTGATTATCACCGAATCGTCCGTTTGGAAAAAACGACATTCATAATAATAAAGGATTTTAGATTATTGTTCTGTTTTTTTCTTCTGAAAAGATTTTTTTTGCTGAACCAGCCATAAGCCTTCCGGTGTAAAACCATTTGATTTATAGAAATGAAACGAGGGATTTTTAAATGCGACGCCAACGCCGACAAATTCAGTGCCCTTGTGATATAATTGAGCTAGTAATGCATTCAGTAACTTCTTTCCCACGCCGCGTTTCCTGTCTTTCGGGTCAACGCAAACCTCGTCGATGAACCCGATACGTTCTATCGCATAGACCGCTGCTTCATCGCGTTCTCCGACATGCCCGGTTATCATACCGATTATTTTATTATTTTGTTCAGCGACAAGGAAAAAATAATTTGCATCATTAAGACATTCTCTCTGGCGATGAATGATATATTCTTTACACTGCTTTTTCGGCTTAAGCGTATCAAGTTGTCCGCTGTAGTGCGTATGTTCAAGTGATGAAATCCAGTACAACTCAAAGAACGCATCAAGATCATCTTCGGTTCCAGGCCGGATAATAAGAGGAGATCCCTTCATTTTCAAACTATTCCTCTATCACTTTTCATGGTCGATAAGAATATCAGGGAATACATTAGTACGATATAATCTTTCATTTTTACAGAAGTTGCCTAAAACGTTTTGAACAGAAGGTTTGAACAAGGAGAAAAAATTTGGTAAAAAGACTACAGTTTTATCCGTAATATTGGGCGGATTCTTTTTCGTCTCCGGTTTCCACGTGTTGCTTTTCATCAAGGATATCAATCGCGAGAATCGCATGAAGCGGGACAATCCGAAGTTTGCCCTTCTCAGTTCCATGGCTCTCCCCCATCTCGATGAGAAGACCGGCTTCTTCAATCCCGATGGACGCATATCCTTTGAAGATCCCTTCGGTTTCCAGGGAGTTATCGCGCCCGCCAATAGAAATGATCTTATAGCGTGACCCTTCGATGAGTTTGACTTCTTCTTTTTTATCCATGTTCTCACTTCCGTTTTGTTTCTAAGAGTGTTTGCAGATGCTCGACAGTTTTCCCGTAATTCTCCACCGCTACTTTAATGTGCGCCTCAACAAAGTTCCAGGCTTTCTGAAAATTCCCGTACCGCAGTCGATACGCCTTCTTTTGTTGTTTCGTGATCTCATCAAACACGGAAACCTCTTCAAGGATGTCAAAACCCTTCAGTTTATTCAAATGACGATACACTGTTGGTCGTGAGGTCTTTAACGTCGCTGCGATGTCGTCTACAAACCAAGCTTTTATCGGATGCCGCAGAAAAAAATCCGCGAAAATCTTGTACGGGATCGAAGGATCAGATCCTTTGGAAAGATACCCGATTTGCTCGAAAAACATTTTTGCGGCGGTATCAAAATCCTCTTCGCCGGTGAGCGGCGTGTTGCTGACAACCTGCATTTCAAAGGGCATGACCGAAACCTCGTCACCGGAATGCGCTTTCCAATTAATAACATTTCTTTAACAAAGAAAAGGGAAAAAAATAATAAGGTTGCGTGTAAAGGTTAAAATCATAGGATAGGAAGATACTTTTCAATCTCCCATTTCGTGACGTTCATCTGATACTCTTCCCATTCTTTTCGTTTCACATGCAAAAAGTTCTCAAACACATGATCACCGAGTGTTTCCCGAACAAGATCGCTTTTACTCATTATCGCAAGTGCATGACCAAGGCTTTCCGGGAGCTGCTCGATGCCGTATTTCTCTCGCTCTTCTTTAGATAACGCGTAGATGTTTTTCTCTACAGGTTCTGGTGCTTCTAGTCTCTCCTCAATCCCTTTGAGTCCTGCGGCAAGCATCACTGAAAATGCGAGATAGGGATTACAGGAGACATCAGGATTTCGAAGTTCACACCGTGTACTTTGTCCTCGTTTTGAAGGGATACGGATAAGGGCGCTGCGGTTCTGGTTTGCCCATGAGATATAGGTTGGTGCTTCGTACCCGGGGACGAGTCGTTTGTAGGAGTTCACCGTCTGGTTTAGGACACCAGACAGTTCTTTAATATATTTTAACAAACCTGCGATAAAATGATATGCGACCGGACTTAACTCGTTTTTATCATGAGGATCATAGAATGCGTTAGTACCATCCAAGGTAAAGAGTGATTGGTGCGTATGCATCCCAGAACCACATTGTCCAAAGAGTGGTTTCGGCATGAAGGACGCATGTAAGTTATGTTTCGTTGCGATAACCTTCGTAATGTACTTTAAGGTGATCACACGATCCGCTGTGGTGATCGCGTCAGCGTAATGAAAGTTTATTTCCTGCTGACCATCCGCACATTCATGGTGTGCCGTGTACGGTTGGATTCCGACCTCATCTAACGCAAGGGAGATATCCGCACGAACACCCTCTGCGAGATCACGATGCGATAAATCAAAATATCCCGCGGTGTCATGTGGGGTCACCGTTGAATTCCCACCGTCTTTTTTGAATAAAAAAAACTCGCATTCAGGGCCGGTGTTGTAAATAAAACCTTGTTTTTTTGCCTTGTCCATGATCTTTTCCAGGATATATTTCACATCACCTTCGAAACGTTTTCCACTAGGTTCATAGATATCACAGTTCAGTTTCGCTGTTTTCCGCTGCTCCACACGTTCTGGTAAGATCACAAAACTCGCTGGATCAGGTTTTGCGATTTTATCGGATTCCTCGATGGTTGCATATCCAGCAATTGATGATGCATCAAATGGAATACCCTCGTCCAGTGCTGACTCGAGTCCACTGGCAGGGATAACGATATTTTTCGGCATTCCAAGAATGTCGATAAATTGTAATCGAACAAAGAGGACTTTCGCACCCTGGACCATTGCTAAAACGGATTCCTTATCCCATGATTTCACAGTATCTTTTCCTATCAATTCCCTCACCCTTTTGATGTCGTCATACTATACAAAAATAAAATATTTTTGTCACTAGGTCTGTATAAAGATTGTATATTAATAGATTGTCGAATTTCACAATTATTACTATTATTACTATTCGGAACCGTGTTTTTCCACAACCACCCTGTATTTTCTTCATAAATGAGATTGCCGTCTTACCGTCGATGGGAAATAGGCTGAAAGCACATGATGCATTACGAAAAATAAAACAAACCAGTTCATTATCCAAAAAATAATGATTTTGTAGATTTTTTTAAAGAATTTTAACCGTTTTTCAGAATGAAATCTAGTAAAGTATTAAAAGGAAATAAAGATACCAAAGCAACAAAAATGCGGAGGCATAGTTATGGATAAATCCGTTGAAGAATTCATGATAAAAGTAAAAGAAAAGAACCCGGGGGAAAAAGAGTTTCATCAGGCAGTCCAAGAAGTCGTCGAAAGTCTCATGCCATTTATACAGAAAAACCCGAAATACAAAAAAGCAAAGATACTCGAGCGCATAGTTGAACCAGAGCGAACCATTATATTCCGAGTGCCCTGGCTGGATGACAAAGGAGAGATTCAAATAAACAGAGGGTATCGTATTGAAATGAATAGCGCCATTGGTCCGTATAAAGGCGGGCTTCGTTTTCACCCGAGTGTCACCCTAAGTATTTTAAAATTTTTAGCGTTTGAACAAGTCTTCAAGAACAGCCTCACGACATTACCGATGGGCGGTGGAAAAGGAGGGTCCGATTTTGATCCCAAAGGAAAAACCGATAATGAAGTCATGAAATTCTGCCAGTCGTTTATGACCGAACTACAGCGCTATATCGGGCCGGATACTGACGTCCCTGCAGGGGATATCGGTGTCGGTGGCCGTGAAATTGGTTTCATGTTCGGACAATATCGGAAAATCAGAAATGAATTCACCGGTGTTCTCACGGGGAAAGGACTTAACTGGGGTGGCAGTCTCATTCGACCAGAGGCGACCGGGTACGGGTGCGTGTATTTCGCCCAAGAGATGCTAAAAACGAAAGGCGAGTCCTTGAAAGGAAAAACCTGTGTCGTTTCAGGCTCAGGGAATGTCGCGCAGTACACCGTTGAAAAGATCAACCAACTCGGTGGAAAGGTCGTCACACTCTCCGACTCATCCGGCTCCATTTATGATCCAAGTGGAATCGATGAAAAAAAGCTTGCCTATGTCATGGAACTGAAAAACGTCCAACGCGGCCGCATCAAAGAATACGCAGACAAATACAAGGTCGAATACGTGGCCGGAAAAAACCCCTGGCATTTCAAATGTGATTGCGGGTTTCCCTCAGCAACACAGAATGAGATTAGCAAGGAAGATGCACAAAAACTCATTGATAACGGGTGTTTGTTGGTCGCGGAAGGAGCAAACATGCCTACCACTTTGGAGGGTGTTGAGATTTTTATTGGAAATAAAATCCTCTATGCACCAGGGAAAGCAGCGAATGCTGGGGGCGTCGCCACCAGCGGCCTTGAAATGTCACAAAACAGCGGCCGTATCTCATGGAGCAGGGAAGAAGTCGATCAGAAACTCCACTGGATCATGACACAAATTCATCAGTCCTGCGTGAAATACGGCAAAGAGGGCAACTTTGTCAACTACGTCAAAGGAGCGAACATCGCAGGGTTCGTGAAAGTTGCTGATGCGATGATTGATCAAGGGCTGGTATAAACAAATAAAATGCGCTTCTTTCTTTTATTTATAATTATATGCAAAGATTATAATATCAATTACAGTTTTTAAGGGAACATTATGAGAGAAATAGATTCTTCTTTCGACTTTTCAAAAATACAAAAAAAATCTGATGATGATTTTGAACTCATAAAACAGACTTATCATACTTTGATGCCATTTAGAATTAGAAATATCTTAATTGTTTCAAGCTTATATGATGCTTTTATAATAGAAGAAGAAGGTCTCATAGCAGAACTTGTTATTGATCAATATCAACATTACCTTCTCGGTGAGTCTCCTCCTCATGTAACACGTGTTACAATTGGAGAAGAAGCAATATCTAGAGTAAAAGAATGCGATTATGATCTAGTAATTACAATGTCTAAAAATATTGGTATGAATCCATTTGATTTTGGAAAAAAAATAAAGAAATTAAACCCTGATTTACCAGTTATTCTTTTAGCAACCGATGCTACAGATATTGATCTTGTTCAAAATAAAGAAAATGAAGAAGGAATTGACAAGGTGTTTATTTGGACTGGAGATCCAACACTCTTTCTCGGAATTATAAAATATATTGAGGATAGAATTAATACTAAGTATGATACCAAAAATGGTAATGTTCGTGTAATAATAATGGTGGAAGATACAATCCATCATTACTCAATGCTTCTACCTATAATCTATACAGAAATTGTTCAGCAAACAAGACGTTCTCTTTCTGAAGATCTCAATGAAATACAAAGATTACTTAGAAGGAGGGCAAGACCTAAAATATTACTTGCTCAAACCTATGAGGAGGGCGTTAAATTATATAATCAATACAAGGATTATCTTTTAGGCATCATTACAGATATCAGCTTTAAACGTGAAGGAAAAGAAGACCCAGATGCTGGCTACAAATTAGTTCAGCATATTCAGAGTGAATCGAAATATATACCTATTCTTATGCAATCCTCAGAACCAGAAAATAAGGCAAAAGCAGAAGCAATTGGAGCATACTTTTTGGATAAAAATTCACCAACATTAATTCAAGATTTTCACCATTTTGTTCTAAATCATCTTGGATTTGGAGACTTTGTTTTTCTACTACCAAAGAGAAGGTCAAAGAAAAAAAGATCTATGCTTGAGGAGGTACATAAAGAAACAGTTGAGATAGCACGTGCATCTAACATGAAAGAATTTGAACAAAAAATTCAAAAAGTACCTCTTGAATCTATACAATTCCATGCAAATAGGAATGATTTTTCAAATTGGCTGATGGGCCGTTGTGAATTCAAACTCGCAATGGAATTACGTCTAAAGAAAGCATCTGACTTTACAGATCTAAATGAAGTAAGAAAATATCTTGTAAATGTTTTTAATGAAAGTCGTAGGGAAAGGCAACTTTGTATAATTACTGATTTTTCTCAACAAAAATTTGAATTCGACTCATCTTTTACTCGAATTAGAGGGGATTCACTCGGAGGTAAAGGTCGAGGAATTGCCTTTATGCGATCATTACTTACTAGATATGATCTCAATAAAAAATACCCAGGAATTAAAATTACAGTCCCAAGCACAGTTGTAATTGGCACATTGGAGTTTGATAAATTTATTTCTGAAAATAATCTAATGGAGATTGTTAATAGAAAGGATATCAAAGATGAAGAAATTGCAAAAGCATTTAGTGAATGTAAGATTCGAGATGAATTAAAAAAGGATCTTGCAAATGTACTTGAACACTTCAAAAATCCAATAGCGGTTCGGTCATCAAGTTTACTTGAAGATTCTCAAAGTCGCCCTTTTGCAGGAATATATTCTACCTATATGCTACCAAATAATCATAAAAACGATGCTATTAGATTAAGTCAACTTTGTCAAGCAATTAAACTCATATATGCATCAGTATTTTTCATAGAACCAAGAGTTTACATTGAATCAACATCGTCCAAAATTGAAGAAGAAAAAATGGCAATAGTTATACAAGAACTTGTTGGAAAAGATTATGGTGGAAGATTTTATCCTGCTTTTTCGGGTGTTGCGCAATCTTATAATTTCTATCCTGTTGGTCATCAAACATTTGAAGATGGAATTGCTACTATTGCAGTTGGTTTTGGTAAAACAGTTGTTGGAGGTGGAAAAGCCCTCAGATTCTGCCCGCGTTACCCAGAGAATATAACTGAATTTTCTTCACCTAAATCAATCTTTGAAAACGCTCAGAGAGAATTATATGTATTAGATACAACAAAGAAGAATTTCAAACTCACCGGAAAAGAAGATATAAATTTAATAAAGGTGAATGTTGAAGCCATTAAAAATGACGGCACTTTAGAATCCCTTGTTAGTACATTTGACAGAAATGATGGAATGATTAGAGATGAATTTTCACAAGAAGGACCTAACTTAGTTACATTTGCAGGAATCCTGAAATATGATTCTTTTCCATTGACATCTCTCCTCAAAGACGTTCTTGAAATTGGGCAGAGAGGAATGGGTTCCCCTATTGAGATTGAATTTGCTGTAAACTTTAATGAAAATAGCATTCTTCCTCCTACATTTGCTATTCTTCAAATACGTCCTCTTGTTCCATCACATGAACAGTCCGAAATCACATGGGATAATAATATTGATAGAGAAACAGTTTTCATTCATTCTGATAAAGCCTTAGGAAATGGTGTTATCAAATCTATTAAAAATATTGTTTTTATTCCACCAAAAACTTTTGATTCAATAAAAACAATTGATATTGCTGAAGAGATAGGAAAAATAACCGAAAAGTTGAGATTAGAAAAACAACCTTATATTTTGGTTGGCCCTGGTCGATGGGGAACTGAAGATAGATTTTTAGGAATTCCAGTAAAATGGAATCAAATAGCTGGCGTTAAAGTCATGGTTGAAACAGCACTAGAAAATTTTAATATTGACCCATCACAAGGAACACATTTTTTCCATAATATTACTTCCCGGGGAATTGGTTATATCAACGTACCTTACAATTCCCAAGAAAATTTTATTGATTGGAAATGGTTGGAAGAAAAAAAGTCAGTTAAAAAATTAAGATATGTAAAACACATTGAGCTTTCTTCACCGTTAAATATTAAACTTGATGGTAGACATGGTAGTGCATTGATTATAAAATCAAATAAATCTTAAAATTAGGAAATATGAAATATTGGCCTGTTCCAAATAGCTATTCTAAAAACATTCCTGCTGACGGGTCTCCTGGATCTTTTTGGGAAGATAGGGGCGATAGACGCCACTGTGGAATAGATATTTATACTCCTGAAGGGAGTGACGTTATTGCAGTTGAAAATGGGAAAGTCATTGAGATTGGACTGTTTACTTCATCGCTGTGGATACCATATTGGAATACAACCTATTACATTTTAATCAAAAATACTACAGGCTATATTTGCAAGTATGCAGAACTTCGAGATGTGAATGTACATGTTGATGAAAAAGTTAATTCAGGGCAATTAATCGGACACGTTGGTCAGGTGTTAAATAGTCAAAGTATAACAGAAGAATCACCATCGTACATCAAAAAACTACTAAAGAACGGAAAGCTAAGCATGCTCCACTTAGAGTTACTAAAAGCACCTCCAATAGACCCAAAGGAGTATCTCGGCGGAAATTGGTATGGATCTAAAAAACCGAGATATCTAGTAAATCCCATGTCGTATTTGTCATCGATCATGAGAAGTTCATCTCAACAAAGTATTTTGTAATGAAATGCCTTGTAAATAATCAGATATTAGCTAAACCACTTTTTTATATTTTTTAAACCTAATATTGGTTTGTTTAGATAAGAAAATAGTGGGGAGATAATTCCATGGTTTTTATCCACATTCCAATTTCAACACTTTCTACATACGGCATTTCTAAAATGGTATCTCTTAACTCACATAAATGTTGAAAATTTCTGACTACACTAATAGCCACTAAATCATAAATCCCAACAATTTTTGAAGCCACAATTACGCTTGGGATAGTAATAATTTTGTCTAAAATTTGAGATGAATATGCAGGTTTAACCTTAATACCGAAGCGAGCAATAAAAGAGTAACCAATCTTTGATGGATCTATGACGACTGTTGTGTCAATGATAATTCCTTCCTTTTGAAGTTTCTCAAATCTATTACTAACAGTATCTGGAGAAATTTTTAATTTTCGTGCAATCTCTCTAAAGGATGTTCTTGCATCTACTTTCAGGTTTTCTATTATGGTATTGTCAATTTTATCAAATTTCATAAGAATCACCTAGTCGAATTCAAAATTTTTTGGGCATAATAGAGGTTTATCGACAAATATACCAATCTCAACGCTTTTTACCTGTGGAAAATCCTCAATCATCTCTTTAGTAGTTCCAATTTGTTCAATATCGTTTAAGAGAAATATGGCCTCTATGTCGTATTTTCCAACCGCCTTTGTGGCAACGCACAAACCAGGAATTTTTTTAATCATATTTAGAATAGAATCTGAGTAATGTTCAACTATTCGTATACCTAGTATTACTAGATTTCCTAAACCCATTTTCTTAGGATCAATTACTATTGTACTACCACGAATTACCCCTTTTTTTTTAGTGCAATAAAACGATTTTTAATCGTTTCTATTGTAACATTACAGTGGTCTGCAATTTCTTTAAATGGTGTCCTAGCATTCTTTTGGAGCATCCTTAAAATCTTAACATCTGTTTCATCTATCATTTTATCGGACATATATTGCTATCTCCTTTAATATTTTTCCTTTATTGCATAGTGTTATCTCTATATATTTCTTTCTTTCTGTTTTTTTCTTGCAATTTTGTCTAATTATATAATATTTCCTAATATTGTCCAATTTTCACAATAATAATTTAGGTATAATGGAAATATTTATAAATTAAATCCTGCTATTATACAATGTATCTAAATTGTTAAGTGATTAATATGATAAAAGGAAAAAAGGGAGCCATCTGGAGTTGGAATTATAATTTTGGAGGATCATATCCGATGCCTTGTGACAAATGCGGCGCGTTAGTTGAAATGGAAATGACCGCGTCTGGTAATCCATCTAAACTTGTAAAATGTCCAGAATGTGGATATGTTAAAAAGAAAAGTGATTAAGTTTGGTAAATGTAAGATTACCAAGTGAGATAAATGAAAAAGATTATAGTTAAATGTCCAGGATGTGGTGCGATTAACACTATGGAAGATTTCTGTGTCATTAATAACGTAATGCATGAGAGATGCAGGAATTGTGGTTATTTGCAAGAAATGAGTTTAGTACGATGTTTAAAAAAGAAAGAAGGGATTTTATAAGGCTAAGTAATAAATTTAATAAGTAAAAAAGGAAAAATAGAGATAATTCTTAAGGGGAGAGAAGTGCAATTAATTAGTATAGCTATATGGTTGTATCTGACTGTTTTTTTTAATTTTTTATTACCTTTTCTAGTATATTTAAGATTTCGATCCAATCCATTGTTTATGCATACATAGGGTAATTAGTTAAAATATTCTTGTTTTAAAAGGGGATATCAGGACAAAAGTAGAAAACATCTTATAGAAAAAGCGTGATACCCATTTCACTATCACAACCATTTCAATGAGCGGATAACAATGCAGGCGGAGGCAGTATCTAGAGATTTTCCAGCAATAGATGCTATTATTAAAAAATACGGTGAACGAAAGGAATTTCTAATATGTATTCTTCAGGACATACAAGCTAGATATGGTTATCTTCCAAGAGAAGCCTTGGCACGAGTAGCTGAAAAATTGGATATTCCTCCAATTCAGATTTATAGTGTTGCAACTTTTTTTAAAGCATTCAGCCTGCGTCCTAAGGGAGGTCATACAATACAAGTATGTTTAGGAACTGCCTGTCATGTTAGAGGGGCAGAAAGAGTTTTAGGTAAAATTAAAAGAGATCTTGATATAGATGTTGATGAAACAACTAAAGATATGAATTTCACTTTAAAAACCGTTAATTGTCTCGGTGCATGTGCATTAGGCCCTATAGTCGAAATTGATGGAAAATATCATGGTCATATGAACACAACCAAGGTCGAATCTGTTTTGAAAAAATATTCTACAAAGATAAGGGAGTAGAAACAGTGGAAAAAATTAGTAGCCCTCTTGAACTGGAGAAATTAAGTAAATCAATTCAGAGTAAAAAGAAGAAAGAAAAAGCCTTTATTTCCATTTGTGCTGGTACAGGGTGTCGTGCCTCAGGAACCGAGTTAGTAATTAATGCTTTTATGGAAGAAATTAAGTTTCTAGGTCTTCAAAATAAGGTTGGAGTAAAGGTAACAGGATGCCATGGTTTCTGTGAAAAAGGACCTATTGTTGTTATACATCCTGGAGAAATCTTTTATCATAATGTAGAAAAAGAGGATGTTTTAGAGATTGTATCTGAGACTATTATTGAGGGCAAGATCATTGATAGACTACTTTACGTGGACCCTGCCACTGGCAAGAAGATCACGAAAGAGTCTGATGTTCCCTTCTATAATAAACAAAAAAGAATTATCCTGGGTAATAATGGTAAAATTGACCCAACGGATATTGAGGACTATATAGCACTTGGGGGTTATAGCGCTCTAAGTAAAGCTTTATTTCAAATGAAGCCAGAAAATATCATTGAAGAAATTAAAAAATCAGGGCTACGTGGAAGAGGAGGAGGCGGTTTTCCAACAGGAAGAAAATGGGAATCTTGTAGAAATGCAGAAGGAAAACCAAAATACGTTATTTGTAATGCTGATGAAGGCGACCCTGGTGCTTATATGGATCGCAGTCTCCTAGAGGGAAATCCGCATAGCGTTCTCGAAGGAATGATAATTGGTGCATATGCCATTGGGTCAAAGGAAGGCTACGTATATGTTCGTAATGAATATCCATTAGCAGTGAAGCATCTGGAAATAGCTGTTAAACAAGCAGAAGAATATGGTCTACTTGGAAAAAATATCTTAGGATCAGGTTTTAATTTCTCCGTTCAGATAAGCAGAGGCGGTGGAGCATTTGTCTGTGGTGAATCAACAGCTCTTATGGCATCCTTAGAGGGTAAACCTGGTGAACCTCGGGCGAAATACGTACACACCGTTGAAAAAGGACTTTGGAATAAACCTACGAATCTAAACAACGTTGAAACCTGGGCGAATGTTCCCATTATAATCAACAAAGGTGCTAATTGGTATTCAAGAATTGGAACTGAGAAGAGCAAAGGAACCAAAATCTTTTCACTTGTAGGAAAAATCAATAATACAGGTCTGGTAGAGACACCTATGGGTATGAAACTGCGTGAAATCATTTACGATATTGGCGGCGGCATACCCAATAGGAAGAGATTCAAAGCTGTTCAAACAGGAGGCCCATCAGGTGGCTGCATCCCAGAGAAATTAATTGATTTACCAATAGACTATGAAAAACTAACAGATGCAGGTTCAATGATGGGATCTGGCGGCATGATTGTGATGGATGAAGAAACTTGTATGGTTGATGTCGCCAAATATTTCCTCAAATTCCTCATGGAGGAATCATGTGGTAAATGTGTACCATGTCGTGAGGGCATATTACAAATGGGTGAAATACTCGAGGACATTACAAAGGGAAATGGAAAACCAGGGGATATCGAACTACTTGAAGAGATATCAACTGTTATCAAAGATACCTCATTATGTGCCCTTGGGGGAACCGCACCCAATCCCGTATTGAGTACTATCAAATATTTTAGAAATGAATATGATGCACATATCAAAGATAAAAAATGCCCTGCAGGTGTTTGCCAGGCTTTAATACAATATTCAATAGATCCGAAAAAATGCATAGGTTGTGGAGCATGTTTAAAGCAATGTCCACAGAATGCCATAGCTGGTGAAAAAAAACAACCACATACTATTGATCCTGAAAAATGCATAAAATGTGGCGCATGCTTTGATGTATGTAAATTCGATGCAATAAAACGAGAGTAGAGGAAGCTAAAATGGAAATCACACTCAATGGAATAAAAGTACAAGTCGAAGACGACTGGACATTACTAGATGCTGCAAAATTTTATGGAGTAAAAATACCCACACTTTGTTACCATGAAGGTCTGTCTCCATACGGTGCATGTCGTCTATGCATCGTTGAAATCGGAGACAGCGATAAATCCAAATTTGTCGCCTCATGCCTTTACCTTGTTCAAGAGGGACTAAAAGTAAGAACACACTCACAGCGTGTGGTTAAAGCAAGAAAATTATTAGTAGAATTTCTAATTGCAAGATGCCCTACATCAAAAGTCTTACAAGATCTTGCCTCAGGGCTAGGCCTTGACAAGGTAAGATTCAAACCAAGATATGATGACTGTATTCTCTGTGGCCTATGTGTAAGAATGTGCGAGGAACAGATGGATGCAAAGGCAATAGGATTCGTTGGCCGAGGAGTAAAAAAGAGAATAACCACACCATTTGATATAAAATCAGAAAAATGCCGAACATGTGGGGCATGTATCTATATTTGCCCAGCATGTCAACTAAGATGCCAAGGACCGGAACCGCCCAGTGTTCTTTGCAGTGGTTGTTTAAATTTTTCACCACCATGTTTGGATCAATACGAGGATGCCATGTGTTATTTGGATCCTTGTGTAGCATGTTTAAAAGATAAAGGAGAAAATAAGAAAAAAGATGAAATAAAGAAAAAGGAGGCAAAATAAATGTCATTAACAAGATTAAATAGGTCGGCTGCAACATTATCAAAAAACAGAACAGATGAATCAATAACCCCGCTAAGCGGGATGTGTGTCACATGTGTCGATGGATGTATTGGCATGTGTGAAATTGGTAAATCTGCATACCGTGGACCAGAAGCACTATACCCTCAACCATTTGGAATTATCACAGCCGCATCAGAAAAAATCTATCCCGTAGATCTTTCTCATTTTAATATTATGGGAACAGCAGTTGGTGCAAAAGGGATAGAAGAAGATAGTGACAAAGCAATCTTTCCCAATGTGAATTTGGAAAGACGAATAGGACGTGATAAAAAAATCAAATTCAGAGTACCATGGATTATACCAGGTCTTGGTTCAACAAATGTTGCAAAAAACAATTGGGATGGCCTAGCGATAGGCGCAGCGATATCCGGTTTTCCACTAACAATAGGTGAAAATGTTACTGCGATGGATCCAGATTCAAAAATAGTAAATAATAAAGTAAAAAGTGCACCTGACCTTGAATGGAGAATAAAACTTTACAAACAATGGCAACAAGAGGGATACGGTGACATCATCGTTCAGGCAAACGTGGAAGACACACGATTAGGTGTTCAAGAATACGCGATATCAGAACTAGGTGTTGAAACAGTTGAACTGAAGTGGGGTCAAGGGGCAAAAGACATAGGTGGCGAGGTTAAAATCAAGGATTTAACTAAAGCCCAACTTCTTAAGAAGAGAGGATACGTTGTTCTACCGGATCCATTGGATCCTACTGTGATAGAGGCATACAAAAAAGGTAGTTTCAGAGAATTTGAAAGACATTCAAGAGTGGGAATGGTCAACGAAAAAGACTTTCTAAAACGGGTAAAGGAACTAAGAGATTATGGTGCAAAACATGTATTCTTAAAAACTGGGGCGTATCGACCTGCGGATCTTGCCCGTGCGGTAAAATACAGTTCTAAAGCAGAAATTGACTTGTTAACAGTTGATGCAGCCGGTGGTGGAACAGGTATGAGCCCATGGAGAATGATGAACGAGTGGGGCATACCACAAGTAGAGATATATTCCTTACTCTACCAATATGTAGATAAACTAGCGAAAAAGAAAGAATTTGTACCAGACATCGCTATAGCAGGTGGATTTACACTGGAAGATCAAATATTCAAAGGACTAGCAATTGGTGCCCCGTATTTCAAAATAATCGGAATGGCTAGAGCACCATTGGCAGCAGCTATGGTTGGTAAGACCATTGGTAAAAAAGCAGAAGAAGGGCAAGTACCAGTTTACGTAGGCAGATTCGGTGACACCCCTGAGGAAATATTTATCACTGCTCCAGAGCTCAAACGAAAATTCGGTAAAAAATTCGATCAAATACCTGCGGGTGCAATGGGCGTATATACATATTCTGAGAGACTAGCACAAGGACTACGTCAATTAATGTGTGGTGCTCGGAAATTTTCACTTGAATACATAACAAGAGATGACATTGCAGCTATTACTAAAGAAGCTGCTGAAATCAGCGGTATACCATATATAATGGATGCAGATCAAAATGAAGTAAAACAAATACTAGGCTAGATACCAATATTTAGGCTTTAGATTTTGGAAAAAAGAGAAAAGTGAAAATTATGGATTGAGGGGTTTGAATAACCCCTCATAGAAACCTCTATTTGACCCTTCATTATTCCTGATACATAAGGAGTGATGATGGTGAGTTTTGATAAATTTATTTTGAAGCAGCAATATCAAAAAGTAAAGGGAC